>Ga0172369_10000387_pt1 | contig 66364 bp, 49 predicted proteins | sample LakKiv25m_FD_114539 | JGI IMG/M metagenome (GOLD analysis project Ga0172369, IMG submission 114539) | Freshwater microbial communities from Kabuno Bay, South-Kivu, Congo - kab_022012_11.25m | ecosystem: Environmental > Aquatic > Freshwater > Lake | place: Democratic Republic of the Congo... | reverse complement strand
TTGGCTTGATAAGGCTAAGACTTCTTTTAGTAAATCTTTATAGTCCATTTTTTAATCCTTTGTTTTATACAAAGATAATAAATTTTTTTAATATGCAACGCTATTCTAAACTAAAGCCAAAAAGAATTACCGAAAAATTATTGAGAAAATTTTGAATTTAAAAAAACGAGCCATAGATTCTTATAATTATAGAATTAAAAAGAAATGAAAATTAAAATCCCCTTATTTTTCAGATTGTTTGGTTATATTAAAAATATCATAGATAACACTGCATATAGTGATATTATATTTCGCAAACTTAAAAACAAAGATGTTTTTTTTATTGAAATTGGTGCTAATGATGGAATTTCTCAGGATCCAATTTTTAAATATTCTAAGAAGTGGAAAGGTATTTTGGTTGAACCAATTCCTGAAATTTTTTATACACTAAAAAAAAATTATTCAACAATTAATACTTGTAATATTTTTGAAAATATAGCGATTAGTAATTATAATGGATCAATAGATTTTTTTGTTCCAAAAAAAAATGAGCAAAATAAAGATTTTTATACTAGGTTGGCCTCAACACATAAAAAAAGTGAATTTTTGAAAGAAATAGAACTTGATAAAATTGAAGTGCCATGCTTGACATTAAATTCTTTATTAATAAAACATAAAATTACAAAAATTGACATTTTAATAATTGATACAGAGGGAAGTGAAATTGAAATAATAACATCTTTTAACTTTGCAATTAAGCCTCAAATAATCTTTATTGAGACAAGGTTTTATAATTATAATAAAATAGTACCTTTTTATGATAGAATGATAGGATTAGGATATTCAATTTTTCCGGAAAAAGATAATTGTTTAATGATATTAAAAACAACAGACCTTGAATTAAAAATCTAATTTATTTCACAAAAATATTTCACTATAAAATTTTCACGATTTTTTCTTATTAAAAGCCGTCATCGTGTTTTCAAGTCCGTGTAACCCAAAGTGTTTAGCGGCATCAGCAGCCAATTTAATACGTGGTATCAGTATTTTTTCTTCTTCAACTGTCCATTTGCCCAACACATAATCAACCTGAAAACCTTTGGGGTAATTGTTTCCAATGCCAAAGCGCAAACGTGCAAAATCCTGTGTTTTCAGAAAAGTGATGATATCTATCAACCCGTTATGTCCACCATCGCCACCTTTAGGACGGATGCGGATAGCGCCGAGGTCAATGGCCAGATCATCAGCAATAACAAGCAGATTTTCTATCGGAATATTTTCTTTAATCATCCAATAGGCAACAGCTTTACCACTGAGATTCATATAGGTTGATGGTTTGACCAAAATAAACTGTTTTCCTCTGGCTTTAAAGCGGGCCACATCAGCATAACGATCGGTTGAAAAGATTGTTTTTTCTTCCTGTGCCAATGCATCAAGTACAATAAAGCCGATATTGTGCCTGGTATTGGCGTATTCGCTTCCTATATTTCCTAAGCCTACAATAAGATATTTCAAAACTAAAAATTTAAGGACACAAAGGTAAAAAAAAAAGTGAGCAAAAGTGCACTTAAGTGCACTTCGACACTTATATTTACTCAGTGCATCGCTCCACTTCGTTACGTTCAGTGTGGCACCTAAAGTTTGAAATGGCGTTTTTCTGATCTATAGGGGCGGTGTCGTCAATTGTTTGATCTATAGGGGCGGTGTCGTCAATTGTTTCACATTGATGTGCTGTTGAATAGTTTGGAACAAAAAAAACCGCACCAAAATTTTTCAGTGCGGTTTTAAGGTATGTCAACAGATAATTATTTTTTAGCAGGAGCAGCGGCTGTAGCAGGAGCAGCAGTGCCAGGAGCAGCAGCACCGGCAGCGGCTTCTTCTTCACCAAGTGCACTAACACCGGCTCTGGTAAGCTTCACCATAGCAATTACTGAGTTTGGATTATCTAAAAATTCTATTCCTTCAATTTTTAATTCGTTAACCTTTATGGTTGAACCAATTTCAAGAGATGAAATATTAACATCAATATTATCGGGAAGCTTGGTATAGAATCCTTTAACTTTCAATTTTCTTATTTTGGTTTGGAGTTTACCACCGCTTAATACACCGGGAGCAGTGCCAACTAACTTAATAGGAATATCAATGACAACAGGTTTGTTTTCGAAGATTTCCAGAAAATCGACATGTATAACCTTATCGGTAACAGGATGAAACTGGGTTTCTTTAATAACACAGTTGATGCTTTTTTTACCTAAGCCAAGCTCAACAGTGAAAACTTCAGGAGAGCAGATAAGTTTCATGAGGGCTTTTTCGTCAACGGTAAAGGTCATTTGTTCTTTGCCACCATAAAGCACACATGGAATAAGAGCTTGCTTTCTGTTTAATTTTGCATCTTTTTTCCCTACGTTCTCTCTGGGAGAACCGCTAATAGATACTTTTTTCATTTTTTTGTAAAATTTAATTAATTAATATTTATTGAATTGTTGTGAAATCGAAATGTGAACTAATGGATTCGCACTTATGTACAGCCCTGATTACATCAGCAAAAAGACAAGATGTATCGACAACAGTTATTTTGTCGCTTTTTTCTTTCAGGGGAATGGTATTACTGACAATTAACTGACAAATTTTTGATTTTTCAATTTTTTCCAAAGCCTTTCCAGAAAGAACGGGATGGGTAGTACAAGCTCTTACGCTGTTGGCACCCTGATCCATCATCAGATTGGCAGCAAAACAAAGCGTACCGGCTGTGTCAACAATATCATCAATAAGCATAATATCTTTACCTACAACATCTCCGATAATGGTCATTTTATCAACCACATTTTCTTTAAGGCGTTGTTTGAAGCAAATGACCAATTCTGTGTTAAGAAATTTGGCATAAGCGGCACCTCTTTTTGCACCACCCGCATCAGGAGAGGCCATGGTCAAATTGGGCAGGTTAAGAGATTTCAGATAAGGAACAAAAATAGTAGAACAAAACAGATGGTCAACAGGGACATCGAAAAACCCTTGTATCTGATCGGAATGTAAATCCATTGTGACAATACGGTCAACTCCTGCTGCAATTAACAGGTTAGCAATAAGTTTAGCCGTGATTGGCACTCTTGGTTTGTCTTTTCTGTCCTGACGGGCATATCCAAAATAAGGAATCACGGCAATGACTTTTCTGGCCGATGAGCGTTTGGCGGCGTCAATCATCATGAGCAATTCGAGTATGTTTTCAGCAGGAGAAAAAGTAGATTGTATAATAAAAACTTCACCACCACGTACCGTTTCCTCAAAAGAGGGCTTGAATTCACCATCTGCAAAACGGACATAATTGACAACACCAAGCTTGGCGCCATAGCAATCGGCTATTGACTTTGCAAGATATTCAGAAGCTCTGCCGGAATAGATATAAACTGGATCGCTCATTGTGCTTTTATTTATGGCTGCAAAGGTAAAAAAATATTGGGTTCTTGAAAGGGAAATATATAAATTTCTTTTTTTTACTAGAAAAGCTGTCTCAATAAGTTTTCCACATTAGAAAGTATAAAAAAGAAGATAGAATTAATACAAAATATATTCAATTTATTAAAGAAAAAATTGATAAATTTGTAGATATAAAGCATAAAAAATATTCAATATGAATATACAATTAAAAAAATTAGAATTGATTGAGTGGATAACTCAAATCAACGATAATAATATTATTGGCAAAATGGATAATATTAGAAAAATGCATTTAAAAATTACTAAAGGAAAAATAAAACCGATGACTATTGAAGAGTTTTATTCAAGTATTGAACGTGCAGAAGAAGACATCATCTCAGAAAGAATTTATACTCAGGAGAAAGCAGAAAAAGAATCTGAAAAATGGTAAATAAAATAATGACTGTTATTTGGACACAAGAAGCTCTTCAGGAATTAAAAATAATATATGAGTATTATAAAATCAGCGTTTCAGTTAAAATTGCAAAGAGTATAAAAGATAAAATTTTCGCATCTACAAAAAATCTATCCAAGCATGTAAGAAAAGGACAATTAGAAGAATTGCTAACATACAAACCCGAAGAATACCGATATTTGCTAATGGGTTATTATAAAATAGTTTACAAAATAGGCAAAGAAAAAGTTTATATAATGAAAGTGTTTGATTGTAGAAGAAATCCGCAGATAATCAGTAAAATGTAAACGTCAAATATGAAAATTAAAAATAATTTTCTAGAATGACAGGTATTTAACTAATCTTCAATAGGGTTAAGTCTAAAATAAGCAACAAGGTATAATAAATAATATTGTTGTTGGTAGGTTAAGGCATAAAGTAATGACAAAATCTAAAATGAATATATATCAATTTGAAAGTGTGACTTTTAAAAGTTATATTGCGATCGTTATATATTTGATTATAAATATTTTGCCTCTTTCTTATCTGAAATTTGAATGGCTTTTTGCTTTTTTAATGATTATATCAATGACATCTATGACAATTTTCATGGGGTCAGATTATCTTAAATCCACAAAGAATATAAACCTGCTAATTCTATGGCTAGCACTATATGCGACAATATATTTATTTCAATCTAATTTTATTAATACAAAATTAGATTTAAAAAATAAAGATGTTGAATTTATGTTTAAAATAATTAGACTGCCTTTAATAGGAATAATTTATTCTCAAATTTTTAGATTTCTATTTGTTTTAAAATATAAATATGAGCCTAATATGTATTGGAATTCAGATAATATTGGAAAAAATATATTTAATAAAGGCAGTTATCATAGAGAAGATTATATTTGGTTTTATTTGGGAAGATTCATTATTATGATTTTGATCTTGTTTGTTAATCTTGTAATTTTCTAAAAAAAGAATTACAAAAGAAAATAAACGTTTGGGACTAAAGTCCCCGATTAACTGGGTATATCAGTCGCCACGACAGAAGGAGGATGTGCGGTGTCGAAGCCAAGGTCTTGACTATCAGTTTACACTCTAGCAAACTTCGTTATCTCATATAGCTTTTTTCTCAACTCACTTATATTCAATCTTTCCTGCAGCATGGTGTCTCTGTATCTGATGGTCACAGTTTCATCCTGTAGGGTCTGATGGTCAATAGTGATACAGAAAGGCGTGCCTATGGCGTCGTTTCTGCGGTAGCGCTTGCCTATGGTGTCCTTTTCTTCGTAACTGCACATAAAGTCATATTTTAAATCATCAAAAATAGCCTGCGCTTTTTCACCTAGTCCGTCTTTTTTCATCAAGGGCAGCACGGCAACCTTGTAGGGTGCAAGAGGTGGGGGTATGTTAAGAACAACTCTTACAGAGCCATCTTCAAGAGTTTCTTCTTTGTACGAATGGCAAAAAACAGCCAGAAACATACGATCCAACCCAATAGATGTCTCAACCACATAAGGCACATAACTTTCGTTGGTTTCGGGATCAAAATACTGAAGCTTTTTGCCCGAGAATTTTGCATGTGCTCCCAGGTCAAAATCGGTGCGTGAATGAATGCCCTCCAGTTCTTTAAAACCAAAGGGAAAGTCGAACTCAATATCTGCGGCTGCATTGGCGTAATGAGCTAATTTTTCGTGCTGGTGAAAACGGTATTTTTCTGCAGGCAGGCCTAAGGATAGATGCCATTTCAGACGTTCATTTTTCCAGTAGTCAAACCAGTCTAATTCCTCTCCTGGTTTTACAAAATACTGCATTTCCATTTGTTCAAATTCTCTCATACGGAAAATAAACTGACGTGCTACTATCTCATTGCGGAAAGCTTTTCCCGTTTGGGCTATGCCAAAAGGTATTTTCATGCGTCCTGTTTTCTGCACATTGAGATAATTGACAAAAATGCCCTGTGCTGTTTCGGGCCTAAGGTAGATAGTATTTGATTCATTACTTACAGAGCCTACTTGTGTAGAAAACATGAGGTTGAACTGGCGTACATCCGTCCAGTTGCATGTGCCCGACACAGGACAAACAATTTTTAATTCTTCTATAAGTAGCTTCACATCGTTTAAGTCGTTCTTTTCGAGCGCGCTGTAAAATCGTTTGGTAACAGTATTTATTTTTTCCTGATTTTCTAAAACACGGGGGTTGGTTTCGCGGAATTGTTTTTCGTTGAAAGCATCACCAAAACGGGCAGCTGCTTTTTCAACTTCTTTATCAATTTTATTTTCTATCTTTTGCAGATAGTCTTCTATAAGCACGTCGGCACGGTATCTTTTTTTAGAATCTTTATTGTCTATCAATGGGTCGTTGAATGCATCCACATGGCCGGAGGCTTTCCAGATGGTGGGGTGCATAAATATAGCTGAATCGATACCCACTATATTGTCGTGGTGCTGAACCATGCTTTTCCACCAATAATTGCGTATGTTCTTTTTGAGTTCTACACCATTCTGACCATAATCGTAAACGGCACTCATGCCATCATAAATTTCACTCGATTGAAACACAAACCCATACTCTTTGGCATGTGCAATTATTTTTTTTAATAGTTCTTCGCTTGAAATACCCATAGGAAAAGTAGTTTATTAAATGAACTTGAAAAATTAGTTTGAAGTGTGAAGTACTTAAAGTAAAGAAAACCCAGCTTCACACTTCATACTTGAAGTACTTCACACTTCCTTTGGGGGGCAAAGATATAATATTTTTTTTAATCAGCTTTTAGATAATGGTGTCGTTATTAGTTTTATGCACTTGTGTTTTATTCTTTAATAAATTTCTTGGTTGCAATTTCTTTATCTGTTTTCACATGAACAAAATAAATCCCTTTTGCATAACTTGAAATATCAATTATTGTAGTGGCTTGCTTAATAGATTTGTTAAGCATTAATTGCCCCTGAACATTGTAAATTGAAATGCTCATCTCTTCAGCATTTTTAAAAGAAACACTTTCAATTGAAAGCTGACTGGAAGCAGGATTGGGAAATATTTTCAAATCATTATCGCTTTCTGCTTTTGACAGGTTTGTGGTGAAGGAAGTAAGAGAAAATGCCCACAGGTCAGTTGCAACCCCTGTGGCGTTTTGCCCTCCTGTTACATAACCAATATCTCCAATTGAAAAACTCATGCCCCACCTGCGTTCAAGCACATCGGGTGGTACAGATAGTGTTTGCCATGAATTTCCAAGAGGATCATATATTCCAATATTATTATAATAAATTGTGCTTGCATAGTTTCCTCCAAAACCCACATAGGCTTTATTGTCAACAACAAAACTAATTGGACCCAGTGTGCCTGTAGCAGGGAAATCCGGAATTGCTGACCACGCATTGGTGGTAGGGTTATATTTCCAGCATTCCTGTGTTAAAACACTATTGTTGGCTGTTCCACAGCAATAATAACCTATTCCGTTAATTGAGAATGCCGTACCTTCATTTCTGCCTCCACCGGCGAAGTCTGCTTTTACTTTCCAGGTATTGGTAGCCGGAGAATACATGTACATATCATACAAATAAGTAGAGATAGAGTTATAAGAACCTGCAACAACAAAAGCGCTGTCGCCAATTACAAAGGCTTTGGCCCCGTATCGGGCAGTACCGGGAAAACTGGCTTTTTGTACCCATGTATCTGTTACAGGGTTATATTCCCATAAGTCTGTTTGGTTACCTGCTGAGGTATTAGCTCCCAGTCCGACGTAAATTTTGTCATTTATTACAAAACATGTGCTCTGATGCAAACCCGCTCCTGGATAATTTGCTTTCTGGATCCACACATTTGAAGTTGTGTCATATTCCCAGAAATCATTGACAAGTGTATTGTTGTAAATTTTTCCTAAACCAACATATCCTTTACCATTTAAAGAACAACCAATACCTGAGTGTCTTCCATAGTTGAACATCGATGCTTGTTGCATCCAATACTGTGAAAATGCAATAGTGTTTATTGCAAGTATCATTAAAAAAGTGTAAAATAATTTTTTCATAATTAAATGTTTAAATTTAAGTATTTATAGTTGTGTGATTTATAATTTTATGTCAAATATAAAGAAAGATTTTGATAAATAAACAAATTTCATATTCATTAAAGTGTATAATTTTAATTAAATTTATACAGTTGAGTGTAAAATTTTGAACATTCTGTGTAAAAAAATCTGTCTGATAAAAATTTTATACCGTCATCTGAAACATTTTTCCCGGCAAAGCATTGACAATGCCTTTAAATTCGAGCTCGAGCAACAGGGTGGCTACTTTGCTTACAGTGAGCTTGCTCTTGTATGTTATTTCATCAATGGCAGTACTGGGCTGTTCTTTAAGGATGTTGACAATAGTTTCTTCTTCATCATTAAGGTCAACAAACAGTTGTTTTTGCACCGCTTGGTTTGAGTTGTTTTTAATATTTTCCCAACCCAACCAATAAATAATGTCGTTGGCCGACTCTATAAGTGCAGCTTTATTAAGTTTAATAAGCTTGTTGCAACCGCGCGAAAAAACCTGATTGATACTGCCCGGCACAGCCAATACATCGCGGCTGTACGATAAAGCAATTTCGGCAGTTATCAGGGCGCCACCCCTGTCGGCTGCTTCTACCACAACAACGGCATCGGCCATGCCGGCAATGATACGATTGCGCTGGGGAAAATTTTCTCTGTCGGGTTTGGTTTCACTCATAAATTCGGTGAGCAAGCCTCCGCCATTATTGAGCATCTTCTTAGCCAATTCTTTGTTGGGTGCAGGATAAATAATATCAAGCCCATGACCTAAAATGCCTACGGTGTGTAACTTGTTCTCAAGAGCGGCTTTATGAGCCATAGTATCAATACCGTAAGCCAGGCCACTTACAATTAAAGTATTGAAAGGCACTAAATCAGCAATTATCTGACGACAAACACTCTTGCCGTATTCTGTAGCTGAACGGGTACCCACAACGCTTATAATTTTAGTGGCGTTAAGATCAGCCGCACCTTTATAATACAATAGAACCGGTCCGTCATCACAATATTTAAGGCGCTGGGGATAAGCATCATCTAAATAAAAAAGTGGCGTAATACTGTGTTTTTCAATAAAGGCAATCTCTTGTTCAGCTCTTTTCAAAACCGACTGAGAGACAATTTCTTTGACGGCTGTTTTTCCTATGCCGGGTATTTTAAGCAAAAGTTGTTTTTTTTCTTTAAATACGGCTTCGATACCACCACAATAAGCAATGAGTTTTTTAGCTCTCACATCTCCTATTCCGGGTATCAATCCTATTCCTATTTTGTAAAGCAGCACTGTCGGGCAATTTTTTTGCTAAATTAAATTAAAAAATTATAACTTTGCGGTTTATTTACTAAACAGAAAATTTATGAGAAAATTTTATACTTTATTTATCCTCTTAACATTTCCTTTTTTAAATATCTTTTCTCAAAGCGCAAAAATTTCCGGTGTAGTCAGTGATTTAAAAACAAAAGAAACCCTTGTGGGTGTAAGTGTTATTTCAGGCCCGACAAAAGGTGTGGCCACTGATGAAAAGGGATATTACAGCTTAGATTTGGAACCCGGAGAATACAATATTGAATATAAGTTTCTTGGGTATATTTCGTATAAGAAAAAAATAAAATTAAAAGAAAACGAACAGCTAACCATAAATGTTAAACTCGAAGATGAATCAAAGATTCTTGATGAAGTTGTGGTTAGTGCAGGGCGTTTTGAGCAGAAATTGTCGGATGTAACAGTGTCGATGGATATTATCAGAGCAGAAATGATTGAAAACACCAACACGACCTCAATAGAAACGGCCGTACAACAAACACCAGGTGTTATGATTATGGACGATCAGGCAAGTATTAGGGGTGGTAGTAGCTTTAGTTATGGTGCCGGAAGCCGTGTGTTAATGCTGGTTGATGATATGCCCATGATGGCAGGTGCATCGGGTGATGTGAAATGGAACTTTGCTCCTGTAGAAAACATTGATCAGATAGAAGTTATCAAAGGGGCATCGTCTGCTTTGTATGGTTCATCAGCATTGAATGGCGTTATCAATGTCAGAACAAAATATCCCACCATGACTCCCGAAACAAAACTGATTTTTTCATCAGGTATTTATGGCAACCCCGAGCGCTCTGCTGTTAAATGGTGGGGCAATGTGCAACCGATATTTACAGGCACACAATTTTTTCATTCGCGCATGATAGGCAATTTTGATTTGGTTGTTGCCGGTAATGTTTTTTCAGATAACGGTTACAGAGAAAACGACAATGAACAAAGAGCCCGCCTTAATTTTAATACACGTTGGCGAAATAAAAAAGTGGAAGGCCTGACCTATGGCTTAAATTGCAATTATATGAAGTGGGATGGTGCCAAATTTTTCCTTTGGAGAGATGGTGATTCGGGAATATATCGTGGCGATGTTACTACATTAAATCAGTTTTACAATGCCCGCATGAATGTCGATCCATACATTACTTATTACACACCCAGTGGGTATAGACATAGCTTTAAAACAAGATTTTACAGAACTGAAAATGTAAATTCTACAAAGCAAGCCAGCAGTGATAATACCTATTTTGGCGAATACCAATTTCAAAAACACCTTGAAAACGATTTAACATGGTCCACCGGCTTAACAGGAAATTATTTAGAATCATATTCTGAAATTTATGGCGCATATAAACACTATGGCGCCAGTGCTGCTATCTATTCGCAGGTAGATAAAAAGTATAATAGGCTCTCTCTCTCTTTGGGTGCCCGATGGGAAACATTCCGGCTCGAAAAGGAAAAAGCCAACTCCCGACCTGTGTTCAGAACAGGTTTAAATTATCGCCTGTTTGAAAAGACTCACCTGAGAGCTTCATTCGGCCAGGGATTCAGGTATCCTACTATTTCAGAAAGATTTATACAAACATCTGTATCTGCCATTAACTTATTCCCTAACGACACGCTGAGACCTGAAAGAGGTTGGAGTGCAGAACTGGCCATTAAACGCGCATTTAAAATAAGTAACTGGCTTGGATATTTTGATGTGGCCGGCTTTTGGACTGAGTATCAGGATATGATTGAATTTGCCTTTGGCTATCACTTTCCCTATCAGGCTACTTTTTATCCCCCCGATACTGTTTTTAAATACATTGGATTTAAAGCATACAATATCAGCAATGCCCAAATTACAGGTGTTGATGTGACCATTGTAGGCAATGGCAAACTCTTCGGATTACCCACCTCGTTGATGGCCGGTTATACATATACCAATCCCGTAGATCTTAATATTAGAGAAGAAGACAAAGACCTGACAACTTCAAGAAGCAGAATTCTTAAATACCGTTTTTATCACAGTGCAAAAGTTGATTTTGAAATGTCGTGGAAGGATATCAACTATGGCTTTTCGATGAACTATTTCAGTGCTATTGTTAATATTGACAAAGCTTTTGAAGATTCTTTGAGATTTCCCAATGGCAATCCAATTATTTATCAAGGCAAACCCATGTTTATTATGCCCGGCTTAAAAGAGTACAGAGAGAAAAACAATAAAGGGCAGGTTATATTTGATGGCCGAATAGGTATTGATTTGGGCGAAAAATCACGCCTCTCGCTGGTTGTAAGAAACATCCTCAACAAAGAATATGAAATCAGACCGGGAGACGTACAGGCACCGCGCACATTTGCATTGCAATACATGCTTAAGCTTTGATAATAAAAACCATCTTGTTAACTAAATAAGAATAATAATGAAAAAATATTACTTTCTTTTCCTTATTACATTTTTTTCCTGTTTTCAAATATTTTCTCAAAAAGCAACTATATCAGGCACTATTACTGATTTTAAAACAAAGGAAACACTCGTAGGTGTAAATGTCATAGTAAACAAAACAAAAGGATTTGCCACCGATGAAAATGGTTTTTATGCAATTGAGCTGGAACCGGGAGATTACAATATTGAATTTACTTTTATTGGTTATGTTTCCGAAAAAAAGAAAATAAGCCTCAAGGAAAATGATAAAATAACCCTCAATATGAGGCTGGAAGATGAATCTAAAATTTTGAACGAAGTTGTGGTCAGTGCAGGAAAGTTCGAACAAAAACTTTCCGAAGTAACAGTATCAATGGATATTATTAAAGCTTCAATGATTGAGAATACAAATACCCAATCTATAGAAACAGCAGTTCAGCAGGTGCCGGGGGTTATGGTTATGGAGGATCAGGTGAGTATTAGGGGGGGCAGCAGTTACAGCTATGGGGCAGGTAGTCGTGTGTTATTGCTGGTTGATGATTTGCCTATGCTGGCAGGCGCTTCGGGCGATGTGAAGTGGTGTTTGGCTCCTGTAGAAAATATAGAGCAAATTGAAATTATTAAGGGTGCTGCGTCTGCACTTTATGGCTCTTCAGCCCTCAATGGTGTCATCAATATAAGAACAAAATACCCTAAAATTAAACCCGAAACAAAACTTATCTTTTCATCAGGTATTTATGGCAACCCCGAACGTGAAGAAACCAAATGGTGGGGTAATACTCAACCCATTTTTACTGGAATACAGATTTTTCATTCACGCATGATTGGCAATTTCGATTTGGTTATAGGGGGCAATTTTCAACTCGATAATGGTTACAGAGAAATTAACAATTCTCAACAGGCACGTTTGAATTTTAATACCCGCTGGAGAAACAAAAAAATCAAAGGCTTGTCGTATGGTATTAACTTTAACGGCCTTAAAACTTATGGGTCTGACTATTTGTTGTGGAAAGATGGCGATTCGGGCATTTACAGGGCTAATAGTTCATTCAATCAGCAGTATAATAATACAAGACTTTATATTGATCCCTATATTACCTACTTCTCTTCTACAGGAAACAGACACAGTCTAAAGACAAGACTTTACAGAACTGTAAATGTAAATAACACCAATAAAACAAGCAACGACAATCTCTTTTTTGGAGACTATCAATACCAAAAACATCTTGAAAACAATCTCACATGGTCATCAGGAATCACAGCCACCCATATCCAATCTATAGCAGAAACTTATGGCAAAAGATATCGCAGTGGTTCGAGTGGCGCCGTTTATTCGCAATTTGATAAAAAATTTGACAGGCTTAACGCTTCCTTTGGTGCCAGATGGGAAGCCTATCAACTCGAGCAGGATAAAACCAACTCAAGACCGGTATTCAGAACAGGCTTAAATTACCGTTTATTCGAATACACCCATCTGAGAAGTTCTTTCGGCCAGGGTTTCAGATACCCAACGATTGCTGAAAAATACATACGCTCTTCTGCAGGCGCTATCAACCTTTTTCCCAACGACACTCTTAAGCCCGAAAAAGGATGGAGTGCCGAATTGGGATTTACTCAGGGTTTTAAAATCAGCAACTGGACCGGATATTTTGACGTAGCCGGCTTTTGGACTGAATATCAGGATATGATTGAATTTGGCTTTGGATACCACTTTCCCTATACGGCAACATTTTACCCACCCGATACTGTTTTTAAGTATCTGGGTTTTAAAGCATATAACATCAGCAATGCCCAAATTACAGGTGTCGATATCACGCTTGTTGGAAATGGCAAACTATTCGGTTTGCCTACATCCCTTATGGCAGGTTATACCTATACGAACCCTATTGATATGGACGCCCAAGAAGTGGGAAAAGACTTAACAAGTTCAAGAAGCAGAATTTTAAAGTATCGTTTTTATCACAGTATGAAAATTGACTTTGAAATGGCCTATAAGAAAATTAATTATGGGTTTTCGATGAACTATTTTAGTGAAATAATCAATATCGACAAAGCATTTGAAGATTCCTTGAGATTTCCGAACGGAAATGCCATCATATTTAATGGCCAACCCATGTATATTCTTCCAGGGTTAAGAGAATACAGGGATAAAAATAATAATGGTGCCATGATTTTTGACGCCCGTATAGGCCTCGATCTGAGCGACAAATCCCGCTTTTCTTTGGTTGTTAGAAATTTTACAAATAAAGAATATATGATTCGCCCGGGCGATGTGCAACCTCCACGTACTTTTGCACTACAATACATATTTAAAGTTTAATTTGTTGATTAACAATAATATAGTTAAATAAAAAGATTTTCAAATTTTTATAATAACTATCGGTTAACCTTATTTATAATTTACTGATTCATAAAATAATTATTTTTACACTTTATTTTACTAACTAAATAGAATATGAAAAATTTTTACATTTTATTGACATTAACATTATTTCCCTTTTTACTTGCTTATTCACAAAAAGCTAAAATATCAGGCGTTGTCACTGATTTTAAAACAAAAGAAACACTCGTTGGTGTAAATATTATTATTGGCTCTAAGGTTATTGCTACTGACGAAAAAGGTTTTTATTCAGTTGAGCTCGATCCCGATAGATATACGATTGAATACAAATTGATGGGATATGCCTCTAAAAAAAGAATAGAAAAATTCAAAGCCAATGAGGTCGTTGAAATGAATATAAGGCTTGAAGAAGACTTGAAGCAATTAGATGAATTTGTTGTGAGCGCAGGCAAGTTTGAACAGAAACTTGAAGACGTAACAGTTTCTATGGATATTATAAAAGCTTCGATGATAGAAAATACCAATACCCAAAATGTTACCACGGTATTGCAACAAGCTCCAGGGATGATGATTATGGATAAACAAGCCAGCATAAGAGGAGGAAGCAGTTACAGTTATGGTGCTGGCAGTCGTGTTTTAATGATGGTTGACGACTTACCCATGCTGGGGGGGGCATCAGGTGTGGCATACTGGGAGTTTGTTCCTGTCGAAAATATCGATCAGATCGAAATTATCAAAGGTGCTTCATCTGCACTATACGGCTCATCTGCTCTTAATGGGGTGGTTAATATTCGCACCAAATATCCTAAAATGGAGCCCGAAACCAAATTTATGTTTACTGCCGGATGTTATGGCAATCCTGAACGTGAAGCCGCCAAATGGTGGGGCAATACACAACCGATTTTTGCCGGAACTCAATTTTTACATTCACGCATGATTGGCAACTTCGACCTTGTTGTGGGAGGAAATGTTTATTCCGACAATGGGTACAGACAAGGCGACAATGGACAGTTGGCTCGCCTTAATTTTAATACGCGTTGGCGAAATGCCAAAGTTAAAGGTCTTACCTATGGTGTCAATTTTAATTATATGAAGTGGGATGGAGGCAAATTTATGATGTGGATGGATGGTGATTCGGGTATCTATAAGCTCAGTCCATCGTTTAATAATTACAGGGTTTTCAACACCCGCATGAATGTGGATCCATTTCTTACTTATTTTACAGCCAAAGGCAACAGACACAGCCTTAAAACCCGTTTGTTTAACACCCTCAACCGCAACTCTACCAATCAGAAAAATGATGATTACCTGTATTATGGCGAATACCAGTTTCAAAGATATCTCGAGGGAAATCTAACATGGACCAGTGGCGTAACAGGCACTTATTATGAATCTATTGCCGAAATATATGGCGACGAAAAACATTATGGGGCCAGTGGTGCCGTTTATTCACAGATAGATAAAAAACTAAAGAAATTTAATGCCTCTGTTGGCGTCAGATGGGAATCGTACCGCATGGATAAAGACAAATCCGATTCACGTCCGGTGTTCCGAACAGGTCTTAATTATAAAATGTTTGAGCACACCAATATAAGGGCTTCATTTGGACAGGGATTCAGGTATCCTACCATCAGCGAAAAGTATGTACGTACTTCCGCAGGGCAACTTAATATTTTTCCTAACGACACTTTAAAACCTGAAAAAGGCTGGAGTGCCGAAATTGGCTTTAAACAAGGCTTTAAACTAAGTAATCTGAAGGGATATATTGATGTTGCCGGCTTTTGGACTGAGTATTATGACATGATTGAGTTTGGGTTTGGTTATCATTTCCCTTATGTGGCTACTTTTTACCCCCCCGATACAGTTTTTAAATACTTAGGTTTTAAATCATACAATGTAAGTAATGCTCAGATTACTGGCGTAGATGTAACCATTGCCGGGCAAGGAAAACTTTTTGGTTTGCCAATAGCACTTATGGCCGGCTACACCTTTACAAACCCCGTGGATCTTAACATAAAACCCGAAGACCGCGATAAAACAACTGCCCGCAATGACATGCTCAAATACCGCTTCTATCACAGTGCCAAGGCCGATGCAGAAGTAACTGTTAGAAAAATTAATATTGGATTTTCTCTCAACTTTAACAGCTTTATTGTAAATATAGATAAAGCATTTGAAGACTCTCTGCGTTTTCCGAATGGCAATCCTATCATTTTCAACGGGCAACCAATGTTTATTCTTAAAGGTTTAAAAGAATACCGTGCCGCACACAATAAAGGACAGGTTGCTTTCGATGCCCGACTGGGTCTTGATTTAAGTGAAAAGTCAAGAATTTCTGTTGTTGTAAGAAATGTTTTCAATAAAGAATATATGATTCGTCCTGCCGATGTGCAGGCGCCTCGCACTTTTGCCCTACAATACATGCTGAAGCTTTAGGGACATTTCCTTCTATTCAGGATTATTATAAAATCAAAAAACCGTAATTAATTCACATATAATTAATTACGGTTTTTATTTCGAGGTCTCTTCCGGATTCGAACCGGAGTAAACGGTTTTGCAGACCGGCGCCTAGCCACTCGGCCAAGAGACCAATTTTTGCAAAAATACAAAAAAAAGTAATTCAAAAATCAAATTCAAAAATTGAAATTATTTTTTTTCGTAAGTTTTGATTATTGATGTTGATGAAGTAGTGTTAACCGTTGATGAACCTTCGCTTTCAATAATAATTTCGCTGTTTGATAGTTTTTTAAATTTATAAATTTCCATGGGAGCCTCATAGCCTGAGTATGTTTTAGTGTTTCCTCCACTAACAACAGATAAATATCTAATAATGACACATTCTTTATTGGAAAACTCATCACCATTACCCTCCAAAAAAGCCCAGTATCCCTCGCATGTTTCAACATTAGAGTCATTGGTTTTTGTCGATTTGTAAACATTGTCTTTTAAAAACTCAAGTTTTTCAGTATGAGAAAGCGTACTTGTTTGACCATTGCTGGTTATTGAAACCAGAGAGCCATCAAAAACTTTTGTTGTTGTTACAGAGCCGCTTACAATTGTTGCAGTTCCCGATGTAAGAACCCACTCTCCTTTTAAACGGGATGCTCTCGATCGTAAACTGATAAAGGGATCTTCACTGCCCTTTTTGCATGAGTTGAATAGGGGTGTTGCAAATAAAACGACCATTAAAAGAATGAAATTATTTTTCATGATTTGTTTAATTAATTGAAAATCTTTACAAAGATATTAAAAGGCAATTAAACAGCATTATTCTGTAAAGCTTTTAATATAAATTGAGCGATAATTTCTTTATGGTCGAAAGCTAAATCAGGCAATTTGTTTATTTCAAACCATTTTAAGGATGCTGCGTCATCACCCGCCTTTTCTTCATTATTGTTGCTGTCAATAGTTCCGTAATAAACAACAGACACAGTATGTCCTCGGGGATCTCTGCCTTTGTCGCCAAAAGTATAAAATTGTTCAAGATTGATATGGCTGATATTTGTTTCTTCTTTAAGTTCTCTATAAGCTGCATCAATGAGGTTTTCGTGGGCATCTACAAATCCTCCCGGCAAGGCATAGCCATTTTCAAATGGGGGATGTTTGCGCTTAATAAGCAAAATTTCTTTTTTCTCTTGTCCTTTGCGTAAAACAATAATATCAACTGTTACTGCAGGGCGTGGATAGGTGTATGTAAATGGCATTGAAGGTGTGTTTAAGTTAAAAAAAAGAGACCCTTCTTTTGGAAGAGTCTCTTTTGTATCTCGAAAAAAAATATTATTTCTTTTCGTATGTTTTAGTAGAAGTAGTTGTTGAAGTGCTTGTTCCAACAGATGTACCTTCTGATGAAATAATAGCTTCGCTGCTTGATAATTTGTCGAATCTTAAAATGTACATTGGCATTTCATCACCTGTGTAAGTGTGAATTGTTCCGCCAGATGTAATAGAAGATAAGCGGATAACAAGTTGTTCGCCATCGGCTACATCGTCACCATAACCATCCATAAAAGCCCAAAAACCTTCACATGTTTCTAGGTCTGTATCGTTCATTACTGTGCTTTTGAAAGCATTGTCTTTCAAAAATTCAATTTTTTCAGTGTGTGCTACCGAAGAAGTGCCACCGGTAAATGTATAAGTTACTAAAGAACCGGTATAAGTTGCTGTGTAAGTGTTTGTTCCTGAAGTTGAAGTTTCTGTACCTGAAACTAAAGTCCATTCACCTTTAAGACGACCTGATCTTGATTTTAAGCTGATTGCTGGATCGTTTTCACCTTTTTTACATGAATTGAGCATTGGTATTGCAAAAACAACTACCATTAGAATAGCAAAGAATTTTTTCATAGTTAATTAATTTTAGTTAATTTAATTTGTTTAAACACTGCAAAAGTAAATAATTAAATGATAATAAAAAAAAATTTTTTTTTATTTAATAAAAAAACATACTTAGTCACAATAACATCAATTTTCATCGGTTTTCATTGTCAATGAAATTCTATTTCTCTCAGTATCAATAGTTAAAACTTTAACCATCACTTTCTGGTTAAGTTTTACCACATCGTTGGGGTTTGAGACGAATTTGTTGGCCAACTGGCTTATGTGTACCAGACCATCCTGATGAACGCCAATGTCAACAAAAGCACCAAAAGCTGTTATATTGGTGACAATGCCGGGCAGCACCATGCCTACTTTCAGATCTTTGACGGCATGCACATCATTGTTAAACTCAAAGAAATCAAACTTGCTTCTGGGGTCTAATCCCGGCTTTGTAAGCTCTTTTACAATATCTTCTAGAGTGGGTAATCCTATGGTCGGTGTGACGTATTCTTTTATATTAATGTTTTTTCTAATGTCTTCGCTTTTTATCAGATCAACTGTTGAACAATTAAGTGTTTTAGCCATTTTTTCAACAATGGGGTAGCTTTCGGGATGTATGGCACTGTTGTCCAAAGGATTTTTAGCATTGCGTATTCTTAAAAATCCGGCAGCTTGCTCAAAAGCTTTATCACCAAAACGTTTTATTTTTTTGAGTTCATGACGCGATTTGAAAGGACCATTTTCTTTGCGGTATTCAACAATGTTTTGAGCCAACACAGGGCCAAGTCCCGACACATAAGTCAGCAATTGCTTGCTGGCAGTATTAACTTCAACACCAACAGCATTAACACAATGCACTACCACATCTTCGAGTTTTTTTTGAATAAGGTTTTGGTCCACATCGTGCTGATATTGTCCAACGCCAATTGATTTGGGATCAATTTTTACAAGTTCAGCCAATGGGTCCATCAACCTGCGACCTATTGAAGCAGCCCCTCTTACAGTAACATCATATTCGGGAAACTCTTCGCGGGCCACAGCAGAAGCAGAATATATTGAAGCACCACTCTCATTGACCATTATGGCAAGTATGTCTTTTTCGAAACGTATGCTTTTTATAAAACGCTCAGTTTCCCTTCCTGCTGTGCCATTGCCTATGGCTATTGCGTCAATTTTATAGGCGTTGACAAGGTACTGGATTTTCTTAACAGCCTCTTTCACTTTGCTTTCGGGTGGGTGGGGGTAAATGGTTTCGTTGTGCAACAGATTGCCTTGCTTGTCGAGACACACCAATTTGCATCCCGTTCTGAATCCGGGGTCTAATGCCAATACGTTTTTTTCGCCAAGGGGCGGAGCCAGAAGTAACTGTCGCAGATTGTCAGCAAAATATTCAGCTGCTTTAATATCCGCTTTTTCTTTGGCCAATTGTTTAAATTCATTCACCATGGAAGGACACAACAATCGCTTGTAACTGTCTGTAGCAGCTAATTTTACTTGTTGTGAAGCCGCATGGTTCCCTTTGAGTACATAACGGTAAATGATTTCCAAAGCATTTTCTTCGTCAGGTTCTATGGTCACTTTTAATAAATTTTCTCTTTCGCCGCGCAGTATGGCCATCACCCTGTGCGAAGGCGCTTTGCTGAACAATTCTTTGAAATCAAAATAATCTTCATATTTGCGCGCATCTGCCGTTTTACCCTTTGCTACTTTCGAGATAATATGTGCCTCCCTGTTGAAAAAATTACGCATTTTGCCTCTCAGATTACTGTCTTCGTTAATCTGTTCTGCAATAATATCTCTGGCGCCACTTAAAGCGTCCTGTATGTTGTTTACCTTTTTTTCGGCTGATACATATTTTTGAGCTTCTTTCTCAATATCAATATTGTTTTGGGCCATTATCAACAGGGCTAAAGGCTCTAGTCCTTTAGCTTTAGCCTCTGTGGCACGTGTTTTTTTCTTCGGTTTGTAAGGCAGATATATATCCTCAAGCTCAGAGAGTGTTAACGCCTCATTTATTTGTTGTTCAAGCTCTGGCGTTAATTTTTCCTGTTCTTTGATTGATGCGAGAATACTTTCTTTTCTTTTATCCAATTCCTTTAGTTGATCCAATCGGTTCCTTATATGTGCAATCTGCACTTCGTCCAAACTGCCCGTCAGTTCTTTCCTGTATCGCGAAATAAAAGGAATAGTAGCCCCACTCTCAAGCAATACAATGGTGTTTTCTGTTTGTACCTCTGTAATATTGAGCTCTTTCGAAATAATTTGTATATATTTTTTAAACATAGATTTTTGAAAGTTTATAAACACAAAAATATGAAAAATAATGAAGGAAGTGAGAAAGTGCACTAAAGTGCACTAAAGTGCACTAAAGTGACTAAAGTGAACTCTTCATGCCACCGTCAGGCTCTTTAACTTTAAGTACTTTAGCGCACTTTAGGCACTTCAAACTTCTTTTGTTGCCGCCGCCAGGTCTTTAAACTTTAAGTACTTTAGCGCACTTTAGGCACTTCAAACTTCTTTTGTTGCCGCCGCCAGGTCTTTAAACTTTAAGTACTTTAGGCACTTTAGGCACTTCAAACTTCCCAAAATTTACTATTTTTGTCTAAATAAAAAAACTTAAACACATGGAAAAAATAATTTCTTTTCTTCAATATTCATATTTTGATAATACTGTTGGGGCATATTTGCTATTCTTTTTTATTTTATTTCTGGGTATTGTTTTCAAACGGTATTTTTCTAGAATATCAACGCGTTTGCTTTTTGAAATTTTTAAAAAACACGCATTGGGTCTTACCAGAAATGATTTTTATATACTCATTAAAAAACCGGTTTCATTTTTCATATTGCTGGTTTTTATCTATCTTGCATTCAGCAATCTCGAATATCCATCCATGCTGCATTTGGAATCCAAAGATCATTTCGGAATAAAAATGATTTTAGAAAAAATATATTTAATACTTCTAATCATTTCTTTAATTAATATTTTTAGAAAAATGATTGATTTCCTGGGTATTGTTATGCTCAGAAAAACAGATGAAAACGGGAAGAAAACCGAAAAACAATTGGTTTCTTTTGCCATTGAATCTCTCAAATTGGCTGTTTTAATTCTTGGCATCTTCATCATTCTGGGATCTGTATTCAATATCAATGTAGGGACACTCATTGCCGGATTAGGTATAGGAGGACTGGCCCTGGCTCTGGCCGCCAAAGAAAGTCTCGAAAACCTTATGGGTTCATTTACCATTTTTGTTGACAAGCCTTTTGTAACAGGCGATCTGATAAAAGTAGGCACTACTGTAGGCGTGATAGAAAAAGTGGGCTTTAGAAGCACCCGCTTGCGAACTCTCGACAAGTCTTATGTTACTGTGCCCAATAAGTTGCTGGTTGACACAGAAGTTGACAACCTGACCGAAAGAAATACGTCGAGAGTGAGGTTTAATTTTGGATTACGGTACGATACGAAGCCCGTTCAACTAAGAAAAATTATGAAAAGTATCAGCGATTATATAAGTCAACATCCCGATACCACCGATGATTTTAATGTGAAATTTGCCGAATTGGGAAGCAGCTCTGTTACTATAATGGTGTATTATTTTGTTGAAAGCAGCGACTATCAGAAATTCCTTGATGTCAGAGAAGAAATTAACTTCAAAATAATGGAAATTGTTGATGCGAATGAAACCAATTTTGCTTTTCCTGCCACCAGTGTTTATATGGAAAATAAATAAATACGTTTTATTTTTTTTGCAACAATCTGTATGTCAGGCTACAAAGCAGCAAAGCATTGTTGGTTTTGATACTCCCATCATTGTGAACAGGAACTTTACTTACATTATATACTCCCAGGTTATTTCGCAATTCTGCATTTAAAATAAGTCGGGGTTTTATTGGTATTGCAAAGCCCAGACCTATTGAAAGTCCAAAATCCAGCATTTTGTCCTTGTAAAGATTATCAGCCACTTTATTTTCTGAACCACTTTCTTTTATTACAAAATTTTGTTTCAGCAAATATCCAACAAACCCACCTGCATTACAAAATATATCGACTTTTTTATGAACAGAAAACTTTAATAACAAGGGCATGGTAAGGTAATCGAAATTAGAAAAAGTAGTTATATCACCTGTAATATTTCCATTTGTATCTAATTGATCAGCATAAGCAACAGCACCCTTTCTCTCGAATGAAAAATCAGTATGTAATGCCCATTTTTCTGAAAAATTATATTCTATACTAAGACCTCCTGAAAAAGAAAGAGCGGAAATGTTTTTTTCTTTCAGAATTTCATTGCCCCTTAAACTGCGCACACCTATACCACCGCAAAAGCTCATATTCATTTTGTTTTGCTGGGCAAAATTGTCTGCGCCAAACGCAAGTATAATAATTATAAGCAATCTAATATTCAGACCCATAATATTCAATTTTTTTCTTTATTATTTCCAGTTAATCCAATAACCATTTCCTAAAATATCACTGTAGTTGACTTCAACATGATGCAGTGCTGATATATCTAAAGGATTGGGAAGTGTGTGTGTGTATATACCGGGACCACCTTCTTTATTGGATATCCAGGGAATCATATATATCTGTTGAGCTTGCCCATTTGCTGTGTCAGACAACTGAACTGTTAATTTGTCGAGTATATTTTCAGGATGACTAACTATTGAGTAATCTGACAAACGGTACTCCAGACTTATGGAAACGAGTTTCCCTTCATTGTTGGTATGCAATGTGGGGATAACAATCATCAGGTTATTGGCATTTATATTTGAAAAGGAAAAAGTGAAATTCGTGCTGCCATTCATGGTCAGGGTATAAATACCTTTTTTAAAACCCAGTCCGATCTGTCCGTTTGGGATATTTAATATCCTTTGAAAGCCTGCTTCAAAGCCTACGGCAGCACAAAAAGAGGTGTTGCGCATTGTAATGTCAGTGTAGGGACTGTCCACAGGGCCTGTGAGTAGAAGACTGTCGGGTTCTGTATAGTATCCATTACAATAGATGCACATATCGGAACTGATAGAGTTTATAGCACTGTCATTTATTATTGCCGGAGTGCTGTTGACGCCCCAATGACCTGCATAAATATGATAATTAGATCGGATAAAAGTTTGTTTATTGCTCAAAAAGTCTAAAATGCCATCATTATCAACATCAAGATTTTTTGACAAAGATTCAAAGTAACCGTCAATTTCTTTCAGACTATTAATTTCATCTTGTGTTATTATGATTTCATTTCCTAAGGGATCGTGAGAAGGCACTATAATTCCGTCAATCATTGTAAGTGTTGCCAAATCAATAACTGTGTTCTCGCCATCCACCAGATTGCCTAGTGGTAACATATTCAGTCCTTGTGTGCAAAGCGTACCGATGTATTTATGCGCGCCATCAAGAAAAACAAGTGCTGTAGCTTTGCCCATTTCGGAGCTCGCTGAAAAGGCCCCCTCATTAATATCAACCAGATTATATACCAGTCCGTTTTGTTGCTCATTCAAGCCACTGAAAACAAGTATTTTTTTTGCATCGGCTATTGTATAAAGGCCTTTTTCCTGACCCAGCACATTTGTCGCTATTTTTCCTTTAATGATAACATTTTTAACTTCATCTGGTTTTTTACAACTAATGCTTAAAATTAATCCTATAAAAACAATATATTTTAACATCTTGTAAATAATTTATAATTTGTAAATATAATCTTTATTAATAACCCAATTATTTATTTTTTAAAATATAATTTCTTAACAGACAAACTGTCATATAAATTTTTAACCCCAAATTCAATATATGGGGGAAAATAATTCATTTTTTAATACGAGGTTCTGCTTCGGGAAAATTCATTTCTTTTTGAAAGAAATCCTTATTCAATTTCTATATCATACTTATCAAGCAATCCCACCATGCCCATAAGAGAAAATCTTGCTTTTTTGATGTGGTTTTTTTCTGGATCGATGGAATAATTAAACGACAGACGAAAGTCTGCTTTTTCTAATAATGTCCCGTCAAAAATGGTTCTTTGCAAGTCGCAGTTGTCAAACACGGCACTTGTAAGGTCTGTTTCTGTAAAGTCAGCTTCCTGAAGATTGCAATTGATAAATTTTGTCTTTTTTATTTTTAATTTAAAAAACGAAGAAAGTTTAAGCTGACAATTTTCAAAATAAAACGACAGTAAAAAGGGATTGCAAAAGTCAAAACGAGAACCCAATAATTTGCAGTTTAAAAATCGGATATCATTAAACACGGTGTTTTTCGTTTTTACCAAACTCAGGTCACACCCATTAAACACACATTCTCTGAAAATGACACCCGACAAATCGGCGCTGTAAAAGTTGCAATTAACAAAGTTGCAATTTTCGTATTCTCCTGGGTCAAAAGCAGTGTCAGTGAAATTTATTTTTTCAAAAAGTTTGTTTTCTGTTAGTTTTACAGGCATTTTTTATTTTTTATTGTTTGTTGTGAGTTCAAAAATGGCACTTACCGGAAAATGATCGGAGCGTCCACAGTGAAAAACCGAAGCACAGACACACCTCAGATTAGAATTGTGTAAAATATGGTCATAACGGCCTCTCAAAAAGCCCCACTCCCATGTTTTGGAGTGTTTATCAAAGGCTCTTAAAGAATCATAAAACCCTTTATTTTTCTTCATCCATTTCAACCCTTTTCCTTTGTCGTTTTCGTTGCAGTCGCCCAATATCAGCGTGGGAATATCAGGTTTTAAAAATTTCATAAATTGCTCGAGTTCAAGAATATGTGTTTTTTGTGCTTTGAAAAACTCTTTTGCCAAAAAACCCACTTTCCCTTTTTCGTTGATGCCAGGCTTCAGATGCACATTGAGCAACTGAACTTCGCCCAAAGAGGTTTTAACAGTAAAAACCCAGGCCGGAAACCAACTGACTTCGTTATTAAGATATTCATCTTTAATGACGGGAAATTTGGACAGTATGGCCAATCCACCTGCCCTGCAACAATGCTTAAATGCAATATAATTATATTTCTGAGAAAGGTTATTTCTTATTAATGCCTCCCAATCGGCAGTAGTTTCCTGAAGGCAAACAATATCGGCATCTAATGAGTCAAGGATTTTGATAACAACAGCATCTGTTCTGCCAAAGTTGACATTGTAGGTCAGAACTTTTAGCTGCTCGACATCTTCAGCCCGCGCCATTACTGCAATTGCAAGGGTAAATAATAAAACGATTATTTTAAAATTTAAATTTTTAAAACTGTTTATGTCCGAAGGGTTCATTTTCAACTAATTAAAAACTATTTGTTTAATGAGATATTTTTACCTGCAATAGCGCATTCAGAATAAGTTTTTTATGCCTTTTCAAATTTTATTAAAATCAAAAATAGTAAAATTTTTAAAACAAGGTAATTTTTATTATATTTGTCATTTACACTGATTGGTATTTAAAAATACTTTAACAAAAACGTATTATTTTGAAAAAAAATTTTGTTTTATTCTGTTTGTTTTTATTTCTGCAATCTCTTGCGTTGGCTCAAAACTACAATATTGTTGTACCAGGCAGATCCTATTTTTACGACAAACAAGGGCAGAACTATGCTGTTAAAGCCGACTCTGTTGTTGCTTTAGCCGGAGATTCGCTGTTCTACCATTTTAACATGTATAGGGATACTGCTGAACAGATTTATGAAGGCTGTGTTGATGTGTATGGTGGCTCGATTCTGGGCAAATTCAATATTTTGTCACCAGATGGTAAATTCAAAATTATAACCTATCGCAATGATACAGTTGTGCTTATGCCGTTTGCTTTGCTCAATGAAACATGGATAATGGGTAATCTGGGGAATAATACTTATTTAGAAGCCAGAATTTCCAATATTGCAACCCCAATAGTTTTGGGAGACACGGATGAAGTAAAAACCATTACATTAACGGCAAAAAACACTTTGGGAGACACTATTTCACATCCTTTCAATCAAAAATATTTGCTGCTTTCTTCCTCTCACGGCTTGATATTAACGTATGATTTTTTTATGTTCCCGACAGATACCACTTTGTGTCATCTTACAGGCGTAAACAACACATCAGCAGGTGAGGTGCTTACCCTCAGGAGTTTTTTCGATTTCAATGTGAATGACGAATTTCATTTGGTTGAAAGAAGTTTGCTTTACCATTGGAACGGAACATGGTACATAGATTCAGGTTTTATAAAAAGCACTATTAAAACGGTTATTTCAAAAAATGTAAGCCCACTCGATACATCCATAATATATGATTTCTCACGCTGCTCCCGAACTATTCAATATATCAATACTCAACCTGATACCATTACTACACAAGACACCATCACAGAAACCATATCATTAATCAATTTTCCTGATACAACTTTTGGACAGCTTCCTTTTCAGACATTTTATACACAAGGGTCTATGTATAACCACATTTTGGTAAGACAATATCATAATAATCTTTATAATAACCGGTATATAAGGGCTCACAATGAAATGGAATATCTACATTTTGATACCTGTTGGCAATATCTTCCTGTTGATCCCGGTCCGCAGGAATATAAGTATATAGAAGGTTGCGGTGGTCCTTATACTTATTTTGCAGACTGGATGGGCTATGTTTACGATTACAATTTGGTTTATTTTAAAAAGGGTTGTGAAACATGGGGCAATCCTGTGGCTTCTGATTGTAACTCGCTTTTGACCTCAACAAATTTTGCAGATGCTGATGTTTTTGTAAATATATATCCCAATCCCACCACAGATATAATCCACATACTATCCTCTGGCAAAAAGGTTTTAACTGCTGATATTTTCAATATATACGGCTCTTTAATGCTCTCATCAAATACAACAGATGTTATTGATATCAGTACTTTATCTCGGGGAATTTACCTTATAAAAATTAATTTTAATGGAACGTATGTAATGCGAAAAATCATTAAAAATTAATTTATTTACTTTTTCCCTTTGCCGCCGCCAGATCTTCCAATTTCTGATTTCGATATCTATTGGAACGGTTCGTTAATCGGTGTTCGATATTCCCCCAGTGCTGCCGTTAGGTCTTTCAACTTTAACTACTCCTCACTTCCCCAAGTTAACAATTAAATAACCTAAAATTAATATGCTCATGCACTGAGGTTTTTGATAAATGTATTACCTTTATCTTAATTATAAATAAATTTTAATGGAAAAAACAAAAAACAAAGATGTAAAATCTACATTGAAAAAGGATTTGATACAATTTTTTATTTCAAACCCTAAAAACAAATACAACTACAAACAAATTTCTAAAAATCTCGGGATTACCGACAAGAGAGAGCGGGGGATTGTAGGGGACTTATTAAATGAACTAGTAAAAGAAAAAACACTGACAGAAGCCAACAGGGGTAAGTATTGCCTCAATGCTCAGAAAGCCAATATAAAACAAATCAAAGAGGCCTATATTACCGGAGTGGTAGAGATGAAGCAAACCGGAAAAGCCTATGTAACCTGTCCCGGAATTGAAGAAGATGTACAGGTTTCGCCAAACAATACCAACAAGGCACTGCATGGCGACACGGTAAAAGTATATCTGTTTCCCAAAAGAAAGGACAGAAGATTAGAAGGGCAAATAGTAGAAGTAATTGCCAGAGCGCAAAGCCTCTTTGTCGGTACACTTCAGATTTCAAAACATTTTGCTTTTTTAGTGCCCGATAAATTATCCATGCCGGTTGATATTTTCATTCCCTTAGACCAGCTGAATGGAGCCACCAATGGCATTAAAGCAGTTGCCGAAATTGTTGAATGGACCGAAAGAGCGAAAAATCCGACAGGGAAAATTATTAAAACGCTGGGAACTGCCGGCTCCAACGAGGTTGAGATCCAGTCTATCATGGTCGATTTTGGCCTGCCTCTCGCATTCAATCCCGAAACAGAAAAAAATGCCGCTCAGATACCGGAAGCTATTTCCGAAAATGAAATAAAACTGCGCAGAGATTTCAGAAAAGTAACCACTTTCACCATTGACCCTGTTGATGCTAAAGATTTCGACGATGCCCTTTCATTGGAAAAACTTAAAAACGGGCATTGGGAAGTGGGTGTTCATATTGCCGATGTGTCGCACTATGTAAAAGCCAACTCACCCCTCGACAAAGAAGCATACAACAGAGGCACTTCGGTGTATCTGGTGGACAGGGTAATACCCATGCTTCCCGAAAGACTTTCAAACCATATTTGCAGTCTGCGTCAAAATGAAGACAAGCTGTGTTTTTCGGCTGTATTTGAAATGGGCGATGAAGGCAAGGTCTTCGATACCTGGATGGGCAAAACCATCATCAACTCCAACCGCCGATTCAGTTACGACGAGGTACAGAAAATTTATGAAGATAAAGCAGGTGAATATGTTGAGCAAATTCTTGTGCTCGACCGTCTGGCCAAAAAATTACGCGAACAACGCTTCAAAAAAGGCTCTATCGATTTTGATTCTGTTGAGGTTAAATTTATTCTCGACGACAAAGGCAAACCCATTGATGTTTATATCAGAGAATCAAAAGATGCTCATAAACTCGTAGAAGACTTTATGTTGCTGGCCAATAAAAAAGTAGCCGAATTTGTTGGGATGAAGCCCAAGGGAGCCAATATAAATCCGTTTGTTTACAGAATTCACGACGAACCCAGTGCAGAGAAATTATCTGCCTTCTCCGAGTTTGTCTTTAAGTTGGGATACAGCATGCGCACCGACTCACGCAAGAACACTATTAATTCTCTCAACAATATTCTTGAAAAAGTAAGTGGTAAAGGAGAGGAGAACATCATTAACAATCTGGCTGTGCGTACCATGTCCAAAGCCATTTATTCGGATGTAAACATTGGGCATTATGGTCTGGCCTTCGATTATTACACCCATTTTACATCGCCTATCAGGCGCTATCCCGATTTAATAGTTCACCGGTTGTTGTTTGAATACCTACAAGGCAGGAAAAAACCGCTTGATATGGATTTGACAGAGATCACAAAATTTGCAACTGAAAGAGAGAAAGTTGCTGTTGAAGCCGAAAGAGCCTCCGTAAAATACAAACAGGTTGAATATCTCTCTGATAAAATTGGCCAGACTTTCAATGGTATTATTTCAGGTGTGAGCAAGTGGGGTATTTATGTTGAAGTTGAAGGCAACAAATGCGAAGGTATGGTTCAGATGAAGGATATTGATGACGACTTTTACTATCTCGATGAAGACAATTACTGTGTTATCGGACAAAGAAACGAACGCACCTTTAAACTGGGAGACAAGGTGAGAATTATCGTCAAAAAAGCAGATCTTTTCAAAAAGCAACTCGACTTTGTCTTTGCTGAAGAGGATTAATTAAACAGCATAATTAGAAAGCCACAGATTCACAGATTAAATAATATTATATTTGCTGTAGAGTAAAAATATATAGAAGAATAAATCTGTGAATCAGTGGCAACAAAAATAATCTATGCTAATTATTTTTTAAATATAATCTGTGAATCAGTGGCAACAAAAATAATCTGTGCTAATTATTTTTTAAATATAATCTGTGAATCAGTGGCAACAAAAATAATCTGTGCTAATTATTTTTTAAATATAATCTGTGAATCAGTGGCATAAATTCTAATCTAAAAAAAATCCATGCCCAATCAAAGTAAAAAATCCTCATACTTTAATGATTTACTTTCGGTTATTTTTCCCGATTTGTGTGTGGGATGCGGCAACAGGCTATATCGAAATGAAAAATTAATGTGCCTGTCGTGTATGGCAGGCTTGCCTCTGACCCATTTTCATAAGGATAAAGAAAATCCTGTTTATAAAATATTCTGGGGAAGGGCAAATATTGAATTTGCCGCCGCATATCTGTTCTTTTCGTCTAAAGGCATTGTTCAGCACATGATTCATCAGCTTAAATACAAAGGCAATAAGGAAATTGGCATCTATCTCGGCAATTTGTATGGGGAAATATTAAGAGAAGACCAACGCTTCAGTACTGTCGATTGCATTGTACCTGTGCCGTTGCACCCTACCAAACAAAAAAAGAGAGGCTACAACCAAAGCGAAATGATTGCTATAGGTCTTTCGCAAAGCATGAATAAAGCTGTTGATACAATAGGCTTTGGCAGAAAAGTTCACACAGAATCCCAAACCCGTAAAGGCCGCTACAAAAGATGGGAAAATGTTGACAACATTTTTAGCTTGTCTCAAGCAGGAATTTACGAAAACAAACATGTGCTTCTGGTTGATGATGTCATTACAACCGGTGCCACTATTGAAGCCTGTGCTCAGGAAATATTAAAAGAAAAAAATGCTAGAGTAAGCGTTGTTGCTCTGGCTTGTGCCATGCATTTATAGATATGATGTAAGCCTCAACAAAAAGAAAATTGACAAAAAAACACAAAATTGAGATAACTTTTTTTATTTTTCATTACATTTACATCATATTTTAGTCTGATTTTAACCATGCCTTACAAAGAAAAAGAAATAGAAAAATTGTATTATACTATTGGTGAAGTGGCAAAGATGTTCAATGTCAACAACTCCCTGATACGCTTTTGGGAAAAAGAGTTTGATGTAATTAAGCCCGAAAAAAACAAAAAAGGCAACAGGCTATTTACCCAAAAAGATGTAGATAATTTTTATGTTATTTTTCATTTGGTCAAAGAGAAAGGCTACACCTTACAAGGAGCCAAAGACATGCTGAAAAATAAAAAAACCGATGCCTTCGAAAATGCCGATATTGTCCAATCACTCAACAAAGTAAAAGATTTTTTGCTGGATTTAAAAAAACAAATTAAAGACTAAAGTATTGTCATGCTGAACGGATAGGGTGGCTTGTGCTATTGAGAGTGAAGCATCTCTATTATAGAGCGTTATTAAAAATAAGCCTTGCTTCATTGTATTCCTCAACAATTTCTTTCACAATATCACCTGCAGGTTTAATTTCGTGTATAAGCCCTGATATTTGACCAATTTCAAGCTCACCCTCTTCAGTATCACCTTCAAACATGCCTTTTTTTGCCCTTCCTCTGCCAAGTAAGGCTGATATTTCATCAGCAGAAGCCCCTTTCATCTCTATCTTTTCGAGGTCAGTGTAAAATTTATTTTTGAGCAAACGCACGCCCACAAGTTTTTTCATACACAACTGGGTGTCACCATCCTGAGCTTCTAATATTTTTTGTTTAAAGAGGGGATGAGCAGATGATTCTTCAGCAGTAACAAAGCGGCTGCCTATTTGCACCCCATCGGCACCCAAGGCTATGGCTGCTAACATGCCCCTGCCGGAGCCAATACCCCCTGCTGCAATTACAGGAATAGTAACAGCTTTTTTTATCATAGGAATGAGAACCACAGTGGTTGTTTCTTCTTTGCCGTTGTGGCCACCGGCTTCAAAACCTTCAGCTACAATGGCATCAACACCGGCTTCCGCTGCTTTTTTTGCAAACTTTACATTGGCTATCACATGAACGACTGTTATGCCATGGGTTTTCAGATGGCTTGTCCATTTGGCAGGGTTGCCGGCTGAAGTAAATACGACTTTAACCTTTTCTTCAACAACGATTTTGATAAATTCATCAGCACTCGAAAAAAGAAGGGGAATATTGACCCCGAAAGGCTTATCGGTAGCATTTTTACATTTTCTGATATGTTCGGTTAGCAGTTCGGGTGTCATCGACCCTGAGCCAATAAGGCCCAGTCCTCCCGCATTGCTGACGGCAGCCGCCAGCCGCCAGCCACTGCACCAGATCATACCACCCTGTACGATGGGATATTGAATGTTGAAAAGTTGTGTGATGTTATTCATGTTTTATATTTTTAAATTCAACTGGCAGCAAGACTTCAGCAAGACTTCAGAAGTTTTCAAAACTTCTGAAGTCTGCTGCGAAGTCTGCTGCTTCAGTTTCTGCCAGTTGATGATGAAATGATTTAAATTTGTCAATATCTCCAAATATTTCAATGACAGTATCAGATGCTAACCAGGTATTGTCTTTTTTCAGAATAAAAGGGTAGGAGCTGTGAGCATATGTCTCTGGTTTAAAACATAATCCGGCTACAACAGGGTTGAAATGAATGTATTTGATAACATTTTTTAAATAAAAATCATCGGTAATTTCTTTTCTTTTAAACTTTGTTTGAAATAAGCTTCCTGTGCGACCATATTTTTTGTTTATACTTTTTGCATAAGAAATAAAAAAGTCTTTAAAGGCTTTTTCTAATGGCGTTAGTAAAGCTTTCTTTTCGGCAATGGGAGCATTGACAGGAGTATCTTTCACTTTGACCAATAAATGAAAATGCGTTTTCATTAAGCAAAAGCACAATGTATCAACATGCGTATCAAGATAAAAACGATATTTTTTAAAAAAATAATCATAATTCTCATCTTCATAAAAAAGAGTATCGCTGTTATTTCCTCTGTTATAAATATGATAATACTTGTCTTGCTCCATTAACTGAGGTATTATTATAAAAGAGTACACCTACCTTTATGAGGCAGGTGTACCTATTAAGGTGCAATATTTTATTCAGCTTTTTTATATACAATAGCCACCAACGACTTATCGTCACCACCCATGTTGATTGTTAGGCCATAAGGGCGTTCAGGCTTGATATTAATCTGAGCATCGCCGGCCTTACCAGTAAGCTGTTCAAGTATTGTTACAGCCTGATGCACGCCTGTAGCTCCTGTAGGATGTCCCCAGCCAACCAAACCTCCGGTGGTGTTGAATGGCACTTTGCCGTTACGCGCTGTATTGCCTTCAAGTACAAAGTCAGTTCCCTTGCCATGCTCAGCAAAACCAATAGCTTCAGTAGCCATAATACCTGCTATGGTAAAGCAGTCGTGGGTTTCAACTGTGCCAATCAGATCCTTGGTAATACCAGCATCAGCCAGTGCTTTCTGAACAGCTACTTTTGTTGTTGTAAGTGCTGTTAAGTCTTCGGGTGCTTTTGTAATATCTTCTTCGGCCTGTCCAAAACTGATTATTTCTACAGCATCATGCTTGGAAATGCCACATCTTTTCAGACCTTCTTCCGAAACAATGGCTATGGCAGAAGCCCCGTCAGACACCTTTGAGCAATCATATACATTGAGGGCATCTACAAAACCTTTGGGATTGGGCTTGTTCATGCCACAAGCGATGAGGTCTTTGGTTGTATTGTGATATTCCTGTGCAGTAGGGCAGAGGCGGGCATTTTCAATGGCATTCTGAAACCATTTGGCCATAGCACTTCTTGCTTTTTCTTCACCGAATTTCTGAGCATAGGCTTTAGACCTGTCGCTGAATTTGCCGGGAAAAAAGTAAGCATGACCCTCTTTACGTTCTTTAGCCCATCCGGCAGCAGCCAATATATCGGCACCGTATATAGCTTTAACAGTATTTTGAACTTCAACGCCAAGCACCAACACCACTTCTGCTGTTTCGGCAAGTACAGACCTGATGCCTGTAACCAAAGCAAGAGCCCCTGTTCCGCAAGCACCTTCAACTCTAACGGCAGGCTTATAGCGCAAACCCTCGTCAATAAAAGGAAAAAAAGCAGCCATATTGGCCTGCGCATTGAAACGCGCACCAATAAAGTTGCCTATGACAGATTCGTCAACATTTTGTGCGCCTCCAATGGCTTTCAGTACGCCTTGTCCTGCTTCTTTAATGTATTCTTCTAATCCGGGACGTTCTTTTTTAGGATTGAATTCTTTTCTGCCGGTACCCATTGAAATGGTATTGTAGCCGGCTATCATATATACTTTTCTACGTAGTTTTGTCATTTTTTATTTCTCCTTAAATTAAATAATCATTAATAGGTCCATAAGCATGGAAAAATCCTGTAAGCAACACTGTGTTTACATCGTTTTCGTTGAAGGCCACTTTGTCGGCAACTAATTTTAGCCCTATTTCTTTTGACCTTTTGGCATAGTTGCGGGCTAATTCGGCACCAACGGTTTCCATTGTTTTCAACTCATTATAATAAGTTCGAAAAACGCTTTCCTTGTCTTTATTTCCGACAACGGCTTTCCATGGCTGAATGGTAGTGGGTAATTTGCCAAGCAAGTCATCACACTTGGGCTGAACTTCCGACATTAGCGTGTAAGAATGTTTTGTTATGTCATAAATGGCTACAGGTTTCCCTTTTTCGTATTTCAAAAAACCATCTTTTTGTGAACCATCTGAATTTTGGCCGCCTCTTACACCCAATTCAAGCATTTTGTCGAGCAGACTGCTGTGCAGATCTTCGTCCTGTAGATAAGGATTCATCACACTCATGATATATTGGCAAACGTCTATACCCACATAATCGATAAGCTGAAAAATACCCATAGGGCGTATCAGAAAATCTTGTGTGACTTTATTTATTACAAAAACAGCCTCAGTAAGCGACATTCTTTCACTTAGCTTCTCGGCTTGTTGTATGCCATAAAGAGCATCGCGCATAAAATGACCATTGCCAATAAAACCGGCAAAATCGTTTGATGGCACAACGATTTTCTTAAGATTTTTTGAAAGCATGAGGGCAAATTCTACCAAATCATTATCTACATTGGCTGGTTTTATAATTTCAACCAGCTTTTGAATTGCAGGTGGGTTGTAAAAGTGAACACCCAATACCCTGCCGCCCAGGTTGGCTTTGCTGTCTATAAGGTTTATCGGAATGGATGAAGTGTTGGTGCAGAACCAGGGTGATTTCTTATTATTCTGATTGATAAGTGAAAAGATTTTTACTTTTAAATCAGGGTCTTCTTTAATGGCTTCAAAAATAACGGTTGACTCATAGGCTGCTTCAATATTGAGCGTGGGACGCACAATAAACAAAACATCTTCAGCATACTGATTGATAATATCACTGTTATCGATGAGGTCTTTTCTGTCCTTATACACATCTCTCAGTCCTACAATTTTCTTTTCGGCAGCTTTTAAAACCTGTGTTTTAAGGTACTTCATCAGGCCTCTCAGTCCTTCGCTTGATGTGTCCATAGCGTTAAGAACAAAAAGCTTTCCCTTGTTTTCAGGTTTCAGACTCAAATCAGCCATTTCAATAGCCGTGAGGAGCAATATGCCACTGCCCATTTTTCCGGCTGCTCCCAGTACTGTTACATTTTGTAATTTCTCAGTATAATTCATAGAGTATTTAATTTTATAGTTATTATTCGAGTTAATTATTAACAGATTATTTACCAGTTGGGCTTTCTTTTTTCGAGAAAAGCCTTCATGCCCTCAGTCCCTTCATTGCCAAAGAGGGTTCCAAATTCATTTGCCTCAAGCGTGCAACCTGCATTAAAATCAGAAAGCAATCCCATGCGTGTGACATATTTCACTTTTTTAACAGCTTGTGGGCCTTTGGATGCAATTTTTGTGGCTATAGCTACAGTTTCCTCAATCAACTTATCGGCTTCAACTACTTTTTGCACAAGTCCTATCCTGTAAGCTTCTTCAGCATTAATCATATCGGCAGTGTATAGCAGATATAGGGCGTTTGACAGGCCTACATGACGGGCCAGCCTTTGCGTGCCTGCGTAGCCGGGTATAAGGCCAAGATTGACTTCCGGTTGTCCAAACTTGGCAAAAGTACTTGCAATACGTATATCGCACGACATCGCCAATTCACAACCACCACCCAAAGCAAAACCATTGACGGCTGCTATGACCGGCATGCTGAGCTTTTCAATATGAGCAAATGTGTTTTGTCCTTTTTTTGAAAAAGCAATGCCCTGAGCCTCATTCATATCCGACATTTCTGCAATGTCTGCTCCCGCTACAAATGCTTTTCCTTCTCCCGTCAGAATCAACACCTTTATGTCTTTTCTTTCGGCAATTTCAATGAGCATATTGTCCATTTCAGCAAAAAAAGCAGAATTAAGGGCGTTGAGCGCCTGTGGACGACTGATGGTTATTATACCGATGTTGTTCTGAACATCGAGTTTTAAAATTTCATAGTTCATGTTTGGATTGTTTTTAATAATTATTTTATTGTTTTATAAATCTTGAATTAAATTTGTGTGACGATGGCTGAGCTAGTCGAAGCCAGAGGTAGACAAAAATATTCTAAACTTCCTACACATATTCCTTTACCTCTATTTCATTAGTCAGCACCAGGTATCCGTTTAATGCCAGAGCTTCCATTTCACCTTCACCAGGATAGGTTTTAACAGGAGCAATATGTTTTACCCTTTCGGTGATGGCATCTATAATCATGCTGCCGTAAGCAAGTCCTCCTGTCAGTAAAATACCATCTACTTCTCCCTTAAGTACTGTTGCTAAACCGCCAATTTCTTTGGCTACCTGATAACACATGGCCTCGTAAACTAATTTTGCATAACTGTCTCCTGCTTCAATTCTTTTTTCGATTTCTACAGCATCGCAGGTGCCCAAATAGCCGTACAGCCCTCCTTTTCCTTTTATTTTTTTCATTATTTCGTTGCGTGTAAACTTGCCCGAAAAACATAAATCAACCAACTGACCCACAGGCAAACCGCCACTTCTTTCAGGCGACATGGGGCCATCTCCATTCAGCCCATTGTTGACATCTATTATTATTCCTTTGCAATGGGCTCCGGCAGATATTCCGCCACCCATGTGCACAACAATAACATTAATATCTTCATAATTCTTACCCGACTCCCCGGCAAATTTTCTTCCGATAGCCCTTTGATTCAAAGCATGCAGAAAGCTCCTTCGGGGTAATTCGGGCATGCCCGAAATGCGTGCAATCTCTTCCATCTCATCAACACAGGTAGGATCGACAATGATGGCTTGCACATCTGTGCCTATTTCTTTTGCCAATTCGTAAGCAATGACACCACCCAGATTCGACTCGTGTTCACCCATAGGATTTTGTACATCTCTGAGCATGGTTTCATTGACCCTGTACACTCCTCCTGCAATAGGTTTAAATAAACCACCACGTCCCACAATAATATCAAAGCTTCGGAGGTCTATGCCTGCCGATACAAGAATTTCTTTTATCATGTTTTTGCGATAGTCGTACTGATCGAAAATCCTTTCAAATGTTGATAATACAGCACTATCGTGCTTGACATTTATTAAAAAATGCTCCTTGCGGTTGTTGTAAACAGCTATTTTAGTTGAGGTAGAACCCGGGTTGATGACCAATATTAATCTGTCCATTATAAAAGATGATTTATGTTTTTATTTTCATTTAAAAAAAATAAAGATGTAAACCATAATAATATATGCCTAACATCTTATAATATCTATATTATTATAAAATAATTTGATTAAGCAAATATAATAATGTTTTTTTAAAATTGAAAATATTAGTGAATATTTCATTGGTTACTGACACTTTTTAATAGTTGCCTTTAAAAAGGGCTGATTAAAAAAAGACATCTTAATGAACGCCAATATAATAAATAAACGGTCGTCGCTAATCTGATAATTTTTTCAGCAGTATGCCACTTCCCACAGAAGGATTAACAATAACCTGTGGCGTTTGTTCGCGATTTTTAAGCAATATGGCTTTGCGGTTTACTTCAGTTCCTAAATATTTTCCCAAATCATCCAAAGAGATTTCTCCCTTGGTTTCATTCAGCTTTTTAAGAAGATAATACGTGAACAAGCCATGTTGCTCATCGTCGAGAGCCATTGACGACTGTGTGCCGCTTGATGAAGCAAATACCACCATATTGTTGCTTAATACTTCTGATTTGGGATTTACTTTAACACTTCTGAGCGCTGTCAGTCCCTCGTTACGGGCGCCACCACTAAAACAGGCATCAAGAAAAACAAGTATTCTTTTTGTCGGGTTGACACTCAGTTGACTGTACACATCATTCAGCTTAATGGCATATTGAATGGTACTTCCGCTTATATCTACAGGCATAATATAGCTTTCGTGAGAGTTCTCATCCGGCAAGCCATGTCCGGCAAAGAAAAAAATCAATTCAGCTTCACCATTATAAGCCTTTGCAAGCTTTTCCATTTTATTGATGGCTTGCTTCATCTGACCTGCTGTGGCATTGGTATATAAGAAAATATTTTCATCAGGTATCCCTATTGTTTTTTTAAGATATTCCTTGAATATTTTAGCGTCATTGACCGCATAATCCACATTTACCTCGGCATTAAGGTCGGGCTGAAAAGAGGAATAATCCTCATTGCCAATAACCAATGCAAATGTTTTGTCCTTTCTTTTGGCCGACAATGGAATATTGGTGTCCACAACAGACAACTTGGGTGCTTTTGCCTGAGGTGCAGAAGGGCTTGACTCTTGAGTTTTATACTTGTCTAAATATGTTTGCACAGGCGCAAAATCAAGTGAGAGCTCAGAAGTTGAAAAAGAGTTTATTGCAACAGCGTTGCCCTGATAGGTTTTGTTATTAACCGGATTTTTAATGCTTATTTGTTCAATGACAAAGTTTTCGTCCTTATCAAGTGCAAAAGTCATTGTGGGTTCAAGCTTACCGAGGTTGGTGTCAAAAACTTTAGCTTCTGCCACAGGCACTTTTACCAAAGCCTGCTGTCCGCCCGGAAAGAAAATCTTGAAGGTTTCAATATCAGGGTTGTACTCTGTTTTTGTTATCCTGGGCTCAACTTTCATGCGTCCTACATATTGTATGGCATCTTTTGTTGCGGCTTCTATGTATTTCTTTCTGCTGGCTTCATTAACCCTTGCCAGGTATTCGTCGGCTTTTTCGTATTTACCTCTTTTTTGCCATCTGTTGACTGTTGTTTTAATATAAATCTGAATAAGTGTTTTATTATCAAGATCGTAAGGAATGCCGTTTTTGGCTAATAGGTCTCTAAAACTTTTCTTTAGCTTTATATTATCAAGGTCAGTTAATCCCAGCAAATTGCTGTTTTTGGGATAGCCTAAAGCATAAGCTTTTTCGAGGCTCTCAACAGCTTCTGCCTCCCTGTCTAGAATTGCATAAAAACATGCCAATGATAAGTAAATATTGCCATTACTTTTTTCACTGATAAATGATTTAAGCAGATTTATGGCTTCTTCGTCTTTTCCCAAAAACAGCATTGCATAAGCTGTAGTAGGTGTAATTTTGTCTTTTTCCTCTTCAATTGCTTTATTAAAGCATTTATTGGCTTCTTCAATGTTCTGCAAACCATAATAATATATTCTTCCTTTAAAAAGATAATTATCGCCATAGGGATAAGCCGTCAAAGACTGGTCAATATACGAAAGTGCCTTTTGGAAATCGTTTTTATAGTAATATGCTCTTGACAAATAAAATAAAATAGCAGCATTACTCGGTGCTTTGTTTAACCCTAGCTCTAATTCTTTAATAGCCAGATCATATTTTCTCTGGTTGGAATATATAACCCCCAAGAAATAATATCCATTACCAGAGTTAGGATATTTATCTATTAAAGTTTGAGCATCTTTCAGTGCTTCATTTATTTTATTTGTGCTGATATAGCTCTGACACCTATAATAATAAGCAGGATTAGTTGGACTTTGATTAATGGCACTGTTAAAGTCGGCAATAGCATTTTCGTAATCAGACTTAAGATAATAAATATAACCCCTATTATAATAAGGTTTATTGGTGCCTTCAATCTCAAATGCTTTTTTAATATCTATAAAAGCGGCATCGAAATTTTTTAATGCTGCATATATATCAGCTCTTTGGGTATAATACCAGCCCGGCACATTGGTTTCTTTGCTTATAGCTATATTTATATCATCCATTGCCTTGGTATTTTCACTTTGATAATAGTAAACAGTAGCACGCCGGGCATAACATTCGGGCAAATCACTTTTATCAATGCACGCTGTAAAACTATTTATTGCTTCAGTACGATTTCCGCTTCTGAATGAAGCCCTTCCTTGTTCGAGAAGCTTTTCTGCTTTTTGAGAAAAACCACTTACAAAACACAAAAGAAATGTTATAAAAAGAATATAATATCTCATACTTGTAAAATTTATTTATTAAACAAAGTTAATGTTTTTTAAAAAAGATAATTGATGGAATAATGAAATATAAATTTCTAAACAAAATAAACCAGCAAAGCACTATACCAACGTGCTTTTTTTACATAGGCAGAGTCGAATTTTTGTCAACTCCACACTCCACACTTCCTCGCCTAATATCCCAAAGTCTTCAACATCGACTTATAGCTCTGCTCTTTAGCAAAGAGCCTGGGGTAGGGTTCGTGGTTTTCGTCGTATTCTATAATCACATGCTTGGGTGCCGGAATAAGGCAATGTTGCAAACCGCCGAAGCCACCCAAAGACTCCTGATAAGCTCCTGTGTGAAATAATCCTATATAAAGAGGGGTTTCGGGCGAAAATTTGGGTAAAAATATGGCATTGGCATGTGCTTCTGCATTATAGTAATCATGACTGTCGCATGTCAAGCCCCCCAGGTTGACACGCTGGTATTCCTGATCCCAGTTATTGATGGCTAAAAGTATAAAACGTTGGTTTATGGCCCAGGTATCGGGGAGCGTGGTCATAAAAGAACTGTCTATCATGTTCCACAACTCTCTGTCATTTTGTTGTTTCTGGTCTAATACAGAAAATAAAACGGCACTGCTCTCACCAACTGTAAATGCGCCGAATTCGGTAAAAATATCAGGCTCCGGCACATCGTTCTGAACACATATATTCTTTATTTGCTGCACAATTTCTTCTGCCATATATTCGTAATCATACACAAAACCCAATGTGTTTTTTATGGGAAAACCGCCACCTATGTTTATGGCTGTTAATTCGGGACAAACTTTTTTGAGTTCGCAATACACACTTACCGATTTGGAAAGTTCATTCCAGTAATATGCAGAGTCTTTAATTCCTGTATTTATAAAGAAATGAAGCATTTTTAGTTCATACTTTGGATTGTCTTTAATGCGTTCAAGATAGTAAGGAACTATGTCATTATATCGAATTCCTAAACGTGAAGTGTAGAATTCAAACATGGGTTCTTCTTCAGAAGCGATTCTTATACCCAACTTAAAATTACCTTCAACCAACTCATCAAAGTGGTTAATTTCATTTTTATTGTCAAGAATAGGAATGGTATTGTTAAAACCGGCGTTAATTAAAGTGCTGATGTTTTGAATATACTGTGGTCTTTTAAAACCATTACATATAATATATTTTTCTTTTGTAATTAACTTGTTTTCATACAATTGTTCTAAAATATGTATGTCAAATGCAGAAGATGTTTCGATATGTACCTCATTTTTAAGAACCTCTTCCAGCACAAATGAAAAATGGGAGCTCTTGGTGCAATAACAATAAAAATAATCACCATTATAATCTGCTTTAGCCATGGCTACATTAAAAAGCCTCTTTGCCCTTTGTATTTGTGACGATATTTTAGGCAGGTAGGTGATTTTTAAGGGCGTACCATATTGCTTAATGATATCCATTAAATCTATGTTGTTGAAGAATAATTCATTGTCGCTAATTTTAAACTCTTCTTGTGGAAAATCAAAGGTTTGCTCTATAAGGTCTATGTATTTGTTTTTCATTTATTTGTGGTTTGAGGTGGGCAAATATGTAAAAAATAATAAATGTAAATGAGTTACTTTGGGAAAAAATATTCAAAGTAATTAACTTAAATCACACAAAATAATATTATACAAATTTAAATAAAAAGAAATTATAAATTAAAATAATTGTTGTTTTTAATTGCAAATTGATAATTTTATGAAAGGATTATTTTAAAATGAAAAAAGGTTTAGCAACGTAAATATTTATAAAAGCTTAAAATGCATCTGTCATTTATTTAGTCATGGGCTTAATTCTAATGTGCCATTTTTAACCTTTTATATAAAAGGATATTGTTAAAAATTAAATAATGAAGTTTTTTTATGCATTATTTGCAACAAAAAACTAACTTTGAACATCCATTTAATTAAGATTAAAATTAAAAATCATGAGCATATTAGTAAATAAAGACTCTAAAGTTATAGTTCAGGGATTTACTGGACAGGAAGGCAGTTTTCATGCTTCTCAAATGATTGAATACGGGACCCATGTTGTAGGTGGTGTTACACCCGGTAAAGGAGGACAAATGCATCTCGAAAAACCGGTTTTTAACACAGTTTCTGACGCTGTTGCCCATACAGGCGCCAATGTTACTTTAATTTTTGTGCCGCCCCCATTTGCCGCTGATGCTATTATGGAAGCTGCAGAGGCAGGAATAGAAGTTATAGTCTGCATAACCGAAGGTATTCCTGTTAATGACATGGTAGCAGTGAAAGAATATCTCAAAGGCAAAAAGTCAAGACTTATAGGGCCTAACTGTCCTGGAATCATTACACCAGGGGAAGCTAAAGTAGGTATTATGCCGGGTTTTATTCATAATCCGGGCAGGGTCGGTATTGTTTCCCGCTCTGGCACTTTAACCTATGAAGCGGTAGATCAGATTACCAAAGCCGGCTTCGGACAATCGACATGCATTGGTATTGGCGGCGACCCTGTGCCGGGCACTACTATTAAAGATGCTGTTGAACTTTTTATGCGCGATACCGACACCGATGTCATTGTGATGATTGGCGAAATAGGCGGTGGTATGGAAGCCGATGCAGCCTATTATATAAAGGAACACGGAACCAAACCTGTGGTGAGCTTTATAGCCGGAGCAACGGCTCCCAAAGGTCGAACCATGGGGCATGCGGGAGCTATTGTAGGGTCTAAAAACGACACTGCAGAAGCTAAAAAGGAAATTTTACGCCAATGTGGGGTGCATGTGGTTGACTCACCTGCCGATATTGGTCTGAAAGTGAAAGAATTACTTTAGTATTTTCTTATGGCTTTACATTCTGTATTGCAATCAGCGCAATTCCTCCAAAAGTAAGAACCGCACCGATTATATCGGTTTTTGTTATTTTTTCTTTGTTGATAAATAAGGCTAAGAATAAAACAAATATGGGCTCTGTAGAGTTAAGTATTGAGGCTATAGCCACATCAAGGTTTTTAAGCGCCACGAGCGAAAGCCAAAAACCACCAAGAGAAACCACAATGACAGCAATTATAAAAGTGAACAACAAACCGCTGTCTTTTAATGGCAATAGCCATTTTTTAAAATCATTTTTTAAAAGACCAAAAAATAAAACAAAAACAGTCCCAACGGCCATCCTGATAAAAACGGCCGAAATTGCAGATACATTATCCAGCGCTTCTTTGGCTATTATTAATGAAGTCGAAAAACACAACATCGATAAAACCCCCAGCAAAACGCCTTTTTTCCTTGTTTTTACTTTTTCCTCAGTGTCATCTTTTTTACGCCAAAGCACAAATGTCACTCCTGCCAACACAATTAAAATCCCCAGATACTGTAATATATTTAAAACTTCATTTAGAAATATAAGTGAAAGAATGGCTGTGAAAATCTGACCTGCCATGAAAAAAATGATTTGAATTTTGGCTCCCAGATATTTAAGCGAGGCAAAAAACAAGGTGTCGCCTACAGCAATCCCAATCACACCACTGATAGCCAGCAGTAACAAATCCCTGTTTTGTATGGGCTGGTATCCTATTATAAGATAAGTGATCCCTAAGATAAAAACACTGAAAATACCCTTGATGAAAGTCATACCGGCAGAGGAAATTTTTTTACCGATAATGCCAAACAAAATAGCTCCCAAAGCCCATGATACAGAAGATAATGTAGCCGCCGCTATACCCCAAAGTTCCATATAATTTCCGTATTAATTTTAAAGCAAATATATCCTTATTATTTGTCCTTTAATTTGAAAGTTAACATAAATCGTTGAGAATTTAATGCTACTTCATTTTCAAGTTCAAAGCCATAAAATGCCAGTTGGTATGCAATCAGTTCTTTTGGAATGAAAGCTTTGTGTAAAAATGCCGCGTCAGCACCAACAGTTCCAATATCTGACACAACCAATTTTCCTCCGGGCTTAAGGTTTTCTTTAATTGTTTTTAAAAATACAGTCCTGTCGTTTTCTGAAAATATACCATACAATTCAGGGTAAAAAGAATACATGATAATAACATCGGCTTTCCCTTTGTTTGAAAAAGAATAAGCATCCCACTTTATAGCATCAACCTTGTTTACATCAAATTCTTCAGCAAATTTATTGATGGAAAGAGAAAGCCTCTCATCAAAATTTACAGCAAAAACACTGTTTTCATTTTCTTTAAGCTGCGACAGCCTGTATATATGGTATTGTGGCGCTTTTCCACTGTCTGTAAGCATGTTTTTTTTAAGTCCTAATATGTTTTCTGCAAAAAAGTCATATTTTACTGTGTTTATCCCTCTGGGCTTAAAGTTAAGAACATAATCCTCAAGAAAATGTGAGTATATTTTACCGCAGGTATTTTCCAACAACGAATCGGGCTTGCTGTTGAGTTGATACTTTTGGGTTAAAAAACATTTGATAAAAAAATTATTATTCTTTGTCATTGTGGTGTAGAACATATTTGACGAAGAATCATTTTTTAAAATCAATGCTCTTTCTGAATCACTGCTGCCTTGAACTTCACACAGCCATCTGACAGCCACATATTCTTTAGCCAGATACTCAGCTTCGATAATTTCATCGTACAAGCCAATGGCTTTAAAGGCGTTTTCTTTATTGCCTTTTTCAAAAAACTGAAAAGCTGTTTTTGCGGCTAATTTTCCCTTTAGTGCATGAGATTCAATTTTTGACCAGTAAAAATTAAACAGGGGTTTTTCAGAGCTTACATTAATCACAAAAGTATTTTCCCTGTTTTTTTCATTTGCTGAGAGTGTTTGTTCTTTAACCTTTTCATCAGTGTTTTTGAGTATTAACACAAAGCGTTGTTTTGAAACCTCTTTGTAATCTGCAAATTGAAATCCCCAGTAGGCTAATTGTGCAACTATTAGACGTCTGTCGATAAACCAACCGTTCAATTCAAGACCATTATAATACAAATTGTCAACAATGATCAGATATCCATTGGTTTTGAGTGCATGTTTAAATGATTTAAACAAAGAGGCTCTCTCATCATCAAGCAAAGTCAAATACAAGTGATGGTATAAAGAGCTTATAAAAATAGCATCAACACTATCACCAATAGCAATATCAACGGGCGAAGTCAGTAAGGGTACAACATTTTTTATGCGGTGTTTTTCAACAACTCCATGCATGTAATCAACTTGTTTTTTGTTGATTTCTGTAGCATATACTTTTCCTTCTTTTCCAACTTTTTTCGACAATTTATAGGTGTAATAACCAAATCCACAACCTAAATCCACAACCTTGTCACCCTTTTTCAAAGGTAAAAACGCCATTATTTTTGATGTTGAGTCCCACGTTTCTCGGTTGGGATCGTTAAACATCAGCAGGTCATCGTAATAGGAAATAATCCGGCTGCTTTCAATGTTGTTATTGGAAATACTGTTTTCCAGATGGTATTTAATTTTAAGATATTCCAATAACCGCTTATAATTGTTTTCAGTAAAATAATTGAACAAATCTTCATTAAGGGGATCTGCAATTTTCTTTTTTAAGGTCTTTTTACTGGCTGTTATACATTGACATAACCACGACAGAGAATTGAAAATTTTTATTTTTGAAAGTGTGTCTTTATGGCTTTTCTCAAAATAATATTTTTCTGCCCATTTTATAGAATCTTTATTGCTTGTTGACAAAGCATTATAAAGGGTTGATGCCATTTTCATATCATCATCAGGTATTGAGTCGTATTCAAAATTGATTCGGGCAAGCGCATTTTTATCTGCAATTTCAATTTTTACCTGAGCAAAAAGGCTTTGATGCAATAATAAAGGACAGAAAAGAAAAATAAAAAACAGGTTTTTATGTTTCACAATAATGTAGTTAAGTTTCAAAAGTTAAGATGCTTAAACAAAAGTATATAAAGTGAGTAAAAAAAACAACAAATATATTTGTTTTGGACTATTTGCTGCCAATATCAACGGATGTATTTATAAATTCATTAATTTTGTATATAATAATCAAATAAAATTATCCGAAATGAGAATCAATGGTTTTTTAATGTTTCTTTTAATTTTATTTTTGTTAGTTTCATCAACAAATTCTTTTTCACAAGTAAATAGAGTTGTTCCTGCCAAGCCTATCATTCAAATACACGACAGCTCAAAGGTTGATGATGGTTACTTATTGTTAATGCTCGCCAGAACGTGCTCGCTCATTGACCGACAGGGAAATGTACTGTTTAATATACCCGGAAATCTGGTTTCATTTTTTAACTTTAAAAATGAGATGGCTACCCACAACGGAAATAGTTTGGCCATTTATAATAAAGACTTGGAATTGCAATGGAAAATACCCACTAAAATAGAGCATGAACTGAGTATAACAGATGATGATAAAATAATGTTTTTTGCCGAAGAATACGACTCTATAAATGGCATTAATGTGTATTTTAATAATCTTGCCTGTGTAGATTCTACCCAAAAGAAAACTATATTGTGGAGTTCTCTGGCTCAGCGCAGGTACCTGATGGATTTTATGATGAAAGACACAAGTATTTTTCGTTATAAAATTGAAGGTTCAGCCGACCCCGACAGTGTCCTCTTTAAAATAGCGCCTTCACTATTCAGAGTAAGGCTCATACCAATAGAAATGACATCCTCAAATGACAGTGTTTACGAGTCGGGTAAAAACAGAGAGTTGTTTCACATGAATGCCATGCAATTTCTCCCATCCAATAACTCCGAGAAAAATAATTCAGCATTTAAAAAAGGAAATATTCTGCTGTGCTTTAATAATTTTACTGATTCGATCCGAAGCTTTATGGCTATTATTGACCCTGTTAATTTTAAGATTCTTTGGCACTATGTTCAGAAAGACGGAAGAGGTTTGCACACGCCTGTCATGCTCCCCAATGGTCATATTCTGGTATATGTCAACCCCACACACGGAGTCCCAGTTTCAAGCATTGATGAAATAAACCCCTTAACAAATGAGGTTATATGGCGTTACAATGAAAATTTTCCGAATATTGAAAAGTGTAATTTGATGGGTTCCTGCCAAAGACTTCCTAATGGAAATACTTTAATTTCAAATATTCTGGGTTATGTTTACGAAGTGACGCCCGACAAGATAGTGGTATGGCAATGGAGTGCCGAATATGCAACCATAAACGGTCCAAAGTTTATTTACAGAGCCTATTGGTATCCTAAAGAAAAACTTAAATGGCTTGAAATGGGGGAGTAGCACTTTTGCATTAAATAAAATTTCACTTAATAGATATATTGACTAAAGTATCTTTATGAAAATCGATGTCACAATAAAATTTCTACTCATCTTTTTGTCATTTATTTCTTTCAATTATTCTTTTTCCCAGAATAAATCTGGTTTAGACACTAAAGCTTTTGTGAAGATGTACGACAGCCTGAAAGCTGATGATGGCTATGTTTTACTGATGCTCGAAAGAACCTGCTCTTTGATAAACCACAAAGGGGAAGTGCTGTTTAATATTCCGGGCAATCTGGCTTCTTTTTATAGTAATAAAGATGAAATTGTTACACATAATGGCAACAGCTTAGTTGTTTACAACAAAGATCTCGACATCTTATGGAAAGAGCCTGGCTATATAGAGCATGAATTAACCGTAACAAACAACAATAACATCATGTTTTTCTCCGGAGAATACGATACTATAAACACAATAAATGTCTATTTTAATAATATTATTTGTATTGATTCTTTAAGAAATAAGTCGGTAAAATGGCGCTTGATCGAACAACGCAAGTATATAATGGATTTTATGTTAAAAGACACCTCTATATTTCGCTATAAATCTGTAGGTACATCCAACCCCGACAGCGTGCTGTTTAAAATAGCGCCGTCATTATACAGGGTCAAACTCATTCCCATACAAGAAACTTCTGCTGCTGACAGTGTGTTCGAATCGGGCAAATACAGAGAGTTGTTTCACATGAATTCTATTCAGGAACTTCCGGCCAACTTGTCAGAAATCAAGGACAGTGTTTTCAACAAAGGAAATATTTTACTCAGTTTTAATAACTTTTCTGATTCGATACGAAGCTTTATAGCTGTTGTTGATCCTGTAAATTATAAGATACTTTGGCATTATGTTCAAACAGACGGCAGAGGTATTCACACGCCACTTATGTTGCCCAACGGTCACATACTTGTTTATATTAACTCAAGTTCCGATGTCCCATATTCAAGTGTTGATGAAATTGACCCCATATCAAAAAAAGTAGTATGGAGCTACGCTGAGGACTTTCCTGTAGTCGAAAAGCGTGATGTGATGGGGTCCTGTCAGAGACTGTCAAACGGAAACACATTAATATCAAACATTCTTGGATATGTTTATGAAGTGACGCCCGAAAAAAAAATTGTTTGGCTTTGGCGATCCGAATTGCTGCCGAATAAAAATCCATGGTTTTTATACAGAGCATACTCATATCCAAAGAAAATACTTAATTGGCTTGAATTGGAAAAATAATGTAATTTTAGTTTAATTTATATTGCTGATGTCTTGAAATCAATAGTATTATGAAAAGCTTCCTCCGTTTACATTTTTTCTTAACCTTTTGGATTTTAATGATATCAGCTCATTCATTTTCGCAGGTAGATTCTGTGCAGAATTCGAACCCTATTGTTAGGATGTACGATAGCCTTAATGTTGAAGATGGTTATATTTTGTTAATGCTCGAAAGAACATGCTCATTGATGAATCGCAAAGGTGAAGTGTTGTTCAATATACCGGGAAACCTGGCCACTTTTTACGATAGTATTCAGGAAATCGTTACCCACAATGGCAACAGTCTGGTCGTTTATAACAAAGACCTGGATGTGTTGTGGAAAATACCTGGTTATATAGAGCACGAGTTAATGGTTACTAAAGAAAATAATATTATGTTTTTTTCCGGAGATTATAAAAACTATAAAGATTTAAATATCTATTTTAATAATATTATCAGCGTTGATTCGCTCAGAAAGAAAACAGTAAAATGGAGCACTCTCGAACAACGTCATTATCTTATTGATTTTATAATGAAAGACACAAGCATCTTTCTTTTTAAAATAAATGGATCAAAAGACCCTGATAGTGTCCTTTCTAAAATAGCACCATCATTAGAAAGAGTAAGAATAATTCCTATTCAAATAAACTCACCCAACGACAGTATTTTTCCCTCTAACACAAACAGAGAGCTGTTTCACATGAATTCAATACAAGTTATTCCCGAAAATAATTCAGAAAAAAAAGACAGCGTGTTCAAAAAAGGAAATATTTTACTCTGTTTTAATAATTTTTCTGATTCTATTCGAAGTTTTATAGCTATTGTTGACCCTGTAAATTTTAAAATATTATGGCATTTTGTCCAGAAAGACGGCAGAGGTATTCATACCCCCGCAATGCTCCCCAACGGCCATATACTTTTTTACGCAAATATGAGCTTTAAAGTCCATTATTCAAGCATAGAAGAAATAGATCCCCTGACCCAAAAGGTTGTTTGGAGTTATAAAGAATATTTTCCCGAAAGCGATCCCCGTTATGTTATGGGCTCTTGTCAACGATTGCCAAACGGAAATACATTCATATCAAATATACTCGGTTATGTTTACGAAGTGACACCCGATAAGAAAATTGCATGGCTTTGGAGATCGGAATTGTTGTCTAATAAAAAGCCTAAGTTTTTATACAGAGCATTCTTCTATCCTAAAGAAAATCTAAAATGGCTTGAGTTGGAAAAATAATATATATTTAAGTGTTTTTTTGCAGATAAATTAACAAATTGGTTTTTATGAAAATTAAAGTCTTTTTTATAAATATTATACTTTTTTTATTTGTATTTTCTTTCTTTTATTCTTTTTCTCAGGAAAGGCCCCCATCTAATAATAAACCATTTGATCGAATTTATGACAGCCTGAGAGTTGATGAAGGTTATATTTTTTTGATGCTCGACAGAACTAGCTCATTAATTGATCGCAAAGGCAATGTGCTGTTTAATATCCCCGGTAATCTGGCCTCATTTAACAACAATAAACAGGTATTTGCTGCACATAACGATGGAAATCTTGTCTTGTACAATAAAGATTTGGAAGAGTTGTGGAGGATTCCTTCTGAAATTGAACACGAACTAATTGTGACAAAAGACAATAGTATCATGTTTTTTACCAACCAATATGATACAATAAATAAAACAAAAACAGCTTTCAGTACTATAATGTGCGTTGATTCGACACGTAAAAAAACTGTTAAATGGAGTTCTTTTGAACAACGCAGGTATTTGATCGATTTCATGATGAAAGACACAAGTATTTTTCTTTATAAAAACTGTGGCTCAACCAATCCCGACAGTGTTCTTTTTAAAATGGCGCCATCCTTAAAAAAAATATATATTCCGTTTTCTGCAACAACTAATAAAAGCACAGACACGTTAATTTCACCACTACTCTTTGTTGACAGCACTTTTCATGAAAGTGAATTGTTTCACATGAATTCAATACAAATTATTCCTGAGAATGAATCAGAAAAAAAAGATGCTGTATTCAAAAAAGGTAATATTTTACTCAGTTTTAATAATCACAATGATTCTATCCGAAGTTTTATTGCCATTGTAGATCCTGATAACTTTAAGATACTCTGGCATTATGTACAGTTAGACGGAAGGCATATACATACGCCGGCCATACTGCCCAATGGTCATATTCTGGTATATTTAAACTGGTCGGCAGATGTTCCTTATTCCTGCGTTAATGAAATTGACCCTGTTTCTGGAAAGATTGAATGGAGCTATACCGAGAATTTTCCTAATGTTGAACGGCGTAAAGTAATGGGCTCCTGTCAGCGGTTGCCAAATGGAAACACATTGATATCCAATGTCCTGGGTTTTGTATATGAAGTAACTTATACTAAAGAAATAGTATGGCTCTGGAGGACACCACCATCAATTAAAAAAGGGGAAAGAATTGTTTACAGGGCAAACTGGTATTCTAAAGAAAATTTGAAATGGCTTGAAATTGAAAAATAATCATATAAGCTTAATTTTTTATATTCGTATTGTTTTGTTATGAAAATTAAAGATGTTTTAACAAAAGGTATTTTTTGTTTTTTGTTTTTTTTACCCGTCAATTCTTTTTCTCAGGGTAAGCCACCTTTCGACAGAAAATCTATTGAACCAATATATGACAGCTTGAAGGTTGATGATGGATATGTTTTTTTGATGCTTGCAGGAACATGTTCATTTATAGATCGCAAAGGCAATGTGCTCTTAAATATTCCGGGAAATCTGGCTTCTTTTAATTTTAATAAACAGGAGATTGCTGCTCATGTTGACAGAAACCTTGTGGTTTACAATAAAGATATGGAAGAGTTGTGGAAAATTCCTGGCTATTTTGAACACGAACTTACCATAACAAATGAAAACAAGATGCTGTTCTTTTCTAATGAATCTCACACGATTAATAATACAAATGTTAATTTTAATAACATTATTTGTGTTGATTCAACAAGGAAGAAATCAGTTTTGTGGAGCTCTTTTAAACAACGCAGATATATTATAGATTTCATGATGAAAGACACAAGTTTATTTCGCTACAAGATTAATGGCTCATCAGACCCCGACAGCGTTCTTTTTAAAATGGCACCAACATTAAAAAAAATACCTGCCCCAACTCTTATGACATCCAAAATAAGCTCAGACACATTAAGTTTATCTCCCCAATTTGCAGACGGCTCTTCCCAAAACAGAGAGTTGTTTCACATGAATACTATACAAATTATTCCGGAAAATGAATCAGAAAAAAAGAATAGTGTTTTCAGAAAAGGAAATATTTTACTGAGTTTTAATAATCTTAATGATTCTATCAGAAGTTTTATTGCAGTTGTTGATCCTGAAAGTTTTAAAATACTCTGGTATTATGTTCAGAAAGACGGAAGATATATACATACTCCTACCATGCTGCTTAACGGACATATCCTTGTTTTCGTAAATATGAGTTCTGAAGTTGATTATTCAAGTATTGATGAAATTGATCCTGTAACTAAAGAGATTGTATGGCGCTATACTGAGAATTTTCCTCACCTTGAAGTGTGTAAAGGAATGGGCTCTTGTCAGAGACTGCCAAACGGGAACACATTTATATCTAATGTCCTTGGGTATGCTTATGAAGTTACTCCTGAGAAAGAAATTGTGTGGCTCTGGAGAACAACACCAACAATAAAAAAAGGGGATAGATTAATATATAGAGCTTATTGGTATCCTAAAGAAAAATTTAAATGGTTGGAAATTGAAAAATAAAAAAATGATTTATTATAAAATTGTCTTTTATGAAATTTAAATCTATTTTAAGAATTCTTATATATACATTTCTGTCTTTTTTATTTTTAAATTCTTTTTCTCAGCAAAAACCTCCTGCCAACACCAAGCCTGCTTTGCAAATATTTGACCGTTCTAAGGTTGATGATGGCTATATTTTATTGATGCTAACCAGAACATGTTTACTTATTGACCGCGAAGGCAATACACTCTTTAATTCCCCCGGAAACCTTATCTCGTTTTTTAATAATAAGCAGGAAATAATAACTAATTCATCTAATTACCTTGTGGTATATAATAAAAACAACGACATCAACTGGAAATACAAAACCCCTGTTCATCATGATATAACGGTCTCTCCGAACGATAATATTTTTGTGCTTTCAACTGAAGATGACACTTTAAAAAATATTATAGTAAGATTTGATATTGTTTTAAGTTTTGATGCAAAAGGAAAGCAATTATTTAAATGGTCGGTTTTTGAGCATCGCAGGTATATGATGGATTTTATAATGAAAGACTCAAGTATTTTTCGTTATAAAATAAAAGGATCATCTGATCCCGACAGTGTTCTTTTTAATATTGCACCATCGTTGTGGAAATGTTCTTCTTTATATGGTTTTAGAGACGACAGTACACTTCAAAAAATGAAACCATTTATAAACAATCAGCCCGCCAATAGATCAGGAGATTCCTCTCATGTTGAGAATCCGCAGACTATGCATGAACTGTTTCACATGAATTCTATACAGATTATTCCTGCAAATAGCTCAGAGAGTAAAAATCCTGCTTTTCGCAACGGAAACATCCTGCTTAGTTTTTGTAATTACAGTGATTCTATCAGAAGTTTTATAGCCATATTTGATCCTGTAAATTATAAGATAGTCTGGTATTATGTTCAGGAAGACGGAAGACCCATACATAACCCGACCATGCTTTCAAATGGAAATATTCTGGTATATGTGAATTGGAGCAATACGGTTCAATATTCAAGCATTGATGAAATAAACCCGATAACTAAAAAGATTGAATGGACTTATACAGAGGATTTTCCAAAGGGGGTTAAACGATATAAATTGGGATCCTCTCAGAGGCTGCCAAATGGCAATACATTGATATCAAACGGCAATGGATATTTATATGAAGTATCTTATAACAAAAAAATTGTATGGCAATTGTATATGGGAGAATCAAAAAATTTCATATCCAGAGCCCTGTTTTACTCTAAAGAGCAACTAAACTGGCTCTTTAATGAATAGTGTGATTATTGGGTTTTATACTTATCAACCCTTTGTAATTGAATTACAGAGGGATTTTTAAACAGGCTTACACTTTTTTTAATTCGAAAGTCAGCATGTAATGCTGAGGGTTTAATTGTAAATCATTAATTAACTTAAAACCATAAAACGACAGTTGGTATTCAATCAGTTTCTTATTAAGAAACGTTTCCTGCTCTAACATCCCATCATCATCGGCAGGACTGTTGTCAACAATGACAAGTTTTCCTTGGGTATTCAGGTTTTCAATAATGCTTTTTATGAGCTTTTCTCTGTCCGATTTGGTAAATAAACCATAAACTTTATAATAATACGAATATATAAATATCACATCAGCTTTCTTTTCTAATTGAAAAGTATAAGGTGCATTTTTTATGACTTCAATATTATTGATGCTTTGTTTATTGTCAATTTTTTCATTGGCCTCTCTATACCCATTTGCAAATTCTAATGCATACACACTTCCACTGTCACCTGCCAATTGAGAAAAAAGATTGGAAAATGCCCCTCGTCCCATGCCAAAATTTACAACAACCTGCCCTTTCTGTATTTTCATATTGTCAATAATACGTTTGCGCTCATCATCTGCCGTTCTCATTGTCGCTGAGTCTAATATTTTTGGCATGTTGTCAACGGTTGACCATAAAAATTTAAATAATGATTTTTTCGAGTTAATATTTAGCATATAAGACGCTGAAGTGGGCTTTTCCCCTGCATAAAGTGTTTGCTCTTTAACCTTTTCGTTGGTGTGTTTAAAGATAATGACATAACGATGAGGCAAAAACTGCTTGTAACTTATAAAGCTGAAGCCCCAAAAGGCTAATTGTGAAATAATCAAACGTTTTTCAATATAAAAATTGGTCAGCTCCCTTTCATTTGAAATTAAATTTTCTTCAATAATTAAATAACCATTTGGTTTCAAAATATTTTTCATTGAATTAAACAAGATGCTTCTGTCTTTGTCGGATGTTCTGCCATAAAAATGATGGTATAGCCCGCACATAAATACTGCATCCACACTGTCATTAACACCAATATAGGCAGGGTCTGTTTTTATAGGGAAAATATTTTTAATATTGGATTTAGAAATGATGTACTTTAGTTGATTGACATAACTGTCTTTGATTTCTGTTGCATACACTTTTCCTGCATCTCCTACCATTTGTGCCAGTTTAAATGAAAAATATCCGAAACCACAACCCACATCTATCACATTATCTCCTTTTTTCAGCGGTAAATAATTCAGAATTTCTGAAGTCCTTTCCCATTCTTCTCTTATAGGTGCATTTATAGGCAGAAAATCTCTGTAAAAATCAAGGCTGTCTTTATTTACCATTGAACCATAGTTGTATAATCGGTATTGAAATCCCAAATAATCTCTAAGCCTCTGGTAATTATTCTCTGTAAAAAATTGAAATAAATTTTCTGAAAGCGGATCATTCAGTTCCTTTTTTAAAGCTTCTTTATCAAGTATAATACATTTGCTTATCCAGAACAAAGAACTGTAATATTTATAGTCAATAAAATTTTCGTTTTTATATATGTTTAAATAATAATTCTCAACCATTTTTATTGAGTCAATATTATTGTTTAGTAGTGCATTGTAGAAAACCAAGGCCATTCTTTTGTCATCTGGGGGCTGTGTGGATGATGGTGCACCTAACTGGACAAGCGAATTGCCATCGGCAATTTCTATTTTTATTTGAGCATTAATGCTTTTCAGAAAGAATAGAAATGCGAACAATATAAAAATCAATAGTTTTGATGGGGCCATGCGATTGAAATTTTTAGGGGTTTAATATAAGGTCAATTCTTTTTTAATTTAAAAGTCAACATATACTGCAAGGCATTTATTTGCAAATCAGATTCAAGTTCAAAACCATAAAATGCCAATTGGTATTCAATCAGTTTTTTATTTAGGTATGTTCCCTTGTAGTGCCGATTATCTTCATCAGAAAGATCGCTATCTACAACAATAAATTTTCCGTCATTATTGAGGTTTTCTTTTATGCTTTTTATGTATTTATCTCTGCGAATATCGGAAAAACTATATATTGTGGGATAAAACAAAAACACAAAAAAGACATCGGCTTTCTTTTTTAATGTAAAAGTATCTGATGTATATTTTATAATGTCAATATTATGGATATGCTGTTCATCAATAAAGTCTTTAAATGTTGAATGAGGCCTTGGTATAGACTCAATGGCATAGACCTGTCCCTTTTCACCCACAATTTGCGAAAACCGGTATGAAAAAAATCCCTGAACATTTCCCAGCATTGCAACAACCTGATCTTTTCGCAGATGTGTGTTTTCAATTATTAAATTCGATTTTTCTACAGCAGGGTTAAAAGCCATTATATAATCCTCAAGCGAAATCATCTGAGGAGACTTCAGAGATGTTCCGCTTCCTTCGGCCATAGTATTAGTGTCTGCAACAATTAATTTAAATTTGTTTTTTAAATAGAACTTGATTAATGAGTCATTATTATTTGTCAATGTTTTATAAAAAACAGCTGTCAACGTGTCTTTTCCCAGAATCAAAGCCCTGTTTTTATCAGAGCTGCTTTTAACTTCACAAAGCCATTTTAGGACACTATACACATCGTCATAATTTTCGCAGGGTATAATTTTTTCAAACATGTTAATGGCTTTGGCTGCTAAAGCAATGTTGCCTGTTTCAAAAAAGGCGTAAGCCATTTGAGCAGCTTCTTGCTTGTCTTTTTGAATATAATTGTTGCTGTTAATATCAAAAAATTTAAATAAGGTTTTGCCCGAACTGACATTCAGCAAAAAAGAGTTTTCGGGGTTTTTAGTATTGGCATAAAGCGTTTGTTCTTTAACTTTCTCATCCGTTTTTTTGAATATCAGCACAAAGCGCTGAGGTGTAAAACTTTTATAATCAATACAACTGAAACCCCAGTAAGCTAATTGAGTAATGATAAGGCGGGTATCCACAAAACGGTTTCTGCCTTTCAAATTGTCAATAATTATCAGGTAACCGTTTGTTTTTAATGTGTTTTTCATTGAACTTATTAAAGTCGCCATTTCAAAAGGGGGCATGCAAGAATAAAGCTCACCATACAAAGAGCTGTTAAATATAGCATCCACGCTATCGCTCACACCTATATATTCGGGACTTGTTACCAAAGGAAAAACGTTTTTTATGCCTGTTTTGCCCATTATTTTTTTCAAATGCTCAATATAAAGATTTTCAATATCTGTTGCATACACTTTTCCACTATCCCCAACAATTTTTGCTAATTTCAAAGAAAAATATCCCAATCCGCAACCCATGTCAATAACTTTATCTCCACCTTTCAAAGGCAAGCAACTCATAATTTTAGAAATGGAGTCCCAAGTTTCTCTTGTAGGGGAGTTAAGTGCCATAAAATCTTCGTAGAAACCAATGTTGGACTTGTTTCGCTTAGAGGCATAATCGAAAAATCCATAATGAAGCCCCAGATAATCTTTAAGCTTTTCGTAATTGTTTTGAGTAAAGTAAACAAATAAATCTTCAGAAAGCGGATCCTTCATCTCCTTTGCAAAGTCTTCTTTATTAGCAGTAATGCAATGGCTCAGCCAATACAATGCCCCGTAATATTTAATATCAACCAAATCTTCATTATTGAAAAGGTCATAGTAAAACAGGCTTGCTTCTTTAATAGCGTTCATGTCATTATTCATTAAGGCATTATAAAAAGACAAGGCTGTTTTCTTTTCAACAACAGGCTCCTGATAAGTGGCCGGCCCGTATTGGGCCAGCGAATTGCTGTCGGCAATTTCAATTTTTATCTGGGCTTTCATGTTTTCACATATTAACAAAAAAGCAAGCAGAAAAGAAAATATTAGGACTTTAATACGCATATTACGGGTGTTTTTTACTTTTTTTGTTCTTAAATAAATTACTTATTTTTTAACCTGAAAGTTAACATATAACTATGAGATGCTAATGACAAATCATTTATAAGTTCGAAACCATAAAATGCCAATTGGTAAACAATCAATTCTTTATTTATAAATGATCCCTGATAGGATGTTTTTTCATCATCTTTAGGCCCATCATCTACGATAATCAGATGGCCATCTGTACTCAGATTTTCTTTAATACTACTGATAAATTTTTGTCTGTCTGCTTCAGAAATGCTATATAATCTGGGATACATTGAACACATAAAAATTTTATCGGCTTTCTCTTTTAATAAAAAAACGTCTGGTGAATTTTTTATAATTTCAATATTTTTAATGTTATTTTCTTTAATAAAGTTTTCTAAAGCCATACTATGCCCTGAAGAGGTTTCGATGGCATATACTCTTCCTTCTTCACCTACAAGCTGAGAAAACAGATAAGAGTAATACCCCTGACCACTTCCCAAATCAACAATTACTTGACTTTTTTGAATCTTTAAGTTTTCAACTATAGTGTTTGACTTTTTCAGACTGGGATTAAAAGAAAGAATATAATCTTCAAGTAAGTGCATGGTTTGCTTTTTATTAGATTTGTTTTTTTTATCAAAAAGGGAGTCGGGTAGCCCAATGGCTTCCTTATCAAACAACCTGTATTTAAACTTTAAATAATATTTAATTATAGAATCATTATTTTTTGACATGGTATTATAAAAACTTAAGGACAAAAGATTCTTTCCCAATAATAAATTTCTTTTTTCATCAGGATTACTTTTAATTTTGCATAACCATTGAATAGCGCTGTATTCACCACCAAAACTTTCATTTAATATTAAAGAATCGTAAAGTTCAATTGCATTCATAGCCAAAGCAGAGTCAGCTGTTTCAAAAAAATTGTAAGCCAATCTGGCTGCCCTTTTTTCATTGAAGCTATTTTTATCAATAGTTGGCATAGAAAATTTAAATAACGATTTTCTGGAACTCACATTTATAAAAAAAGATTTATCATGGGGTTTTTTATCAGTATAAAGTGTTTGTTCATCAACTTTTTCATTAGTATGTTTAAAAATCAGCATATAACGGCATGGAGGGAACTCTTTGAAGTCAACATATTTGAATCCTGAATATGCCAATTGAGCAATAATCAGTCTTTTGTCAATATACGGATTAACAAAATATTTATCAGGTAAATCCAAATTTTCAACAATGATTAAATAGCCGTTAATTTTCAATACGTGTTTCATTGAATTAAACAATTCATTCATTTCAAAGTCAGGCATACCTCCATAAAGATCGTGGTATAATTCGCACATTAGCACAGCGTCAACACTATCATGAACACCTATTGAGTCGGGGTCGGTCAGTAAAGGGAAAATATTTTTAACCCCTGATTTTTCAACAGTTTTTGTCAAGTGATTAATAATCTGTTTATTAATATCAGTTGCAAACACTTTACCTGTCTCTCCTACAACTTTTGATAATTGAAATGAGGTATATCCAAACCCACAGCCCAAATCAATAATCTTTTCACCTTTTTTTAAGGGTAAATAACTTATAAATTCAGATATCTTTTCCCAGTTTTCTCTTGTTGGGGCATTAAGAGTCAGAAGATCATAACAAAATCCTAAATCAGCAAAAGGTAGCTTTTCATAATTATTTAATTCATACATTAATGCCAAAAAATCTTTTAGCTTTTCATAATTATTTTGGGTGAAGAAATCATATACATCTTTAGAAATCGGATCTTCAAGTTCTTTCGCTAAAACATCTCTATCTGCAGTAATGCATTTACTAATCCAATATAATGGCCCGTAATATTTAATGTCAATAAAATCCTCATTTTTGAAATGCTCATAATAAAAACTTTCAACCCTTTTAATGCCATCCAGGTTTTTGGTCGATAATGCTTTATAAAAGTCCAGGGCAATTTTCTTTTCACTTACAGAATGGTGGAAAGGGAAAGGACCATATCTAGCAAGGGAATTACTATCAGCAATTTCAATTTTTATTTGGGCATTTAACCTATCCCAAATGAACAAAAAAGCAAGCAGAAAAGAAAAAATTAGGATTTTAACACGCATAATACGGGCATTTTTTACTTTTTTGTTCTTGTAATAACTATTTGTTTTTTAACCTGAAGGTTAACATATAACTATGGGGCAATACCTTTAAATCATCTATCAGCTCGAAGCCATAAAACGCCAGTTGACAAACAATCAGGGTTTTAGATATAAACGAACCCTGATAAGGTAAATTTTTATTATCAACAGGCCCATTGTCAACAATAAATAAATGGCCTTCAGGAGCAAGATTTTCTATAATTGTATTTATAAATTTTCGCCTATTGTTTTCTGAGTTGCTATATAATTTAGGATACAATGAACACAAAAATATTTTATCAGCTTTTTCTTTTATTGAAAAAGAATCAGTTGCGGTTTTTATAATTTTAATATTTTTCAAGTCATGCTCTTTTATAAAACGATCAAAAGCTTGATAGTGTTTGCGCAAAGGCTCTATAGCATATACTTTTCCCTGTGCTCCCGTTAGTTGAGAAAAGAGATACGAGAAATATCCCTGACCAAGACCCAGGTGAACAATTATTTGATTTTTTTGAATGTTCATTTTTTCAATGATGCTGTTTGCCTTTTTAAAAGAGGGATTAAATGAAAGAATATAGTTTTCAAGTGAACGAATAAGCTGTGTTTTAGACAATTCATTTTTTTCGTGTGATAAGGTGTCGGACTTGTCAGTGGGTTCTTTAACCAATAATTTATATTTATACTTCAGGTAAAACTTTATTAGAGAATCATTGTTATTTGTCATGGTGTTGTAAAAACTACCCGACAAAAGATTATTTTCTAATATTATTTTCCTTTTTTCTTCTGAGCTGCTTTTTACATCGCAAAGCCATTGAATGGCTGCATATTCGCCACCAATATTTTCAACAGCAATAAATTTTTCATACATATTTATTGCCTTCTTGGCCAATACCATGTTGCCTGTTTCAAAAAAATCATAAGCCATCTGTGCCGCTTCTTTTTCAGCAGGTGTAATATTATTGTCTCTTTGCCATGCAAAGAAAAACAAAGGCATTCGGGAGTCCACATCTAAAAACGATGAAACATCAGCAGGTTTGTTTTTTGCAAAAAGCGTTTGTGAGTTAACTTTTTCATCGGTATGTTTGAAGATGAGTACATAACTCAGCGGAGGAAACTCTTTGTAGTCAACATAGGTGAACCCCCAAAAAGCCAAATGCGCAATAAGCAGTCGTTTATCAATATTAAAATTGATTAATTCACTTTTGTCGGTTGATAAATTGTCTTCTATAATTAAGTATCCGCCTCTTTTTAAGACCTGTTTCATTGAATTATACAGTTCTGTTCTCTCCGGTTCTGTTGTACGTCCGTAAAAATGATGAAAAAGACCACATATAAATACAGCATCCACATTATCGCTTACACCAATTTTGTTGGGGCTGGTTAAGAGCGGAAATATGTTTTTAATTTTTGCCTTATCGGTGATTTGTTTTAAATAATTGACAAACAAACTGTCGATATCAGTTGCATATACTCTGCCCTCAGTCCCAACAATTTTGACTAATTTAAAGGTGTTATACCCCAGTCCACAACCGACATCAATAACTTTATCTCCTTTTTTCAGGGGCAGAAAATTCATGATTGAATCCGTTTTTTCCAATACTTCTCTAATGGGGGTGTTAAGCGTAAGGAAATCAATATAAAAACTCTTGACGTATTTGTTTTTATGGGGGGTGTCGTCAGGGAGTCCATATCGAATAACCAAATAATACTTAAGATTTTCGTAATTGTTGTCGGTAAAAAAATGAAATAAATTTTCATACAGCGGCTCATCTATTTCTTTTTCCAAAGATTCTTTTTCAGCAGTGATAGCTTTGCATATCCAGTACAGGGAACTGTAATTGTTTTGTATGGTATTAAGCTTTTGAGACATGTCAAAGTAATATCTTTCAACCACTTTAACAGAGTCCATATTATTATTTTTTAAGGCGGAAAGAAAAGTGAGAGCCATTTTTCTATCTGTACCATCAGGCGATTGTGCAATGGTTCCCATTTGTACAAGTGAATTGGCATCTGCAATTTCAATTTTAATCTGAGCACTAAGACGAAGTTGAAATATAAAACACAACAAAAGTCCCAAAAAAAGAAACTTTTTATAATTTGTCATTATAAAAAAAAACGGTGTCATATATTTGTTTGAGATAATTTGTAATACAAAGATAGTGAAAAATTGGATAAATCAGAAAAGAAGGGTAGGGGGAAATACTCAAGCTGTAAACATCTCGTTATTCAAAATATTTGAGTGCAACATATCTTCATTATTCGATATTTATTTGTTGTTTGAGGCTGTCTCAAAACTATGCAAACTGATATTTTTTTGTATTTTGTTATTTGGCCGCCAATGCCCCCAGACCCCATTTCGGCACACTTACTTCGACTGGCTCAGCACATCGCAATGCGGCGCCTGAAGGTGGCTCCCCAAAGCTCAAGTATGAGGGTGGATCCCTTCAGGGATGAAAGGGTGCGCGCAGGCAAAACATAACTTTTTAATGATTACTTTTCACCTTTCTTTATAAAAGTCAGCATGTATTGTTGAGGTGTCATTTGCGTATCATTAGTAAGCTCAAATCCATAAAATGCCAGTTGGTATTCAATAAGCTCTTTTGCTATAAATGGGCCACGCCCCGGCATTAGTCCATCAGCCACAGGGCCGTTTTCTACAATAATAAGTTTGCCGTTTGTTTTCAGATTATTCGAAATATTCTTTATAAAAATTTCCATGTCAATTTTAATATAACCATACAATCGGGCATAAAAACAACTCATAAACACAATGTCAGCTTTTTCTTTTATTGAGAAAGAGTCGGGTTCGCTTGCAATTAATTGAATATTGCTAATCTGCTGTTCATTTACAAAGCGTTCAAATTCTTTTCTCTGCTTGCTCATAAAATCAATGGAATAGACTTTGCCTTCATTGCCCACATCCTTAGAGAATCTGTAAGCATAGTAGCCGGAAGAGCTTCCCAAATCGGCAATAATACAACCTTTTTCGATTTTTAAATTTTCAACTATAAGGTTAGATTTGTCCCATTTTTCTCTAATGGGATTTAAGTCGGTGATATAATTTTCAAGAAACAACAATTCTGCTTTATTGAATGCAAAACGCTTTTCTAATAATGAATCGGAAATGCCGCTTTTTTTATCAAATAAATGGTATTTATTTATCAAATAATATTTTACCAAATAATTGTTGTTGTGAGTCATTGTGCTGTAAAAACTTTTCGACAGGAGATCTTGTTTGAACAATGAATCACGTTTTTCATCAGGGGTGTTTTTTATTTTGCACAACCATTGAACTGCGCCATACTCGCCACCTAAGTTTTCTAATGGCAAAATAGAATCGTAAAGGGCAATAGCCCTGATAGCAGAATCGGACCTGCCTGTTTCAAAAAAACTGTAGGCGAGCCTTGCGGCTTTTTTTCCATTGGGAGTAATATCATATATTGTTGGCATGGTAAATCTAACAATAGATTTTCTGGAATTAACCATTATAAAAAATGACGTATCATTGGTTTTATTTTCAGCATTAAGAGTTTGCTTTTCGAACTTTTGGTTGGTGTGTTTGAAAATCAAAACGTAACGATAGGGTGGGAAACTTTTATCGTCGATAAGGCTGAATCCCCAATAGGCCAATTGTGCAATAATCAGCCTTTTATCAATATAAGGCTTAATCAGGTCTTTATTATTTAAATTTAAATTCTCTGCAATGATTAAACAGCCGCCCATTTTCAAAACATGTTTCATCGAATTTAACAAATTTTCTCTTTTATCATCAGCCATTCTTCCATAAATATCGTGGTAGAGTTCACACATAAACACAGCATCAACACTGTCATTAACACCAATATAATCGGGGCTTGTTATTAAAGGGAAAACATTTTTTGTTCCTGATTTTTCATTAACGGTATTTAAAAAATCAATATAGTTTTCTTTTATTTCTGTGGCAAATACTTTTCCTTCATTACCCACCACCTGCGATAGTTTGAATGTGTAATACCCAAAGCCACACCCGACATCAATAACCTTATCGCCCTTTTTTAGGGGTAAAAAACTTAAAATTTCTGAGGCTCTTTCCCAATTATCTCTGATGGGTGTATTGTATCTCAGGAGGTAAGCATGATCTCCAATAATGGAAGATTTGTCATTATCTGTCATGTTAAAATTCAGATTATAATGAACGACCAGATAATTTTTAAGTCTTTCAAAATTATTTTCAGTTAAAAAATTAAAAATATATGTTGCAAGAGGCTCATTCAATCCATTTTCTAAAACTTTTTTGTCGGCGGTTATATTTTTAATTAACCAGTAGAAAGAGGCGTAATCGTTTTGAATAGTGTTTGCCTCTTTTGACAGATTATAGTAATAATTTCCAATTAACTTTAAGGAGTCCACATTTTTGCTTACTAAAGCATTGTAAAATGGCAAAGCCATTTTTTGATCACCCTTGGGAGGTAGAAGGTGAGGGGTTTCTAATCGGGAAAGCGAGTGGCCATTGTCAATTTCAATTTTTATCTGGGCATTTATGCTTTTCTGACAGAAGAAGAAGGTTAACAGAACGAAAATCAATATTTTTACCTGACTCATAGGGCTGTTTTGTTTCTGATGTTTTTTCAATAGTACTAATTTGCCTTTAACTGAAAAGTTAACATATAGTGTTGTGGATTTATTTGGGAATCGTTTAACAGCACAAAACCATAGAATGCCAATTGGTACTCTATCAGTTTTTTATTAATATATTCACCATTATATTGCAGGTTCAAATTACCAGAGGGGTCACTGTCCGCAATAATCAATTTTCCGCCTGTTTTAAGATTTTCTTTAATGCTTTTTATATATGCTTCTCTTTTCGTATCGAGAAAACCATACAATGTGTGATAAAACGAAAATAAAAAAAACGTATCAGCCTTCTTTTTTAATGAAAAAGTATCCGATGTGTTTTTAATTACTTCAATATTGTGTATCTGCCACTCGTTAACAAAGTTTTCAATGGCCCAATTGTTTTGTGTATTAGGTTCAACAACATACACCCGTCCTGCCTCTCCAACTAATTGCGAAAACCTGTATGAAAAGAAACCCAGAGTGTTTCCCATTGTAGCAACAACTTGTTCTTTTTGTAAATTTAAATTGTCTATAATCAGATTTGACTTTTCAACAGCAGGATTAAAAATTCTCATATAATCTTCAGAAGTAATCATTGGTGATGATTTCAAAGATACCCCAATTTTTTCAGATAAAACAATGGGCATTGCAGAAGTGTTTGTATCAAATATATTGTATTTTTGTTTTAAGTAGCATTTTATTAAAGAATCATTATTATTTGTCATCATCATATAAAATACACGCGATAAAGTGTCTTTTTCTAAAATTGAATTTTTTACTTCATTGGTGTTGCTTTTAACTTCACAAAGCCATTTTATGGTGCTGTACACAGCGTCATGGTTTTCGCAGGGTATAATTTTTTCATACATTTCAATGGCCATGGCAGCAAAATCAATACGACCGGTTTCAAAATAATTATATGCCATTTTTGCAGCTTCTTTCAGGTCTTTTTTTATAAAATCATCACTGTTAACGTCTGAAAATTTTAATAAAGATTTTTCTGAATTTACATTGAGTAGAAAAGTATTTAGTGGTTTACTTTTGTCTGCATATAGCGTTTGTTCTTTAACCTTTTCATTGTCATTTTTAAAAATCAACACATAACATTGGTTCGAAAATTCTATGTAGTCTATATATGAGAACCCCCAATAGGCTAATTGTGCAATTATTAATCTTTTATCGACAAAACGACTGTTCAGTTCTATACCATTAGCCCTCAGGTTATCTGCAATGATAAAGTAACCACCTTTTTTCAAGACTCTTTTGATAGAGCTGATTAATTCTGCTCTCTGATTATTACTTGAAATGACATAAAAATCATGATACAATTTACTTATAAAAACAACATCAACACTATCATAAACGCTTATGTCATTGGGTGAAGCCAATAAAGGAATTATATTTTTGACACCTGCTTTATTAACTATTATGTTCAGATGATTAATATAACCGGTATCAATGTCGGTAGCAAAAACTTTTCCTTCTTCACCAACTATTTTTGCCAGTTGGAACGTGTAATACCCAAATCCACATCCCCAATCAATAACATTGTCACCTCTTTTTAAAGGCAAATAACTCATGATTTTAGAGGCCGAGTCCCATCCTTCCCTGTCGGGTGTATTAAGCATGAGCAAATCCTTATAGTAAAGCATGTTTTTTTTGCTTTTAAAATCACTTTTCGAATTTTTGTTGTCCAGGTCATATCTTGTTCTCAGGTAATCTCTGAGCCTTTCATAATGATTTTCGGTGAAAAAATAAAACAAGTCTGCAGATATTGGATTGTCAAGCTCCTTTTTTAATGCCTCTTTATCAGCAACAATACATTTACAGAGCCAATATAAAGTACTCTGTATTTTTGTGTTTGGCGTTGTGTCATTTCTACACAGTTCCAAATAATAATTTCCGACTGTCTCTATTGAGTCCATGTTGTTGTTTTTCAGTGCATTATAAAAAGAAAAGGCTTTAGTTTATAAATGCGTGGTTATTAACTTATCGTAGTAACTATTAATCTTTCTGTATTTGGCTAAGGTATTAGTATTCGTAATGCTTATTTCAATCATATCTTTTAAGGCTACTT
>Ga0172369_10000385_pt1 | contig 66467 bp, 60 predicted proteins | sample LakKiv25m_FD_114539 | JGI IMG/M metagenome (GOLD analysis project Ga0172369, IMG submission 114539) | Freshwater microbial communities from Kabuno Bay, South-Kivu, Congo - kab_022012_11.25m | ecosystem: Environmental > Aquatic > Freshwater > Lake | place: Democratic Republic of the Congo... | reverse complement strand
CCACTGTTGTTGCCACGTCAGTTTTTCCTGGCCGGAGCACGTAGATGAAAATTTACTTTCTTAACTTATAATTAAATTGATTGAATTTTAAACACTTACTTAAATTATATACAGATGAAAACTCCTACAACAATTAAATTAGAAGAAGCAATAGCAAATGCTGAGAAATTTATTGAACAAATGCAGCAAATGGATGATAAAAAACTATGCAAGCATATTGATTTATTTCAGAAGCAAATGCAAATGGCTTATAAACAAAACAACGAAGCGGCCTACAAGCTTTTATATGAATATGAAATTCAAACACTAAGAGCACGGATGAGGAAAAATTTCCCAAATGAAAATCAAGATTGATAATTGAAACTGGATTATGGCAGGAATGATGAAGATAAAAATAAAAGGATGAACAATTATAGTTGAATTGATTTACTCTATCCCGGAGAATTTTAATAGTAAGTCTGATAATCCTTTATTACTCCACTTCCACAACCGGCTCCGGTTCGTTGATGTACAACAAAATCCCCTTCACAGGTTCATATTCCATTTCATTGATCAGCTTTACATAATTGCGTACCTGTTCCTTATGTTTTTCTGATTTTTTCCCGGTTTTAAAGTCAATGACCGTAACAGCTTTACCTTCAAATATTATCCTGTCAGGTCGAAAGACATTACCATTCGAAAGTAAAATCTCTGCTTCAGTTTTTACATCCAGTCCTTCTCTGAAATAGCGGCTTATTGCAGGATTGGCCAGCATTTTACTAATTTCAGTTTCAAGGCCGGATTTTTCTTCTTCATTTATAATACCATCAGTAAGAAAACCTCTTAATACGTCATCAATTTCCGAGGCAGTATGAATCGCCGAAAGAATCAGGTGTATCAATTGCCCACGGCTCTTTTCCAGGTCGGGATTTTCCACATCCCAGTTTTTGGGAGCCTGCAAACTGAGGCGAAGCCGGTGCTTCCAGCTTTCCGAAATCACATTTTTCAAATGGTACGCTTCTGATAGTTTGTCATCCTTATTTTCCCTTTCCGCTTTCGAACCAAAACTATATTCATTCCTGTTGTCGTCCCATAACTGTAAGGATTGAAGATAATCCCTGAAAAATCCGGGAACCGATTCCGTTGCATCGCTCCGTTGCGGCGGTCGTAAAGCCATGATGTAAAGCCGTTCTGTCGGGCGGGTCATCACAACATACAGCAGGTTGACCAGGTCGAGCAATGACTTGTCCATTTCTTCATGGTACAACCTGCTGAAATCCGTTTCATCAAGCGCAGCGGCCGTATTTACCAGCGCCGTCTTTAGTTTCGGAACCTTTGTATTATCAATATCAATCCACAGCTTATCTTTGGTTTTCCTTAGTTTTTCAGATGCAAACGGATAGATCACAACCGGGAATTCAAGTCCTTTTGCCTTGTGAATCGTCATGATCTGAACCGCATTTGTACCGACCGGGACTACGATGGATAATTTATCCTTATGCTCTTCCCACCAATCCGGCAGATCAGAAAATTCAAATTGATTATTCTTCGAAGCTTTTAAAATGGCATCGAGAAAGAACTGAATATAAGGATCAGCCGTCTTATTTAATGCGAAAATCCTGATCAGTTCTTCAGTGAGGTCATAAGGTGATAGATTTCTTAACCCGGTTGGTTCGACCTTGAAATTGTAATCCGAAAAAACAGTGAAAAAATCTTTGTTGTCGTTATCCATACCCACTGAAGAAATTCCGAAAATATTCAGCTGCTTATCAAGGTCTTCCCCAAAATTTCCCCTATGCCAAAGATAAGCCACCATTGCCGCCTGTGCAACTTTGTCGGCGGGATTGATAAGCGCTTTCACGGTGGCTATCAGGAATTTTACATCCGGTGAATTGCTGAGCAGCAACGACTCGGAAGATGTAACATTGATGTTTTGTTTTAATAATTCGGACGCTATCAATCCTGCATTTTCGTTGTTACGGCATAAAATTGCAATTTCGTTGTAGCGGAATCCTGCGGATTTTAATTCATCCAAAGTCTTAAAAATCTCTTTAAGGTTAAACTCCTTAAAAGTTTGCTCAGCGTTATCGGGTTCAGGAAATTTAATTTGTATATAGCCACCTTTACTTTTTTTATCCGGAATCTGAACCACATCTTTATAAATGCCCGCAAATCGTTCCGGAAGCCTAGCCGAGATTTTTGTAAAGAAATCATTGTTGAATTCAACGATTTCCGGTTTTGACCTGTAATTGTATTCGAGGACTTTGGGATTGTAATTCCTTTCCAGGATTTTTTCCCTTTGAATGTGAATTTCATCTTCAGGACGGGCGAATATTTTGGGCAATGAGGTAAATTGTTCCACTTCACCGCTCCGGAAACGATAGATGGCTTGCTTGCCATCTCCAACAACCATATTAAAATTCCCGGTTGAAAGGGAGTTTTCGATTAACGGGATGAGGTTCTGCCATTGCATCACTGAGGTATCCTGGAATTCATCAATGAGATAGTGATTGTATTTTTCGCCCAGTCGTTCGTATATAAAAGGCACGGGTTCATTCCTTACCACCTCAGCAATACGTTTGTTGAATTCTGAAATCAATACGAGATCATTTTCCGATTTATAATCGTCCATGATCTTTTCTATTTCACTAAGTACTGCAAGAGGGTAAATATTTTTTCTGATCTCACCTGCAATAAGATATTCACTGTAACCAGCTTCAACAAGTGTTTCGATCCGGTTGAAATATTCTGTCAGTTCCTGTTTCACCGCATCAATTGCATTCTTTTCGGCAGGGCTTATTTTTCCTCCATACCATTTATCTTCATTGATTGTGGTCGCAACAAAAGAATTCGGTTTCAATTTTTCGAACCGGCCATTTACAATATTTTCAAAATATTTGCTTATCCCATTGTTGCCGTGATAAAACGCTGAATGATCAACTCCCTTTGACCTGATCAGGTTACCGGCTTTTTCTGCTGCCTGTGTAACGGATTTTTCAAACTCACTGATCATCTTTTGAAGTTGGATGTTTATTTCTTCAAAATCATCAAGGCTAAGCACTTTAAGCTTTTCAATGAATGGCTGTCCGTCTTCTTTAAAAAGAAAAGATGCTACTGAAGCCAGGTCGCGTTCGATGTTCCAGCTTTTTTCCTCGCTGGTTTTCATCTGGATAAAGTTTACAAGGAATTGTGTTAGTTTCTCATCACTGCCGACTTTACTAATTAGAATATCAACCACTTTAACAATGAGAGCGCTGGTATCCATCTCCACTTCAAAACTGACGGGCAGGTGAAGGTCGAAAGCAAAGGTTCGTACTATCCGGAGTATAAAACTATCAATTGTACATATTGCAAAATCAGAGTATTCGTGAAGTATGTTCTTCAGGACGGTTCCGGCATTCAGGGCAATCGTTGCGGTTGGAAGGCCGGTTTCCTTTACCAGTTCGGGTAACGTAAATTTTACAGTTTTAGAATCGGGAAAATCCCCGCTATCGGCACATTCACGCAGGCTGCGGATGATGCGTTCCTTCATCTCAGCAGCAGCTTTATTGGTGAAGGTAATGGCAAGGATATGATGGAACTTCCCCGGATCGGGGATCACAAGCTTAAGGTATTCCCTCACCAGCGTATATGTTTTGCCCGATCCTGCAGAAGATTTATAAACCGTAAAGCTCATTCTGATTATTTGATGTAAAAATACACAGGATTGGTGAAATGGGGATGGGAAATTAGATATGTGATATTTGATATTGGAAATTAGATATTAGAAATTGGATTTTTGTGATGACACTCCAAATCGGAACTCAGAACTCATAACAAGTAGCCACCAACCAGTCGGCAAAAGACTCAACTTCAGTGCTCTGAACCGAACTCGGAACCAGTAACCAGTCAGTAGCAGGAGCGGCAGTAGGCAAAAAATGCATTTTACTAAATTCTTCATGTCAGGATTTGCATGTCAGCTACAATTGTTTTTTGAAAAGTGTTTTAAAAACCAATATTTTATTGGGCACCAAATGTAATATCTGATAAACATTGAGGGCTACCGGCTGTTATATTTATTATGAACAGGAAACACTTTTTAAAATCATTAGCATTACTACCATTAGCAGGCACAGCTATGAAACTAAAAACATTGAATGAAATGACGGAACCTTTTGACGGCAGTGAAAAAATGCCGGTGCTGTTCCTGGGGCATGGAAGCCCGATGAACGCGATTGAAGAAAATGAATTTGTTACCGGATTCAGAAACATTGGTAATGGACTTCCAAAACCCAATGCCATTTTGTGCGTTTCGGCACATTGGGAAACACGCGGTACCTTTGTTACTGCAATGGAAAAGCCGAGGACCATACATGACTTTGGAGGTTTTCCGAAGGAATTATATGAGGTACAATATCCGGCTCCGGGCAGTCCCGAATTAGCAGAGGAAACACGGAACATTGTCGCTAAAACCAAAATAGGCCTTGATCAGAGATGGGGTCTTGATCATGGATGCTGGAGTGTGGTTAAGCATCTTTATCCGGATGCTGATATTCCCGTGATACAAGTGAGTATTGATAGCTACAAATTCGCCCAATATCATTACGATCTTGCAAAGGATTTGTCCCTGCTTCGGACCAAAGGTATCCTTATCGTGGGTAGCGGAAATATGGTTCACAATCTCGGAATGGTAGCCTGGGACAAGCTGAATGAGGATGAATTTGGTTTTGACTGGGCATTAGAAGCCAGCGCCAAAATGAAAAAATACATTCTAAATGACGACCATCAGCCGCTGATAAATTATCAATCGCAGGGAAAAGAGTTCAGCCTTGCAATTCCTACTCCCGAACACTATTTGCCTTTACTATATGCACTGACATTGAAGGAAGAAAATGAAGGTGTGACTTTATTTAACGATAAGCCGGTCGGTGGCTCACTTACCATGACATCGCTGAAAATAGAAAGAATATAAACGAAAAAGATTTTAAGTAATTTTGAAAAAAATATATAATGAAAACAAATTCAAAAACTCATTGAGGAAAAATTTTTTTAAATTGAAGCGTAATAAAATAACCGAAGTAATTAAACTTTTATACCAATGTTGGATAAGTGAAACAACAGCTTCAATCGGGTAATAAAGGACAAACTGCACTCAAACAAAACTGCATTCAGGTGGAATATCCTTCTATCCTTTTGAGTTTTCTCCAATTGCGTTTCCCTGACAAAAGCCGTACAAGCATTAAGTCAATCCTTAAGCACCGTCAGGTTTCTGTTGACCATAAAATAGTTACCCATCACGATCATCACCTGCTTCCCGGACAGATTGTAATCATCAACTGGGGCAAGGTGCCTGAGGAAATTCAATATCCGGGGATGAAAATTCTGTTTGAGGATGAGTACCTCATTGTCATTGAAAAAGAAGCGGGATTGCTTTCCATTGCTACCGGGAAAGAAAATGAAAAGACGGCTTACAGCATGTTAAGTTTTCATGTAAAAAAGGAAGATCCTAAAAACAAGATTTTCGTTGTTCACCGGCTCGATAGGGAAACATCAGGCGTTATGCTTTTTGCAAAAAGCCAGGAAATTCAATCGTTGCTACAGGACGAATGGAAAAAAACGATCATGGAACGAACTTACCTTGCTGTCGTTGAAGGTACATTCAAACAGAACCAGGGTACAATCACATCATGGCTGAGAGAAAGTAAAGCGCTCATCGTGTATTCAGGCCAGGATCCGGAAAAAGGACAGAAAGCTGTTACTCACTATAAAGTGCTGAGACAAAAAGAGGGCTATTCGCTGCTGGAAGTGAACATTGAGACCGGACGCAAGAACCAGATCAGGGTGCACATGCAGGACATTCATCACAGCATTGTTGGAGATAAAAAGTACGGAGCATCAACCAGCCCGCTGAGGCGGCTCGGCCTTCATGCGAAAATATTATCCTTCAAACATCCGAAAACCGGAAAGATTGTGCGGTTTGAAACACCAATCCCATCAAAGTTCCTCAAATTATTTTGATTGTAATGGTATCGCTTATTCCGACCTTCCATTTCTCTTTTATTGTACTATTTCACATTTCCTGCCGGACTCTTCCTTTGATTAATCCATCGTGGAATTGCATTGCTTAGGATCACTATTACACAGAGCATGATTATCGAAGTAAGCAATAAGTTAATAATTCCCTGAACCTCGGTTTCAGCTACCCTGATCTGGGGAAGATAAAGGCCGAAAATGTTTTGCCATCCTGCTGTAAGGGTAGTAAAGCCGACAAAAGCCATAGGAACAATTGTAACCCATGCATATTTCCCCTTTCCGTTGTTAATGATGTAGGAAGTCCCAACAGCGAGCGCAATAGTTGCCAGCAATTGGTTGGCTGCGCCAAACATAGGCCACAGTGTCGCTACACTGCCGGTATATATAAAATAACCCCAGGCAAATACGATCAGAAAACTGGTGATGAGGTTGCCGATAAGCCAATCCGTTTTGGCGAAAGGTTTTATGAATTTCCCGAAGAACTCCTGTAGTAAGAAACGTGCAATTCTCGTTCCGGCGTCAATGGTGGTCAGGATAAACAATGCTTCAAACATGATAGCGAAGTGGTACCAGTACGACATCAAACCTCTCAGTCCTGGGATAGAAGAAAAAATCTGAGCCATCCCAACGGCAAGAGAAACCGCTCCGCCTGTTCGTCCTGCAATCTCTTCCCCAACCTCGGCAGATAATTCCGGTAAATTTGATTCGGTAAATCCCATTGCTCTAAGTTCGGGCAGAATCTGTGCAAACTTTTCAGGAGATACATTGATCTGAAAATAGTCCAATGGAAAAAGGCTTGATGCTGCGATCAACGCTAAAATGCTCACAATTCCTTCGGCTAACATAGATCCGACGGCAATCGTTTTGATATGCGATTCCTTTGAGATCATTTTTGGTGTAGTCCCGGAACTCACCAGAGAATGAAATCCTGAAATAGCTCCGCAAGCAATTGTAATAAAAAGATATGGAAACAAAGTGCCGGGAATCACCGGGCCATTTCCATGAATGAATTTAGTAAAAGCGGGCATTTCCATGTTGGGTGCAACGATAATGATCCCAACAGCCAGCATGAAAACAACCGATAATTTCATGATCGAACTAAGGTAATCGCGTGGAGCTAAGAGCAACCAAACGGGCAGGACAGATGCGAAGAAGCCATAACCTGCAAGAAGAATGGTGAGGGTTTTTTTATCGAATGTAAACCACGAGGCAAAAGGCGAATCCGGGATATACCTGCCATAAATTACTGCGAGGGTTAAAAGTATTACTCCTATAATCGTTGCTTCTATCGTTTTACCCTTGCGTATGATAAACATCCAAACACCCATAAAAAGTGCAATCGGAATTGTAGCGGCAATGGTAAAGGTTCCCCAGGAACTTTCGGCTAAGGCGTTTACCACGACTAATCCCAGCCCGGCCATGGCAATTACTATTATAATGAGAGTGGCGACAGAGGTAGTCATTCCGCTGATTTTATTAATTTCAGTCCTGGCGATTTCAGCCAGCGATTTGCCATCATGCCGAATCGACGCGAGAAGAATGACATAATCATGAACAGCGCCTGCCATCACGGCGCCCACAAGCATCCAGAGAAAGCCCGGGAAATAACCGAATTGTGCCGCTAACACCGGACCTACCAATGGGCCTGCACCTGCGATGGCAGCAAAATGGTGTCCAAAGAGGATCCATTTTTTCATGGGATGGTAATTCTGCTTATCGTACAACCGGTTGGCAGGTGTCACAAGTGAATCGTTGATCACAGCAACTTTGGCTGCTATAAAGCCGAAATAAAAACGGTATGCAAGAACAAATATGGCAATTGCACCAACCAACAAAGGCATTGCATTCATAACATCAACATCATTTCAAATACAAAGTAAAACAGAATATTCAAACAGGACAACGAAATTTTGTGAAAAAAGACTGTATTACTCAGGAAAGTCAGATGGAGATTCAAATGCAGGATTGTGAATAAATGTAGTATCTGATAATGTTAAAAGGAAAGCCTTTAATTCTTGTTTTTCCTGTGTGGTAAGCTGAACACCTCCCTGGGCAATGTGATGCATTAAAGGATCTATGTATGGTGACCAGAGCAGTTGATGGCTGTAAAATTCAATGACTTCATCAAGAGTGGCGAACCTGCCGTCGTGCATGTATGGAGCCGTAAATTCAATATTTCTGAGAGTGGTTGCTTTATATGCTCCTCTATTCATGGGATCACCTGTTATGGAATACCTGTCATTGGGATCGGAGAAAATGGAGTCTTTGCCGTTATTATAAAACAAATGCGTAGTAAAGAGCGGATTGCCAGAGCCTCCGTGACAGTGAAAACAATCAGCGCCTTCCTCCGTAGTGAAAAGTACAAAACCATTCAATTCCGAATCGTTAAGCTGGACTTCACCGCGAAGATATTTGTCGAATTTCGAATCGGTTGTGATTAAAGTACGAATGAACTGTGCTATCGCCTTTCCGATCCTGATTGTCGTTACTTCCTCCGAACCAAAAGCTTTCATAAACATTTCGGTATAACCTGGAATATTCTGAAAAATTTCGGTTACCTTAACGGTGTCATTGTACATTTCATGTGGTGCAACAATGGCCATCCAGGTAAGATCTTCAAGATGTCGTTTCGCAGGATCAGGATTATTTTCATTGATTTTTCCATTCCACAAATAACCGCTGTTGTTCCAGACCAGGTTGATCAGGGGGAGCATTACATGGGGGGTTGGAATTCCTGTAATACCGTAAGGATGCCCTCCAATAAATTTAGGATGGTCAATTCCGCATTCAAAAGAGTTTTCCTGCAGGTGACAAGTGCAGCACGACATCAGTGAATCTTCCGACAGCCGTCCTGACATCCGTCCATCATAAAATAAATATCTCCCCAATTCAATACCTTCCATTGTCATCGAATTATCGGAAGGAATATTAAGGATGGTCGGAAAACCGGGAGGTATTTGAATAGTATAGGGTGTGGGTTTAAAAAGTGGAATTAAATCCATGTCAGGATTGCGTGAACAAGATGAAATCAAAATCAATAAAATGAATGCCGGGTAAAAACCATATTTTTTCATTTCATCCTGTTGATCTCTGCGTTCCAATACTTAGTAATACTACCGTTCTTCAGGGTATAATCAAGGTACATCGAGGTATCATTAATGGCACCGCTGCCCTGAACCGAAACCGATTCAAGTGAATCATCAATTAACTGGTAGGGCAGAAGAAGCAAGGAATCATTGAAATCGACAAATACCTGCCGGCCGGTATCGCAGGCAAAACCACTGAACACAAGCCGTTTATTTACGAATGAATCAACCGCAACCCCGATGTTATAATTACACAGGTTATTTCCGGTAAAGATTTCAGTTTCAGTTATACTGTACTGCGAGGAATAAATATAACCTTCATTGTAAACAGATACCCTCCTTGTGACTGGGATTGCTTCGTTCCCTGCCTGGTCAACAACGTGATAGATCACAGCGTACTCTCCTATTTTATTTACGTTAACAGTATTTTCAATGTAAATATTTTTGGAAATATTTCCATCGGTTTCGTCAATAGCTTCAGCTCCGGCGTCGTTGTAAATATTGTTGAGGATATGATCAACTGAATCGGAACCTGTCAGGGTAAGAACAGGAGGAAGATCATCATTTTCCCTGCAACCGGATATTGCTATTAACAGAACTATAACACTCAATATAAACCAAACAATTTTCACTATACGTTTATTCAATTAAAACCGAAAATACATTGTGTCCGTTTTCTGTTAATTGCTTCATTGCTTCCTGGTTTTGCATCGTATAGCTTCCCCAGGCGTTGAAATCATAATCATGAGGATCAGTAAACCATTCGTCCACGTTCATTGTCAGAATAACTTCAGTTTTCTGTCCCTTCGTTATTGTAAAATCAGAACCAGGCAAAGATACACGGAAATCATTATGAATAAAACCCGTAATCGAATCGGGATAGCTGTAATATATCTGTCCGATACCGAGATGGCAGTTGAAGGGTGTGGTAACGGTTGTCTGGCCTGGTTCGAGCCATTTACCGTTCAGCTTCATATAGTGGTATCCTCCTCCCAGCGATTCCGGCCAGAACATATAACTCTCCGGCGGATTAACAAACATTCCGGATAAATTTTTTTCTTCGGATATACCGAAAGTAAACGAAACAGAATCGTAATTGCCTTCCGGGATCTTATCAAATGCCTCCCAAGTCCGGGTTTCCTGTATATCCGTATCAACGTAATGAATTTCCTTTTGGTCATCAATCATAAGGGTTGAACCATCCGTGTTGTATAGCGTGACATCCGAAATAAAATATTGTATCTCGCTTACAAGGTAAGGATTCCCGGCGGCATTGGTATATAAAAGCGAGTCGAATACGACCGGATTCCCCAAAATGCAATGTTTGAAAGTAAACATGATATTGCCGGTATTATTCTCTTCCGGTTCCTTATTATTGTCACAGCCGGTTGCAATGAACACTGAAATCAATAGAGAGATAATAGCCCAATAAATGTAAACGTCAAATCCATGTAAAAAATGGATTGCTTTTCTGTGTACGTAATGGCCGTCAACAATCTGCACTTTTCGGAATGGACTTATCATTTGTTATAAAAGTTTCCAACAAAAATATTACTTATTGTATCCCTTTCGATAAAATTTAGTATAAAAGCATTACTTTACAATCTAATACCTGCTGTATGATGACTTATTTACGAAATCTGTTGCTCCTCCTGATCATATTTTTTTCCTTCATTTCAAGTTCATTCGGTGATGCACCACCCGATCCCGGTGGAGGGCCGGGAGGCGGAGCCGGCCCTGTGGGAGGCGGAGCACCTTTGAGTAGCGGTTTACTTTTTCTGCTGGCTATGAGTTTTGGCTTTGGTATCAAAAAAATATACCATGCAAGGAAAAAGCTGACCGAATAGTTTTCTTTATCCAAATATAAATTCTTAAAGTCTATTTGACATTATATTTAGTCAGACCTTCCTGCTGAAAGAATTATAACGATTCCTTTTCTTCATCTTTTCCATCTGTTTCTTTATTTCAAAGAGTTCAATTATTGTTAATTTTATTTAAACCGTTGAGTAATCATACCGGTATGTGGATATATTATATATTTTTGTAACTACATTTAAATTTAGCATTCCGGTTTATGAGCTATATCAAATTTGATAAAAAGCAATTGGTTAATCTTGAGTCGTCACTACAAAAAGAACTTTTACGTTCGAACAGGGCCGGCTCGTACCTGAGCACGACTGTTATCGGCTGCAACACACGAAAATATCATGGACTGCTTGTCAGTTTGCAGCCTCAGATCAACAACCAGCACCACGTAATATTATCCTCGCTTGACGAATCTGTTGTTCAGCAGGAGGCTCAATTTGGACTCGGAATACATAAATATAAAGATGATGTTTACGAACCGGGAGGACATAAATATCTGAGCCAGTTCGAATCGGACCCTATTCCTAAAATAACATATTGTGTCGGCGGCCTTACTCTATCCAAGGAAAGAATATTTGTGGAGAACGAAGAAAGGATACTTATCCGATATACAATTGTGACTGCCCAGTTACCGGCTGTATTAAGATTTAAACCTTTCCTTGCATTCAGAAGCGTGCATGCCCTAAGTAAAGCGAATTCTTACGCAGATACATCCTTTACCAGCGTGGAAAACGGAATCCGCATTAAACTTTATGACCCATACCTGCCTTTGGTTATGCAATTTTCGAAAAAAGCAGAATATGTACATGATCCCAAATGGTATTACGGAATTGAATATATCAAGGAAAAATCGAGAGGCTACGATTGTTGTGAAGATCTTTTAGTACCGGGAAGTTTTGAGGTAGTAATTGAAAAAGGTGAAAGTGTTGTTTTTGCTGCAGGATTTGATGAGATTTTACCAGGCAGGTTAAAACCTTTGTTTAAGAAAGAAGCTGACCGGAGGATTCCGCGTGATAATTATAAACATTGCCTTTTAAATGCAGCCGGGCAATTTTTCGTTCATAAAAAGAACAAAATTGACCTGATAGCCGGTTACCACTGGTTTGATAAAAGCGGCAGGGATACTTTTATTGCATTACCGGGCCTCACGCTTACCCAAAATGATACTGAAACTTTTATGAGTGTCGTTGATACCATTATCGGTGAGATGAAAGGGCCCTTTTTCCCGAACAGCAGAATTGAAAACGAATTTATTTACAATGCCGTAGATGCGCCCTTATTATTTTTCTGGGCTTTGCAGCAGTATGTATTTTTTACGAATGATCAAAAAATCATTTGGAAAAAGTATAAGAAAGTCATGGAAATGATACTCGGTAGCTTCAGAAACGGAACCCTGTTCAATGTTCACATGCAGGACAACGGCCTCCTTTATGCAGGCAATGAAAATGATTCGCTTACATGGATGAACGTGAGGTTCGACAACAAGCCCTTTATCAACAGGAATGGTCTGGCAGTTGAAGTTAATGCTTTGTGGTATAATGCTATATGTTTTTATACTGAGCTGGCAAAAACAAATAAGGATGAACGGATTGTTTCAGAATGGAAGCCAGTGATCAAACTGATAGAAGATTCTTTTACAGGTACTTTTTGGAATGAGGAGTTAGGTTATCTCGCGGATGTTGTACGCAGTGATTTTAAGGATTACAGCGTTCGGCCCAACCAGGTTTTTGCTTCCTCACTTAAGTATAGCCCGGTGAGCGATGATATAAGACACCGGATACTGCAGGTTATTAAAAGGGAATTGCTAACCCCGCGAGGTCTCCGGACTTTATCACCCAATGATCCAAAGTATAAGGGAAAATACCAGGGGGATATCATTGCAAGAGATACGGCTTATCATCAGGGATCGGTTTTTCCCTGGCTGCTCGGAGCATTCGCAGAAGGTTATCTCAGAATACATGGTAAAGGAGGATTGAATTTTATAAAGAAACTGTATAAAGGATTTGAAGCAGAGATGTGGGAGGAAGGAATAGGTACAATTTCTGAGTTGTACTATGGCGACCCGCCGCACAGGGGAAAGGGTGCAATTTCGCAGGCATGGAGCGTTGCTGAATTGCTGAGAATAGAATATTTGATAAATAAATATGACTAAAACACCACAACAGGCATGAAAGTATTAATGTTCGGGTGGGAATTTCCGCCGCATATCACAGGAGGGCTTGGAACAGCCTGCTATGGTATGACGAAAGGACTTCTAAAGCAAGGGGCCGAAGTATTGTTCGTGGTTCCGAAAGCATACGGAGATGAGGATCAGCGTGCAGTAAGGCTGATCAATGCCAGTGATGTGGATTTAAATTTCAGTCAGCCTGAATTTAAAAAAATCATTAAAAATTTTACTTACCTCGAAGTTGGATCAAACCTTGTCCCATATCTCAATCCAAAAGAATTTAAAAAACTAATAAACGAAACAAAAGTAGAAAAGGAAACAAGGAAAAAATCAGTTTATTCCAGGAAATTTGAATTCTCAGGCAAATATGGAATGAATTTAATGGAGGAGGTGTCGCGCTATGCAATCATAGGTGGTATAGTCGCATCACAATTTGATTTTGATGTCATTCACGCACATGACTGGCTGACATACTATGCCGGAATTGCGGCCAAAAGGGTCAGCGGCAAGCCTCTCGTTGTGCATATCCATGCAACCGAGTTCGACAGAACCGGCGACCGGGTGAATTCAAATATATATAATATCGAAAGAGCCGGCATGAAGGCTGCTGATCGTGTTATCGCCGTAAGTAACCTTACGCGCAAAATAGTCATCGAGAAATATGGAATTGATGAAACAAAAGTTTTTACAGTACATAATGCAATTGAACCCGTGGAAAAGTCAGATTCCATTGATGTAAACAGGGCTCTTAAAGAAAAAGTCGTAACTTTTTTAGGGAGGATCACTTTTCAGAAAGGGCCTGAATATTTTATTGAAGTTGCACATAAAGTATTGCAAAAGGACAGGAATGTCAGGTTCGTCATGGCAGGATCGGGAGATATGTTAAATACTATGATCCGGCGTGTGGCGCAGCTAAAGATAGCCGACCGGTTTCATTTTACGGGATTTTTACAGGGAGAAGCAGTTGACAGGATGTTTGCATTAAGTGATGTATTTGTCATGCCCTCGGTTTCCGAGCCTTTTGGATTGGTACCCCTGGAAGCCATGCGAACCAATGTTCCGGTTATCGTTTCGAAACAATCAGGAGTCGCAGAAGTATTGAAATATGCCATCAAGGTTGATTTTTGGGATGTCGAAGGAATGGCTGATGCAATATGGGGTATTCTTCATTACGAAGCATTATCCAAAATTTTTATAAAGTACGGAAAGGACGAGGTAAACAACCTGAAATGGGAAAATGCCGCCGTAAAAATTATGAATGTTTATAGGAATGCAGTTAACTGATCCTTACCTGCGGGATCGGGATAAATTATTGTAAGTGGAAATTTTGAATCAGAAAATAGAGAAATTATGAGAGCGATATGTTGTTATTTCCAGGTACACCAGCCTTTCAGGCTGAGGACTTACCGGTTTTTTGATATGGGCGTGGATCATTATTACTACAATGATTTTCAAAATAAATCCATTATACAGAGAATCGCACAAAAATGCTATTTGCCTGCCAATAAGGTTATGCTCGGGCTGATCCATAAGCATGGTAAATCCTTCAATATCGCTTATTCCATATCGGGATTGGCTATGGAGCAATTCGAAAAATATGCTCCTGAAGTCATTAAAAGTTTCAGGCAATTGGCAGCTACCGGAAATGTTGAATTTTTAACTGAAACCTATGCCCATTCCCTTGCCTCTCTGAAAAGTAAGGAAGAGTTTCAACGGCAGGTAAATCATCATAGTAAAAAAGTTGAAGAATTGTTTGGTGTAAAACCGGTTACTTTCCGGAATACAGAGCTCATATATTCGGATGAGATCGGCGAAATGGTTGCAGAAATGGATTATAAGACCATTCTCACCGAAGGAGCGAAACACATTCTTGGATGGAGAAGCCCGAATTTTATTTACAGGCATCCCACCCGCTCTGATGTCAAAATATTATTAAAAAATTTTCAACTCAGCGATGATATAGCCTTTCGTTTTTCGAACCGTGGATGGAGCGAGTGGCCTCTGACAGCCGAAAAATTTGCAGGCTGGTTAAAAGCGATCAATAAAAAGCAACAACTGATCAACCTGTTTATTGATTATGAAACATTCGGAGAGCATCAGTGGAAAGACTCAGGTATCTTCGAATTTTTACAGGCAATGCCGGGCAAAGTAATGTCGGAAACGGATTTTGCTTTTGTGAAGCCAATGGATTTGGTCAAAAAATATGAACCAGCAGATTCAATCGGTGTTCCCTATCCGATCTCATGGGCTGATGAAGAGCGGGATCTTACAGCCTGGCTGGGAAATGAAATGCAGGATGAGGCATTTAACAAGCTGTATGCTTTGGAAGACAAGGTTAAAAATATGGATAATAAGGAAGTTCAAAAGGACTGGAACTACCTTCAGGCCAGCGACCATTTTTACTATATGTGTACAAAATGGTTTACCGATGGTGATGTTCACCGCTATTTTAATCCTTACCCTTCACCTTATGAGGCATTTATAAATTATATGAATGTTTTATCTGATTTTACCATTAGAGTTAATGGTAACGGTAAAGCCGATGATTTTGAAATTTTAAAGGATAAGACTATGGATATATTTGAATCAGCAAAAGAAATGGCCGAAGATGCGGCAGAAACCACGAAGAAAAAAGCCAGAGAAGCCGTGGGAAAAATAAAGGCAAAGGCAAAACAAGCGACCAACAAAGCAAAAACAAAAGCAAAAAAGGAGTGGGATGAGGTTAAAGATTACACTCTGGATGATATTGCTAAAATGTCGAATGCAAAAGTTAAAGAGCTTATAAACAGCGTGGATATTGATGAATTAGCTGTTGCTTTGAAAGATGCCACTGACGAGGTTCGGAATAAAGTTATCCCAAACCTGACAAAAAAAGCGAAAGATCAGTTTGACAAGCTTGAAAGCGAAGTTAAAAAAATTAAAAAATCCGATATCAAAACTTTTAAAGATAAGATTGAACAGGAGTTGAGAAATCTTTGGAAATAGCTGAATTAGTTTTCTTTTCCTTGAAAAAGAAATTTAATATAAAATAAGAATTGAAGATTCTGCTCACTTTTGCAGTAGTATTATAATTGGTTAGGTAACTTGTAAACTAAATAAAATGACAACATTACGGGTGTCTGTTAAAAATAAGCGTGATGCCAATCTTTTTGATCGCATGTTAAAGAGACTTTTATTTGTGGAGAAGGTTGTAAAAATTGACCAGATGGATATCCGTGGTTCCGAAAAACAATACACAAAACTTATAATGATACTTGCTGCACAAGCCAAATCCCTTTAAATCGACAATATAGATTTTTTGTTCAGTTCCACAATTTTCTCAACTCAGATACTTACCCACTATCGGCATACGCCGCCCCATACCAAAAGCTTTGGGCGATACACGTAAAATGGGAGGAGTCTGGTATCTCTTGTATTCATTGGTGTTCACCATTTTCAGGACTTTTCTGACTGTTGCCTCGTCAAATCCCATTCCTATCAGACCATTCGTGCCTTTCCGTTGTTCGATATATTGAAACAGGATAGCATCCAATACCCTGTAATCCGGCAGCGAATCGGAATCCTTTTGTCCCGGCCTTAATTCGGCTGAAGGAGGCTTAGTGATGGTGTTTTCGGGGATGATCTCCTTTTCCCTGTTAATATACCTTGCAAGCTCAAAAACCCCGGTTTTATAAACATCGCCAAGAACCGATAATCCGCCGTTCATATCGCCGTAAAGAGTTCCATATCCTACGGCAGCCTCGCTTTTGTTGGATGTGTTCAATAATATGTATCCGAATTTATTCGATATGGCCATCAAAATCACTCCCCTGATCCTTGCCTGGATATTTTCTTCGGCAATGCCTTCAGGAAGCTTCTGAAACAGAGGATTGAGCGAAAGATTTAAACATTGAACAGCCTCATTGATCCGAACAATGTCGTATGGCGATCCCAGGTTTTGAGCAAGCTTTTCTGCATCTGTAATGGAATGTGAAGAAGAATAACCCGAAGGCAATAATATTGACCGGACATTTTCCTTCCCCAGGGCTTCGACCGCCAAAACGAGGGTTACAGCCGAATCAATGCCACCCGACAAACCCAGTATGGCTTTGGTAAATCCGAGTTTATTAAAATAATTCCCAATTCCCATCACCAGGGCATCATGTATTAGCTGTATTTTGGAAGGATTGACAGGCTGCTGCGGTATTCTTTGCTTTTCAATTTCATCGAGGTCAAACATCTTTAAATCTTCCGCAAAATAAGCCAATTCGTCAATGATAATCCCGGATGAATTTATAACCAGTGATCCACCATCGAACAATAATTCTGTTTGAGCTCCTACATGGTTCACATAAAATAAAGGGAGCCTGTATTTGCTGACATTTTGCAGATAAATCTTCTTTCTCAGTTTTGCCTGTTCATAATGAAATGGTGAGGCAGCTATGTTGATGATGATATCCGGTTTCTGTTTAAACAACTCATCCATTGGATTTCCCCTGTACAACAAATCATCGCCAATATTCCAAAGATCCTCGCAAATGGTGATTGCCAGTTTTTTACCTTTAAAATCAACAACCTGATAAACAATATTGGGTTCAAAGTAGCGGTACTCATCAAACACATCGTAATTTGGCAACAAAGACTTATTGTGCTGGGATTGAATTATACCGTCAGCCAGAAAAAAGGCGGAATTATAAAGATCCTTGCCCTTAATGTCCGGATTCTTTGATGGAGAGCCAATTATGGCAGCAATTCCCTGACACTCGGTTGCAATGCGTTTGATAGAATCGAGGCATTTGGTAATGAAGTCATCAAATTCAAGGAAGTCGCGTGGCGGATAACCTGAAATAGCAAGCTCGGCAAACACAACAAGGTCAGCCTTTTTATTTTTGGCTTCGCGTATCGAATCAATGATTTTCCTTTCATTGCTTTCGAAATTCCCGATATGGTAGTTGATCTGACTTAATGCTATTTTCACAACGAAATAACGTAAAACCCTAAAAAATTACACCTACATACAATTGAAAATAATACAGGAACCCGTTTTCCTGCGTTTCGGGATATTGACTGTTTTCTCCGGCAAGGATATCCGAAAGACTGTTGTTGAAAGTAAGCTCAAAGAACAGCGAAGTGGATTCGTCGAGGAAATATTCAGTCCCTGCGCCAACAATCAGCGATTCCTTGATAAAAGCAACTTCATCGCCGATATCGCTTTCCCACTCAGAGCTTTCTCCGCTGTTTCCATTTATAAATTTGTCCTGCGATTTTGCCCTGAGTTTAAATGCTGTTCCCAAACCGATCTCCCCGAAATAGATCATCTTCCCGAATTTATTGGTTCTCATTTTGATCGTCACCGGAACTTCCAGGTACCTCAGATTATATTTCCGGTACATTGTTCCTGCTGAAACAGAATCCAACTGATAAGGAAATTCGAGTTTCCCGTTCAGGTAGTCATAAGTGAAGCCTGTTTTTAGAAAATAATTATCGGCAAGAGTAATATCGGCCATGAAGCCCCAGGAGAATCCTGTTACGGCTCCGTGATTTTTATAATCCCTGGAGTCGGGGGATATCCATGCAAAATTTGGAGCAACTTTAAATCCGAAACGGAAAGGCTTGAGCTGCGAATGCACCTGAATTGAAATAAAAACCAATGTAATGATAAGAACTGACCGAAATTTCATCCTTTAACTTATTTGAGGTTCACAAAAATAGTGATAAAACGGCTCAAAGATATTTTGGCAATTAATTTTACGATGATAGATTATTACTAAATTTGCTTCCGATAAACGTTAAAAACATACCACATGAAAAAGATTATATTAATTGCAGTCATCGGCTTGTTTGCCGGTTTCTCCTACGGACAATTGGGCTTTGGGATTAAAGGAGCTATTACCATGAGTAAATTATCAACCGACATTAAAGACTATGATGAAGCACTTAAAGCAGGTTATCAGCTCGGAGCATTTGTGAGGCTGGGGAAAAAATTGCACTTGCAGCCGGAAATGTACTTTACTGCGAAGACAGGTAAGTTTGAATTCGATTATACGCGAATCAATCCCAATGATACTTCGGTAACAATTACAAGCGCGGTATCGCAGAAAATGAAATTGAGTACGATTGATATCCCGATACTGGTTGGATTGCAGATTGCAAAATTGCCAACCTTGAAAATAAGATTGCAAGCAGGCCCTGTTGCTTCAATTGTAGTTAATAAAAAATTTAATGTTCAGTTTGATGGTATTGACCAGGAAGACGATGCCAGTCCAATAATCAAAGATGACTTTAGCAACGTCAACTGGGCTGCCCAATTCGGAGCCGGCATTGACTTTCTGTTCCTCACAGCCGACATCAGGTATGAATTGGGATTAAACAATATCTATAAAGCTCCGGAAAACACAACTGAAGATCCTACAATGAAAAACAATCTTTTCTTCGTCAGTGTCGGCTGGAAAATACTGTAATAAACCTATTGTATTATAGTTTATAAAATGTCAATGCTCTGTGGTTGACATTGTTATTTGCGGGCATTTTAAATCGGCAAGTATGAAGTTTTTTACAAGAGTATTAATGTACTTCTTAATCCTGTCCGCCGTATCATGCGGATCTGATCAAAGCCGTTTTTATGTGGATGTAAGTAAAATAAAGGTTGAAAAGGTTAACATAAAAAGGTACGAACGCGAATTGTTTTCAATTGACCGGGATCACCTGAAATCCGGACTTGAAAATCTCCAGCCGGAATTCCCGATGTTCCTCGATGGCGATCTGAACGACACCCTGAATCTGATCAGGATTTCAAATTATTTGAACGATACGGTTCTTACAGCAACAAGCAGGGACTGTGAAAACATTTTCAGCAACCTTACAGGGTTGGAAGAAGAATTAACCAATGCTTTTGTTCATTACCGTTATTATTTCCCCGAAAGGCTACAGCCCGGTGCTTATACCTACATTTCCGGCTTCGATTATGAGAATCCTGTCCGGCTAAACGAAAACAGCCTGCTCATAGCACTCGACATGTATTTGGGAGCGGAATATCCTCGCTATAAAAACCTTGGGCTTCCGCAGTATATTCTGCACCGGTTCACTAATGAGAACATCGCAAGCGATTGTATGAAGGAAATGGCACGAAATGAAACCGACAGCCGCCGGATCGGGCCTGATTTGCTCGATTTGATGGTGAACGAGGGTAAGACTTTGTGGTACTGTAAAGCGATGATCACGGGGATTTCCGATTCCATTCTTTTGGACTTTTCAAAGAAACAGTTGATATGGGCTGATGAAAACGAAGCAAATGTATGGGCATTCATCATTGAGAACAGTATGCTGTATTCGCAGGATATTCAGAAGATAAAGAAGCTGATCGGCGAAGCGCCGTTCACCTCGTATTTCGGCGATGATTCCCCGCCCCGGCTTGGTCATTATATCGGCTGGAAGATCATTGAGTCGTATATGATAAAAAATCCAGAAATAACCCTCGCTGAACTTATGAACAGTTACGATGCACAGGAAATCCTTAATAATTCGGGCTATAAACCCAGGCTGTAGGGTGAAGGTTATATAAGGAAAGCGGGTAATTTGATGGGAGTCTTGAGTATTTAGTCTGAAGTATTTTGTATTTAGTCAAAAGTATTTATTAAGTAAGCGGTCAGGAATGAATATTATCCGTAACATAGAACTGGACCTTATCAAAATCAAAGAGACCGGCAGGCTGAGAGAGGATGAAAATTTTAGATTTCGGAATTATTTAAAGGGACAAAATTCTGATAAAATTGATAGACTCGTACATAGGCTGAACCAGGAGATAAGTGACAGGATTGATTGTACGTCCTGTGGAAACTGTTGCGTTAAATTAAAGCCCTGTATCACTGATAAAGACCTTTTTAAACTTTCACAAAGACTGGAAATTACACCGGAGCAAATAAAAGACAACTATACCGAAACTGATAACGGTGAACTATATTTTAAGAATCTTCCATGTTCATTTCTTATTGATAAAAAGTGTACGATCTACAACAACAGGCCAGAGGACTGCAGATCATTTCCGCATTTGAATAAAAAAGATTTTACAACAAGGCTTTTTGGAGTGATTGAAAATTATTTAATTTGTCCCATCGTATTCAACGTATTAGAAGAACTTAAAAGTAAACTTAACTATTGATAAAATGGCAAAGACAACTATTCCTGTAGAAATTCAGGAAGAAGCAATCAGAATTATTGATTTGTATAATCAAGAAGAATTCGGTGATGAAATAGAGGATTTATCTTATGTCCCGGAATTCAAAGGAAAATTTCTATATCTGAAAAGAAAGGAATTTGGTAATATTTCCCCGGTAGCAAGACTGACATATACCGGCAAAATGACAGAATGGGAATTTACCATTTTCAAATGGAGCACTGAACGTTATGATCCTGACGAATGGTCTTTCCCGGGGACAGAATATATTGACGGAACAATTGAAGGAGCTCTGGAAGCAGGAATGGAGGCTTATCCGGTTTAAAGGTTGCCGGTTACTAACCTCTGCTTGATTATTGCCGATTGCTCACTGCCGGCTGGTTTATCACACACAAACCGGTTGAAGTAAATCGTAAAAATATAATTTCATTACCTGAGTCATTTTTATTGAAAAAATAAATCATGGGCTAACCATTCATTACAGCGGCAGTTTCAATCCTCTGGCTTCTTTAATAGAAATGATCAATGAAGTGAAGGACATCGCAGAAATTTATAAATGAGAATATACTGTGTTCGAAGAAGCATTTCCTGAAGCCGGATTTGACAAAACCGAATACAACCAGAATATTTACGGAATTGCTATTTCACCCCCCCGCTGTGAAGCTGTTTGGTTGAGTTTTCTATCAAACAGGAAAATGAGCGGCCCTTCGCAACTGATGGTTTTTGGCAACACTGAGAACACGGAGCATCAAGAATACCTGTATAGGCTTTTTACAAAAACACAGTATGCAGGGGTTGAAATTCATAAACTGATCATTCACCTTTTGAAATATAAGCGGAAAATATCTGAAGGATTTCAAAATAATAGATGAAGGCCATTATTTAGAAACCGGCGATGAGAAATTACTTCAGGACACATTTAAACGATACAGTGATTTGATAGAGAGTTTTGCTTCTTCTGTTGAAAATTATCCCCGAAAATCTGGGGAACGCTTTGAAACCTATTTTGCAGGATTAACAAAACAGGTACAGTATAAATACAAGAAATGAAAATCCTTTTATACCGAATCGGAATACCGTAAATACGGTACGAATTTAATGTTGCTGTTCCTACCGGTATATCTCATTCTAAGCAGATTTACTGTCGCAAACCTGCCAAGAATGAGTATAATTTAATATGTACATTTTGCCGTAATATTCTTTTTACCTACTTTTAACCGGTGAAAATGATTATCAATCCATGTTGATTAAGACCTTTGGAAGTACCATCATCGGCATTGACGCCATCACCATTACGGTGGAAGTGAACATAAGCCGAGGCGCCCAATACTATCTTGTCGGATTGCCCGACAGCGCTGTTAAAGAAAGTCAGCACCGGATTCATGCCGCCCTTGCCAACAGTGGCTATCGCTGGCCGGGCAAAGGGATCACGGTGAATATGGCTCCTGCCGATCTGCGGAAAGAAGGTTCTGCCTACGACCTCACAATTGCTATCGCTGTTCTTGCGGCATCGGATCAGATTGCAAAGGATAAAGCCGGAGATTATCTTATCATGGGTGAACTTTCGCTGGATGGCGGACTTCAGCCCATCAAAGGTGCGCTACCCATTGCCATTGAAGCCCGCAAGCAGGGTTTTAAAGGATTTATCCTTCCCAGGGTAAATGCAAAAGAGGCTGCTATTGTCAATGACCTCGATGTTTTAGGAGCAGAAACAATTACGGAAGTCATTGATTTTTTTAACGGTAAACTTATTCTTGAACCCACCGTTGTCAATACACGCGAGGAATTTTATTCAAGTCTGAGCTTGTACGAATTTGATTTTTCTGATGTGAAAGGCCAGGAAAACATAAAGCGTGCACTCGAAATAGCCGCTGCCGGTGGCCACAATGTAATTCTCATCGGTCCACCCGGAGCCGGCAAAACCATGCTGGCAAAGCGGCTGCCTTCTATTCTTCCGCCTTTGAACCTTTACGAGGCGCTTGAAACCACAAAAATTCATTCGGTTTCCGGTAAATTAGCAAAGGATACATCCCTGATTTCAGTCAGGCCCTTCCGGTCACCACATCACACCATCAGCGACGCCGGCCTCGTCGGGGGTGGAACCTACCCACATCCCGGTGAGATTTCACTTGCCCATAACGGGGTGCTTTTCCTTGATGAACTTCCTGAATTCAAACGGACGGTTCTTGAAGTGATGCGACAGCCTATGGAAGACAGGATCGTAACAATTTCAAGAGCTAAAATGAGTGTGGAATACCCAGCCAGCTTTATGCTTGTTGCAAGTATGAATCCCTGTCCGTGCGGTTATTACAATCATCCTGAAAAAGACTGTTCATGTGCGCCGGGAATAGTCCAGAGATATTTGAACAAGATTTCCGGCCCATTGCTGGATAGGATTGATATTCATGTGGAGGTAGTCCCTGTTCCGTTCAGGGAATTATCAGACGACAGGAAAAGCGAGAAAAGCGAAGTGATCAGGGAGAGGGTAGTGGCTGCCCGCAAAATTCAGGAGAAAAGATATGAAGGATCAAAAGGTATTTATTGCAATGCACAGATGACATCAAAGCAATTGCGACAAATTTGTCGTCTCGATGAAACCGGAAATATTTTGCTGAAAAATGCAATGGAAAAGCTGAGCCTGTCGGCGAGGGCTTATGACCGGATACTGAAAGTATCACGGACAATCGCCGATCTTGATAACAGCACCGATATCAGAAACGAACATCTCGCTGAAGCTATTCAGTACCGAAGCCTCGACAGGGAAACGTGGGGAGTGTGATGGTTGAGACCTGAGACTTGAGATTTTAGAAATCAGATATTGGAAATTTGATATTAGAGTTGTCCATCATGTCCTTAGAACCCGGAAACTGCAACCTGAACCAGCAACCTGAAACCTTGAACCTACTGGGCATTCCCCGCCACTCTGGAATATCCTTTCATAATACCCCTGTTCGACTGGGCGATAAACGAGAGAATTTCATCGCGTTCGGCACTGGTAGGCATATTGGCTTCAATGTAGCTGACGGCCTGTGACACATTCAGTCCTTTGATGTAAATATAGCGGTAAATATCCTGAATTTCAATGATCTTTTCATTTGTAAATCCTCGTCTTCTGAGACCGATGGAATTAACTCCGGCATAGGAGAGGGGTTCGCGTGCGGCTTTAGTGTAAGGCGGAACATCTTTTCTGACCAATGATCCTCCTGAAATAAATGAATGAGCGCCGATCTTTACAAACTGGTGCACAGCAGTGAGGCCGCTGAGTGTGGCATATTCTCCTATGGTGATGTGGCCTGCAAGGTTAACAGCATTGCCTAAAATAACCCTGTCCTCAAGATAACAATCGTGAGCAATATGAACATAAGCCATCAGGAGGCAATTTTTACCAATGGAGGTTTTCATGCTTTCCTTGGTGCCTCGGTTTATGGTAACAAATTCACGAACGGTAGTATTGTCGCCAATTTCAACTGTGGTATCTTCTCCGGCATATTTAAGGTCCTGAGGAATAGCTCCAATGACGGCCCCCGGGAAAATTTTGCAATTATTTCCAATTCTTACCCCTTCCATGATAGTAACATTGGAACCTATCCAGGTTGCTTCGCCAATTTGTACATTTCGTTCAATATTAACAAAGGGCTCGATTACTGCATTCTTTGCGATCCGCGCCTGGGGATGAACGTATGCTAACGGTTGATTCATATTTATATTTCCGGATTAGGTGTTTTTTTTGAGATTTGGGCCAGCATTTCTCCTTCAATTACCGGCTTATTAGCTACATAACCCACACCTTTCATGTGACACAACCCGCGCCTGATCGGTGAAATGAGTTCGAGGCTGAATACGAGTGTGTCTCCCGGAACAACTTTATTCCTGAATTTTACATTATCAATTTTCAGAAAATAGGTACTGTAATTTTCCGGATCCTTATATTTTTTCAAACTAAAAATACCGCCGGTCTGAGCCATAGCTTCTATCTGCAAAACCCCCGGCATAACCGGTTCTTCCGGAAAATGGCCGACAAAATAGGCTTCATTCATTGTTACATTTTTAACCCCGATCACATGATCGTCATCCATGTCCATGACTTTATCGATTAATAAAAAAGGTGGGCGGTGCGGCAGCACTTTTTTAATGTCGTTGATATCAAAAAGAGGCTTTTTGTTCAGGTCAAAAGGTGGATTAAACCTGTTTTTTTCTTTTTCCACGATATACTTTTTTAGCATTTTGGCAAATTCCACATTGGTTGAGTGTCCCGGCTTTCTCGCTATAATATGAGCCCTGAAAGGCATGCCCACAAGGGCTAAATCTCCTACCACATCAAGTAATTTATGACGTGCGGGTTCATTTTCATAATGCAATTCAACATTGTTTAGAATTCCTTTCCGCAATACTTTTACGGAGGGCTTGTTAAATAATTTTGCAAGCCGGTCAAGCTCTTCCTGCGAAATAACACGGTTCACAAAGACAATTGCATTGCTAAGGTCACCGCCTTTAATGAGGTTATTATTCAGTAAATATTCGAGTTCATGCAGGAAAACGAAAGTACGGCATTTTGAAATTTCTTCCTGAAAATCTTCAACTTTCTCCAGCGAAGCATTTTGGGTAGATAAAACTTCTGTTTCGAAATCAATCATTACCGATACCCTGAACCTGTCGGATGGAATGGCTATCATTTCCACATCTTTCTCCGGTTCGGAAAAGGCAATAACAGTATCAATTTCAAAGCATGTTCTTTCCGATGTCTGCTCAGTGTAACCTGCCTTCTGCAGAGCTTCAGTAAAATATCTCGAAGAGCCGTCGAGAATAGGGGTTTCAAAATTATCAACTTCAATTAGAGCATTGTCTATCTCCATTCCACGTAAGGCTGCCAGCACGTGTTCTACAGTACTGATTGTACAACCGTTTATGCCAATTGTTGTTCCCCTGTTGGTATCCACAACATACTCGCATTGAGCCGGAATTACCGGTTCACTTGCGATGTCCACCCTTTTAAACCGGATCCCAAAATTATCGGGAGCGGGATGAAAAGTCAGCATAACTTCGACTCCTGTATGCAATCCTTTCCCGGATACTGAAACTGCAGTGGCGATTGTTCTTTGTTTATTTCCCATAATCAGCGCGCAAATATATGGAAATATTTCTATCGTTTTCAGTTACGATTTCATAAACTATTAACCGGAAGTTTTTCCTGACAGGTATTAAAGGTTGTACGTGAGGGCTTGTGCCGACGGCAATCCAAATAATAATAGCAATCAATATAAAAGAGTCAGGATTGTATTTAACGGCCAGGGTTAATGGAATACTAAGGCATTAATGGTTTATTTTAATTCGTGAATACGCTTTTCAAGTTCATCGAGCTTAGCCTTTATTTCATTCAGGTTTCTGAAATGAATATACGATTTACGATATTTACTTATTTCAAAGGCTGGGGATCCCTGAAGTATTTCTCCTTTCGTGACCACATTTTTTCCTATTCCTGATTGGGCAGCCACTTTCACATCATCGGCTATTGAAATATGTCCGATAATCCCTACTTGTCCGCCGAACATGCAGTTTTTACCAATCCTGGTGGAACCTGAAATTCCTGAAAGTGCTGCTATTACAGTGTTTTCTCCAATTTCAACATTATGGGCTACCTGGACAAGATTGTCTATTTTAGCACCTCTGCGAATGAAAGTTGATCCCAGTGTAGCCCTGTCAATAGTGGTGTTTGAACCAATTTCGACTTCATCTTCTATCACCACATTGCCTATCTGTGATACTTTTTTATAGTGATTGTTTTCCTGTGGTGCAAATCCGAAACCATCGCTGCCAATGACAACTCCTGCATGAAGGATGCAATCTCTGCCAATGAAATTATCCGAGTATATTTTAACACCGGCAAAAAGTGTTGTTCTCTCGCCAATATGGACATTATCTCCCACATAAACCTGGGGGTAAATTTTAGCGTTGTCGGATATCACTGCATTATCACCTATAAAAGCAAATTCTCCGATATAAACGTTTGCACCGATTCTGGCTGAATCAGCAATATGAGCTTTCTTTGATGTACCTGTTTTATTCAACTTGATCCGGTTGTAAACTTCAAGTAAATGCGCGAATGCAGTGTATGCGTTTTCAACTCTGATCAGTGTTGGCAAGATTTTCTTTTCCGGCTTAAAGTCATTATTAACCAGGACTATGGAAGCTTCTGTTTGATAGATATATTGAGTGTATTTTGGATTGGCTAAAAAGCTGAGTGTCCCTTTTTTACCTTCTTCAATTTTCGAAACATAGCTTATTTTAACATCAGGATCTCCCTCGACCTTTCCATGTATTATATCCGCTATCTGCTTTGCTGAAAACTCCATTTAAATTCGTATTAGATTATCTACAAAGTTAATTAATTGTCCGAATGCCGTTCACATTCCTTTAGTCATTTATTAACATCTTTTGGATAACAAATAAAATGCTTGATTACCTCTTTTGAAATCATGCGTGCATCGAATTGGTCGGAGGCTTCAGCTAAGTCAAGAATCTTACCTGTTTTTAACCGGATATAAATCTTATCGGAATCCATTTTGTAGGCATAGTTTGAGGTGGTATCATTGTAAAAAAAATAATTCAGTTCTTCCTCTGAAATGCCGAATGTATCAATGATTTTTGATTTGATTTCTTCGATATAAAAATAATCGAAAGGCTCGGATTGTATCTCGCACCTGAAAAGTTTTCGGCTGACAAGATTATTGCATAAAGTTGACAGTATTTTGTCGGTATGATCCATCCACAATTTGATACAGGTAAATACGTCAAAATCATCGAGCAATGAAAAATAGCAAAGTTTTTCCGGGTCGTCAGATAAATCCTTTTGACTAATGTCCGCTTTCAGGAAATACCAAAGTGCAGGAGTTGCAAAGACATTCCCTCCATTCATTATCAGATGCCTCGCCCGCTGCAGTATCCTGATAAGCATATTTTCAGCTGCGAGAACTGTTTTATGCAAATACACCTGCCAATACATGATTCTTCTTGCAACAATGAATTTTTCCAGGGAATAGATACCTTTTGCTTCCACCACGAGTTTATCATCCGCCACCTCCAGCATTTTAATGATCCGTTCAGTGCCAATAACACCTTCTGAAACTCCTGTGAAAAAACTATCCCGCTTCAGGTAATCCAGTCTGTCCATATCCAGTTGACTCGATACCAGCTGGCTCAGAAAGTTCTTTTTATAGCTGTGATTGAAGATGGCAATACCTGTGGATAACTTACCGTGAAAAAAATCATTTAGTTTCTGCATAAAGATCATTGAAATTTCTTCATGCGTCATCTGATTAATGATCGAGTTCTCCAGAGCATGCGAAAATGGTCCATGGCCGCAATCGTGAAGCAGAATTGCAACCAGTGCGCCTTCTTCTTCCTCCAGACTGATCTTATGTCCTTTCGATTTCAGAATTTCCAATGCCTGTTGCATCAGGTGCATTGCTCCAATGGAATGCTGAAACCTTGTATGTAAAGCCCCCGGATAAACAAGATTGGTAAGTCCAAGTTGCTTTATCCTTCGGAGGCGCTGAAAATAAGGATGTTCAATTATGTTGAATATAAGTTCGCCTGGAATATCCACGAATCCATAAACAGGATCATTAATTATCTTATGCTTATTTGTACCTGATGCAGGCAAGTTAATTTTTTTGGTAAAATTAATATTTTGTGCTCAATCCGGTTAACCTTACTTTAATCCAAGGAAGAGCCTTCTTAAAAAAGTGTTTTTTAATAAAACAAGTTCAAGTAATACGGGCAGTCCTAATCCGAAGATCAATCCAATTATAAATAGTGGTAAAAGATTTTGAATCCCAAGCCATTTTGATATGATCCTGCTTCCTGCCGTACCAAACACATGGAACAGATAGATGCCATAGGAGTAATAACCGAGTTCGGCCAAAAACCGGTTGGGCCTTCGAATGTAAAAAATCAGGAAAATCCCTGTAAGTCCGATAAAGGTTCCAAGCTTTCCATACTTTGCGTCCTGCATATCCAAAAATCCAAACCAGTTCATCTGTTGAATTATCAATCCTGCGATGAGCAAAATCAGAATGATGATCAGGTTCATTTTTCTAAACAGAGTTTCGGAATATCTGTTAATCCCGATTCCCAAAAGGAAAAAAGGCAAAAGGTATAAATAGCTGGTAAAGCTCAAAAAGGAAGTCAATACATACGGTACTGCGTATATGAGGATCAATACACTGATAACAAAGCTTATAAGCCAGCCCTTGAAATGATTAATAATGTTGTTTATTTCGAGGCTCACCACTGTCAAAAAAACGAGGAACAATGCCTGTAAAAACCAGAATTGTCCATACGAATAAATGTATATTTTCCAAATATCGGCCATGTCAACACGGTTGTTAACTGCTGGCATAAAAGCGTTCAGGCTGTATTGTAAAGTTGAGACAAAAAGGAACGGAAGCAAAATTCTGCGTGATTTTCCTTTAATAAATTGCAGCACAAAATCCCGGGTAACCGGTTTAAGGGCGTAAACAAAACCAGAAATTGCTGTAAACAACGGCATTCGAAGGTATTCGAAGGAGTGATAAAAATATCGCCAGGCCGAGTCGTCGCCAACCATTAGCCCCGTATCGCTTTTATTACCGATAACGTGGCCTGCTACCATTAAAAGGATAGCTATTCCGCGAATGGTTTCAATAGATTGTTCTTTGCGCTTGACAGCCATCATTTATTTCGATTTCTTAGCGTCATAGTCCGGAACGCAAAAATAAAAGAATTATCCATAGTTTTATAGGTGACAAGAAATGTAGATGAGTTGCACAAGGTTAACAATAATATTTCCTTTTTAGCATTATTAAGAAGTTGGAATTATCACCGGCAGTTTACGGGGATAAATTTGTTTAAGCAATTCCTTAATTTGATTTAATTTTACCCTGATTGAGAATTAGAGACGTATCATATATTAATTTCATAACTGACAAAATTGACGAATGGACAAAGTAAAAATTTTATGGGTTGATGATGAAATAGGCCTGCTTAAGCCGCATATTTTATTTCTTGAACAAAAAGGATACATGGTAAATACTGCCAATAATGGTTCAGATGCTCTGGAAATGGTTAGGTCGGAGGAATTCGATATCGTATTTCTTGACGAACAGATGCCGGGATTGTCAGGGATTGAAACATTAGAGCAAATAAAGGAGGAATATCCAGGTTTGCCGGTAGTAATGATCACTAAAAGTGAGGAAGAAACGATTATGGAGGAGGCTATCGGTTCAAAAATATCGGATTATCTTATAAAACCGGTAAATCCAAAACAAATATTACTGAGCCTTAAAAAAAATCTTGAAAATAAAAAGCTGGTAAGTGAAAAAACAACTTCGCAGTACCAGCAGGCATTCAGTCCGTTGGGCATGAAAATCTCCGGCGAACTTAATTACGAGGAATGGGCGGATGTATATAAAAGTCTCGTAAGGTGGGAACTCGAACTTGAAAAATCAACCGACTCTGGCATCAAAGAAATTCTGAATATGCAAAAGCTTGAGGCAAGTAAAGTTTTTGCAAAATTTATTGAAAACAAATACGAGGGCTGGATTAATGGAAAAACAGGCGACAGACCTGTTTTGTCACATACACTTTTCAAGGATAAATTGTTTCCGCGAATAAACACCAATAAATCTTTGTTTTTGATCCTGATTGATAATTTGCGATATGACCAGTGGAAAGTAATTCAACCCATTATTGAGCAGAATTTCAGGATTCAGACCGACCAGGTATTTTACAGCATTCTGCCCACCGTAACTCAATATGCGAGGAATGCGATGTTTGCAGGATTAATGCCGGTGGAGATTGAGCGAAAGTACCCTCAGTATTGGATGGGAGAAGACGATGAGGGAACTAAAAACCAGTTTGAAGATAAGTTGCTTGATGAATACCTTAAAAGGTACGGAAAAAATATTAAGTTCAGCTATACAAAAGTGCTTAACCTGAATATCGGAAAAAAACTTGTCGAAAATTTACCGAACCTGATGAATAATAACCTTAATGTAATAGTTTACAACTTTGTAGATATGCTGTCACATGCACGAACCGAAATGGAGATTATTCGCGAACTTGCTGACGATGAGCCGGCATACCGGTCGTTGACTCTTTCATGGTTCGAGCATTCACCTTTGAAGGACATTTTTGATTTTCTGGGTGAAAAAGGTGCTGATGTGGTCATTACAACAGATCACGGTTCCGTGAGGGTCAATGATCCTGTGAAGGTATTGGGCGACCGCAATACAAATACCAACCTCAGATACAAAACCGGTAAAGCACTACAATATAGTCTGAAGGAAGTTTATGAAGTGAGAAATCCGCATGACATTTATCTGCCAAAAGTTAATGTGAGCTCATCCTATATTTTTTGCAAGAGAAATGATTTTTTTGCCTATCCAAATAATTACAATTATTATGTGAACTATTATAAAAACACTTTCCAGCATGGCGGTATCTCCCTTGAAGAAATGATAATTCCCTATATCGAATTAAAGCCAAAGTAAACAGAATTAAAGACATAAAAGCTGGATATCCATTTCAAACCTTGCAATTTTCATTATTTTTGAACCGGTTATAAAAAATTATGAGTGACCCTTTCAAAGTTCAGAATATTTAGTTATCAGGAAAGCGATCTTGAAAATGCCGCAGTACTTTTGCTCGATAGTAACCCCGGGAAAAGATTTTTTGCTTTTTATGGTGAAATGGGTGCTGGGAAAACCACTTTTATTAAGGCAATCTGTAAAAAGCTTAATGTCACGGATGTAGTCAGCAGCCCCACCTTTTCAATCGTAAATATTTATCAGACAAAGGATCTGGAGGAAGTATACCATTTTGACCTGTACAGGATCAATTCTTTGGAGGAAGTCTTTGATATTGGTTATGAGGATTACTTTTTTAGTCAGTCATATTGTTTTGTTGAATGGCCGGAAAAAATCGAAAATCTTTTACCTGAAAATGCTATAAAAATAAATATCGAAATCAGGCAAAGCGAGGGAACCAGAGTTATAGAATTCTGACAAAAGGAAATTAGAATTCTGAAATCGGGGAAAGTGATCGCAAAATGTATTAATTTTAGACCTTTAAACTGAATCTGTTTAGGTATGAATAGCGAGCAGGCAGGATATTATCAATTTTCAAATACTGAAAAGTTTTTACCCCGCGAGGAAATACTTGAGATCAACCAGCAAAAAACCAGCCTGACTATTGGTGTACCCAAAGAGATTTCCTTTCAGGAATGCAGAATGCCATTGGTTCCTCAGGCTGTGGGTTTACTGGTTGCCAACGGCCATACGGTATTAATTGAATCCGATGCAGGCAAAGCCGCCCACTTCAGGAATGAAGAATATACAGAGGTCGGTGCAAGGATCTTGTACAGCAATGAAGAATTGTTTAAGGCGGATATCATTATCAAAGTTGCACCACCATCAACTGAAGAGATCGAATTGTTAAAATCACGGCAGACATTAATTTCCTCTTTGCATTTAACAGGTCAGAACCGGGAATACTTCGAAAAGCTGATGACAAAAAAAATGACAACAATTGCTTATGAATATATCCGGGACAAAATCGGAACCTTTCCGGTTTTAAGGGCTATGAGTGAAATTGCCGGTTCTGCATCCATTATAATTGCTGCCGAATATCTCGAAAGCGGTGAATACGGGATGGGTACCCTTTTTGGTGGCTTCCCGGGAATAACACCTACAGAAGTTGTTATTCTTGGCGCAGGTACTGTAGCTGAGTATGCCGCACGTGCAGCAATGGGTCTGGGTGCGGTAGTCAGGATTTTTGACAATAATATCTATAAATTAAGAAGGCTCCAGGATTCATTAAATACCAGGGTTTTTACTTCAATTATCCAACCCAGGGTTTTGTTAAAAGCTTTAAAAACCGCTGATATAGTTATAGGTTCAGTCCATTCTGCAGAAGGGCTTACACCGGTTATTGTCACCGAAGATATGATTAGGCAAATGAAATATGGTTCCGTAATCATTGACGTAAGCATTGATCAGGGTGGATGCTTTGAAACATCCCATATTACAAACCATAAAAATCCTGTTTTTAAAAAATATGACGTCACACATTATTGTGTTCCAAATATTGCATCCAAGGTTCCACATACGGCTTCGTTTGCTTTAAGCAACTTTTTTACACCTATTCTTTTGAAAATTGGCGAAGTGGGAGGGATCGAAAATATGATCAGAATGGATTATGGTTTGCGTCAGGGAATTTATTTTTTTAACGGTACTCTTACTAAACCATATATTGGAGATTATTTTACCCTGCCCTATCAGGATATTGAACTTTTGATAGCAGCCCTGAGATGACTACCTGATTTATTAATACGTTAGCTTTTTTTATATTATTCCTGGAGTTGGAATTGAATTTTAATGCTGATTAAGATTAGTAAAACTGAAGAACCGTAAATGGTTATAATTCCCAATCTTCTTCAACATCCCAATTGGCCCGGATGGTAATATCGGATGAATAAAACCGGACTTCTTCCGGCTGCTTCTTGTACATGTAATCACCGGTATCCCATTTACCGTTCATATTGGAATCAAAAATTGCCTTTAATTTATAATCACCCGGTGTAAGGTGTATGAATGATAAACGTTCAGATCCGGAAATAATAAATTCCTCCTGAACCTTATCACCCGATAGCAATTGAAATATTACATTGGTTTCCGCTTCCGGGAGTTTAACGTTAATAAAAAAGTTCCCATAATCTTCAACCGACTTCGATATAAAAGTAAATTTTAAGGTATCATTTGTCCTGTGAAGGAGGTCAAAAAAAGCGCTGTCAATAATCACCAGTTTATAAGGGGTTGCACTGCTCCATTTATAATCAACATCGAATTTTCTCTGAGCCGGATCAGTAAATGATAAAGCGGCATCAACCGGGATAGTATCATGTTTAAATAACTGCAATTTCGTAGGATTAAAGGTGGTAACAGGGTAATCAAATATCAGCTTAAAGGGTTGGTACAGTTCAGAATGGTTGGCCTTTAGTTCGGTCTTAATAGTGAGTATGGTTGTGTCCCTTGCGTCGGATCCCTGTTTTTTGTCCTTACCTTTTTTAACAACAGCTACTTCCACTGTGTCTAATATTATGCCGTTATCTGAAACTTCAAATGTGATTGAATCCTGAATCATATTTTTAATCCAGTAATTGATGGTGTCTTTTGTAATATTGACCTCCTGAATGCCCCAATCCAGACCTGTTTTAAGATTAAGAGGACGAACAGTTAGGTTGCTGACAGGTCTCTTGAAAAAAAAGCTAAGCTGATTTTTTTTAATCAGGGTAACTTTTATTAATTTTTGAGCTGAGTCTGCTTCGTTGAACAGAGCGAGTTTTATTCCTGATTTAAAAGACAAGATTTTTTCTATGTCATCTATAACCATAGTATCCGATTCGATGGTATCAGGGACTTTGGTTTGTTTATAAACCGGGGAGATTAAAGTGTCAAGAAAAGCAATCGCTTCAGAAGGCTGGTCATATATCAGGTTACTGTTTTGATCGTTCAAAGCAAATAATTTAAACGGCTGGTCAATTAAATTGTTAAATGTAAAATTGCCGGAAGCATCGGTTTTTGTTAAGTAATATGGTCGGACGAAATACGGAAGTGAATCGAATGGTATAGTATCATTAATATTAAGATAAAGCATGACATTAATATTTTTAACAGGAGCCAGGTCGAAAGCATTATAAATTGAACCGGAAATTGACAGCGAATCAATCACATTGCCGGTTGAAAACACATATTGAAAATTCTCAAAAGGATTATTTTCGGTTAAATCAACAATTGAATTTCCAAAAAATATATTATAGGTTGTATTTTCCTTGAGCGTCTCTGTCATCTCAATTATAAGAGATTTGCCCCTAAGTTTAAATTCAGGCGTTTTATCAATCGGAGGAGAAATGATTACCTGTGAATTGATATCTTTTAACTGGATAAATTCATCGAAAGTTATTCTTATTTTTTTCTGACTGAAATTCAGGGAATTTATAGGGGGTTCATATTTTAAAATTACCGGAGGTGATGTATCTTTCGGCCCGCCAGTAGGAGATACAGGATTGGCGCACATCGAGATCAACAAACAAGTAAGGACGACAAATGATGCCTTGGTAGCTTTTGCAAACAATTTATTTTTCCTCCGGATAATTTAAATCAACGTAATAACTCCACAGTTATTGGCGCAAATTTGTAACCTAAATTGCCAAAGTGTTCAATATATCTGGGCAGAGTATAGATGACTTTTTCCTTAGCCTGATTATTGTCGTGAAAGACGATAATTGTACCGCGTTTAGTATATTTGGATGCACGGTAAAGAATCATTTCTTTTGGCACCCTTCTGTCGAAATCGCCCGGCAATACACTCCACATGATAATTTTGTATTGTTTTTTAATGGCATTTTTCTGATGCCGGGTAATCTTACCATACGGCGGCCTGAATAAATTTGTTTCTAATATTTCTGCACATTCTGCTAAATCGTCGAGGTAAATTATAGTTGACGTTTTGGTGCCTTTTAGATGGCTGTATGAATGATTACCAATGCTGTGGCCGTTTTTTTTGATTCTATCAATAATTTCAGGATGTTTATCAGCTTTGGAACCTGTACAAAAAAAAGTGGCCTTTGCTTCATAATAATCAAGGATGTCGAGAATTTGAGGTGTAACATCTTTTTCCGGACCATCATCGAAAGTAAGGTAAATATTTTTTTCATGACCCGGCATGTCCCAGGTCAAATCTTTTTTGAATACTTTAATGATCTTCGGAATTTTAATCAAATACATATTTAGTTATATAGACGATTTCATACGCCATTTGGTTTCCGCCTTTCACCTTAAAAGTTCTTATTCTTTACAAACATACCATCACTGCAAAAATACATTTACTTCAGTATTTTTTATCAATAATGATTAATTACTTTTCATCGAATTTAGTCATTTATATTTCGTCAAAATATAAAAATATAAAAAGGGAACTGTTGCTAATAATTTGAAAAAAAATAAGGTAAATATTGTAAATTAAAAATTATTATAAGTACTTTTACCTTCTTAAAACATTTCTAGTAACATTTTGTTATAGGTCGAAATCAAAATGTCCATAAAAACGGGAATTCTAATAATAGTTCGGTAATAAGACCAACATTAAAGGAATATTTTTTTGCGGGGTGGGCATATAATAGAATAAAGTACAATTGGAGAAAAAGAAATTTTTCATATTTATAATTCTTCTTCTTATACCCCTCATATTTTTGGGCAAGAGTTCTGATTTTTACTGGATCGGCGGAACCGGTAATTGGTCAGATACTCTTCACTGGTACTCTGTTACCGGCGGGCTTCCTGATTCTGCTGATAATGTATTTTTCGATATGAATTCGTTCAGTAGCCCGGATCAGGAAGTCATCATAGATACTGCTGTATATTGTCACAATATGGATTGGTCGCTTGTTTCAAACCAACCTTTTTTATCAGGAACCGATGATATGTATATTTCCGGTTCATTTATTTTATCGCAGGAAATGACTCTTAACTTTACCGGGAATATTTATTTTACTTCAGGAGAGACAGGACAATTGATTCAATTAAACGGCAATATTATTAATTCACCAGTTATATTCGACGGAACAGGTACATGGATATTGGCCGACGATTTCAACAATAGCCAGAAAAGTATTTCATTAATTAACGGATTCCTCAATTTATCAGGTAAAACCTTAAGATGCGGTTCTTTTATTTCAACGGGTGGATCAAATAAATCTCTGAATATCGAATCTTCAGAGGTATTTATTCAGGCTTCAAACGGAAGCTGGAACGTTGATAATCAACTTAACTTACTATCTGACTATTCAACATTAATATTTGTTCAGAATAATTATTCTGCCATAAACTTATTTCATGGTGGGAACAAGGTTTATTTTGATCTGATATTAAATAATGATGCAATAATCACCGGAAACAATAGTTTCAGGAACGTTTATTTGAATCCGGAACATAATTATAGACTTGCAAGTGGATCAACCCAGACAATAAATGGAAGTCTGACTGCCAGAGGTTGTGCGGGTCCAATGAGAATTTCCGCGACCGGATCGAACCAGGCCATGATCGCAAAAAATAATGGTGATATCAGAATTTCATCTGTAGCATTGCACTCCATAAAAGGAATCGTGTCAGCACCATATCAGTTTGATGCAGTGAATTGTATAGATGAAGGCAATAACCAGGGAATTAACATTTATATGCAGTACCGCAATATGTATTGGATAAATGGTTCCGGTAACTGGTCGGATACTGCTCACTGGACTTCGCTGCCTGTGAATGAAGATTCGGATTGTATTCCTCAAGACATTGATAATGTTTATTTTAATGAAGCCTCCTTTGATGGGACGGATACTGTGAATGTAGATATAAATGAAATCAGGTGTAACAATATGTTCTGGTCAGGGAATGATCAGCCTGTATTTAAAAATTCACCCGCAATAAGCAGGATTTCAATTTATGGTTCTTTACAGTTTATGACCTCTATGCAGAATAATTTCGATAAACCTGTTTTCTTCTGTGATACTCTTAATGGCCAAACGATTACATCCGCCGGACAAAAATTTAACAGTGATTTATATTTCACTGGTAAGCAAGGTGGTTGGACTCTTATTGACAGCCTTGATGTTAACGGCAAGATTCATTTTCTGCAAGGTAATTTAAATACCAATAACAACTATTTGAGTTGCCTTACATTCCAATCCGATTCAGCATTTGTACGTTCGCTGAATATCGGTAATTCAGAAATTAAAATTAAAAGTAGCTATAACGGATATTCATGGCGGTTAAATACTGATTCTCTGCAGTTTTATTCAGGATCTTCAAATATAGAAATTATTGCGGCAAGCGGAACCCTATATCAATATGGCGGAGATACTGTGATATATCACAATGTACTCTTTAGCGGCATTACCGGAATAGCCAGATTATTTACCAATAATGATACTTACGCAATGTTTCATCATGTTGCTTTTAAAAGTAACGCCAGCATATTTAGCAACAATTCATTTGATACTTTATCATTTTCACCCGGAAATTTTTACGATTTTGCTTCAGGGAAAACACAAACCATAAATGATCAGGTTTTTCCGACCGGAGAATGTAACGGACCTATATTGATAAAAGCAGCGACCAATGGGAGCCTGGCAAGGATAAAATCCGACAACGACACTTTACTAATCAATTATTCCTCTATTCGTGATATTCATACGGCAGGTGAATCTGTATTTATAGCTGAAAATTCAGTTGACCTCGGAAACAATATCGGTTGGGATACCATCATGGTAACCGCACCGGGTAAACTCTACTGGGTTGGTGGCACAGGCGAATGGAACGATCCTATGCACTGGTCATTGATCAGCGGTGGTTCCGGTGGTGAATGTATCCCTACCCCTTATGATACGGTGATCTTTGATCAAAACTCTTTTACAGCTTCTGACCAGTATTCACGTATTAATTTAAACAACGCCTTTGCACACAATATGGATTGGAGCGCAGCCGGTTTTGTTCCGGATTTTAAAGGTACAAGCAATGGTGCTTACCTGAGAATTTATGGATCGTTGAAATTAAATCCTTTAATGAATTTTACATACCCGGCATATATATGGTTTGAATCCTCTGATTCAAATGAAATTATAATTACTGAAGGAATTAAATTCAATAATGTTAATAATAACGTTTATTTTGATGGCATTGGTGGTAAGTGGTCGCTAATGGACAGCCTGCAGTTGGGTTCGTCCAAAACAAATCAAAATTGTATTTTCTTTAATAATGGTAATATAAATTCCAATAATCAGTATATTGATTGTTTTAGCTTTTATTCTACTTTAACAACGCCACGGACTTTATCTCCCGGAACCTCTGAAATCAAAATACAAAATGACTGGTATTTTAATGGTATGAACCTTAGTCTAACTGAAAATCAATCTATTATCCAGATAGATTCCGGAAGATTTGTTCATATTTCAGGCAATTACTTTCCTTATCACAATGTTTATTTCAATCATTCCTATGCAAACCAGGTGCTTTATACAAACAATGCTGATTCTGTTCTATTCAATGATGTGATATTCCATACCAGCAACGGTAAAGCCTATGGTTCGAACGGATCGGTTTATGGTCATAGCCTTTTATTCGAAGGAGCCGGACAGATCAACGAAACAAATGATGCAAATTCAAATATTTACATTATTGATAGTTTGGATTTTAAATCTTCTGGAATAATTTATGGAAATGATACGGTGAGAAATTTTGTTAAGTTTGACTCTGTCGGAACCATTATCGGCAATGGTGAATATGTATATGCCCAATTTATTAACGATGGAAATATTTTTGGAAATAATTCCTTTGATACACTTATTTTCACACCCACGCATAGCTATCAGCTAGGAAGCCAGGACATTCAGACTGTAGTTGATTCGTTCAGCATTATGGGAAATAATTGCCAGTCAATAATCCTTTATGCCAGCTCAGATTTACATGCCGTTGTTTATAAAGACACAGGTTCTGTTTTTGGAGATTTTATTGAAATGACCGCAATAAAGGCGACTGGTAATGCAGTATTTGACGCTGGAAAATTTAGCACCAATGTTGACAATTCAAATGAAGGCTGGCTGTTTCATGATTCTCCATTGAATTTTAGTCTGGGACCTGATATTTCAATTTTAGAAGGTGAAACGGTTTATCTGTGTGCCGAAAATTTTAATGGCAACAGCACAACCACTTATGAATGGTCTGTTTGTGAAACCGGAGAAATCCTTGGTACAGATTCCTGCATGTTATTTTCTCAAAAAGGACATTATTGCTTAAGCGTATATTATACGGAAGGAGGGGGTTGCATTAAAACGGACGACATCTATGTAGGCTGTCACCTTGATTTAGCTTTCGATACCACACATGTCAGTTGCAATGGATTCGCCGATGGATCTATTGAAATGGAAATTATTACCGGCCTTGGGCCTTTTGATATCAATTGGTATTATAACGGAAACTGGATAAGTTCAGCGCAAAATATATATGATCTTATAGCAGGACATTATATTTATTCAATTTCCGATACCGAAGAATGTATGTCAACCGATACTGTCACAGTTCATGAACCGGAATCCCTCCAAATGAACTCTACCTCTTTTCCGGCATGTTATGAGGTTTTAAATGGCGCAATTACACTTGAGGTCAGCGGTGGTACTGAACCTTATCAATATTACTGGTCAAATGGTTCAGTAAATCCTGAATTAACCGGGATCGCTCCCGGCATATACGACATTACAGTTACGGATGATCATTTGTGTCCGCCCATTTCTAAATCAGTTATAGTTACAGAGCTTCCTGAACTTATCGTGAACTTAAATGGAACTGATTTGAATTGTTATCATGATGGCAGCGGGTCAATAGAGGCAAATGAAGTGACAGGAGGCTCCGGTATTTATGCCGTTTATGAATGGTTAAAAGATACTACTTATTATACCGGTTCTCCTAATATAGGCGATTTAATGGCGGGCACCTATACATTAAGAGTTACTGACGATTATGGCTGCATCGGAATAAACAGTATTATGATTTCTGAGCCTGATGAAATAATTCTTGAACTGACCGGCGACAGTAATATTGAAACTCAGGGTTCTGCATATCTCAATGTTTCAGGAGGTGTTCCGCCTTATACTTATCTGTGGAATAACGGAGCTACAACGGAAGACATCAGCTACCTTCAAGGTGGTAATTATGTGGTTACTGTTACGGATTCTCATTCCTGCAGCTTTACTGATTCCATTTTTGTATATGTCCATTATAAAATATTTGCACCCACAGCCTTTAGTCCAAATGGTGATGGTGTTAATGAAGAATTTGTATTCTTTGAAGTTGGCACCGATTTAGAAGAAATGGACATGGTGATTTTTAACCGCGCGGGTCAAAAGGTATTTCAAACCACCGATATTAAAAACTATTGGAACGGAAAACTTAATAATAGCGGAAATCCATGCCCTATAGAAGTTTATACCTGGTTTGCCAAACTTACATTTACCAATGGTGAGTCATTGGTTTATAAAGGAAATGTCAGCCTGTTGAGATAATAAAGACAGCACAAAGCACCGCCCCTGATCTGTCAGATTTCCTTTTAATGAGTTGACAAATAATTTGCAATACCTTCGGCTGTTTCCTCAATTGCATCCTGGCCTGGTTGCCAGTCGGCAGGACAAACTTCTCCATGTTCCTCACTGAACTGAAGTGCATCCACCATCCTGATCACTTCATTTACACTTCTCCCAAGAGGGAGGTCATTTACAACCTGATGGCGAACAATGCCCTGCTTGTCAATCAGAAATAAACCCCTGTAAGCAACCGGATTACCATCAAATATTGTTTGATTGGTTTCCTCGTCAAAATCATATTCTCCGGCAAGTACATCATAGTTTTCAGCTATGGTCTTCGATAAATCTGCTACAAGAGGATAAGTCACTCCTTTAATACCGCCTTTTTTTACTTCGGTATTGAGCCATGCCCAGTGTACATGTTTTGAATCAATGGAGCATCCAACTACAGCTACATCACGTTTTTCAAATTCGGGCAATTTCTTTTGAAAGGCAAGGATTTCGGTAGGACATACAAACGTAAAGTCCATCGGGTAAAAGAAAAATACAACATACTTTTTACCTATGAACTGTTCCAATGTAAATTTTTCAACAAATTCACCACCGTTAATTACTGCATCCGCTTCAAATAAAGGCGCTTTTTTACCTACTAATACTCCCATTTTTTATAATTTATTCGGTTTAAACAAAAACTCATTTTAAAAATAATTTTATGCAAAGATATAATTTTTAGCCTTTTTGAATAAAACATGATAAAGAGTGAAATAATTTTAATTGGAAACAGGGTATATAGGATTTTCTAAAATTGGATATTTGTGCTTTTATAACACCAGCCAATGGGCCAGGTTCCTCTTGTTTGTGTTAAAATAGTGTTTTTTTCATGATTGTTTGGTCGCTTCTTCAATCAAGTCGAACCGTAATTGATTTTCAAATACCCCGTGATTTGCCGTTCCATGCTATCCGATATGTTTTTTAGAAATTTTTTCTATGCAAAATCTCATGATTGATTTATCTTTCATTTAAACCTGGTTTAAATTCGTACTTTTTTATACTGAAATCCAAAAGGCTTGCGAAGTCCCCGAAGCTTCGGTATTACTCAATTAAATTTTCGTAAACCAGAATGCCGGTGGTATAAACACAGTGATCAGCCGCATACCATGACTAAGGACAAACATCACATTTGACTACCCACCAGATCTCTATCACCCACCACCTTCAGAGGCGCAAGCCTGTCGCCGCTGGCATCGAATGAATTGTCCTTAATGAACATCATATTGATCAGTTGTGTGGAGAGGATTCCTGCGATAGCCATATTTTCGACTTCGGTGATGGCAGCCCCGGAATTGAATTTTTCAATAAGCCTTGTCACCTTTGCAGCGTTGAAAATTTTATAATTGCCAATCTTATCTTCCGATAACATTTCCATTATGTATGCAGGCGGATCTTTGCTAAAAAAGCTGGTATGTATGGGCGCCCTGTAAGCCTGTTTATGCCTGGTAATTATGGAATCGGGAATCTTTCCTGCCATCATCTTTTTAAGAATATATTTCTCATCGAGCAGATGCAGTTTGGCATCCTCCGGTATCTTAGTTGCATATTCAATCACCCTGTAATCGAGGAAAGGATACCTTCCTTCAACAGAATTGGCCATAGCCATCCGGTCGCCCTGGGATGAAAGCAGGTAACCCGACATAAAAATCGTGGATTCGAGATATTGTGATTTTGCAAGATCGCCGAAACCTCCAAAGTTTTCAGCCAGGTTCTTAGTAACTTCAGCCAGGGGATCATAATTTCCCAGTTCCGATCTCAGATCATCACTAAAATAATTCTGTATCCTTGAGGTGTTGTGCCACCTGAGAATATGGGAATACAGGGGATTGTCGGTTTCGGTGAGCTTATAGCCGAAGAATGTTTTCAATACTCCGGCTGGCGCTGTTTTCATCCATGGAAGATACGGATAAAGCTTTTTCAGCAACAATGGCCTGATCGCGGACTGAGGTTGTCGCGCCCAGAATCTCCGGATTTTAGCTTCTTTAAAAATATTATAACCCGCAAGCATCTCATCAGCGCCTTCGCCGGTAATCACAACTTTAATATTATTTTCTCTCACCTTTTTCGACAGCAGATACATAGGAGTCGGAGCTGTGCGCAAAACAGGAAATTCAGTATGTTTTACCGTATCATAAAATGCTTCACCGATGTCTTCAGAAGTACAGGTAAATGCTTTATGGCTGGTGTTGAAATATGCAGAGGCTTCAAGCTGGTAACCGGTTTCATCAAAGGCTTTATCCTTAAATCCAATAGAGAATGTATTTAGAACACCCGGCTCGATTTCGTGTATAAAAGCTGTCGTGACACTCGAATCAATGCCTCCGCTCAGATATGCAGCTACTTCCACATCCGCCCTCAGCCTTATCCTCACAGCATCGCGAAAAAGTTCACGAAGTTCTTCCACTGAATCATTAAATACTTTAGTGGATACTTTTCCGGCCTGAGGAAATGTCAATGTCCAGTATTTATGAATGGTAAATTCTCCGGGCTTCACAAGCATATAATGGCCGGGAGGCAGTTCATAAATGTTTTCAAAAGGAGTGTCGGGAGTTATGGTTGTCCATAAAGTAAAAATCTGTGAAAGGCCACGGCTGCTGATTTTTCTGTCAATCTCCGGATTTTGAAAAAGTCCTTTTATTTCGGAACAAAAGGATATACTGCCGTTATGGTTCGAATAAAATAACGGACGGATACCAACCCTGTCGCGGGCGAGAAACAATTCCTGCTTCTGTTTGTCCCATATTGCAATGGCGAACTGACCGTTGAATTTATTGAGGCAGGCGGGCCCGAAACGTGCATAAGCCTGAACGACAACTTCAGTATCTGAGGTAGTACGAAAGGAATAACCTAATTTTTCGAGATCATTGCGAAGTTCGATGTAATTGAAAATTTCGCCGTTGTAAACGATCCAGTATCTTTCATTCTGGATCGAGATGGGCTGCTGCCCTGATGAAAGGTCAATGATGCTCAGCCTTACGTTTCCCAGGCCTATATTTTTCCCAAGATAAATTCCACTTTCATCCGGTCCACGGTACCATATTACCGAAAGCATCCTTTTCAACAGTTCTTCCGAAACCGGTTTTCCGGGAGATTTATAATGATATATTCCGGCAACACCGCACATGGAACTTCAGAATTAATTTAGTTTTTTACTGATGAAGTTCACAATTGCATTCACCGATTCGAAGTTCTCCTCAAGCAGTTCGGAATCTGCCGCCTTAATCTGGAAATGGTCTTCGATAAAATTAATTAATGATAAGAATCCCATCGAATCAAATATTCCATCAACAAAGATTTTGGTGTCATCCTGAACTTTTTCCTTAGCAACATAAGATGTTTCAACAATAAAGTTTTTCACTCTTTCTTTAGCTTCGGCAGTATCAATCATTTGAGTAATTATTAAAAATGTAATTAATAGTTTTATTTTTTGTATGCGGGTATAAAAATATAAGGTTATTTAATATACTCGCCCGTTAACGTAGTTTTCTGTCCATTTGTTTCGATAACATCTGCAATTCTCTGGCAAAACAAAGGTGAGACCTTTGCGGCGAATTCACCTGAGAGATGGGAATTACCCGCATTACGTGCATTCTTTACAGGCAGGTAAATTCCTCCTTCGGTTTCAAGTCCGTAAAAATCCCAGATAAAAATATTATCATCCTGTACATCCCATTCGTTTTTTACCCAATCCACAAATTCTTTTGTTCGCACTGCATAATCCGGATTTGTCTTTGCCTCAACAAGCGCCGGTGCCGTCCATACGAGGAATTTATTTTCAGGAAACCGGTGCATTTTTTCTTTTAGAGCCTCATACTGGGCTTTATAATTTTCAAGACTTTTAATCTTTGAATCCAATACAGCCTCTCCTTTGTCTTCCTCTATGTAGCCCGCCGGGAAGCAATGCTTAAAAATGATCAGTTTATATTCCTGAGTCAGTATTTCCAGGGTGGGTTCTTCCCGGTATGGATTTTCACCGGCGTTTTTCACCCAAATATTGTAATAATCGTAAGGGTAATTTTCCCAGCCGTAAGGTTGTTCTTTAGGAAATGCTTCTTCCGAAATAAGATAATTTGTAACGTTTTTTTTATTATACTTTTTGAACCATTCCGGTGTAGCCAATGTTTTACCGAATAAGTTTTGAATGAAGCCAGAACCTTTGTCACCGCCGTTCCAGACAGCCTCGCCCGTGCTGTGGTGGAGGAAAATAATCTTATATTGATTTTCGGCATTCACAGTTGTTTCAGTTCTTTTGCAGTTCGTATGCAATGATAATAACAGGAAAACATAAACGATAATAAAGTAATTGTTTTTTATCTTTGCCGCCATTGCGATCGGAATTTAAGTAAATACTTATATTTAATTAAACCATTTGTCTCTTTTATGGTTAAAGTTACTTTTACTATTTATTAATGTTATTCAATTCTTTTTATTACTTTATTTTTCTTACCACTGTTTTTTTGGTTTTCTACCTCGTAAACAATAAAACAAAGTGGTTTGTTCTTTTTGCAGCCAGTTTATTCTTCATTGGAACCATTGCCCCAAATTTAGTATTATTTACTTTAGCCTTTACAGTTGTAAATTATTTTTTTGGAATCGTTCTTCAAAACTCCAGGAATAGATCCATCCGACTTTATATATTTTGGTCAGGAATAGCCATAAACATAGGCGTACTTGGGTTCTATAAATACATTAATTTTCTGTTTGAAAATATAAATTTCATTTTGAGCCTGTTTCCTGCCCAACCTGCGATACCATACCTGTCGTTGATCATTCCTGTGGGAATATCCTATTATACATTTCAGGCGCTGGGTTATTTGATAAGGATAAACCGCGGCGCTGAGCAGGCTGAGAAAAATTTTATTGTCTTTGGAACTTTTTTAACCTTTTTCCCAAAATTTTTAGCCGGGCCTGTCGAAAGATCGAACCACTTTTTCCCTCAAATAAAAAAGCAGATTGAATTTAAGCCTGAAAATATTTCTGCGGGCCTGAGGCTGATTCTGTGGGGTATGTTTAAAAAAGTGGTTATCGGAAATAATCTTGCCGGGCCTGTGAGTCTTGTTTATAACGATCTTCACAATTACTCCGGGATTCCGTTGCTTACGGTATTATTTATCCAGACGATACACCTTTATTGTGATTTTTCGGGCTATACCGATATGGCGCTGGGTTCAGCAAAAATATTAGGGATTGACCTTGCTGATAATTTTAGCCGTCCGTTTTTGGCTAAAAATGTCGGTGAATTCTGGCGGCGCTGGCATATTTCCCTATCCTCATGGTGCAACGATTTCATTTTCTCCCCATTTATTGTAAAATACCGTAAGATGGGAAATAGAGCTGCTGTAATCGGGATATTCCTTGCATTTTTCGTTATCGGCATCTGGCATGGAGCAAACTGGACCTTCGTTGTATTAGGGATTTTGCAGGGAATAGCTATAAGTTATGAGTTCTATACAAAAAAACAAAGATTGCAGATAGCGGCTAAACTTTCACCAAAGTTTGCAATGAGAATCAGCAGAATGACCGTTTTTGTATTCTTTTGCTTTACACTCGTTTTTTTTAATGCTCATTCTCTCGCCGATGCCTGGTACTTTATTACCCACTTATTTACCGATTTAAGATGGCAATTATCAGGACATAAATTTATTCTTGAGGGCGCTGACTTTATCATTGCTCTCATCATGTTTCTCCTGCTTTTTATAACAGAAATGTATGAAGAAAAAGGAGTAAACGTCGCCGGCAAATTTTTAAGCCGGCCAAGATATCTGAGGTGGGCCGGTTATTATGTACTTATCGTATTGATCTTTTATTATTCGGGTGGCGAAGATACCTTTGTTTATCTGCAATTTTAGTAATTATTTGATTTTTTTAAACGATTATTTGAGATGAGGAAATATTTATTCAGAATATTACTGTTTGTAAGCCCTGTAATTCTTTGTTCCATTTTAATCGTGGTGGTAGATCCGTATGAGTTTATAAATGTTTTCCATTGGATTGGCGCTGAAGATAAACGAAGGGTATTAAACAGGAATGATGAATCGTCCCCGCGCGGAAACATGCTTTGGAAAACGATTCAATTTAAAAGGAGGCCGCAAAAAAATATCCTTATCGGCGATTCGCAGGGAAAAAATATTAAAGTTGAATTGATCAGGGAACTTAGCGGAGAAGATGTTTTCAATTATTGTGTAGCCGGTGCCAGTTTCGAAACTTTATTCGAGATGTTTTGGTTTGCTGCAGGTCAGATCAAATTGGAAAAAGTATATTTTCAGGTTGCCTTTATGAACTATAATCTCGATAGATCTTATAATATATTTTATTTCGCACAGGATTATTTAGATCATCCTTATAAATATTTTACAACAAAAGAAATCTATTACGACACATGGATAAATCTTGCTTATAAACTCACCCAGAATCCCGGTTTGGTTTCTGATTCCTATGAATTTACTCCTTTAAATGAAATGAATGCTTTGGCCGAATACAGACTTGATCTGTTTTTTGGTAAGTATCTTTATCCTGAAATATATTTCGAAGAATTAAAAAAAATAAATCAATATTGCGAAGAAAACAATATTGAATTAAAATTCATTATCCTACCTACTTACATTGAAGTTGATAATTACCTTGAAAAGAGAAGCCTTCTGAAAATGAAGGAGAAGTTTAAATCCGATATCAAATCGCTTGCATTTACTTACGATCTGGATATTCCTGGTGAATTAAAGAACAAAAGAGAAAATTTTATTGATTATTTCCACCCTATTCAACCTATTATGGATACATTAGCTTATAAAATTTGGAGGTAAAACTAAATGGATATCCAATCCTTAATATTTTGACTTCTTACCGGCGGTATTAAATGTCAGTTTAGTTTCGAACACAACCTTTTGAGGGATTTTATAGGACGACAACTTTTGGGCGCAATGCTGTTTTATGGATTCTTCTGAAAAGCTTCCTTGTTCAGCCTCATTTATAAAAACGGTCGCCTTCACAGATTCGCCTGTAATTTCATCTGTTTCAGCTTCAATAGTGCAATCAATTACTCCGGGGTAGGTAACAATCACTTCTTCAATTTCCTTTGGACTGATTCTGATCCCCCTGACTTTAATAATTTCTTTTTTCCGGCTTCTGATGTAAATATAACCGTTATTATCCACCGTTGCCATATCACCCGTGTGTAACCACCCGTTTTGAAGAGCGGCATTGGTCGCTTCCGGATCCCTGAAATAACCCGGCATGATGTTTTCTCCCTTTGCAATGATTTCACCGGTTTCATTCGGTTGGACATCAACACCTTGATCATTTACAACTTTGAGCGTAACTCCAGGTATTCCTTTCCCGATTGATCCCAGCTTTTGTTTTAAATCTGCATAGGGGAGATATGACAGGCGTGCCGTAGCCTCGGTTTGGCCATACATGACATAAAACTTTATGTCGGGAAATGAATCAATGAATTCCTGTATAAAAACGGTATGCAGTTTCCCGCCCGCCTGCGTTACATATTTCAATGAATGAAATTTGGTATCTTTAAAATCTTTTGTTTTCCTTAAAAGAATTTGAAAATGACTCGGCACTCCGGCAAATCCTGTGCAATTGTACTTATTCAGGTCACTGATTACACTACCGATAAATATAAAGGAATTATTTAGAACCACTGAACCTCCGACTCGCAGGTGTGTATGAAGCAACGATAATCCGTAGCAATAATAAAATGGCATGACGATCTCAATGGTATCCCTTTCGGTAAGTCCCAGATATTCAATGATAGAATTGGAATTAGCAATGATATTCCTGTGAGTAATCATTACCCCTTTTTGTTCGCCGGTAGAGCCCGATGTAAAGATGATTTCAGCCAGGCGGCTCTCGTCGAACCTGGAATACCCTGCCTCCGGTAAAACTGTATTATCCCCTGTCCAGGAGTTTATGGTTTCATCATCAAGGATTTTAAATGAAAAATTATCAAAACGGGCGGAATATCTTTTACTCACAAATGCCAAATCCGATTCGGTTTTTGTAAGGACTTTCTGAAGATTTTCCGGTTCTATTACTGGATTTAAAGGAATACATACATTCCCTGATTTCATGATCGCAAGGTAAGCTGTTATGAAAAAGACTGAATTCTCGCAAAGGATCAGAATATTGTTGTTTTCACCGCAGGATTCCTTTAACTTACAAGCAACTTTTAGCGAATCAGTATATAATTTTTCGTAAGAAACTGTCTCCCGAGTTCCCAGAACCAGGTTTTTCGTTAATACAGCCGTGTTTTGAAAAAAATAATCAAACACATTCATTGGCAAAAGGTTTAGACATTAAAGTAAAAAGGATTGGCTCTTAAATATTCGGTAGTTTTCTTTTTACGCGCAAAGTTTTCAAAAATGATTTCAACCTCCTGCACCGTTTTACCCATTACCCTTGCCACTTCAGCCTTATCATATCCGTTTTCAAAACCAAACCACATGAGATCCATCACTTCGAAGGGCAACTGATAGAAAAATTCCTCCTGCGTTTGTTCAGCACTATATGTATCGGTAGTAGGGGTACGGTCAATGATTTCCTGGGTCACACCCAAATATTTCGCCAACTGGTAAACCTGGGTTTTATAGAGCCTGGCAAGCGGGAACAGGTCAGCGCCGCCATCACCGAATTTGACGAAGAATCCCTGGTCAATTTCATGTTTGTTGGCTGTTCCAAGTACAACATAATGTTTTTGTTCAGCATGATAATAAACCATTGACATACGGCAGCGCTGTTTAAAATTCGAAGCAGCCACAATCTGAAGATATTCTTTTACAGGAATAACCTTGCTTTTCACTTCGCCATTTTCGCGGATGATGGTAAGATGAAAGACGGGAGGTAATTTTTGATCCAGCCCGGTTTGATTGATACCGATCTTGGATTTGTCGGTTACAGGATTAAATTCCGGGAAAACTCTTTTCATAGCTTCATCGCGCCTGTCGTAGCATTTAAATCCCTCAAGGGCAGGCCTGATATTTTCTACGACAGCCTCAACACCGAATTTTTTTGCCAGTTTTTCGGCAAGGTTTTCACTATCAGGACTTGAATCTTTTTCAGGCATCATAACCCCGAATACCTTTTCGGCACCCAGTGTTTTAACCGCTAATGCCATAGTGACCGATGAGTCAATGCCACCGCTGATCCCGATGACCGCTCCCCTTCTTTTGTATTTGTTATAAATTTGATCTTTAAGTTGTTCGCCAAGCCGGTTTACAACCGATTCAACGTCTTCAAAATGCAAAATATTTTTCGAAAATGGCCGCATATTATTTTGGATCATAAATATTTTAAGTTTAGTTAAAACAATGAAAGCGCAAAGGTAATATTTTTAAGAAAAAAATGATCACCAGGTAATAATTCGTTCGACTTTGTCCCTTTTGATAAAGCTTTTAAGGATTTGCTGAACATCCTTATGGTCGGGGAATGGCCTGATACAATCCTTTAACATTTCTATCCCCAGCGCACCATTGTATTCAAAATCAATAAACCCATGTCCCAAATACTTACCGTTTTCTACACAAATAACCGATTTTTCACCCTGGGTCCTGCCTTTATCAATCACAATAAAATTCTGTTCTTCGAACCGGTAAGGCTCAATCGCCTGCAAAACCCGTGCATTGTATAAATCCTGCGGTTCTTTGCCAATACATGCACCGTTGCATTTGTGAATATTATATTGAAAGCAGGCTCCGGTAGTATCGAACAAGCCACATAATTTCTGGCACAGATTGAAAGCTTCGGCCAGCATGAAAAGGTGGCTTTTTGCAGAAAGAGTTGAGGTAAATGATGTCAGCGGAATTTGTTCAAGGTTGTTTTTGTCAATTTTCAAACGCAGGTAACCGTTCACATCTTTATAATAGTATAACCCACAACTAAATCCAGTCCTCCTTTGAGCTTTATTATATCTTGGAGTGTGCTTCTTTATCTCGTTCGATTCAAGCAGCAGGGCTATAAGTTCATTCCCTGTAAGTTCAAAGCCAATATCGGTGATTTCATTGCGCATCTCGATGGCTCTTTTGGAAGTATTGTTGGTTAGATGCGACAAAACCCGTTCACGGATATTGATGCTTTTGCCAATGTAAATAATGGTCCCTTTATCATTATAGAAGTAATAAACTCCGGGTTCCTGGGGCAATTTGCTTATCCGCTTCCGGTCGAGGCTTGTGTTCAAACCGTGCAGTGAGATTTCCTCTATATTTTTTTCGACCTTCAACAGGATTTCGAAAAGCCTTAATGTTGCTTTTGCATCTCCGAAAGCCCTGTGACGATGCGGATTCTCGATCCCCAATTCCTGGCAAAGCTTGCCAAGTGAATAGGATCTCCTTCCCGGAAGCAGTTTACGGCTGAGCCTGGCAGTACAAATTTTTTTTCTCTGGTAGTCATAGCCTAATTCCCTGAATTCCTTTCTGATAAAATTGTAATCAAAATGAACATTGTGCCCAACGAAGATCGTATCCTCCGTCATTTCAACGATTCGCTTTGCCACCTCATAGAATTTAGGAGATTCCTTCACCATTTTATTATTAATGCCGGTGAGTTGGGTGATGCGGTACGGAATTTCAATTTCGGGATTAAGGAGAGTAGTGAATTCATCAATAACCTTTTCTCCGTCATGAACATATATGGCAATTTCAGTGATCTTTTCCCGGTTAGGGCTTAATCCTGTAGTTTCTATATCAATGATGGAGTACATAGGGTGTTCAAAGTTTGAAGTTCGAAGTTTAATGTGTTAACTCCCGGGGGTTGTCAGTTTTCTGTTCTTTGTTCTCTGTTCTCTGTTGTCAGTTCTCTGTTGTCAGTTCTCAGTTCTCAGTTCTCTGTTCTCTGTTGTCAGTTTTCTGTTGTCTGTTCTCTGTTCTCAGTTTTCTGTTCTCTGTTCTCATTCCTCATTTCCCACACCCAACCTTAAACCTTGAACCTGAAACTTGAAATCTGAAACCTGAACCCAATTTACCTTTTCGCCGGTTTATATCCTCTTGCTTTGGCAGCGTCTTCGAGCCGTTTTTGCCAGCTTGACTTTTTCTTAGGAGGCTTCTTCTTATTTTCTTCTATCTGTTTCCTGATCTTGTCTTCGTTGATAAGTTGCCTCACAAGCCACATTTGTCCAAAGGTTAAAACATTTGCAAGGAAATAATAATAACTCAAACCGGACGCATAATTGTTGAATATTCCCAAAAACATGATGGGCATAATGTACATCATGGTCTTCATTCCCGGCAACTGTTGCTGTCCCGAACCCATCATATCCTGGTTGATTCGGGTGTAAATAATCGTTGATATGGTCATCAAAAGTGTAAAAAGGCTAACATGCGAACCATAAAAAGGTATCTTAAACGGCAAGTCAAGGATGGAATCGTAGCTGGAAAGGTCGTCAGCCCAAAGGAATGCTTCCTGCCTTAATTCAAACGCCGCAGGGAAGAACCTGAACATGGCGATAAGGATAGGGAACTGAAGCAGCATGGGAATGCAACCGGCCATAGGATTTACACCTGCCTGCTTATATAAAGCCATAGTCGCCTGCTGCTTTTTCATTGCATCTTCTTTCTTGGGGAATTTTTTGCCGAGTTCATCAATGTCCGGCTTCAAAAACCTCATTTTTGCAGAGGAAATGTATGATTTATATGCAATTGGAAGGAGGACAATTTTTAAAAGAATGGTAAGTATTAGTATAATTATACCATAATTCCAGCCAAAACCTTCCAACAAATTAAATACAGGAAGCACGGCATAACGGTTTATCCAAGCCATCAGAAAGAAACTCCATCCAAGCGGTATCTGGCGCTCCAGATCAAGTTTATACTGTCGCAGGGTCTTGAACTTATTCGGGCCAAAATAAAATGACATAGGAACAGTGGTCGTCTCAGTAATTTTAAACGGGATGTTGATGGCTGTTTCGGCTGACCTCAAATATCGCATGTTCGGATGTTCGGGTAAGGTATAGGTTTTAATTTTTGCGCTGAGAAAATGATCCTTTGCAATTAAAGTAGATGTAAAAAAACGTTGTTTGAATCCGATCCACTTGACTCTTGTAATCAGGTCTTTTTCGTCATCCTTTGTTTCGGAAAGGAAATCCACATCATCCTGGAAATATTTGTAATAGATGGTCGGGCCGTTAAACTGGTCAACACCTTTTTCTGATTGCAGCATTTCTGCACTCCAGGAAAGATCTATAAAATTAGTGCCAGCATCCACGAATTGATTCATCCCGACAAAGTTGATGTCGAAATCTATCATGTAGTCAGCTCTTTTAAGCGTATAAAGGAATTCAATATAACTCGCCTTATTAAGGACAGAATCGCCTGCATCCATGTAAAGCCTCATCGAAAAGCTTTTGGATTCGTTAGCACTAATTTTAAAATTTGTATCTGAAGCCGGATGAAAATATAACTCATTAGTATTAATAAGCCGGTTAGCTGCAAAAAAAGTAATGCCGAAATTGGTTTTCTCAGGATCGAACATGAGCAGTGGCAGGGAATCATAAGTGTGGAAATCTTTCAATTCTACGGTCAAAATTTTACCGCCCTTAGCGGCTATCGTAATTTTCATCAGTTCGTTTTCGATGATATAGTTTCGATCCTCTCCGCTTGCTGAACCGGCAAAGATTCCAAGCTTATCGCGGTCAATCTCCGATATGCTTTCTGTGCCTGAAGTCGCCTCTGCTTTTGTGACTAATTCCTGAGTCATTCTTACCGAATCCAGCAGGTGCTGTTCGGTTGCTTTTATAATAGCAAGGGAATCTCTGACTCTTTGGATTTGATATATTGAATCCTGTTTATGCCGTAAAACCTCTTTTTCTTCTTTGGAAGGCGTTACCCAAATGCTGTAACCAACCAGGATCAGAAAAATGAAAACGATTCCGATAATTGTATTTCTATCCATGAACTATATCCGATTATTTAATGATGAACCCTAATGGCTCAACCGCTTTTCAGTTTTGGTTTGATAAAATAACCAATTTGACCAAATCCTCAACCTTTTGGCGGCAAAGATAAATAATGTTGGCTAAGGGCTTAACTTTTATTTGAGTTAAATTTGCCGCCAAACAAATGAGAGGTGATTACACGTCCCCAAAAAGTTTTCATTGCGCTTCCGGTTCAGGACGAACTGGATTTTCTCCCCGGATTTATTGAATGCGTCAGGTTGCAATGCTTTACTCATTTCAAATTGGTTGTTTGTATTAATCAGCCGGATAACTGGTGGGAAGATTTGAATAAACTTGAGGTTTGCAAGAACAATGCTGATGCAATCGGGATACTGAATAAAATCAAAGACTTCCCAATAGAAATAATTGACCGGAGCAGCCGTGGAAATGGCTGGAAAGGTAGGGACTTCGGTGTCGGTTGGGCGAGGAAAACCGCAATGGACCAAATCAGCACTCAGGCGGAGGATCAGGACATCATCATCAGCCTTGATGCGGATACGAAGTTCAATCCGGATTATTTAAGGTCGGTCACTGAAAATTTAAACCGGCGCACCGATGCCGTTGCATTATCCGTTCCTTACTACCATGAGCTTACCGGCGATAAAGAAAAGGACCGTGCTATATTGAGGTACGAGATTTATATGCGTTACTATGCCATCAATCTGTGGCGGATCGGAAGTCCGTATAGTTTTACAGCCATTGGTTCGGCAATTGCTTTGCCTGTAAAGTCTTACAGGGCGATCGAAGGGATCACGCCGCATAAAAGCGGCGAGGATTTTTATTTTGTTCAGAAACTGAGAAAATTTGGGCATGTACTGACATGGAACAGTGAGAAAGTTTATCCGGCCGCGAGATATTCCGACCGGGTTTTTTTCGGAACCGGCCCGGCGATGATCAAGGGCAGGGGAGGAGACTGGAAAAGTTATCCGGTGTATCCTTTTGAATATTTCGATGAAGTGAAACAAACTTGTGATCTGTTTCCGGTTTTTTTTACAGAAGATGTTGCAACTCCGATGGATGAATTTATCATGGAAAAGTTTCAGGGTAAAAATATCTGGAAACCTCTGAGAGAGAATTTCAGGACGGAAGAAAAGTTAGTGAAAGCCTGCAATCATAAGATAGATGCTTTACGGATATTACAGTATCTGAAATGGCGAAATGCACAAAACCATTTTACTGATGAAGAAAACCTGTTCCGGTGGTTTCGGCTATATTATCCTGAAAAAATTTCATTTTTTCAATTTGATTTAAAGAAGTTTACATTTTCAGCTAATCCGGTATTGGATTTAGATTCGGTAAGAAACGCGCTTTCTGAAATCGAAGAAAAATTTCAATTGGAGCAATCAAATCCTAAATCCTATATCCTAAATCCTCAATCCTAAATCTACAATCAATGATCCTTAACAAAAAACCGAACCTCATCGTCATTATTGGTCCGACTGCAACGGGCAAGACCGCTTTTGCCGCACACCTTGCATTTCAACTGAACGGCGAAATCATCAGTGCCGACTCCCGTCAAGTTTATAGGGGGATGGATAAAGCTACCGGCAAGGATTTCAGCGATTATATGGTTAATGGAAAACAGGTTCCTTACCACCTTGTGGATATTGTTGATCCAGGTTATGAATACAGCGTGTACGAGTTTCAACGGGATTTCCTTAAAGCCTTTCATTCCATCAATGAAAAAGGAAAACTTCCGGTTTTGTGCGGTGGAACGGGAATGTATATTGAATCGGTTTTGAAAGGATACCGGCTGACCGATGTACCGGAAAACCAGGCATTGAGAAAAAAGCTTGAAGTTGCAAGCGATTCGGACCTGACCGAAAAACTGAAATCATTTAAAGTTCCGCATAACCTTTCTGATTTGAGCGATCGTAAAAGGCTGGTCAGAGCCGTTGAAATCCAGCAATATTACACTGATCATCCTGAGACCGATCGCTCGTTTCCTGAAATCCGTCCGGTTATTTTTGGGATCAGGTTCGAAAGGGAAGCCCTGAGGCAAAGGATCACCGGCCGGCTGAAAATGCGTTTGGAGGCAGGAATGGCAGATGAAGTGAAGGATTTACTCAGGAAGGGATTAAAGCCCGATCAGTTAAAGTTTTACGGCCTCGAATACAAATATCTCACTCAATATGTGACCGATGAAATCAGCTATGAAGAAATGTTCAGACTTTTGAATACTGCCATCCACCAGTTTGCCAAACGGCAGATGACATGGTTCAGGAAAATGGAGAAGGAAGGGGCGGAGATAAACTGGATTGAGGGAAGGCTGAGCATGGTGGAAAAAGTATCAGTTACCAAGCATTTCTTATTGATTAGTTTCCTTTAAGCTGATGATTGCTTGTTTCAAATTCTCAATGTCGTTTATAAGTACACTCCAAATACGTGAAATGCTTACACCGAAATATTCATGAATAACAATATCTCGTAACCCGGCAATCTGTTTCCAGGGTATAGATGGGTATTCTTTACGGATATGATCAGGAATATGCTTGACGGCTTCACCGATTATTTCGAGTCGTCTGATTACGGCATCCTGCTTTTCTTCATTATTTTCGAACTGGTTTTTCGTCACCCCTGAAATGTAAAACTCAATCTTTGCTATACTTTCAAGAATATCTTCAAAATAGACATCGAGTTTTCTTTCGGAACTCATAAGATTCTAATCTCCTGTTTCAAAATTATTTCTCTCAGTTGTGGTTTGATTGTATCGTATTCAACCAGGTCGATTTTATATTTAGTCTTATCCTCGAGTTCGTTTTTAATTGATAAATAATCAATCAGGCTAAGTTCCGGATTTAATTCAACGAGTAAATCAATATCACTATTAATGCTTTCGGTTCCATTAGCAAAAGAACCGAATACACCGGCTTTTTTTATATTGTATTTCATCAAAACCGGCAGCATTAACTCTTTTATCTTTTCTATTTTTGCTCTATGAGTCATTGAATTCTAATATAACAGTCAGCAAATATAAGTAAAAATCAATTTCCTTTGATTATTAAACAAATCACGATCCATGCACCAGTTAGCCAAACGGCAGATGATCTGGTTTAGAAAGATGGAACGGGCAAGGGTGGAGATAAATTGGATTAAAGGGAAAGCTAAGGATAGATGAGAAATTCACCGCGACCTGTTCATTAATTGAAAATTAGCTCTGCAACATCTTACATTAATTGCTGACTACAACCTTTTTAACCAATATTTCTGAATCCTTTTCGAACCGCAGATAATAAATGCCCGGCGGAATTCCTTTTAGTGAAAGATCAGAATGTCCCGATGTAATCTCTGATTCAGAGATCAACAAACCTGCGACCGAGAATAGTTGAATATAGGAATCCGGACCGTTATCTATATGCAGTACATCCTGCACGGGGTTTGGATATACTATGAGTAATTCTTCCGGTACGTCATTAGGTTTAATCGAGGTAATTATCTGGCAATTAATACCGGGGTCAGGATATATAGTTTGTTCATTCTCTGCCATGCAATCAAGAGTGTAGTAAGGCGCATCCATGATACCTCCCGGCGATCCTTCCAATAATCCGTAGGTAGAGCCAATACCTTCGATATAATAAATGTCGTACCAAAAATTAGTAAACCATCTTTTTCTATAATTATTCCCGACAAGTACTGAATCAATAGATATTACTGTATCCCCGGAATAAGCTGCAGTATATCCCTGTACGGTATCCCCAACTTCCATATTGAAATCGTAAAGCAAGAATTCCGTCGAGCCCGATGGGGCAATAAAATATACTTTTTTATTGGGTATATCCTGTCGGAACGCTCCTTTATATCCCGGGAAATGCTGCTGTGTGCATGATCCTATATAATATAAATCAATGAAAGGTGATACAAGCTTTTGATAAATCTGATTATCAATCAAGGTATCGCCTGCAATGCAATATGAATAATATTCAAATCCATCTCCCATGCTGCAATACTGATTAAAAGTAAAATTCCAGTTTGCATTGCTGTCAGGAAACGGATGATAGATAAACGTTTGAGCGTTTGTAAACATGACTGACAAGCTGAAAGAAATTAAAAGAAGCTTTTTCATATTTCCGGGATTTTAAGATGACTATCTATTTGTTTACTACAATCTTTATTACCTCAATTCCCCTGTCCTTTTCGAACCGCAGATAATAAATGCCTTCCAGTCTTCCTGTGAGTGAAAGCTCCGAATGTCCGGATGTAATCTCTGATTCAGAGATCAACAAGCCTGCGGCCGAGAATAGTTGAACATGGGAACCTGTAGCGTTATCAATATACAAATTATCATTTGCAGGATTTGGATACGCGCCAATAATACTTTCAGCATAGGGTAAATCATTTATTCCTGTAAAAATATCACAGTTACCTTCAAGGGGTTCGAATATAATTGAATCAGTATAGTTCTTGAAACATAGCATGTCGCTACCAATTTCAAAAAAGGGGAATATAGGCTCCAGGAGTCCTAAAGTACTGCCTAATCCGTGTAACAGATATTCTTCACCCCAGCCAGCATTATCCATGTGATATCTTACAATGTTAACCCCATTTTCTTCGATTGTATCAATATTATCAATGTAAATTGTTCCGGAGGATTGTGGATCATAAACAAATGATGCCGGCAGGGGATCTCCAACATTTAAATTAAAGTCATAAAGCAAGGTGTCATTGGAAGCCGAAGCTGTTCGCCAGTAAACTTTATCTGCTTCATTGTCGGAATATACTGCGCCATAATACCCCAGCCAATCATACGTCCATGTTCCCTGGTATGGATCTCTAATGCGCATCGAACTGTAAACTTTTTGATGAATGACTTCTCCCAGAGAAGTATCGCCTCGTAAAAAATACTGCTGCTCATAGCATACACCACTCGTTCCATAGGGATCAACACATTCAGCTGACCAAATCTGAACTTTCCAGTAGGCGCTGTCGGTAGGAAAGTTTTGCCCCCCTGCTGACAGGGCAGTCGTTAGGATTAGGATTAAGATTGGCTTTTTCATTTTTTTATCTTTTTTAGGTTATGAATGTAATTTATAGACAGGGAATTTCAGGGGCAAGTTGCTTGAGAGTATCAGTCTCATTTATTTTGACACTTTCCCGATAAAGCATTTCCGGGTCCAGATCAGCTGCATTTGCCTACTCAATGGAATCAAAACCGGGTTTTACACTTTTGAACAAATCCCGATATTCAAGTTCACGGAATATACCAGGATCAAAATAAGGCTTCATTTCGAACTGCCTTTTTTCACCATTTTCGAAGGTCAGAAGAAGAAGGTAGTCATTCAGGGGTTCGACATTTTTAACAGCTAAGTACATAACATTTTATTTAAAAGTTCAATTTGAAATGGTTTTTCACGTCCTGCAAAATACATCCTGACGATGATGCCGAAAAAGATTGAAATTGTAAGCATACAATATCTTTTTTACAAAGTTATTATCTTTTGTCCAATGAAAATATCTACCTGGATTTTCGGAAAAGCATGCAGGAAATCGATTTCACCAATTTGCCAGGCGGCAGATGACCTGCTGCTATCAATGGAAACAATAGGGATCATACATCACATTATTTTATAAAGCTTGCTGTCCGAAAGGATAGGTTCGGCTTAAAAAGAATTAGTGCTGAGTGAATACCTGACTTGCTAAAATGAAATCCTGCCAACATTTGATGACAGATATTGTTAATTTTGCAACGAGCGTTTCGCAGGATGGTCTCGGGTGTTAATGTTCTACTAAATATTTTCAAATTATGAAGAGATTTTGCTTTCTGGTCCCATTGATGCTTGCATTGATTTTCGTGTATTCGTGCAAGAAAAACAGTGACGATTCCAGCAACAATCCCCCCGTGCAAGGCGTGCTGGGCGATGTGGGCAATTCGTGGAAAATACAGGTGAATGGCGCTAATGATGTTTCTGCGGAAATTGTTTCGAAGGAAAATAACATCCGCACTGTGGAAGTAACCTATGCCAAGCTGGTAACCAAGACAGTAAAGTTCGGCTTCAACGGCAACGAAGTGGTTGACTATGCTTACAGCCAGGGTGACACCACGAAGCCGTTCACCATGGTGAAGTTCGATGCTAACATCGGCGATTCATACTCAGCCGAAATCAACGGCAACTACCACTACCGGCAGGTGATCGAAAAGCAGACCTACTTTATTGATGCCCTCAACAAAGAAGTTGAGACAATCGGTGTTTATGAAACGATACCTGAAGGGATACCATCCACCTTTTTCGGACTGACCATCCGTACTATTATTTGGTACTGGCATCCGGTGTATGGGCTGGTATGCGCTGATGTCTATCTCGACGACGGATCGTATATCGAGGTGAATTTTATTACGATTGATCTTTAACCGGAGTAGGCACAGCAAGGATAGATTCCTTTATCAGGCTTGGACATGATAGGATAGGATCGGCTGAGGCAGAGGCGGAGCCGAACTGGATAGCCAGCCCGGTTACAGCCCGGCTATTTGATATTTTTCCAGTTAACAATTACTGCAATACCACAAAAAACACAAGAATGGTTCTGATATCCCATGATTTCAAATAAAAAAAGCCCGGTACCAGGGCAATGGTTGTAATCAAATACAAATATACCGACCACTTCCTTAAGTTCCACATCCCGATTGCTGAAATGATGTAACCTATGGACACGATCACAAGATAATAGAAGATAAATCCTTTTTCTACTGAAATGTCAAAGAGATGAAACCCATCTATTATTACGTAAAGCAGTATTAATGCGGATAAAATCCGGAAGATGACGGTTGATGTCCTGAGGGATAGTATTAATGTTTTCATACTTGAATTTGTTTTGTGAATAATTTTAAATTTTGATCAAACGTGAGATTTATCTGCCGCAGGTATGATTGGTGGCAGTAGTTTCAGAGGATTTGAAGGTAAAAGCCTGCGGGAAATATGTTCGGCTAAGGTAGAACCTAAGCCGAACCAGCGGATTGACTGGTACCGTGTAGGATTTATTTTAGGAAAAAATTGATTTAACCAATTTGATTAGCAGGTTTTTCGGAATAGTTTCTTCCTCTGATTTATCGTATATGGTGATCAAATAGATCTCGGATGAATCATTAGCCTCCTTTATAAGGTACGTTATTACTCTAAAGCCGCCGCTTTTCCCTCTGGATTTTTCTTTACTTGACAATCTTATTTTATACAGACTTCCTCCAAGCGGAGTCCCGAGCTTAGGATTAAGAATGAGTTCTTCTCCAAGTTTTTGCAATTCAATGGAAAGGGAAGGGAATTTTTTCGCAAGCCTTTTATACTTGTTTTCAAAAAAAGGAGTAACGATTATCCTATTTTTCATTTAATAAGTGCATTAAGGTTTTTTTTGGTAAATCTCCGGTGCGCATTTTTTTTACCTGCTTTAATCCGGTTTCAATCTCATCCAATAATTTTGATTGTTCCCCTTTTATAACTTTAACCTCAATTCCTATTTTTTTTGCAAGTTCAATAAGCAATTTGAGGTCGGCCTTCGAATCGCTTTGTAATACAACTGTTTCCATAAAACCGTAAATTAGTAAGTTTTTACAAAGATAATAAACGATTTTACAATGGATTTGATTGCTTGTAAACTTTTCCAGTTGCCGAAATTCAATTTTATGACGGGTAAGTTTGAAGTAAAAATGGTAAGCTTTGCACAAGTCCTGCTTGTACACTTGCCTGCACGAGTAAACCAGCGGCAGTTGAGTGACAACGGACCCAAAGGTTTTGAAGGCAAAAGCCTCCTGAAAATATGTTTGGCGTAGGCAGAGACAGAGCCGAACTGGGTTTTAGTTGAAAGCCAGGCACCAGTCTCGCCTAGCTACATCCAGTGGTTGGAAGACTGGCACCAGACGGATAGTTGAAAGAACTTTTAGTTGGCTTTCTTTTCACCGACGATTGTCCAAGGACTATGAAAGGTTGACTGAGTCTGGTAGCGCTTTTATCCATTTATCTATGATTCGGCTGATACTTAATCGTATTACTTCATGAAGTTTAAACAGTCTCTTAAATTAGAAATTTTTAAAAGGAGCTATAAGTTAATTATATGCCGTAATAATGCCATCATCTTTACCATAAAAGCATGATGGAGAATAATCATCCCAGCACCATTGCCATTCGGTGCCATTTCCATAATTTGAAGGGTTAGCGTGGTTTGGATTTCCTCTTAAATATTTAAGCATATCTAGATTCATACCTATCCAAATTTTTCTAGCAGCCAGCAATTCACATTCTTCTTTTGACCAGTTTGGATGCTTTTTATGAATTTGTCCTGCTTTTGTACTTTCCCATTTCTTTTCAGCAATTTCTGTCGCTTTAACAATACTATCCTGCTTAACTTGTAAAATACTGTCTTTAACTTGTTTCATAATTATGACTTGGTACTTTATTTTTTTTGCGTATTCTAAACCCAATTCTGCTCTGTCTGTTGAAATTTTTAAATATTCCTTCATTAAATCTTCAGAATATAATGGAAGTTTATAAGTTATTATCTCGTCAAGTGCAGCAGATAAAATTTCCTTGGATTGTTCATTAATTTCATTTTTCCTTTTCTCTTCTTCAGAAGTACACGAAATAAAAGAAATTATTATCAAAAGAATCGGTGTAAAATAGAATTTTATTTTCATAATAAATGCTTAGTATTTTTTGCATTCAATTCACTCCCCTTCCACCACTTCCCATGTGCCCTCAACTGTTTCGCTGGGATTGTATACCATGAAGAAGGTGTTGCCATTGTTTTGGATTCGACAATTCCGGTTTTCAGAGGATGATGTTTCATGCTTGTTTTTGAACAGGAAGTAAAAGTAAGCAAGTTTTATTAAAAGGCATTTACCGTGATCAGAAAAAAAAAGTGTCCTCATATATCCGGCTAAAAAAATTATATTTGTGACTTATTTAATACACGGTTATTGATAAACTGCGGACCTGAGTCCGTTACGAAAATTGCATGATTATAAAATTGCCACCAAGTCACAAAGGCACAAAGGTGCACAAAAACATATAATTCGGTCTGATAAACTCAGTGTTTCTTGGAGGCATAGTGTCTTCGTGGCGAGGCAAAAACTTTCCGGAGAGGGCTTAAACATTAAATTCAAAAAATATTCACCAGTGAAATTATTCTACACTCAAACAAGAACCTGAATTAAACGTAAACAAGCAACAGTTTCAAAAATACTTTTATGAGAATCCAAATTTATCTCGCCATTATTGTTTTCCTGTCATTGACTTCCTGCTCCGAGAAAGAAATTGACGATGGCACGTTTTACATCACGGAAGAATCGAAAGTATATTTACCTGCCTCGGATTCATGCCGCTATATTCGCAATGACAGCCTTCAGGTTTTGCTTTACCTGGTTAATGATGAAAACTATTTTGATAAATATATATCCGACACAGACAGTGATTTTAAAGCAAAATATTATTACTGCCAGTATTATGAAAATATTATTAAAACTTTTGAATCTGACGGGCTTAATATCAGGTATCGCCTTTACATAGAGCAAACACCTAACGGCCCTCAGGAGTTTCTCAATATTCAGATCACAGGTACAGCATTATCAGGCAGCATTAATGTTACGGTTCAGGATGTCTGTACTTATTTATCAAGTATTTTTCAATCAGAGCTTAATGGGATTACCTACATGCATGTTTATTATTTCAACAGCGGGGGAAATATATTTTATTTTCAGGAGGATAAAGGACTAATAGGATTTACCTGTAACGGAACTATTTGGTCGTTGATGGAATGATTTGTAATAAATTACCATTGGCTATTAGCCTTTAGCTCTTTGCCCTTTGCCCTTTGCCCTTTGCTTTTGCTAACCGCCAACAGCCAATAGCCAACCGCTCTTTGCCCTTTGCTATTTATAAATAATCTCCCAGTTCACATTCATTTCGCCCTCGGCGCGAACGGTTATGGCTCTGACGTTTTCACCCGCTGAGTTTTCCATTAATTTAACGCCATCGCATTTGAAATCCACAAAAGTATTCCCGGTCGGTTCGTAAATATAAATAGTGTAATTATCCTTGCCCACAAGCCGGCTGTTGCCTTTTAGCGAACCGGCTTCCCATTTCAAATCATCCAGTTCCAGGCCGCCGCACGAGATATGCCGGCTGGTAGCAATAAGCTGAGGGTGATCTTTCTTTTCGCGAATGCAAAACAACTGGCAGTTGTAATAGGGATCGATGCTGCCAGGTTCAAAGCTTATACTGCGGATTCCGAAAAACTTTTTCGTCCAGAATTCAAAAACCAGGAATTCCTTTTGCGGGTCGAAACCCATTTCAGCAAAGGTAAAGCTACTGCGGCTTTCGTCGGTTCGTCCGAGCAGCATCCAGCTTTCCCAGGGCTTGTTTATTTCGAGCAGGAAATGGGTATAAGGCGAAGTATAGCGTGCGTCGAAGATGCGCGGTCCGGAACCGCTGAGTTGTGAGCCTGCCCTGCCGAGATACATGGAGCAGGAGGGATCGATATCGTAAATCTGCCCGGGCATGGTGAACAGCACCGGGATTGAACGTCTGGCGGCTTCGATGACCGGGGTATGATAGACAGGTGCTTTATCCGTGAGCATAAAAAGCGATCCGGTCATGGATGTGACCATGCACGCCGGGAAAGCCACTTTTTCCTTCAGCTCGATGTGGTCAGGATCGTTGCGCCACACCACATTGTTGAACGAATTGTACTGGGTCAGGGTCCGCAGCCCGAAGCCGTCATCCCCGATCCGGCAGCCATGCACAATACCGGTGAGTTCAGGACGAATGCCCCAGCACGCCAGCAGGAAATTATCCTCACCGGTTTCAGTACGAACCGCTTCCACCACATTTCTGAACGCCTCCGTGCGGCTGATGCCTTTCCGTTCGAAATAACCACTGTTGCTGTTGTAACCCTCGTACATCAGGTGCCGCAGCGCATCGAGCTTGAAATATTTCCAGCCGGTTTCGCTGAATTTTTTATAAACCGGACGGATCAGGCTGTCGAGGGTTGCCTCATTCGAGCCATCCATCACATATCCGACCCAGCGCCCTTTCACCGGGTCATTGTTCTCATCCCTAACGAACATCTCTTTGTGCCGGTTCACATATTCCTTGTTAGTAAAAGCCACGTTGGTCCAGATGCCCGGTTTCAGGCCTTTTGAGGTGATGTATCCGGCAAGCGATTCCATTCCCGACGGAAACTGCTGATTTGAGTTGATCCATTTTTCGGGATACGACATTTCCTGCTGGTAACCGTCATCGATCTGGATATACTCCAATCCGTAAGGCTTCAGGGTTTCGCTCAGCACATCCGAAATTTCATGAATGTCATTTTCGGTAACATCCCTGAAAAAGGCATACCACGAACTCCATCCGACAACCGGCTTTTTCCATACATCATAATTCCACGGCTCGAAATACGACAGTCCCCTGTGTTCACAGTAATAATGCGGCTTGAACAAAAAACATATCTCACTGCCGGTTATTTCGATTTTGTAAGTATTCCCGTTATTCGCAACATCATTCGGTACGATCACAACCTGCACCTGCTCTACTGAAAGTGACCAGTCCTGTTTGCGGTCATAGACGGCTTGGTTCAGCAGGCTCCGGCTTAATCCATACGAGTGCCGGATGAATGTGCTGCCGGTATTCCTGTTTTCCTCGCAGGGGAAGGATTGATCGCTTGCAGAGATGGTTCCTTTGATTTTTATATTGCTTCCGTCGTTTGAGGTAAGGGTGAAGGAATGATGGATCGCCCCATCGGCACTGTCCTTTATCTCCCGGAAATAAAAACCGGCTTGTATATTCTCAATCTCAGCAGATAAAATGGTATGCCCGTCGTATTGTATGGTAAGTGTATTTCCTGCAATCGCAACCAGGGCAGGAGCGTTTGGCGGTGCTGACATTTCTGATTTCTCCTGTGCAAAAGCCGGTATGGCTAATGAGCAGGTAAGGACAAGAAAGATAATTTTATTCAATTTCACTTAGTACATGACAAAAATATTTAATACTTTGAATATCAAATATATATGTTAATAACTTGGTAATAACTAATACAGAAAAAATGATATAATATACTGGCATTCAGTATCTTAGATGAAATAT
>Ga0172369_10000383_pt1 | contig 66603 bp, 48 predicted proteins | sample LakKiv25m_FD_114539 | JGI IMG/M metagenome (GOLD analysis project Ga0172369, IMG submission 114539) | Freshwater microbial communities from Kabuno Bay, South-Kivu, Congo - kab_022012_11.25m | ecosystem: Environmental > Aquatic > Freshwater > Lake | place: Democratic Republic of the Congo... | reverse complement strand
TACGCCGGATCAGTCCAAAGTCACTGAGCAAGTTAAACAGGACATGGAGTCCCGGAATCCAATGGACCGCCTTGTCTGCGGCGATGTGGGTTTTGGAAAGACCGAGATTGCTGTTCGTGCAGCATTTAAAGCCGTCAGTGATAATAAGCAGGTATGTGTGCTTGTGCCGACAACTATCCTAGCCGAGCAGCATTTTAATACCTTTAACGATAGAATGTCTCAATTTCCGGTCAAGGTTGCCGTTATATCCCGTTTTCAAAGCAAAGGAGAACAGAAAAAGATAGTTGAAGACCTCAAAGAAGGGAAACTTGATATAATAATCGGAACTCACAGGGTCCTTTCAAAAGATGTTGAGTTTAAGGATCTCGGATTATTGATTATTGATGAAGAGCAGCGATTCGGGGTAATGGCTAAGGAGAAACTGAGACAGCTTAAATCTACGGTTGATACACTTACTCTTACAGCAACTCCAATTCCAAGGACACTTAATCTATCACTTTTAGGCGCAAGAGATCTCTCGATTATTGCTACTCCTCCTCCAAACCGTCAGCCGATATACACAAAAGTTGAGATTTTCGATATTATGAAAATCAGGGAATGGATTCTCGATGAAGTTAAACGGCGCGGACAGATATATTTTGTCCATGACAGGGTTCAGTCAATTGAGAAAATATCATCTTACATGAAAAGGCATATTCCCGAAATAAATATTGGAATTGCACACGGACAAATGAAGCCAATAGAACTTGAAAATGTGATTCACGGATTTATGAGTAAGAAATATCACGTCCTGATATCTACAAAAATAATTGAATCCGGGCTCGATATCCCAAATGCAAACACGATTATTATCAACAGAGCTGACCGGTTTGGTCTTGCAGAACTTCACCAGCTAAGGGGCAGAGTGGGCAGAAGCGACAGGCAGGCGTATGCCTATCTGATCGTCCCTTCTCTCGAGGCAATAACTAAAAAGGCTGTCAGGAGATTGCAGGCTATAGAAGAATATACAGATCTTGGTGAGGGTTTTTCAATTTCAATGCGTGATCTTGAGATCAGGGGAGCTGGAAATCTCCTCGGTACTGAGCAGAGCGGAGTTATTGATACTGTCGGTTTCGATCTCTATCTCAAAATGGTTGACGAAGCTGTTGAAGAGCTCAAAAACACTGAATTTAGGGAAATATTTAAAGATCTTCCGCTTCCAAAATCAAGAACAGAGCCCAAATTGGATTCGTACTTTGAGATTGGAATTCCAAAAGACTATATGCCTGACCAGGCTGACAGACTCAGTTATTATAGCGCTTTATTCTCTATTAAGGAATTTGAAGAGATAGACGAAATAAAAGAAGAGATGGCAGATCGTTTTGGAAAATTTCCTATCCTTGTCGAGCGTTTGTCATTGATGGCAGTCTTACGTTTTTACGCTTCACATGCTCTGTTTGAGAGAGTTGTTATTCTTAGAGACAAAACATCTCTGATATTACCGAAAGGGGAGAACGAGAATTTTTATCGGCACAAATTTGCACAGATGATAGAATATATTTCCCGGAAACATCCCCATGATGTTAACTTTCGGCAGGAGAAAGATTCGCTCAGGCTGGAGTTGAAGAACCGACACGTATCACCGGAAAAAATACTGGATCAGATATCAGAATTTGTTAAAGAGATCAGGGATAATGTCATCGATTACGAGCCGGCAGCCTAAATCAGAAATGTTTCCGGAGAAAAAACGATAATTGGGCATACCCGGGCGATGTGTTTGAATATGTTGCTCCGTTTTCAAAACTGAGCCCAAATATTAAGTTATTCGTGGAATTGCTGTTGATATCAATAACCAGATTCATACCAAAAGTGATGCCGAATGCTGTTTCATGTGAATCTGTGAATATCCGGTCTTTTATTAAAACCACACCCCCGAATTCTTCAAGTCTGAAAGTTTCAGATAATTCCTGATATATTAAACCATAAACTGAAACAGACCAGATGTAAGGATAATTAATGCCCTCTCTCCGATCCGGAAAGAAAAATTCTGGTTTCCGTGCCCAAAGATAAGATACTCCGATGCGAAAATCGTTCCCGAAAACCGGCGCACTTTCCAAACCAACTTTAACAGAAATGCTGCCCAATTGCGGCGAATTAGAAGATATAGTACCTGCTCCAAAACCGGCATATACATTGCTGATAACTGGTTGAGCGTTTTTTATCCCTGCGGTCAGGACAAGCAGAAATAGTATTGTAATTATGGTTTTGTTCATTTTCCCTGAAACTAATTTAGTGTAAAAATAAGGATATTTTGCCAACTGTGAATATTGAAAACATTGAAACCGTGGGATAATTCCCGCCAAGCAATTAATATACTTCACGATTGTCTTTTTTTATTTATCATTCTTGAAATATGCTGAATTCACAAAGCGTTTTGAAATTCAATTTTTTTTGAATTTAGATTTTTCAGCTTCTTCTTTTTCCGCAAAATTTTATTATTATCGTAGCCAGATTCCTTTTTTCGAAGTCAACCGGAGTTTTAATTATGGACTATACTTTTCTGGGCTTTTTATTCTATCTGTTTCTTGTTCTGGTAGTTGGAGTCTTTACGTACAGGCGGAACAAGGATCATTCTGATTATTTCCTGGCTGGAAGAAAACTTAATCCGTGGCTAGTAGCCTTTTCAGAGCGGGCATCTGGAGAATCAGCATGGTTAATTCTAGGCTTACCCGGCGCTGCAATGGCATCAGGACTGATTGAAGTTTGGACAGCCTTAGGTTGTGTCCTTGGCATTATTTTTTACTGGTCGTTTATCGGAAAAGATCTGAGAGAGAAGACAGAGCGCAGTGGATCAATCACCATCAGCGATTTTGTCGCAAAATCCTTCCCTGAAAATGAAACTCTTCTAAGGTTAGCGTCGAGTGTCATTATTCTTTTCTTCTTTACTTTTTATCTGGCTGCTCAATTCAACGGAGCTGGTAAAGTTTTAGAAGTTACATTTGGAATTCCTGCATCTTCTGGAATGATAATCGGGGCTGCGGTAATTGTAATTTATACTATGCTTGGAGGATTTCTGGCAGTTGCGATCACAGACTTTATCCAAGGATTGTTAATGGTTGGGGCTTTAGTTGTTCTTCCTATTGTTGCAATAGTTGAACTTAATTCCCGGGGTATTTCTCTGTTTTCTGCTATTGGTGAAGAATCTGCTAATTTAAGCTCACTCACCGGAGGAGCAGAAGGTATGGCCGCCGCTGCTCTCATTATTGGAGGACTGAGTTGGGGACTTGGTTATATGGGGCAGCCTCATCTGCTGACGAGATTTATGTCAATTAATGATCCGGAAAATATCAGGATTGGTAGAAAAATTGCAATTTGGTGGGCTATTCCAGCTTTCAGCGGAGCAATATTACTCGGTTTAGCCGGAATGGCGATGTACGGGCACGTATATTTTTCAGATCCCGAGCAGGTTATGCCATTTATGGCAAATTCCATACTGCCTTCCTGGATTGCAGGCGTTTTTATCTCTGCAGCTATCGCGGCGATGATGTCCACAGCGGACAGTCAGCTCCTTGTCGTCTCATCAACAATTATCGAGGATATATATCATAAAATACTCAGCAGGGAAGTGACTCAGAAAAAGCTTCTTCTTATGAGCAGGTTAAGTACTCTCTTTACCGGGGTTGCAGCATTCCTTATTGCAATCACATCTCAGGAATTGATCTTTGCACTTGTTTCCTATGCCTGGAGCGGTCTTGGTGCTTCCTTTGGACCAATTATCCTTCTAAGATTGAAGTGGAAAAAAATGACAGCCAATGGAGCACTGGCTGGAATGTTGACAGGATTTCTCACAACAATTATCTGGCATGATATTGATTATCTGAATGCAATAATATCAGCCAGATTTGTATCCTTTATTGCGGCATTTATTGCAATTATTATTGTCTCCCGTCTGAGCAGAAATTAATTACCTTCACTCATTTTTTTGATTAATTGTTCATAGAGTTCAGGTGATTTTTTATTCAGAGATTGGAATAATTCCCTCGATCCTGCTCCAAGGCTGAAAATTGTTCTCATCGCCTGTTCCGGGGGATAGTCCAGTTTATAAACATTTCTGCTTGGTACATGATAAACAAAACCGCCTGTTGGTGCGGGACCGGAAGGCACGAAGACGGTGGTTATTCCAGGCACCGTTTCGTCAGTAATAAAACCTGTCAGAAGAGTATCCGATTCAAATAGTTTTACGAGTGCGACCGATCGGAATATTAATTTTTCGCCACCAAAGAGCTGTATTACAGTTTCCTTTATGATCTTGTACAATTTGACTTTTTTTAACCCGCGCTCCTCAATAGTCTGAAAAATGTATCTCCCCAGATTCGTCTGAACAGCTAATCCAACAAGAAAGAAAATAACGAGAATAATTGCAATCGCAATAATTGATGCAACAATATGGCTTATTCTGGCAGTGTCTATAAGAACATTTGTTACCGGAGCAATTGCATTCAGAACAAAATCATAAAACCATTGGAGTACAAATACCATTATGATTAGCGGAAGTACGATGAGGAAACCACCGAAAACAGTGGTTTTCATAAATGAATTAAACTTAGTCCACATTTAGTGCCGTCAGAAATTTTCGAATTAATAGTTCAAATATCGCTATTTTTTATAAGAGTCACAGATAGTTATAGTTGGTCTTCATTTTAGTAGATGTTTAACATCGCGATTCCAACGCTCTGTTTATATAATTTAAATTCTAAAAAAACTTAAAAAATTATCAAAATTAAATATTGGGTATCGTTTTACTTTATTAAATTTAACATTTCCAAATTGGATGAGTTATTACTTAAAAATAAATAGCTCTGAAATTATTTGAAAAATCTTAAGTCGTTAATAGATAATCCCTTAGGATTTTCTTATCTTTCAATAATATATATTTTTTTTATCTCATGGAATTCAAGAAAAAAGTCAAATTTATTTTCGTAACCGGTGGGGTTGTTTCCTCACTTGGTAAAGGAATTACTGCATCCGCCCTCGGCTTGCTTCTCAAGCAGAGAGGTTACAGCGTTACAATACAGAAATTTGATCCTTACATTAATGTTGACCCGGGTACAATGAATCCATTTCAACATGGGGAAGTGTACGTAACTGATGATGGTGCCGAAACAGATCTCGATCTCGGGCACTATGAAAGATTTCTCGATGAAAATATGTCGCGGGCAAACAACACTACAACCGGTCAGATTTATTATGATGTTATCAACCGTGAGCGGAAAGGTGAATATCTTGGTGATACCGTCCAGGTTATTCCTCACATTACTGATGAAATAAAAAGCCGGATGAAAAAACTTGCCGAGACGAATAAGTACGATATTGTGATCAACGAAATCGGCGGAACAGTCGGCGACATCGAGAGTCTTCCTTTCATCGAAGCTATGCGGCAGCTAATGCACGAACTTGGTAAGAAAAACTATGTTATGATTCATGTTACCCTTGTGCCATATATTAAATCTGCGGGCGAGATGAAGACGAAACCTACCCAGCATAGCGTCAAGAATTTATTAGAGCTTGGAATTCAACCGAATATTCTTGTTTGCCGATCTGAGCAAAAAATTTCCCGGGAGATAAGGTCCAAAATTTCTCTTTTCTGCAATGTTGAAACCGATGCTGTTATATCAAATTATGATTGTTCCACAATTTATGAAGTCCCCATAATACTGCATGAACAGAATCTTGATCGTTTAGTGCTTAAAAGGCTGAAACTCCCAGATATTAAGCTCTCACTTCAGGTCTGGAGTAATTTCGTCAAGCAGATTAAGGTACCGGAAGGCTCAGTAAAAATTGCTATTTGCGGGAAATACACGGAATATATAGATGCATATAAGAGTATTTCTGAAGCTTTTGTGCATGCAGGCGCTGAAAATAAGGTGAAAGTTGAACCGGTCTATATTTCAGCCGAAGATTTTGAAAAACATAATCCGGAAAAATTGCTTAAAGGGATGCACGGAGTTCTTGTCCCCGGAGGATTTGGTGAGAGGGGGATTGAAGGAAAATTAATTGCCACAAAATTTGCCAGAGAGAATAAGATACCGTTTTTCGGTATATGCCTTGGATTACAATGCGCTGTAATTGAATTCAGCAGGAATGTTTGTAACATTAAGAAAGCTAATAGCAGTGAATTTGTAAATAACAGGTTCAGCGTAATTGACCTGATGCCTGAGCAGAAAAAAGTAAAAAACAAAGGTGCGACAATGCGGCTCGGTGCGTACGATTGCAAGATTCGGAAATCCACACTTGCTTCCGAAGCATATGGAAAAGAACTAATCTCCGAACGTCACCGACACAGATATGAGGTAAATAATCAGTACAGGGAGCAACTGGAGTCGAACGGAATGGTTTTCAGCGGACTCTCACCATCCGGCAAATTAGTTGAAATTATAGAAATTCCGGACCATCCCTGGTTTTTAGGCTGCCAATTCCACCCGGAACTCAAATCCAGAGCAACAATGGCACACCCTCTATTCAGGGAATTCGTTAAAGCTGCGCAAAAATATTCGCTGGAGCGCGAGAAAAAATGATCCGTTTGTTATCGATATTATTCCTTTTACTGCCCGGGTTTTTATATGGTCAGGAACAAATGTGGAATCAGATTGAAAGAGGCCGTGAAAATCTTTTTAATCTCGAATTTCAGAAAGCCGAGAAGATCTTTAAGCAAATATCAATGGACTATTCAGATAAACCATATGGCGATCATTATCTGAGCCAGACTTATCTATGGATTTATCTTGGCAATAAAGACAGCCTCAGTCTCAGCCATTTCGAAAAATTTTCTAAATCCTCCGTTGTAAAAGCTGAGAAAATGCTTGAAAAAGACAAAAATAATCATGAACTGACACTCCTTCTAGGCTGGGCTTATATGTTCCGTGCAATGTCTGAGACAGCACAGGGTTCTTCAATTGATGCATTTTGGGCAAGCAAGGTTTCATTCAGCTTTTTTGAGAAGACACTCTCACTCAAACCGACTACGTATGATGCATATTTAGGAATTGGTCTGTTCAATTATGCTCTCAGCTTCATCCCGGATATTTTTCATTGGGTTCTGAATCTCACCGGATTATCCGCAGATAAAGAGGAAGGGGTTAATAATATCAGGCTCGCATATAAAAAAGGCAAAAACAAAACTGAAGCCGGTTTTCATCTTGCCAAAGTTTATACAGATTACCTTCTTGAATATGACAGTGCATCAGTTTTATTGGGTAAGCTGATTGAGTCTTATCCCCGGAATTCTCTGTTTCACTATCAGAATGCGATAGTTCAGATTCAAAAAAACAAACTTCAGAATGCTGAAAAATCCCTTAAGAAAGTTTTAAGCCTAAATATTCCAGAATTTAAGCAAACGAACGAATTCAGCAAATTTCTCCTGGGTGATATCTACTTTTTCCGAAATGATTTTGCTGCTGCCAGAGCGCACTATGAGAATTTCCTGATGAATACCGGAGAACTGGATTATCTTGGTATCGGAAACTTCCGGCTTGGCATCTGTTATGCAATGGAAGGGGATACTACTCTTTTTAAACGCCAGATGATATTAGCAGCGAACGGCAATGAAGATATTGCCGATGATGTCTATGCAAGTGAGAAAGGAAGTTATCTTTTCGAACGGGGTATCAGTCTGGAAAGAAAAAAAGTGTTGATGATGAAAAATAATCTTGCTAACGGAAAATATAAAACAGTAATTGATTCGTTAGCCGGTTTTGTTGAGACTCTTGAGGAATCAGAGTTGAAGGGTGAAACATATAATCTGCTTGCAGAGGCAAGTTTCAAACTTGATAAATTTGAAGCCTGTACCGAATACGCACAAAATACATTAAAAAGTAATTTTAAGTATGAAAAGTGGTTAATTCCAAGATCGTACATTTTACTTGCAAATGTTGCTATCGCGAAGAAGGATTCGGAATTGGCAGGCAGATACCTCAAATCAGCTTCCAAAACGGATGATATTCTTTATAAGGATGTTATTGATGCCCAGATTCATCAATCAAAGCGTAAGCTGAATAAACTTAAAAGTTGACCAGATGTTTAAAATTGTCGTATTTGCATCAGGTTCAGGATCAAATTTAAGGTCTTTACTCAATGAATTTGATAAAAGTAAAGATATCCGGGTTGATTTTGTTATATCTGATAAAATACACCCCGGAGCTTTTGATGTTGCTGCTGAATATTCGGTGCCAGTTCTTAACGTGGCAGAAACCGAAAAGCCAGGTTTTCTAACTTATGATGCACTGGCATCTGTTTTTACTGAAAAAAACATAAATCTCATAGTTCTTGCAGGATTTTTGAAAAAAATTCCCGATAGTTTTGTCAGAACTTTTAGAAGCAGGATTATCAATATTCATCCGGCACTTCTGCCAGGTTTTGGCGGAGCAGGGATGTATGGAATCAGAGTACACAGGGCAGTTTTTGAGTCGGGTGTTAAAATTTCTGGTGCGACCATTCATTTTGTGGATGAGTATTATGATCACGGTAAAATTATTGCACAGGCAGCAGTTGATATTAAAGATGCGTTGTCACCTGAGGATATTGCCGGATTAGTTTTAAAGACTGAACATAAACTTTTACCTGAAACTGTACGAAAAATTGCTGCAGGGAAGTTAAAAGAGATAGATAACAGAATTATTATTTCTTGAGTTGGTGAAATTTGAAAAAATTAGCGTTAATAAGTGTTTCAGACAAAACTGGCATCGTTGAATTTGCCGGTTCTTTAATTTCTGCCGGATATGAAATCATCGCGACAGGGAAAACACTTAGTCTCTTGAGGAAATCCGGTATCGAATGTATATCAGTCGAAGAATACGCATCATTTCCGGAGGTTTTTGGCGGGAGGGTAAAAACCTTGCAGCCAAGGATTTTCGGTGGCATACTTTTCCGGAGAGATGAAGCTTCCGACCAACAGCAGGCTAAGGAAAATGGTATTAGTCCAATCGATATTGTTTGTGTCAATTTATACCCGTTTCCTGAGGTTGTGAATAATCCCGAAGCTACACAGATGGAAAAAATTGAAAATATTGATATCGGAGGTCCCAGCCTAATCCGGGCTGCGGCTAAAAATTACAGATATGTTTCGATTTTGACTGATCCCGGACAATATGAAAATTTTATTCAGCAGTTGAAGCAGGGAACCATTGATATAGAATACCAGGCTAAACTTGCCGCTGCGGCTTTTAATCATACAGCTTATTATGACTCAGTTATATCGGGATTTTTTAATCAGGAATTTCAGTACAAGCCTGAGAGGGAAACCTTCAGTTTGAAAAGAGTTTCCGATTTGCGATATGGTGAAAATCCTCATCAAAACGCATCAGTTCTTGGAGATTTCTTTAATTACTTTGAAATTCTTCATGGCAAAGAACTATCGTACAATAATATTGTCGATCTTGTAGCTGCCTCTAATCTTCTGGAAGAATTTTCCGAGCCTTCGTGTATGATAATTAAGCACAATAATCCCTGCGGAGCTGCTTCAGGCATTGATTTAATTGAAGCTTACAAAAAAGCACTTGCCTGTGACCCGGTTTCAGCCTTTGGCGGGATTGCCGTTTTTAATGGAAATGTTGATCTGAAGCTTGCCGAATCGGTTCATGATCTATTTCTTGAGGTGATTGTGGCTCCTTCATATAATAAAGAAGCTCTTGATTTACTAATGAAGAAAAAACAGAGAAGGCTGCTAAAGAAGTTGAAAAGTATTAATAAAAACAGAACAGATGAATATCGTTCTGTGCCGGGTGGTTTTCTGAAACAAAATAGTGACAATTCTAAACTGAACAGAGGCACTTTAAAGGTAGTCACAGTAAAAACACCTGATGAAAAACAGTTGAACGATCTGGAGTTTGCCTGGAGGGTTTGTAAGCACGTCCGCTCAAATGCTATTGTCTATGTTAAGGATAAAATGGCGATTGGAATCGGTGCCGGGCAGATGTCAAGAATTGATTCTGTGCGGATAGCAGCAATGAAAGCGCGGAATAACGGACACGAAATTTCCGGATCAGTTGCCGCTTCAGATGCATTTTTCCCATTTCCGGACGGAATTGAAGAAATGGCTTCTTTTGGAATTAATGCTGTAATACAGCCCGGCGGCTCAGTCCGGGACAATGAAGTTATAGAAGCCGCTGATAAAAACAGTATTTGTATGATATTTTCCGGTATCCGGAATTTTAAACATTAGGGGAATAATATGGGTCTTTTTGATTTTTTATTTGCCGATATTGCTATTGACCTTGGAACGGCAAATACCCTCATATATATAAAAGGAAAAGGAATTGTACTGAACGAACCTTCTATTGTTGCATTCGATAGGAGGTCAAAAAAAATTATTGCTCTTGGTAATGAGGCAAAAGAAATGCAAGGGCGTGAACACAGGGAGATACGAATTTCACGACCGATGCGGGACGGTGTGATTGCTGATTTCGAAATAGCAGAAGGTATGATAAGGGCATTTATCAAGAGGGGTACCGGTAACTTTCTCTCGAGCAGAAGGATTGTTATCGCTGTGCCCAGCGGTGTGACCGAGGTTGAAAAAAGAGCTGTCAGGGATTCAGCCGAACATGCAGGCGCTAAAGAAGTTCACCTTATTGCAGAGCCAATGTCCGCTGCAATTGGCATCGGGATTGACGTTGAGGCGCCGGTCGGTAATATGGTTATAGATATAGGCGGCGGTACTACAGAGATTGCAGTACTTGCTCTTTCCGGGATTGTTACTGAAGAATCAATCAGGATAGCCGGAGATGAGATGAATAATGCAATAATGCAATATTTCAAGAAAAATTTTAATCTATTGGTTGGCGAGAGGACGGCTGAAGCTATCAAATGTGAAGTTGGATCTGCCCTTCCACTGAAAGAGGAACTTACTGTTCATGTTAAAGGAAGAGACCTTGTCGGGGGTATTCCTAAAACGGCAGAAGTCAGTTCGGTTGAGATACGCGATGCATTAAATGAAAACATACAGCAGATTGTAGATGCAGTTAAAAGAACACTTGAAAGAACTCCTCCGGAACTGAGCGCAGATATCTTGGATCGCGGAGTAATGCTGACAGGCGGCGGAGCTTTGCTTAAAGGTCTTGACGAGAGAATAAGAATGGAAACAAACCTTCCTGTTCATGAGGCAGATGACCCCCTTACTGCAGTTGTAAGAGGCGCTGGTAAATCAATAGAAAATATGAATAAGTATTCAAAGGTCTTTATTCGTAAAAGAACTTATTAATGAATAAATTTCTCAGGTACCTATATCCATACAAGGAATACCTGCTGCTTATTTTCCTGGTCACTCTCGGATTGTTTCTGCAGGTAATCAATGAACGGCAGGGTAGTTCAAAAGCAAGAGCGGCAGCATTCGGATCGGTAGTTACAGCATATACTGTTATAGAAAGTATTACGGGATTGCTTCCTGAAAATGAGGAAATAGAAAATCTCAGAATTCAAAATGCGCGTCTGAATCTTGAACTTAATATGCTTCGTGAGATATCTGATGAAAATACTTCTTTGCGGTCTCTTCTCAGTCTCAGGGACACAATACAGTATCCTTTTGTGGCTGCTTCGATAATTTCGAAACTAAGCGGCAGGATTCGCGGATATTATATTATCAATAAAGGTGAACAGGACGGTATTTTTACCGGAATGCCGGTTATTAATGAGTCTGGGCTGATTGGAGTAGTTTCAATAGTGGCAGGAAATTTTGCAACCGTTCGCACACTCAGGAATCCCAAACTGCGAATAGCTGTAAAAAACCAGCGGAGCGGTATCGGCGGCATACTTGAATGGGATGGTATCAGACTTATTATTAAGAATATTCCGACAAATTATGATTTTCAGGCAGGAGACAGGGTTGTTACCTCTGAATTCAGCACCCTGGTTCCTCCTTCAATTCCTGTTGGAGTTGCAGCAGAAAAAGAAGAAAAAATTAGCGGAATCCTCAGTAATATTCATGTAATACCGTTTGCAAATTTTGATAAAGCCAGAAATTTATTTGTTCTTAAAGTTACTTTAGACAAGGAAGCCGAACAAATGATTCAGCAGGCTGGAAACCAGCCATTATGAATAAATCATACATTTTTATTGGAATCTCATTTGTTCTGCTTGCTATAGTACAATTTCTCGTTGTTCCGTTTATTCAGATCTATTCTGTTTACCCTAAAATTATTCTTCTTCCCGTTGTTTATTTTAGTTTGAGCCAGGGTCAGTTTCGCGGCACAATCGCTGGATTCATTTTCGGCTTGATTTACGATCTCCTTTCAGGTGATATCTGGGGCATAAACGCAGTCTCCCTGACCGTTGCTGGGTTTTTTGCAGGGTATTTTTTTGATGAATCCGTTACCGATCCATTCTATTACTTTAGAAAATTTCTGATAATTCTTTTTTTTACTACTTTGATTGAGACACTTATAAACTCATTATCATCATTCGAAGGGCTTGATCTTTCATTTATCGCATTTTTGCTGATCCAGAGCATTTTACCAGCCCTTTATACTTCATTTATTGCTGTTCCGCTTGCTTTTTTTAGAAAGGAAATGAAAATATCCTGATGGAAAGTTCAATTTTCAGATATCGAATTGCTCTTTGGGTTATTGGAATTTACGGATTGCTGGTTATTTATCAGCTTTTTAATCTTCAGATAGTTAATAATACTTCTTTTGAAGAGAAAAGTCAGGAAAACAGCATAAAAAAAAATGTGCTTTCTCCGCCGAGAGGAATACTTTTCGACAGGAATTTCCAGGTGCTTGTCGCCAACAAACCATCATATACTGTAAGAGTTACGCCTGCTGATTATGATACATCCAATAATAAAATTCTTGATAAGAGATTAGGTGAAAAACCCGGATTTATGAAAAAAATTCTCAGGCAAAACAGACGTTTTTCAAGTTATATTCCTGTGAAAATTAAACGTGATGCCGATCTTCCTCTTATTGCCTGGTACGAAGAGCACTGGGAGGAACTGAAGGGAATTGATTATATAGTTGAACTGCAGAGAGACTACAGTTATGGCGTTAAAGGATCTCATATATTTGGTTTTATCAGGGAAATTTCCGCCTCACAATTGAGGAAGATGAAAGAACAGTATGACATGGGTGATTTCCTTGGAGCCAGCGGTATCGAAAAAACCTACGAAGATTACCTTCGTGGAAAAAAAGGTTATCAATTCACTCTTGTTGATTCTCGCCAAAAAACAGTTGGCAGATATCTTGAGGGCAATGCGGATATTGAACCGGGTAAAGGATTCGATCTTGTTCTTTCGATTGATGCCGGTGCGCAGAAAAAAGCTGAGGAGATGCTTGAAGGAAAAAATGGTGCGGTTGTTGCAATAGACCCATCAACCGGTGAAGTTCTTGTTCTTGTGAGTAAACCTGATTACGATCTCTCCCGCTTATCTACGGTTATCTCATCTGATATATGGGCAGAGTTTATGAATGATCCTCAAAAGCCTTTGTTCAACAGGGCAACTATGTCTATTTACCCTCCCGGATCGACATTCAAGATGGTGTCAGCGATTACAGCTCTTGAGGAGAAAATTATCACACCGGATTTTTCTGTCAATTGCGGCGGCGGATATTTTTATGGAAACCGATTTTTTAAGTGTACTCATGTGCATGGTCATGTTGATCTTGAGCAGTCAATCGAAAAATCCTGTAACACCTTCTATTATCAACTGATTCTTAAAATCGGGCTTGAACGTTGGTCAGATTATGCTTCCCGCTTTGGGTTTGGTCGAAAAACTGATCTCGATATTACAGAAGAGAATGCCGGGATTCTTCCTACGGAAAAATATTATAAAAGGATTTACGGGAATGCTGATTTCCCTTCCGGTGTTTTGTTAAGTCTTGGTATTGGTCAGGGAGAAATAAGTGCTACTCCGGTTCAGTTGGCCCAGTACTGTGCCCTCCTTGCTAATAAAGGAAAATCCAAAAAGCCGCATATTGTGAAAGGGTTAATCCATAGCGAAGACTTAACTTATATACCCTTGGAATTTGAAGATATCGATGTTCATGTCAGCGATGAGACTTTTGACATAGTGAGAAATGCGATGCTAAAAGTGGTTCAGGGAGCCGGGACTGCAACACACCTTCGGATGCCGGAGCTTCTTATTGCTGGAAAAACAGGAACAGCCCAGAATCCCCATGGAAAAGACCATGCCATATTTATTGGATTTGCTCCTTTTGATAATCCTAAGATCGCCGTAGCAGTTATGGTTGAAAATTCAGGATTTGGTTCTACTTATGCAGCACCAATAGCGAAGGAAGTAATCACACAATATCTTAAACCATCACCACCTTCTCAAAATCTGATTTCATCAGCAGGGAAACCTATAGATGAAGATTGATTACAAAATTCAGGATAAAATAGACTTTGCGATCTTAGTGCCGGCATTTCTGCTTGCAATTTCCGGACTAATTGCAGTTTATAGCAGTACGATTAATCATCCTACTGCAAACGGCAATTTTGACAGACAATTTATTTTTTTACTTCTTTCGGTTGCGGCAGTCATAATAATCTACTTCCTGCCTATTCTGACTTTTCGATGGATTACTATAGTTTTTTATGTCATATCCATCTTTTTTCTTGTCCTTGTTTTAATAATGGGTAAAACAGTTTACGGCGCAAAAAGTTGGCTCAGTTTCGGTTTGATAGGTTTTCAACCATCTGAGCTTGCTAAACTGGGAACGATTCTTCTTTTGGCGATTTGGCTTTCAAACCGAAAACAGGATATCAATAATATTTTTGATCTCGGTGTATCTTTAAGTATTGGGATTCTGCCGGTATTTCTTATTCTGCTCGAACCGGATATGGGAACCGCAATAGTGTTTATAGCAATAATAATTTCGATGTTGTTCTGGGCAGGCATTAATCTGTTCGCATTATTTGTGGTAATATCACCCGGGGTTATGATTTTTATGTCACTCTTTGGCTGGCTGGGTCTTGCCGGAGGTCTTTTACTGGTGATAACCTCTCTTTTATTTTTCAGGCGGAATATCTTTACATCACTCACTGTTTTTGTTGTTAATCTTTCATCTGCATTTTTCTTTGAATTTATTTTCAGACTTTTAAAACCTCACCAGCAGCAGCGGATCGATTCTTTTCTCAACCCTGATCTCGATCCACTTGGGAATGGATATAATGCACTTCAGGCAAAAGTTGCCGTTGGGTCCGGAGGGCTGATCGGTAAAGGATTTATGCAGGGAAACCAGACTCAATTGAGATTTATTCCAGAACAATGGACTGATTTTATTTTCTGTGTTATCGGTGAGGAATTTGGTTTTATTGGCTCTCTGATAATAATCGTGCTTTATATCCTTCTACTTTACAGGCTGCTTAAACTTGCTCACACAGTCAAGGATAAATTTTCAGGATTAATTATCAGCGGGATGATTGGACTGTTTTTCAGCCATTTCGCAATTAATATCGGAATGAATATTGGTATTGCACCGGTGATCGGACTCCCGCTTCCATTTATCAGCTACGGGGGGAGTTCACTTCTTATAAATATGGCTTTGATCGGACTTGCGTTGAATATATACAGAAACCGTAAGCAATATGTTTAGTAAAATTGAGGGTAAATGAAAGCACAATCAAAAATTGAAAATCTCACCAGTCAGGGGAAGCATGTCTGTGTTGGGCTGGATACCGATCCTGAAAAAATTCCTCGTTACTTCTTCGATTATCCGAACCCGGTTCTTGAATTCAATAAAACGGTCATTAAAAACACTTCGCATTTAGCGGCTGCTTATAAAATAAATTTCGCATTTTATGAAAGATTCGGAGCATCCGGATTTGAAATTATTGAGCAGACACTTGATCTGATTCCCGAGAATATCCTTACGATTGCCGATGCAAAAAGAGGGGATATTGGTAACACATCCATGATGTATGCATCATCGGTATTCGATCATTTCAGTTTTGATTCGGTGACTGCGAATCCCTACATGGGATATGATTCAGCGAAACCTTTTCTGGATTACAAGGATAAAATCACTTTTTTCCTGGGACTTACATCAAACAAATCTTCATCCGACTTTCAGAAAGTAAAACTTGCTGATGGAAGACATCTTTATGAATTAGTAATCACAACAATTGACGGCTGGAATTCAAACAGGAATTGCGGAGTGGTCTTCGGGGCTACCAATGAGGACGATCTTAATAGATCGATGAATATTCTAAAGGCGAAATACATTCTGCTTCCCGGTATTGGAGCCCAGAGCGGAAATCTCCGAAGCGTTGTTAATGCTTTTAAGAATTCTTTACACACAGGTTTCCTTATTAACATTTCGAGAGCGCTGATATATTGTTCAAACGGGAACGATTTTCCGGATTTACTCCAGCGTACAATTTCCGATTATCATTCTGAGATAAATAATTCATAAACAGCCCGCATGGGGTTGGAATATTTACCGGAGAATTGTATTTTTTAGAAGCGAAAATATGCAAAACTAAAACCGGATATTATCCTCCATTTAGGAGAGTTCGTCATGGAACTGAAACAGGAAGTTTTAGAAAAGACACTTCATGAAATCTGGTCGAAGCAGGAGTTCACCAAACCCATTGAGACTCTTGACGGATTAGCAATTGAAGTTCTTGACACGGGCGTTCTTAATACTGATTCAGCTGGGGCTGATTTTAAGAATGCAAGAGTGAGGATCGGCAACCTGACTTATGTTGGAGATATAGAGATTGACCGCGATTATAATGACTGGAGATCGCACGGACATAATATTGATAATAAATACAACAAAGTTATTCTTCACGCATGTCTCTTTAATAGCAAACACCATCATTTCGTTTTTACAAAGGACGGACGAAAAGTCCCTTCGATATGTCTCCATGGGCTTATTGATGAAAATATCACCCGGGATATTTCTAATTACCAGGAAAAGAAGAAACAGGAAATTAATTTTTTAAAATGCGACCAGACTAATATTCAGATGGAGCTCGAACTCAAAGAGCGGTTTCTTCTGAATCTTGGATTTGAACGTTATGATAAAAAATGTAAAAGAATATATGAGCGACTGAAGGAAATCACATTTTTAAATGAAATGAAAATCCATGAACCTGTTGTCAAATACGAGCTATCAGAGCAGTTTCACAAAAGAGAATTTTCTTTCACCGATTTTAACAACAAAGAAATATGGCAGCAGCTGCTTTATGAGTTTATTTTTGAAGCATTGGGTTACACAAAAAATAAAGCTATAATGATGAACCTTGCCAAGGCGTCCAACCTTAAATTTCTGAAAACATTAGGAAACGACAATGGTACTATTGGTCGAATTGAATCAGCATTATTTAATATTGCCGGTTTGGTTCCCTCTGATATCACTTTCCCTGATGGTCCGGAGAAAATATATCTTGATAAATTGAGGTCTGATTGGGAGTTTATTAAGAGAATTTACGATGGTGAGACTTTTGAAGTGACTAAATGGCATTTCTTTAAACTTCGGCCGCAGAATTTTCCTACAATCAGAATTGCCGGTGGAATTCATATTATATATCGGATCATGTATCAAAACATGCTGGAAACAATTGTAAAAAAAATCACCGAAATAAGGAATAATGATGCCCTCCTGAATAATCTGCGTTCGGTTCTTATTGTTAAGGGTTCCGGATTCTGGAAGAATCATTATGTGCTGGAACATCAGGTAAAAAAAGAATTAAAATATTTCATCGGTCTATCGAGAGTTGATGAAATATTAATCAATGTTATTTTGCCTTATTTTTCAGTGTATTTTGAAATTTTCGGAAATCAGCAGATATCAAAACGAATCCTGGGGATTTATAGAAATCTGAAGCAGGAGCCTGAAAATAAACTGGTTACAGATATTGCTTCAGGATTAAACATGCCTGATCATGTTCACAGGACGATATTCCAGCAGGGAATGATTGAATTGTTTCGAACTTATTGTTCTCAGGGAAAATGTCTTGAATGTGAAATCGGAAAAAATTCGTTCAATTAGAATTACCCGGATTTCCGTTCAGTTTATTGATCTCATCTCTTAATCTGGCAGCTCTTTCGTAGTCCTCTTTTTCAAGCGCCTGCCGCAGGTATTCCTGTAATGAGGAAATTCGCGCTTCCAAAGAATTATTTGTGCTTTCTTCTTCATCCTTAGCTTCTTCGGCGTCATTTTCAATTTCATCAATGAAATCATTTTCGTTCGAGGCTTCGTCATCCTGTGGATGATATGAGGCTGATTTCATAACACTTTCAGCCACAAAAATAGGGCATCTGACCCTTACGGCAAGTGCAATAGCATCGCTTGGACGCGAATCTATTTCGCTGGTAATGGATGCAACATCAAGGATAATTTTGGCGTGAAATGTATTATCGCGGAGTGCATCAATGATAACTTCGTTAACGTTAGCCCCAAGATGAACAATCAGCGTGCTCAGTAAATCATGAGTAAGAGGACGCGGGGTTGTATAGCCCTCCATCACAACAGCTATTGCCTGTGCTTCAAAAAGTCCGATAATAATCGGCAATCTTCTATTGCCGTAAACTTCCTTCAGGAGGAGCGCATGCGCTCCTCCCGGGTTGGGACTATTTGATAATCCAAATATTTCTACTTCAACTTTATCGATTCCGGTCATTAGTAATCTACTTTATCTTTTTTATCTCTTTGATCAATTCAGGAACTATTTCGAAAGCATCACCAACAATTCCGTAATCGGCAACCTGGAAAATTGGTGCATCTTTATCTTTGTTGATTGCAACGATATACTTGGATGACCGCATACCTGCAAGATGCTGTATTGCACCGGAGATAGCAACTGCGATATATAAATTTGGTGAAACGGTCTTACCGGTCTGTCCAACCTGCTCGCTATGTGATCTCCAGCCAGCGTCAACCACAGCTCTTGAAGCACCAACTGCCGCTCCAAGCTCTTCGGCAAGTTCTTCTATTAAAGTAAAGTGCTCCGGGCCCTTAAGTCCTCTTCCGCCTGAGACAATTTTATCTGCCTCGGCAACATCAAGTTTGCCTTCCGCTTTTTTTGTCTCAATCACTTTTGAACGAAGGTCAGCTTTTGTTACTTCTTTTACTGTTACAGCAGCTTTCAGGCCGGAAGGTTCTCCAGGATTGAAAACATTGGGGCGGAGAGTAAGAACTTTTACCGGACTTGTAATTTTTACATCAATCAGTGCTTTCCCGGCATAAACAGGGCGCGTAACGATAAATGATGTTGAATCAACCTGGTATGCTGTTGCGTCCATTGCCAATCCTGCATCAAGTTTTGCTGCAACCAAAGGAGCGAATTCTTTTGCCATAGATGTATTTGCAAATACTACAACTGTTTCAGAAGCACCCTGAGCATGTTCTGCCAGTGCCGAAGCATAAGCCGAACTGCTATAATTTGCAAAATCTTTGTTTTTAATATGTGTTACAGCAGGCACAGAAAAGTTTCCTGCTTTCTCAAGAGATTCTATCTCGTCCCCGATACATACAGCTTCAACCTCGGAGCCTGTTTTCCCTGCGATATCAGCAGCAACTCTTGCAGCCTCAAATGAAGCTTTTTTAATTATTCCATTTCTCTGTTCTAAAAATACAAGTACTTTTGACATTTTTTCCTCCCTTAAATTACCTTAGCTTCTTCTCTTAATAATCTGACAAGTTCCGGAACTGCGGATACATCCGTGCCCACAATTTTTCCGGATTCTTTTGCAGGGGGGCGTTTCATCTGAAGAAGTTCGACATAATTGGCAACTGCAAGTGCTGGTTTTTCCTCAATAATTTTTTTCTTTGCAGCCATTATACCTTTAAGAGAGGCATATCTTGGTTCATTCAATCCTTTTTGAGTAGTAATAACACAAGGGAGCGTGGTCTCGATAACTTCTTTTCCGCCTTCAATCTCTCGTTCAGCGGTAACTTTTGATCCTTCAACTGACAATGCCACAACGACACTTATAAGGGGCATACCAAGAAGTTCTGCAGTTAACTGACCAACAGCAGAACTGTCATAATCTACTGATTGCTTTCCGAAGAATACAAGGTCAGCCCCAATAGATTTTATCTCCGCGGCAAGAGCTTTTGCCACTGAGAGTGAATCCCTGTAGGAATCATCCTTAAGCAGGATTCCATTATCGATACCCATTGCAAGGGCTTTTTTAATTGTTTCTTTATTGGCATCTCCGCCCAATGAAACAACATAAGTTTCACCACCGGATTTTTCCTTATGTTTTAATGCTTCTTCAATTGCAAATTCATCATATGGATTAACAATATAAGTCACTCCGGTCGAATCAATGTTTTTACCGTCACCCGAGACATTAATTCTTGTGGCAGTATCCGGAACATGACTAACGCATACAACAATTTTCATTATTTCTCCTCTAAATTATGAGCGATATTGGTGAAGAAATTTTGCTTTAGTTAAATTTAAGTGCTAAATATAATCACTTTTTATTTTTTAATCTAATCCTAACGGATGTTGGCAAATATGGAAGACATTCCCGGGCAGATTCATCCGGAAATCACAAATGATGAGGAAACAAAAATAAAAGAACCAAATAAGGTGCTTTTATTTAATGATGATTATCACTCATTTCAGGAAGTAATTTTACAATTGGTGAAAGCGTTGCGATGTACAATTGAAAAGGCCTATGACCTGACAATGGAAGCTCATATGAACGGTAAAACAATTATTTATCAGGGCGAAATAAAAGAATGTCTTAGGATTACGTCAGTATTAGACGAAATAGATCTTCACACTCAGATCGTTATTTGAGTGCATTTTTGCCAGTACTTATTACAGCTCCGTTTAACACTTCTTTCACAGCCTCAAACAATTCTGTAGATTCCGGCGATAAAATCAGATCAGTTTGCTTATCAGCCGATTCCTCATTAGCTGCCAAAGCTTCGTTTTTTTTATTAACTTCAAATTTCAGAATATAAGGGCGGCTGAAGATACTTTCGATTTCTTTATTTAAAAACTGAACAAATAGGGGCTGGCTCTCAAGAGCACTTTTACCATTTCCGGAAGCAAGACTAATAATTAGAAAATTTCCTTCTATTTTCTCCGGGTATGAGGAATCGATTAAATTGAAATTTATCCTTTTCTTTTTCCTAATAACTGAGAGGAAATATTCCCATCCGCCTCTGATTTCCTCGATGCTGTTTCCACTTAACCTGTTTTCGGCTGTTACAGCAGTCTCAGTTACTGATTCTGGCTGCTGATTTTCCTTTTTTGTCTCATTTTTCTGATTTTGCGCAGAGCTTAGCTCCTGTTCATGCTTTTTTTTTTCAGGGTCAATCTGACCCAGGCTTTTAATTATCTCAGAGATCGAGGATGATTTCTCGAAACCGACCATGTGAGCAAGTATTAGCTCAAGTTTTAATTTTTCGTTCGGAAAAGATTTAATCTCATAGAATGAACGGTTAAGAAAATTTAATATTCTCAGCAGATCACCTTCAGAATAAACGCCTTTGTATTTTTTATATCTGCTCTTAATCTCCTCGGAGACCTCAAGATGTTTTGATGTGCCAGTGACACTTACCGCAAGTATATTCCGGTAGTGTTCAATTAGTCCATTCAGAAAATCCAGTGAATTCCAACCATTCGAATAAATTTTTGAAGTAATGTCGAATGTTGCGGCAAAATTATTTTGTAGAACTGCTTCCGATAACTCAAAATACAGTTCGTCATTAATAATATTGAACATTTCTCTGACAACCGAAAAGTCAACATTTGATCCGCAATAAGACACAACCTGGTCAAAAAGACTTTCAGCGTCGCGAAGCGCACCGTCAGCCTTTTTAGCAATAACCGTCAGTGAATTATCGTCAACGGCAATACCTTCAGCCACAGCAATTTTTGAAAGAAGCTCTTTGATTATGTGCAGTTCTATCCTTCTGAAATCGAATCGCTGGCAGCGGGATAAAATTGTTGCCGGGACTTTGTGAACATCTGTTGTGGCAAAGATGAAGATCGTGTGCGAGGGCGGCTCTTCAAGAGTTTTAAGCAGTGCATTAAAAGACTCAGTGGTTAACATATGGACTTCATCAATGATATACACTTTGTACTGTCCGGATGTTGGTGTGTACTGAACAGTCTCCCTTAATGAACGAATTTCCTCAATTCTTCTGTTCGAGGCACCATCAATTTCAATCACGTCCATAGACTGTGATGTGTTAAAAGACTGACACATTTTGCATTTATCACAAGGTTCACCATCTAACGGGGATGTGCAGTTTAATCTTTTAGCAAGTATTCTTGCAGTGGTAGTCTTCCCAACTCCTCTGGGACCAGCAAAAATATATGCATGAGCCACCCGGTTCTTAATAATCGCATTAGTTATTGTCTTTGTTATATGCTCCTGACCAACAACATCAGCAAAAAAACGCGGGCGCCATTTCCTGGCAGTAACTAAGAAACTCATATTTATAAAATCTTATAATTTGACAGATTAATAATTTCGGAAAATTTTTTAAGCAACTCCTCAAGGTAATATTTATCCACGAAAGTAAAAGCATTCAATAGATAACTATCGAGATCAAAAACACCAATTAACAAATTATTTTTTGTCACCGGTAAAACAATTTCGCTGTTCGAACCAGAATCACAGGCTATATGCCCAGGGAATTTATGTACATCCGGGACTATTACCGTTTCCATTATTGAAGCGGCTTTCCCACAAACTCCTTTCCCAATTTTAATTTTTGTACAGGCGGGTTTTCCCTGGAATGGTCCTAAGTATAAGGTCTCCCCTTCGCCCAGGATATAAAATCCAGCCCAGCTTATTTTATTAAAAGCATTAAAGATAGCTGCCGAGAAATTTGCCAATGCTGTTGTTACGGGTTCATTAGAATCAAAAGTTGCCGGGAGATATTCGAGCAAAGATTTGTAAATTTGCTCTTCCGGCAATTCTTTATCAATTAGAGTTTGGTTCATCTGCACTCTTTTTGGTGGTTTTTGATTTGTTTACCTTAGTTTTCTCACCTTGTGACTCAAAAACAATCTTTATTGCTTCGGTAATTGTTTCAACAGGAATAATTTGGAGAGATTTTAATATCTCTGCTCTAACCTCTTTAAGGTCTTTCTCATTCTCTGCAGGAATAAGCACTAATTTAATGCCGCTTCGTTTTGCCGCGAGGAGCTTCTCATTCAGACCTCCAATTGCCAGAACATTGCCGCGCAATGTTATCTCGCCTGTCATCGCAACATCACTCCTGGCTGGAATTCCCCTGAATGCTGAATACATTGCCATTGCCATTGTAATTCCTGCTGACGGTCCATCTTTGGGTATTGCACCTTCAGGCAGATGTATGTGTACTTCTTTATGTTTATAGAAATTCTTAGCCAAACCAAGATCTTCGGATTTCGACCGGATATAACTGAGGGCAGCCTGCGCAGATTCCTTCATTACATTTCCTATCTGTCCTGTAAGCGTAAGCCTTTCAGCCCCATCCATTACAGTGACGTCCACATTTAGAATCTCACCCCCGACACTTGTCCATGCCAATCCGGTAATACTTCCTATTCTCGCTTCCTTCTCAGCTTTTAATGATCTAAATCTCGGAACGCCCAGAAATTCTTTAACATATTCAGGCGTAATTTCAAAAGCAGCGGGTTTTTTCCTGTTTTTGGATTTGCTTCCTTCCAGCACTATCTTTTTTGCTGTCTTTCTGAGCACCGATGCAATTTCTCTTTCAAGATTTCGAACGCCAGCTTCCCTGGTATAATCAGAAATTATTTTTTCAACAGCATTATCGGACAGGCTGACATTATATTTATCAAGTCCATTCATTTTAAGTTGTTTTGGAATGATATGGTCTTTTGCAATCCTCAGTTTTTCAAATTCAAGATATCCGGGGAGTTCAATGATCTCCATTCTATCCTGAAGCGGAAGAGGAATATTATATCGCACGTTGGCCGTAGTTATAAACATAACATTCGAAAGATCATAATCGACATCCAGATAATGATCGTTAAAGCTATGGTTTTGTTCTGGATCCAGCACTTCAAGCATTGCTGCGGAGGGGTCGCCTCTGAAATCCATACTCATTTTATCAATCTCATCAAGTAAAATAACCGGATTATGAGTTTTGGCACGTTTCATTGATTGAATAATTTTCCCGGGCATTGAACCGATATATGTTCTTCTGTGTCCTCTAATTTCTGCTTCATCTCTTACTCCGCCAAGACTTATCCTGACAAAATTCCTCCCGAGAGCTCTTGCTATAGATTTCCCAAGTGATGTTTTACCAACTCCGGGTGGTCCCACAAAACAGAGTATCTGTCCTTTCATACTTTTTACAAGATTAAGTACGGCAATATGTTCGAGGATACGGTCTTTTGGTTTATCTAACCCATAATGATCCTGATCGAGAATTACCTGTACATTTTTCAGATCAAGATTGTCTTTGGTGCGTTTTGACCAGGGGACATCACACAGCCAATCGAGATAATTTCTTATAACTGTTGATTCGGGTGAATTTGGGGGAGTTTTTTTTAGTTTGTTTAATTCATCGTTAGCTTTCTCAAAAACTTCCTTCGGCATTTTTGCCTTTTTGATTTTATCTTTGAGTTTGACGATTTCAGGCGAAATCTCATCATCCTCACCCAATTCATCATGCAGAATTCTGATTTGTTCCTGGATAATAAATTTTCGCTGTGATCTGGAAATGTTTTCCTGAACTTTACTCTCAATCTCTTTTTCGATTTTAAGTATATCGATCTCTGAAGTAAGTATCTTAATTATCGTAAATATTTGATCTTTTATAGAAAATTTTTGAATAATTGATTGTTTTACTTCTATTGACTGGCTAATATTTGCTGCAACATAAAAAACTTTGCGATCGGGTTCATCAATGTTATCAAAAGCACTGATCGCCTCAGTGGGCACTGATTTACTGATCTTGACATATTCTCTAAAAAGATTGGACATCTGACGTATAAGAGCATTAAGTTCTTTGGGATCTTCGTGCGTGCTGATAACAATTTCGACTTCAGCTTCGAAAAATTTGTCCTCACGTGTAAAGCGTAAAATCCTGCCTTGAATAACGCCATCGACGAGAATCTTCATGAGCCCGTTTGGGAGCTTCAGTATCTGAATTATTTTTGCAATTGTACCTTCAGTATAAATATCATCCTTTGTAGGCTCTTCAATATTTGATTTTTTCTGGGCTGCAAGAAAAATGAATTTCGAATTTTCAAGAGAATAATTTGCTGCTTTTATTGATTGATCACGCCCAACAAGCACAGGAAAAATCATATAAGGGAATATAACATTGTCTCTTAAAGGCAATACAGGCAATTCTTTGGGTATATTTTCAACTACAGTCTGTACTTCTTTTTTATCTTTGGAATCTGCTTTCATTTCTACCGAGAATAATTAATTTTAAACTCAAAATATAGGATTTTAATTTTCGGCTAACAAGGAAACAAAACATGCCCTCAATAAAGTGTCTTCCCTGATTTTGTAATACCAGACAGACTTTTATTAAAATTGAGACGCTATTTTGTAATATTTTTACGATTCCATAAAAATATTAGCCAGTATCCTATCATTCAAAATCATTAAACAGGATTTTTATGATTGAACATCTTGAAATTGCTGCCCGGATTGCAGGATCCATAATCAGGGAAGGTTTCGGTTCAAGGATTGAAATTGAATATAAAACGAACATTTCAAACCTTGTTACAAATATTGATTTAAAAGCTGAAGAAGCCATCATTAATTATATTTTAAATAATTTCCCGACTCATTCCATTCTTTCTGAAGAAAGCGGAAAATCATTAAAAGATGAAGAATTTCTCTGGGTTGTTGACCCGCTCGATGGCACAACAAATTTCGCTCACGGTTTGCCGATTTTTTCTGTCTCCATTGGACTTATGAACAGGGGAGAGATAATTGCCGGAGTTATTTATGATGTTATGCGCAATGTGCTCTATACTGCCGAATTGAATAAAGGCGCATTTGCAAACGGCAGAAAACTCTCTGTAAACGAAAATGATGACATTCGTAAAAGTCTTTTAGTCACAGGATTTCCTTATAATGTTGATGAAAATCCTGATAACGTTATTGAAAAATTTTCGAAAGTTATTAAATCGAGCAGGGCAGTAAGGCGGCTTGGTTCTGCAGCAATTGACATGTGTTATGTTGCTGAGGGTGTTTTTGACGGCTTCTGGGAAGTGTCTCTTAATCCCTGGGATATGTGTGCAGGGGTTTTACTTATTGAGGAAGCAGGAGGCAGAGTTACTGATGAAAATGGCTTGAGAATTGACATTTTCGAAAAACAAATAGTTGCGACAAATGGAAAAATCCATAACAGTCTTTTGAATCTTTTAAGTGAGGCTGGCAGAGAGGCAATGCAATAATCTCTAAAAATTCATTCCAGCTTTTTATCTTATATTGTTAATGAGGAAGGGAATGTGTTTGTTCTGTTCCTCTGTAGTTGTTAAAATTTTAATGGTTGATATGCTCCTAAAGTTGATTATAAAATCACTCTTTATGGCTCCCTGAATTGAATATTTTCGGAAAATTGCTTAAATTTCTATTCTATGCCAAAAAATATAATCATTGCCATTGATGGTCCGGCTGGTTCTGGTAAAAGCACTGTTGCAAAGTTACTTGCGCAGAAACTTGGATTCATTTATGTGGATACAGGTGCGATGTACCGTGCAGTTACATACCTCGCACTTCAGGCTGATGCCAAAATGGAATCAGAAATTGTAAAACTGCTTAAATCAGTTGAACTTCGTTTGCTTTTTGAAGATGGAGTTATAAAAGTTTTGGCAAATGGCGATGATATTACCGATGAACTGAGGTCGCCGGTGATCAATGATAATGTGAGTTTTGTAAGTAAAATCCCCGAGGTTCGGGAACAACTTGTTTTACTTCAGCAGAATCTGGTGAAGTATGGTTCACTCGTTGCTGAAGGCAGGGATACTACCACAGTTGTTTACCCTGATGCAGAAATAAAAGTTTATATGGAAGCTTCAATAAACGAAAGAGCCCGAAGACGGTATCTTGAGTTCGAAGCAAAAAAAGAAAATATTTCTATTGAGCAGGTAAGTAAAAATCTTTCAGAGAGGGACAGGATTGACAGTCAACGCAAAGTGAGCCCGCTCAAAATTGCAGAGGATGCTGAAATAATTGATACAACTGAATTTTCGATTGATGAGGTTGTAGAAAAATTACTGAAGAAAGTTTACGATAGATTAAAAGTTTAAAAGCCAGAGACATGTTAAATTAAATTACGGCTATGATTGATTTTATGGCTTTTTGATCATAACCGGTACATTATTTTTTTTGGAGGATAAATGTCCGAACAAGAACAAGCAACGGATGTTAAACGCAAAGATTTGGGCAGGATAAAGTTCCTGAACGCTGATGACTATTCCGAGGCGGAACTTCAGACCTTGGCAAGCCTTTATAATGAATCATTCCGGGATATTAAAGAAGGTGAGATAATTAAAGGCAAGATAGTTGGATATTCAGGCGATAACGCTGTTATCGATGTGGGATTCAAATCTGACGGAACAATTTCGAAACTTGAATTCAATTCAACTGATGAGATGAAAATTGGATCGGAAGTAGAAGTTGTTATCGAAAGTGTTGAGGATACCGATGGCTATCTCGTATTAAGCAAAAAACGCGCAGACTTTCTCAGAATCTGGGAAAGAATTAATAATGCCTACAAAGATGATACAATTCTCACCGGAAAAATCCTTAAAAGGATCAAGGGTGGTATGGTTGTTGACCTCATTGGAATTGAGGCATTTTTACCAGGTTCACAGATTGATATCAGACCTGTCAGGGATTTTGATTCTTTTGTCGGTCAGACGATGGAATTCAAAATCGTTAAAATCAACAATACAACTGAAAACGTTGTTGTTTCACACAAAGTACTTATCGAAGAAACAATTGCCGATCAGAGAAAAGAAATACTTTCGAAACTGGAAAAAGGTCAGATTCTTGAAGGAACCTGCAAAGCTATCACAGATTTCGGTGTGTTCGTTGATCTTGGCGGCGTGGATGGACTTATTCATATTACCGACCTTAGCTGGGGAAGAATCAATCATCCTTCTGAAGTTGTTAAACTTGACGAAAAGATTAAAGTTGTTGTTACAGATTTCGATACTGAGAGAAAGAGAATTTCACTTAGTCTCAAACAACTGCTCCCACACCCATGGGAAAATATCGATGCCAAATATAATCCTGGCGATAAAGTTTCCGGAAGAGTTGTTTCTCTTACAGATTACGGTGCATTCATTGAAATTGAAAAGGGCATCGAAGGCCTTATTCACATCTCAGAGATGAGCTGGACTCAGCACATCAGCCATCCTTCGCAGTTCGTTTCGATGGGTCAGGTTGTTGAAGCTGTGATACTCTCTCTCGATAAAGATGAGAAAAAGATATCTCTTGGCATGAAACACCTCACACCAGATCCGTGGCAAGAACTAATGAAAAAATATCCTGTTGGATCGAAACACAAAGGAATTGCAAGAAACCTCACCAATTTCGGTGTCTTTGTTGAACTCGAACCCGGCATTGACGGATTGGTCCATATTTCTGATCTTTCATGGACTAAAAAGATCCGCCACCCCGGCGAAGTTGTTAAAAAGGGTGAAGAAATTGAAGTTGTTGTTCTTGGTGTTGATACCGATCAAAGGAAAATCTCACTTGGTCACAAACAGATCAATGATAACCCCTGGGATGCTTTCGAGACTGGTTATGCAGTTGGTGTTGAAACCACTGGCAAGGTTGTCAGGATTATTGAAAAAGGTCTTATTTGTGAGTTGCCCGATTCAGTTGATGGGTTTGTTCCAACATCTCAACTATCACCATCAAGAATTAAGAACATTTCATTCTGTTTCCCAGTTGAAACCGTTCTTGCTCTTAAAGTAGTTGAATTCGATAAAGAAAATAAAAAAATCGTGCTCAGCGCTGTTGCTGCAATGAAAGATAAAACAGATGAAGAGATAAACGATTTTATCAAAAAGCATAAGCTTGAAAAAGTGACTGTTAACGACATTCTTAGTGCCGATGCAGCCAAATTCGATTCTTCTGATTTCAATATGTATAATCCTGAAAGTCAGAAACCTTCAATTGAGATTCCTTCACAGAAGGATCAAAATAAACCAGCAAGGGAACCGAAGGCTCAGAAAGCAGCTAAAACTGAAGCAAAAGCAGAAGAATCTGCCGAACCTGCAGTTGAAGAAGAGTCAAAACCTACAGAATGATTTGATTAAAGTCGTTCTGTAAAAATTATAGGACTGTATTTTTCAAAGAGAAGTAATATTTTTGAAAATACAGTCCTTTTTTATTTAAGGAAAGGAGAATTTTCTTTTTTTGAAAGCCGCATTTTATACACTTGGTTGTAAACTGAATTACTCAGAAACCGCGACAATAAGTCAGGAATTTCTGAACAAAGGGTTCGATATTATTCCCTTTGAACAGCCCGCTGATGTTTATGTCATCAATACATGTACCGTAACTCAGAATGCGGAGAAAGATTGCCGCCAGACTGTTCGGAGGGCTTTACGTCAGAATCCGGATGCCCTTATTGTTGTAACGGGATGCTACGCCCAATTGAGGGCTGAAGAGATCGGACAGATTGAAGGGGTGGATTTTGTACTTGGAAGTAATGAAAAATTCAGGATTTTTGATTATATAAAAGATTTTGAAAAGAATGAATTATCCTGCATTCACGTCTCCGATTCAGATGATTTGGAAAATTTTTATTCTGCTTCATCTTCCGAAGCTGATACCAGAACCAGAGCATTTTTTAAAGTGCAGGATGGCTGCGATTATAAATGTTCATTTTGTACAATACCGAAGGCAAGAGGTAAAAGCCGCAGTATGAATCCCTCGGATGCTGTTTCAAAATTCCATTCGCTTATAAGGGAGGGTTACAAGGAAGTCATTCTGACAGGTGTTAATGTCGGAGATTATGGCTTGAATTATGACCAGGATCTTTATAAATTATTAAAATCATTATTACAGACACCCGGAGACTACAGGCTGCGTATCAGTTCAATCGAACCGAACCTGCTGAATGATAATCTCATCTCTCTTGCTGCTGACGATGAAAGGGTATGCAATCACTTCCATATCCCACTACAGAGTGGTTCGGACAAAATTCTGAAACTTATGAGAAGACGTTATAATTCATCTGATTATAAAAGAGTGATTGAGAAACTGAATGCCAGGATTGCAGACATTGGAATTGGGGTTGACATTATTGTTGGTTTCCCTGGTGAAGATGAAAATGATTTTGAGAATACATACAATTTTGTAAATGCCCTGGATGTGTCCTACTTCCAAGTTTTCACTTATTCGGAGAGACCAGGAACTTCGGCACTGGAATTAGGCAATGTTGTGGATGTAGGGTTACGTAGAAAAAGAAATAATATGCTCCGAATTCTAAGCGCCAAAAAGCGTGCCGCTTTCTATAGACGTATGAAGGGGAAAACGCTCCAAACTCTTTTTGAAGAGAATGAATCAAATGGCCGGATGACTGGCTGGAGTTCAAATTATACCAGGATTAAAGCAGATCATAATCCGGCAATGATTAACAATCTGATTCAGGTGCAGATATCAGAAACTGATGGTGAATTTTGTTATGCCGAAACATCTCAAATAAAAAATAATTTTAAATTAGCAGTCGGTCAATTATGAAAAAAATGTATGTGATTCTCTTACTAAGTTTCTCCTTGTTTGGTCAAAGTTCTAAAGCATTATTCCATGAAGACTTTATGAATAGAATTCAGCTTGAAAAAAATGATGAGATAAAACTCACTGCTGATCCTGTCAAAAAAAGTCCATTTTTGGGCGCTGTTTATTCTTTTTTACTTCCTGGTATGGGGGAACTGTACTCAGGTGATTATGGTACAGGAAAATATTTTACTATTGCAGAGGCTTTTATTTGGGGCGGTTTTGCAGGTTTTAGTATGTATGGTGATTGGCAGAAAGAAAATTATATTGCTTATGCAGCTTCCGCCGGGGGAGTAACAACCGATGGTAAAGACGAAGAGTTTTTTGCCCGGATCGGTGAATATCCGAGTGTTTTCGAGTATAATAGAATAAGCAGACTTAATCGTGATTTCGATGAAACTTATGACGAGCAGGTTTACTTTTGGGATTGGAAAACAGATGCAGCGAGAAAAGAATACCGGAACACCTGGGTTTCGAGTGAACAGGCATATAATAACGTCAGGTTTGCTGTCGGTGCTATGATAATAAACAGGATAGTCAGTATAATAAATGCAGTCAGACATGTTAATTCTTATAACCGATCGATTCAGAATTCAGATCAGATCAGTATTTCGGCAACTTATCTGCCTCAGGGGAATAGCTCAATGATCAGGCTCAATTTTTATGGAGCCTTCTGATGCCGGGTTTGACTTCTGCCGCGGATTATTGAACATATTTCAGGTATTCTCATGAATTATAAAATGGTTGTTCAGTATGAGGGGAAGAAGTATTCGGGCTGGCAGAGACAGAAAAATGCGCTCTCAATTCAGGAGGTGATCGAAGAAAAAATCAAGCTTATTACTTCGGAATCAGTGAATTTGATCGGCTCCGGCAGAACTGACGCTGGAGTGCATGCATTCGGGCAGGTATGTAATTTCCGCATTGAGAAGGAACTTGATACTGTAAAAATATTTCGATCACTTAATGCCGTCTTACCTGTTGATATCTCAGTTACCAGTATTGATGCAGTGCATGAATCATTTCACTCAAGATTTGATGCCGTTTCCAGGTCATATCTTTATTATTTCACTTTTGAAAAATCGCCCTTTTACAGAAAATATTCTTATCAATATGGTCCTGCTAAAAACCTCGATGTGGAAAAATTGAATGATTTGAGCAGGGTATTTTTAGGTAAACATAACTTCAAGTCGTTCTGCAAAAAGGGAGATGATCTTGACAAACATGACTGTAATATCCTTAATATTCGCTGGCGGAAAGATACTACAAAATTAATATTCTTTATTGAAGCAAATCGCTTCCTTCATGGAATGGTTAGAGCAATTGGAGGTACCATTCTATATGCAGTTGAGAATGGACTGAATGAGGATTATATCCTTGATATATTTGCTGAGAGGGACAGGAAAGCCTCAGCAACCGCTCTTCCATCACAGGGACTGTTCTTATTCAAGGTCAAATATCGGTCTTGATTATGAAAGACCGGTTTAACATTTTCACCCGCTCGGTTGACATTAATTGTCCTGTTGATAAATTATTCAATTTTCATCTTGATACGAATAATGTAATAAAAATATCTCCACCTTTTTTGAAAGTGAGAGTCAGGCACATTTCGGATTTGCCCCTGAAGGAAAAGTCGCAAATTACAATAGAAATTGGCAGATTCGGTATGTATATCCCCTGGAAAGTCGAAATTGAGAAAATCAGTTTTCCCACACAAATTGTTGACTTGCAGATCAGCGGTCCTTTTAATTACTGGAAGCATGAACACAATTTTTTGCTGAAAGGTGAGCTAATAACTATGACAGATAAAATAGTTTTTATTCTGCCTTTCGGGATTATTGGAAAAATATTTCTTCCCTTTATTTTGCTGAATCTAATTTTTATGTTTAGATACCGGCATAAAAAAACAAAACAATTAATGGAGAATGATGGATCTTGAGCGCTTACATCCTGTGATTATTCATTTCCCAATAGTTTTTCTTTTTGTTTATCCTTTCCTCGAATTTATTTTATTAAAAAAAACGGGAAACCCTTCCATTTTTAGCGGATTATTTGTCCTTGCCTTCGGAATAGTATTCGCAATTCTGGCAGCACTTACAGGAAACGCTGCTGAAACCGTTGTGATAACCAGTTTAGACCCTGTTAAAGATAAATATATATATGACCTTATCAGAACTCATTCAAATTTTGCCACATACACTATACTATGGTATTCACTAATTCTGATTTTTCAGTTCTATTTAATAATAAAGAAAAAAATGTCCCACAGGCTAAAGTATATTTTTATTATATTAGCATTGTGCGGTCTTTACCTGATTTATATGACTGGTGATCAGGGAGGAACGCTGGTTTTTCAATATGGTATTGGCACTCAACTGATTAAATAAACTTAATGAAGAAATTTTTTATCCTGTTTCTGGTTTTAGCCGGAAATTACTTTCCTCAGATTTATGAACTTGGAGAGGCAAGAGGCACTTTTATGGGGCTGGGAGTAGGTCCTAGGATACCAATTGCAGAATATTCTGAGAGCCACAATATTGGGGTAGGTTTTGATTTTAAGTTTTCTTATACCGACAACAAACTATTACCGATCTTTTTATATGGAACAGCAGGTTATCAGCATTTTCCCGGCAGACAGGATTTTTATAAAAATAGTCACTATTCTGCGATCTCTTCAAATCTGTTGATAGTGAAAACCGGTGTTCATTATTTTTTCCCTCCGATAATATCTGACTATATCCTGCTTATGCCGACTCTTGAAGGGGGAATTTCATTTGGTTACTTTGAGACCTCACACAGGTATAAGGAGGGGACAGGAATCAGAAATTTTGTTGAAGAAACTTTTAAGACAGGTTTTCACGGCGCTATCGGAATTTCAATGTTTCTAATGGATGCTTCATTATCATATAACTATTTTAAGAATAATGGCATTATCGCTTTCGATTTGAGAATAACTATACCGATATTTATAATCTTCTAAGAGGTGAATGATGATTTACGAAAATCTTTTAGTGGAAATAACCATGGAAAAAATTGCAATCGTTACGTTAAACCGACCCGAAAAACTCAATGCATTAAATGATGCAACATTTGATGAATTAGATCATTGTTTTTCAGGATTGCAGGTAAATGATGAAGTTAAGTGTGTGATTATTACCGGAAGCGGAGAGAAAGCGTTCGTAGCTGGCGCAGATATTTTGGAGCTGAACAGACAGAATAAGCAATCAGGTTCAGTCTTTTCAGCTCCAAAATATCTGCGCAATTAGGGAAACCGGTAATCGCCGCAATAAACGGCTTTGCTTTGGGAGGCGGATGTGAACTCGCACTTAGTTGCCATATACGCTATGCTTCCGATAATGCAAAATTTGGACAGCCGGAAATAAATCTTGGCATCATTCCCGGATATGGGGGGACTCAAAGGTTAGCGAGGCTGATTAATGTTGGGAGAGCTTTGGAATTAATACTATCCGGAAGGATGATCGATGCTGAAGAGGCATTAAAGATTGGACTTGTGAATAAAGTTTTCGAGAAATCAGAACTCATGCCGAAGACTATGGAATTAGCCTCAGGCATAGCATCAAAAAGTTCAGGTATCCTTGGATATGCACTTTCAGCAACTTTAGCCACTAACTCTCTCGATCTCCAATCAGGTTTGGACCTGGAATCAGAATTATTCGGAATTGCCTGCGGGACAAATGATTTTCAGGAAGGAACCAGTGCATTCCTTGAAAAAAGAAAACCCGTTTTCAGGGAGTAATTATAAATGAAGCGAGTTTATGCTTACCTGGGTATTACGACAATTGCAGCAGTGCTTCTCACAGTTTACTTTTTTATTCATCTTGTACGAAGTGAGACTCAAACCCAGGCGGAATTCATTGACAACCAGACAAGGATTTGTGTCCAAAACATCATTAAACAGGCAGAATTTTTTGATCAGGATCTTGCCGTACTTCTTGATTCAGAACAAAGCAGCGGATTCAATCTTTCTACAAGCAATTCGAATTTCAGGATTAAAATCCAGCGATTTTATTCGAGATATCAGGAACTTATAGACTCCCTTATACTTACTGATTATGAAAAAACAATTAAAGTTACAAAGGGAAGGGAAAACAGGTACTCATTTATTCCTGTGGAATCATTAAGCTGGCAGCAAACTGTGGAGTACAGGACTGTAGGAGAACATGACGGGTCAATTGTGCTTTCCTTTCCAATATTTGATACATCCGGCAGGTTATCCGGTGTAATCAGTTCTTTCCTTGATATTAAAACATTTGTTGAGACCGAACTCAAAAATTATTACCTCGGTGAAGAAAGTTATGAAATTTTCACCCAGAAGGGTAGTGATATATTTTCGCTCAGATATATCGGCAAAGAAAAGAAAAAATTAGACCGTACAGTTTTTGAGAAAGAAACTTTCGAATCTATGCAGGATCTTCTTGCCTCAGGAGTGATCACCAAAAGTGAATTTGCCATTAACCGCGATGGTGAAGAAATTGCCCTTCTTGGAACGGCATTTCCTTTTGAAATTTTCTCAAACGAATTTTTACTTGTTTTTGCAATTGATAAAAATGTTCTGCTTGAGACCATTCAGCGTAATTCATATCTTATTTTTTTCCTGCTTTTTGCTGTGACTACATTGGTTATTTCAGTGTTTATTATAATCATCCGGGAGAGAAATTTTGCCTTCAAAGAACTCTCGGAGAGCAAGGATGAACAGAAAAGATTACTTGAAGATCAGCAATTGCTGCTCACACATTCCCGTGACTTTATTTTTCGTCTCGATAAGCACTGGAACATAAATTTTCTTTCAAATAATTTCACTTCAATAATGGGGTACGAAAAAGAGTCGATCTATGGTGATTTCAGGAAGATAATTAAAAACTATCCTCAAACCAGAGAAAAACTGCTTGCGACCCTTGAACTGGTGATCAAAGGTGAAAACCCGCCCACATTCGAAGTGGAAGCAATGCATAAGGATGGTTCGACAATTATCCTTGAGATATCGGCAAAACCCCTCAGGGATCCGGATGGGGATCTTACAGGACTGATAGGAATAGCGAATGACATAACTGATATTTATGCTACTGAGATGATGTTGCGTGAGACTCAGGAGCGAATCCGGTTTATTACTGAAAATATGAATGAACTTATTTGTCTTCACGACCCGGATGGAAGATATGAGTATGTGTCGCCATCGGTGATTGATCTTCTTGGATATAAACCGGATGAACTTTTAGGTCAGAATCCATTCTATTTTCTAAAAATAGGCTCTTCAAGACTGATTAAAGGAGCAATGTCCGGACGAAATCTGGAACTCTCAGTCGATAATATAGTCCAGTTGTATGTTCAAAGGAAGGATGGGGAGTTTACGTGGATCGAAGTTGTTACTCAGCCAATCAGGGACACAAAGAATAGGATAATTAATATCCTTAGTGTTTCTCGTGATATCACTAAAAGGATGGAAGCAGAATTTAAGTTAATTGAGAGTGAAGAAAGATTCCGTTCACTTTTCCGTGATGCAGCAACTGGAATTGCACTGATTGATGTTGACGGACGGATTATTGATGCAAATAGTGCTTTCTGTGATTTCTTACGCCTTGATATAAATGAAATTCTGAGCAGAAATTTTGGAGTTTTCTGTTGGGATGAAGACAACGCAAAAGATTCAGTTTACAAACGTGAACTTATGGCAGGTGAGAGAGAAAGCTATCAGGTGGAAAAACGGTTCAGGCGAGGCGATGGTAACCTGATATGGGGTAGGATGACCGCTTCAGCAGTAAAAGGTGGTGAGGGTCGTGTAAAGTTTATGATAGGCATGATTGAGGATATCACCGAGAGGATGAATTATGTTGAAGAACTTAAAAAAGCTAAGGAAGATGCAGAAGCTGGATCGAGAGCAAAGTCGGAATTCCTCGCAACGATGAGTCACGAAATCCGGACACCTATGAACGGTGTGATTGGAATGACGAGTTTGTTAATTGAGACCAGACTCAATCAGGAACAACGTGAATATGTTGAAATTGTGCGAACAAGCGGAGAGGCTTTATTAAATCTTATCAATGATATTCTTGATTATTCGAAAATCGAAGCCGGTAAAATGGACCTTGAAGAGGCTCCTTTTCAACTGAATCAGTGTCTTGAAGAGGCTATTGATCTGACAGCGAATTCTGCGGAAAAAAAGGGGCTCGAATTAGCTTACCTTATTGACCCAAACGTGCCTGAAGTGATTCTGGGCGATACGTCCAGGTTAAGGCAGGTTCTTGTCAACCTTATCGGGAATGCTATCAAATTTACATATTACGGCGAGGTCTTGATAACGGTCCGGAAAACCGAAGAAATCAAGGGAAAATCAAGAATATTATTCCAGGTAAAAGATACCGGAATCGGTATTAACAAGGAAAAAGCAAATATTCTTTTCAAGGCATTCTCCCAGCTTGATTCAAGTACAACCAGGAAATTTGGCGGGACAGGATTGGGGCTGGCAATCTGCAAACAGATTGTTGAACTTATGGATGGTAAAATATGGGTGGACAGCGAAGAAGGAAAAGGCTCGACCTTTTCATTTTCTATCGATGTTCTGCCGCTGCCAGGAAGAATGATCAAAGATCACAACATCGATTCTCTTAAGAATAAAAGACTACTCATTGTTGACGATAATTTGACAAATCTGAAAATTTTCAGAACAATGACTGAAAAATGGGGATTTTTACCCGAAACCGTCGAATCGGGGTTATCTGCTCTTTCCCGTATTCAGGAGGGGAGGACGTATGATGCAATTATTCTCGATATGCAAATGCCTGAAATGAGCGGATTGGAATTGGCGAAAAAACTTCATTCTCTACTGGGAAAGAAACTTTCTCCTATTGTTTTTGTAACATCCTATTCATTTACGGAAAGTGAAAAAAATGAAGCGATGAACTATTACACCGCTCATTTGACTAAACCAATAAAACAATCACAACTTTTCGATGTTTTACACTATATCTTTTTTTCAGAGACGGGGAATATGATTCGGCAGGAAGAGGAAATGGTACTTAAAACAGGGCAATCATTTGCACAAAAATTTCCTATGCGAATTCTGATTGCAGAAGACAATCCCGTTAATCAGAAATTTGTGCTACATGTCTTAAAAAAAATTGGATACACAGCAGACGTGGCGGGTGACGGCAAAGAAGTTCTTGATCTTTTAGCACAAAAAAAATATGATCTCATTTTTATGGATATCCAGATGCCGGTAATGGATGGATTCGAATCAACCAGGGTGATCATTAATAAATATGGTGATTTAAGGCCTAAGATTATTGCGCTCACTGCAAATGCACTTAAAGATGACAGGGAAAAATGTCTTAACGCCGGAATGGATGAGTATATGAGCAAACCGGTAACAATGGATAAGATAAAAGAAATGATTGTTAAGCAATGGAATGATATCCAGGAATTACGGGGCGATCACGAACCGGAAATTAAAAAAGAGCCGGAGATTCATACTGATTCACTTTTATCAATGGAAATAATTAATCAGTACCTTGAGAGTGAAAATCCCGAAGATGCTGTGTTTTTCAGGGAGATTATTGAAATGTCGCACGGGAATATTTCTGATCTTATTGCAACACTCACTGAAAACCTGATCTATAATGATATGAAAAGCCTTACCAGGAATGCACACAGTATAAAAGGGCTTGCGTTCAATATAGGGGCTTCCAGACTTGGGGAAATGGCCAAAGAAATAGAGGATTTTTCTAAAGAAGAAAATGCCTGGCAGGTTTCAAAACGCGTACAGGATATTGAACCGCTTTTTAAAAAATCGTTCGCTGAATTGAAAAAAATAATTGGTTGAGCAAAATATCTGTGCAACTATTCGAGAATAAAAAATCTGTTCTTTTTCTTCTGATTGCGTTGGTCAGTTTGTTGGGAGTAACTGATGTTATTTTAAGAATTTTTTATGAGCCGGGAAAAACAATTACTGAAAGACGAACAGATGTTCACTTCATTTCTGAGCAGTTCGAAAATAGTCTGAGTAATTATGCAGTCCCTGATGGCAATATTAAAAGGGTGCTCGATAAACTGAAGAATGACACTTTATATTATTATTACACAGTCGATCTTCCCAAAGCATTCCCGCAACCGCTTCTTTTACAGGAGATACGAAAATTACTTCCCGACACCAAGATCAAAATACTAAGTTATGAATTTCCAATTGATGGTGAAACAAAAGTTGAGATATTTGCTGACAGTCTTCTTCGATTACGTGCAAAACTAAATAAAAATCCCGAATGTCAGAGGAGGGAAGTAATGCTTTTTTTGGTTATCAGCGAAATTGAGCCCTCTGATCCGGAAAGATTTGAAAATTCTCTTCGTATTACCATTCCTTTCTCACTGGCACTTCGCCCGGGGGAAGCTGAGTATAAGAGTCTTACAACAATCGGTGAATTTGGAAAATCATATTGTCTGATTCTCGACGATGATGTTAAGGATGAAAACTATCTAATTGATGAGGAATATACCAAGACAAAAATCTCGAGAATCATTACAAACATTGCACGAGATTTCTCAGGAGCCAGATTCATTTTAGTTGATCCGGAATCAGCTCTTTTTAATTCTCCTATTTATGATTTTGTTGAAAAAGAGTTTAAAAAATGGCGGATAACTCTTCTGACTTACAAAGATATTAATCATGTGATACCAAAATCTGATGATGATATTAAATCAGTTTTTACTTATCTGATGACGACAGTTGAACAGCAGAAAAGTAATGTCTTCCTTTTCAGCAGGGAGTATTTCGAAATCCTGCAGGATGATATCCATAAATTTAAAAAGAAAGGACTGGTTTTTAGTTTTTAAAAAGTGATATTCCCACTGATCACATCCTCGATTTTTACGTCCTTAAGATTATAACCCATTTCAGCAGCTATTTTTTCCACAGGTTCAATTCTCTCACCGACAACCACAATCACGAATCCTTTTTTTGTAATAAATTCACTGGCATACTCATTGACCTGCTCAATACTCAACTCATGAAGTATCCTCATAAAATTTTCAAAGTAATCATGCGCCAGACCGTTACTAATAAGATTTGAATATTTATTTGTTATCTGAGTTTGTGTTTCGAATTGTAAGGGAATACTCATTAGAGTATGATCGAGAGCGGATTGGAATTCGTTATCTGAAATACCTTTTTCTAATCTTTCAATTTCGAAAAGTATTTGTTTTAATGCATTGTAAGTATTTTCAGAGTCAACCCCGGTTGATAATTGCCAGGCTGAAAGATGTTTATTAAAATTAAAACCTGAACTGATACCGTAAGTGTAACCATGTTTTTCACGCAGGTTTTGATTCAATCTGCTGCTGAACGGACCGCCAAGTATGGAATTCAGAATTATTTTTTCGGCAAGTCTTTTTTCTTTTCTGCCGCCAGTTGGCTGACCGAGAATTATTTCCGATTGTTTCGAGTCTTTCCTTTTGATAAAATATATTGTTGTATTATCAATTTTGAACTGATCTGTTTTTTGAAAGGAAGGAGCAGATATTCTTCGATCAGGGAGGAAATGTTGAATTAGTTTAGCTAATTCGGTCAATTTTATGTTTCCAACTGAAACAACAGATACCGCTACATTTTTAATCCGATTTTGATAAAAATCCCGGACGTCATCGATTGTCAGTTTGTTCAGATCATTCAGAAACCCTGTAACCGGAGATTCGTAAACAGAATTATTAAATACAATTTTTTGGAAAAGAGTTTCGGCCAGATAAGAAGCATCATCACTCATTCTGACGACTCTGTTGCGGATTCTTTCACGTTCGCGGAGAAAATCGCTCTCATTAAGATGGGGAGTCATTAAAATGTCTCGGGCTAAAGAAATTGATTTTTCGAGGTTCTCAGTCAGTGTAAGGATGCTCAAATAAAAATTATCGGCTGAAGCATGAACTGAAAGAGTTGTTCCCATTGATTCAAGTAAGTCATCAATTTCAAAAGCGTTGAGTTTTCCGGCTCCTTCGTTCAGTAGATTCGATGTAATATTAGCAGTGCCGCTTTTTTCACCGCTGATCAGCGGCAATGGTATTATAAAATTAAGGTTTACAATTGGCAGACTATTAACTTCGTGATGAATAAGTGTGAGCCCTTCGCCGAGATCTAATCTGTTCATCACCGGTAAATTGGTTGAATGAAATACTGAAGCCGGTATCTTATCTATTATTCTATTCATTCGGCAATATCCTTAGGTCAATATAGCAATCATTCAGAAATTTATCGAGAGTTTCCATAAGTGATTCGATAGAAAGGTTTTCATAACGGGAAATATCAAAATTGAACATATCCGGATTTCCAAGGAAATAATTGTACAAATTAAACTGTTGAGCAATCGAACTCAATTTCATAAGACTGTAGATATTTCCTGACTTTATGTTATTAATAGCTTTTGAAAGTTCATCAGGTCTGATCCCATCTTTTTTTAACAGACTAAGTTCTCCAAGAATAATATCGTGTAATGATTGCGGATCAACACCTTGTTTTGCCGTCGATATGATAAAGAAACTCCCGTCCTGCAGTCCTGAAAACTGAGCTGAACTTACATCGAGAGATATTTGATCATCATAGATCAGTCTTTTTTTCAATCTGGAACTTTTTGTCTCTGTAAGCAGGTGAGATAAAACGTCGAGGGATGCATCATCTTCTCCAAAGATCTTATCACTTCGCCAGGCAAGATGGATTCTTGGAAGATTAACGTTTTCCCTCTTTTCAATTATTTTATAAGAGATTTTTTTTCTGTCAATCAAGTTTTCACCCGGAATATTTTTTGTCCCGGTAATCCCACCAAAATACTGTTCGATCAGCTTTCTTGCCGATCCCGGATCAAATGAGCCTGCTACAACAATTGAAGCATTAGCGGGAGAATAGTAATTTTCGAAAAATAATTTAACTTCATCTAATGTAAATGTCCTGATATCTTCACTGAAACCGATAACCGGAGAATGGTAAGGATGATTTTCGTCATGTAAATTCGCGAGCAGTGTTTCAAATGCGGTACCATATGGCGCATTATCGTATCTTTCTGCTCGTTCGTTTATTACTACATCTATCTGGTTCTGTAATTTTTCTTCATCCAGCGCAGGAAGCAATTGTCCCATTCTATCAGATTCGAGCCATAAAACAAGTTCAAGTGAATCAGGAGGCACTGTCTGGTAATAATGAGTGTAATCGAATCCTGTTCCGCCATTAAGATTTCCGCCTGCATCTTCAATGTAACGGAAATGTCCGCCTTTCGGCACATTTTTCGAGCCCTGAAACATGAGGTGCTCAAAAAGATGAGCAAAACCGGTTTTACCTTTTATCTCATTTGCTGAACCAACTTTATAGCAAATATTAACACTTACTGCGGGTTTCTGAGAATCAGGGTATAAGATAACTTCCAGACCGTTGGCGAGTGTATATTTTTCATAATTGAAGTCAAACCTAAATGACATTTATTTCCTTAATATATATTCAATATTTTCAAGTGTACCATCAATTCCATCGGCAGGCTCTATATCAAAAAGTCTGCAAAGCATTGGATAAATATCTATGTTTTTTAGTGTGCCGGTCCTGTAATTGATTTTAAAATCCGGTCCGGCGGCAAAAAAGATACCATGCATTTCTATGGCATTATTATCGTATCCATGATTTCCACCGGATGAATAAGGTCTTCGTTCTCCCGATGTGATCGTATAACCGGGATCAGCTACTAAAAGTATATCATCAATATCTTCATTTTCCGAATAATAAAAATATTTCGGCATTTCATTCTTTTTATATACTGAAACATGATTGATATGACTGATTTTTTCCCGGAGAACTTTGTAATCCAGTTCAGTTTTAATTCCTGATAAAGGTCCGGTATCAGTCAATCTAAATGAAACATCTGTTAGTACAGTATCCATGTTAATTATCATATCCTGGGGTGTGTTGATCATTCCATGATCAGAGACGATTATCAGATTAACAGAATCTTTCATGCCCAGCTTCATTATACCGTCACGTAAGAGACCTATCATTGAATCAAGTACCCCAATCGCAGAATCAACCTGTGTGCTGTTTGTGCCGAAAGCATGACCGTAGGTATCAGTAGCGTCAAAATAGAGCGTAATAAAGCCGGGGCGTTTATTTTCCGGCAGCGCGATCCATTCCAGCACTCCTTCTATCCTTATTTTATAATCCCGGTTGTGTTCATAGTATTCCCTGTAGTCCGGGTATCTCTGAGCATCATTTATCTCAGAACCGGGCCAAAAATATGAAGCACAGATAATGTCATTTTTCATAGCAGTTTCCCAGAAAAACTCCCTCTTATACCAGTAGCTTTTCCTAACCTCAGCTGTATCACCTATCCGATACCGTCTGCCGGTTTCCTTATCAAGAAAAGAATTTGCTATTATTCCATGTTTTTGCGGATGACATCCAGTGATAATGGCGATATGATTCGGGAAAGTTTTACTTGGGAAAACCGGTTTTAGTGAGAGTGCGGTAACCCCCTCTGCAGAGACTGCATCGAGGTTAGGAGTTAAGCCTCTGTAAGGATAATCCCATCGAAAACCATCGAACGAGATTAATATTGTAGTATTTTTATTCTTCTCCCCAGCAAAAAGAATTGCTGCAAATAGGAATATTGTAAAAAAGTTCAATTTCCTGATCATTGTATCTTTCCTTCACATGTATATTAATAATAATAAAAACTTTGTCGAAGTTTCTTAAAATGCTCTTGAAAAGAAATCTCAATAACATTCTCTGCAAATCAACTGCACATTTGGGACTAATTAATAATTTGGCTATTTAGAAATTTTATAACATTTCCAAATTACAATCTACGATTTTTTGAGTTTTCCGTATGCATTCCTGATTCACTTTTTCCTGCGGCTGACTTTAAAATAAAAGAGGCTGCCCTTTGGGGACAGCCTCTTAATTAAAAGAAAATACTATTAGTAATTAATTGAGAATCCAAGATTAAAAGTTCTTGGCATTCCAAGGTAAACTTCTGCAGCAGAAGGACCATGTGGATCGAAATATTTTCCAGCAACCTTATATCCGTTAAAGGATGAGTTATCAGTAGCATCCTGAATGTACATTGTATCAAATAAATTAAATACATGTGCAAAAACAGCCATATTCACACCAGCGATCTTCGTTGGTAAATCATAATTGAAATGAAGATCGAAAAGATGATATGCAGGAGTTTCCCAGACTTGTTCTCTGTCAGCATTTGCAAGGTCAGAGACTTGTCTTGAGAACGGATCCCAAGCAGAATAATGTTTAGCATTATATTTCCACTGAACTGAAGCAGCAAACCCGGTGATAGGATATAGTGTAAAGATTGCGCCAAGCTGAGTCTGAGGAGCATCTCCAACTTTTAAATCTTTGATTGCATAAAAGTATTTGGTGAGAATGTTGTTTGAAGTATAACTACCTTCTGAGTCATCTGTATATTGCCAGCTACCAATTGAAGCCATAGCATCAATTCTTGCAAAACTAACTGGCCGGTATCCAACTTCAACTTCAACACCAGTATGAATAGCATCGATACCATTCAGGAAAACAAGAGCATCAGGTGCATTAACATTAGCAATATAAACTGACTGAGCTCTGTCTGTCCACTGTGTAAAATATCCATTGACTAAAAAAGAGACCTTATCGTTGAATAAAGAAGCATTTACGCCAGCTTCAACAGAAATGAATTTTTCATTTGCGGGATCGCTTGCAACAACAGCGTTATTGTCGTCAATTACCTGATCAAAGATTGGTACTTTTGAAACGTAACCTGCGTTAGCATAAACGTTCATTTCTCTGTTAATACGGAAACTTGCGCCGCCTTTAACCTGGAAACCACTGATCCAGTCTGTTTCAAGCTCAAGTTTCTTTGTTGCATCATTAGCATCGGCAATGAAATGGTTCAGGTGGTTGTATTTAATCATTGAAAAACCGAACATACCATAAGCTGTTAATTTATCCAATGTATATTCGCCCTGACCGAAAGCACCTAACCAGTCAACACTGTTTGTATAATCGTAAGAGATCCTATCGCCAAGTTTTTTGGCGTTTGTTGTCTGAAAAGCGTTGTTATTATCAATATACACTTTTCCGCCCAGTAAATCGCGTACTTCCTGATAGTGATCAATTTTTGCTGTTCTCCAGTCCAAACCGGCAGAAACAGTAAGATTTTTGTTTACCTTATAGTAAGCTTTGGATATTGCGCCGATTGTCCACTGAATATTTGTTGAGTTTCTCAAAATTCCTTTTGATGTATCCCCATTAGCATGGTTAGCTGCAATGGTAGCGTCCCAATCAGCAGTTCTCTGAAGGTAAGTATAATCCCATTTCAAACTTCCTGCTGTTCCTGAACCACCACCAACACCACCGGAATAATAAACTGTAGAATAAAGAGAAAGTTTGTTGCTTAACTGGGTGTACCAGTTAAGGTTTACAATTGGTTTATGATAGTAATTTTCTCTTTCGTTGATGTATGACCTGTCATATCTTAATTGTTTTTCACCATCCCAGTATTGCATGTTATCGTAAGTAGAGGAAACACCATTTACAGTCGGGTTCCACAATCTTCCACCTTCAGCAATAGCATCTAAGGCAGCATCCGGGTAATTGAATTCTTCTTTTGCGTATTCATGGCTATATGAAGCAATATTATTCTTGTAGAGGTTTTGTCCGTGCCTTTGAGGAGCGCCAGTTGCATAAAGTTCAATACGGTTCTTTTCATTTAACTGATAGCTTGCACCGAAATAATAAGCACTTGCATCAGTCCATGTACCATCGATAACACCCTTACCGGTCTTTTTAACGCCGCCGACACTGATCGCATATTTACCATCTATAAGACCACTATTTACAAATAGTGATTGTTTTTCGAAATTGCCGCTACCAATTTCGTTTTTATAATAAAATCCGGTATTTGATTTGGCAGGATCGGTCATGATGTTCATTGTACCACCGATTGAAGGGGTCGCGAGGTTAACAGCACTCAAACCTCTCTGCATCTGAATAGATGAGGTTGCATCACCAACTCCATCCCAATTTGACCAGTAAACCCATCCATTTTCCATATCATTAACAGGAACACCATTGATCATAATTGCAACGTTTTTCTGATCAAAACCGCGGACGTTTATTCTTGCATCACCAGCACCGCCGCCGCCGACTGTCGAGTAAACCGATGGAGTGTTGTTAAGTACAAGTGGAATATCTCTTGAACCCAACTGAGAGGTAATTTGGGCTTTATCAAGATTTGTAAAAGCAACCGGAGTTTCTCTTTCTTTCGCGCGTTCAGCAAGAACTGTCAAAGACAGAGAAAACTGATAGTCTTTCAACTGAAAATCAGCTACCATATCATTGGTCAGGTTGATATCCTCAACTTTGGTTTCGTAACCGATATAACTGCAAACTAATGCATACAAACCTTTAGAAGCGGTGATAGCATATTTTCCGGTTTCATCGGTTGCTGAGCCAAGGTTTGTACCTTTGATATAAACATTTGCTCCAATAAGTTTTTCACCGGTCATCGCGTCTGTAACTGAACCGGTGATTTTATAAGACTGAGCAAATAATGAACTACTTAAGAACAAGAACATCATAATGACGCCAAGTCTCTTGTAATAGTTGGTCATAAGTTTACCTCTATGATAGTTTAAAAAAAAAGAAATGTTAATTTGGTGAAGAATGTGTGAAAAAACTATGCGGAAGTAAGAAATTAATAATTTCTTAATATTTGAAAAAGGGTATAAGGGAACGGAATGATCAGTTAAACTTATCATTTCCTAAAAACAATTTTCGTCATAGATTAAAAAATTTGTTAATGTGATTTCCATTACAAATAAAATTTTGACTTTTTAATATGTTAATAGATTTTGAATTTACCAAACTATTTTTTGGTTTTTTTCATAAGCGAATTATTTTTTGGTCAGACGATCAGAATTTGAAATTAATTATAATATCATTAAATTAGAAATCGTTTTATTTCGGGGTGTAGCGCAGCCCGGTAGCGCGCTTCGTTCGGGACGAAGAGGTCGTAGGTTCAAATCCTATCACCCCGACAATTAAGGCATTACAGACATTCAATCCCGCTGTTTTAGATTAAAACTTCAGTATTATATTTTTTTCGATTTAATCCTCAATTAGAATATCAATAACATTCATTTGTGAAACCCTTTTTATTTTTCGAATGTGGATCTATCTACTGACAGGAATTCTTCCATAAATATTATCTGCAATTATTGTGTGACATGACGGGTATTTCCGCAGCCAAAAGCAAACCGGGAAATACCCGCAATATTTTATGTGGATATTTCCAAATGCAGGGATGCTTCAGGAACGGTTGAATTGAAGGGTAAATTCGGTCCCTAAATCTTTGGTGCTAGTGAAAGCGACTTTTATAGAATTCAGATCAAGATATTTTTTTGCAATTGCCAGTCCAAGTCCATTACCATCATAACGCCGGGAATATCCGCTTTCCTCCTGTGAAAAGGCAGTGAACAGTTTTCTCTGATATTCCTCTGATATTCCAATTCCGGTATCACGAATCGTGACAGAAATACCATGTCCGTTTCCAGGTTCCATTATAAGAGATACTACGCCGGTATTTGTAAATTTTACGGCATTCTCGAGTATTTTTGAAATAGCTTGCCTTACCATAAATCTATCTGCAACAATTTCAACATCAGTGCCATGATAAGAATAAACAAAACCGAGGTTCTTCCTGTACGAATCTGCTCTGAACTTCTCTGCTATATCAAAAAGAACATCATAATGCAGATTTAATCTGACAGGTTCTAAAACATAATTACCGGTTTGTATTTGTGACATCTCAAGTATAGAGTCTATAGTCTGCATGAGCCGCTGCCCTGCAAGATCAAACATTTCAAGAATATCTTTATGCTTTTTGTTCGATACTTCCTCAAATTCTTCTTTTAATAAGTTGGAAAACCCCATTAAAATGTTTAGGGGTGTTCTTATTTCATGCGACATCTGAGAAAGGAACTCAGATTTCAGTTTATTTGAATTTTCCGCTTCGATTTTCGCAAGTCTCAGATTCTGATTACTTTCCCGAAGCGCTCTCATTGTTTCCTGTTGAACTTTGTAAAGCTGCGCATTTTTAATCGCGATAGCAGCCTGACCGGCAAGAATCTCAAAAGTATCAGTCATTTCTTTATTCTTAATCTTCCGCAGGGACTTACTGTCAACGTAAATAACACCTATTTTTTTGTCATCAGTTATAAGCGGGGAACAGAGTATTGTTTGAAGATCGAGATTCAGAATGCTCTTAGAAGGTGCATCATCCTCACCGCTTTGGGCAAATTCAATAAACAGTGAACGCTTTTCGTGGAAAACTTTTTCAACAACACTCTGACTGATCTGAAAGAGCTGAGAAGGTAATACATTTCCTGTGGAGTTTATTCCAAGTTTATACTCAAGAGAATTTTCAGAATTCAGAAGCACAATGAATCCACGGTCAGCTTCCGCCAATTGTATAGCATTAATTAAAACCTGCTTGAGAACATCCTCAAGGATGAGAGTTTTATTTATCCTCGAGGTGATATCAAGAATTGCCTCAAGATATTTGATTCTGGAACCGGAAGAGTTGTTCCTGTCAACTTCACGCCGTTTTTGATCGATTTTATCTTTGAAGTCGTTAAATTTCATTGTATTAACTATATTGACCCGGAGTTCTGAAAAGTGAGAATTATTATTTAATTGATCTGTTTTTCCTGATCTGTTCTTTTAATGATTTAATTTTGTCGAGTTGTTTCTGATTACCAATTTTTCGATAATAGCCTGCTGCTTTCGATAAAAGAGTAGCAGCAGAATTATAGTCATTCAGATCAAGAAATAAAAGAGCCAATTCAATTTGTGATTCAGCAAGGTTTATTTGATTTCCAAGTTCCTGGTTGAGTCTTATTGCAGTCTGCAAATTGGATTCACCTAAAGCATGATTACCGCTTTTCCTGTTAATAATCCCCTCAATTTTAAAACTTTCGGCAACGGTTAACTTATCAGAAAGTTCATAGCCAAGTTTGGCAGCAATATCATTAAAAGCTTTTGCAAGTTTAAGATCAGAGAGGATGGTGTATGTATAAGCCTTGCTTATGTATCCTAAAGCGAGTACAGGCATAAATCGCTCATTCACTGAAAGATTTATGCTCTCATCAAATTCGTGAAAAGCTGATTCAAAAAGTTCTTTTTCCAAAAAGTACATCCCAAGATTATGTCTCATTTCAGCCATATATCTCAATTCATTCAATTCAGTAAACCTGATGAGCGCCCGGTTAAAATATCCATAAGCCGCATCGAAATTTCCACGCATATTATTGAGAATTCCAATATTGGCTTCAATACCCGCAATCACTCCTGTTTCGTTTATTTTTCCGGCATAACCAAGAGCAGAATTAAAATAATTGAGAGCTGAATCTAACTCACCTTTTTCCGCATAAACCGAACCAATAATGTTGTTCGATTTTGCGAGTCCTTTGAAATCATTAAGTTCATTGAAAAGTGAGACTGATGTTTTTAGTGAAGTTACTGACCGTTTCCATGAAGCCTGGCAGGCAAGAATATTTCCAGTCTCCATATAACAGTAAGCAAGTGTCAGGCGGAAATTAGGATTATTTTTAAACTTGTTGATAATTACTGCAAAAATATCTGCGGCAATATTATACTGACCTCGTGCAATACAGTAATTTCCAATAGCAATCAGAATTGAGATTCTTGTCTTGTCCTCATAACGCAGCATAATATAGGTAATAAACCGGTGTACTGCTGCGTTCGATTCAACAGAAATTCCATTCGGTGTGATTATATTTTTTAAAGATAAGGGGACTGATGATTTCTCAAGGCTTTTAAAATAATCCTTAAAATTACTGATCTCAGATTCAGGAAGTATTTCCTTCAGCGCATCGATCAGTCCGTTCGCAAGTTCTCCACTTACCCTTTCCATTTTGATAGACTTAAATATATCCTATCTAATGAATCCATATCTTGAAAAGTGTCCAATTTTAGCACCGGTCACCGACAAAGTGCCTTCTTCAATATCAACTTCAATTTCATCGTATTCGGCGAGCTGAACTGTTCCGGAATTATCAATATAAGCGAATTCAATTTCTGAAGGGCTGTTAACCGCGGAAAGGTCGATATTTTGGAATTCGAGATCGAGAGTCAGGTCTTTGTCGAACTCCATTGATGGGAAAAAGTCAACAACTGCATATTCAGTGCTGATTAAATAGGCTATTAGCTGCCATCCCGAAAAAGCATCTGAAGGTATATCCAATTTGGATTTTACTTTTGCAATACCGGATTCTGTGTAGTAAGTGCGGTTGAGCGTAATATTTCCACCAATTTCGCCCTTGATGAATTTTGCAGCAATAAATAATGCTTCAGTATTTAAATCGTTGCTTTGATCGAGAGTAGGAAGTTTTATGAACTCTTTTTTAAGAGTTTTAGTTGAACTACCTTCATTGATAGGATCGGTAATACCCGATTCTGAACAGCCGATGGCAACAAGCACTAAAAGAACGAGAAGAAATTTAACAGTTTTCATATAATACCCCTTGAATATATCTAATTCTTATAATCATAAATCATGCCATTATTAAGTCCCTAATATATATATTAATATTACGAGGATTTAAAAAATTCCCGGTAAAAAATACCTGTAATAATTAGAAACGGCGTATTAAAAATAAAAAACATCAAGATTCAATTGTCTGCTCAAAATATTTAAGCTGCTCAATCATTGAGGAAATATCCTTTTTTAGCCGAAATTTTTTCACCGACCTTTCATTTCCAGTTTTGCCCGCCATAATTTTAAGCAACTCTTTTACATAGTTGTAGTATTCTTCAGCTTTTCTGTAAGCTCCCCGATGAAAATAATCATTTCCAATCGCGAATATTATTTTTAACGTCATTTCATTAATACTTAGATTTTCAACAATATGGAAAGCTTTCAAATATTCATCAAGGGACGAACCCTCTTTGAGAAGACTATTATTTTGCCTTAATTCTCCGGTGAGGAAGTGTTCCCCGGCCGCAAACATTTCATTATTCTTAAAGAGATTAGAATACTCATTGAGAAGCGATTGAGCAGCAGAAAAATCAGTTAATTTAATATTATAGCTGATCAGTAAAAGAAGTGCAAAAAAACAATCGAAATGATCCCCGGATTCTGAAAGTATTTTTACAGCAGAAACGAGTTCTTCCCGATCAATATCTTTTTCTTTTTCATATGCCAGCTCATGCCGCAGATAAATATATTTTGCTTTGACGCGGACATCTTTTTCAGGAGAATCATTAAAAAAATCCTCAACAATATTTTCAGATGCAGAAATCTCCCCAATTCTGAAATAATTAGCGGCCATAAAGTATTTGATAAGCGGAATTTCTCTGTATTCACTAAGATCAAGACAAATTCTTTCAGCTCTCCGCAATTCATCCAATGAATTTTCCCACATGCAATTATAATAGTGTGTTTCAGCAAGATTTATGAGACTCACGGCAAAACCATAAGAATCACCCATTGCGCTGAATATTTTTCCAGCGGTCGCTAATTTCTCATTCGCTTCTTCGAGTGACGCCAGATTTAGATAATAAATCCCAAGGTTCATCAGTATGTTGGCTTGCTGGTTGAGATCGCCTGTTCTCTCATTTGATTTCAACGCTTCATCCCAATAATTTTTTGATTTCTCAAATTCACCCCGAATCGAAAAAATGTTTCCGAGATTAACCTCAATTGAAGATTTTCTTTCATAGTTTCCTTCGGAACTGAATATTTCGATTGACCTGCTAAAATCATATACAACACTCTCAAAAGGAGCGCCGGAATAATATTTGATAATTCCTGCGAGATTATATGCATTGCCCTTGTCCTCTAGTGCGGAATTATCGTCCTCTATAACTTCTCTGCAAAGATTATCGGCACTTACAAGGTCTTCTTTATCCAGAGCTATTTCTGCCCTGAATAATTTAGTAGATCCAAGATGTCTGAAATTCTGATCAATACCACATAGTTCTTCAACAAGTGTTATACTTTTTTCGGGCAAACGGAGTCTTATATAAATCAGAATCAACTGTTTTTTTACAGTTATTAGTTCAGAACTGTCAGAATGGAATGTATTCAAACACCATTCTCCCATCTCCTTAGCTTTCTCAAGTTTATTTTGTGCTGAGTAAACTTTGAATAATTCAAAGCGAATAAAAGCTTCATTACTCTGATCCGGGACTTTTTTTAATATTTCTTCAAGAAATTCACTCTTATAAACAGATTCATTTATACGGCTTAATCTTTCGGTTTCTTCTTTATAATAACTGTAAGCTTTCTTTGGATTTACAGCAATCATATAAAGGTCACCAATTTCCTTATAACTCATAAACTGATGTTCTGCAGCTGCTGAAGCGATTTCTTCAATAAGTTCAAAATCCCGAGAAATTTGTTCCCGAAGCAAATCGGCAATTACCCCGGAGCTAAGCATTAACCGATTTTTCCCAGCGTCTTCAAATATAAGGTTAGCTTCAAATAGCTCCGTAAAAATTGTTTCCCGGTTTCCTTCATTTATCAGCCCGAATGAGATTAATTCAGTTGTTGAGAACTTTGACTTGAGAATGGAAATTGTTTTAAGCAGTCTGTTTGCCCCAAAACTCAGCATGGAAATTTTACTGTTAAAAAAATCGGCTTTTCTATTCCGGAACATTTCAATAAGATCAGCCGAATCGGCAAGAGTGAAACTGCTATCTGATATTGAGATATAACCATGCGTCAGCAATTCAAAAAACAGATAATTGAATTCATCGGGATACTGAGCGCCGGATTTTGAAATTAATACACCAAGCGATTCAGGATGTATAAATTCATTGAGATTTTCTTTCACGTATTGTGTGATTTCACTCTCATCGTATGGAAGTAAATTATAAACATGGGTTTCAGATTGTAAACCGGAAACGAAGGATTCCTTTTCAGTATCTATAATTATGCGAAGTCCGTTTATTGACGAGATTAGAATCAGATTGCGCAATGTTTCTGCTAAAAATCTTGGTGCTGAATCCAGATTACTTATTATAAGATTGTTATCAAGCCTGCGGAACAAATTGGTGAGAATCAGTCCGGCTTTTACAGCATCATTCACCTGTTTGTCAAAAAGTTCGGGTAATTCTTTAAAAAGTAATTTTGAAGAATTTGTCTTAACAGAGAAAACAAGCTGATGAGCAATTACTCTATATGCATTAATAATATCGGAATCAATACTGCAATCGAGAAAGAGCGTATCAGTTCTGTTCAGGTATATCTCGGGTAATAGTTTTCTTTTCTCAAATTCTGACTTTCCCCTGATAAGAATGACATTGTATTTTTGTTCTCCGTCAAGAAAATTATTGCAGACTTCGTAGAAGGATTTTCTGTTTTTGAATTTGCCGGAAATTCTCCAATGTTGTTTCATTTCAGCGGGGATTGTTCCCAGCAAAGTAATAATAACTTCAAGCACGCTTTGAGGGCGCTCAACTGGTTCTTTGGAAACCAGTTTTTGAATTAGTTTATAAAACTTTGGCGGCAGCTTTTGATTTTCCGGAATATAATCCGAATTCAGATGCCAGTTCAAAATATCAACTCTTTCCAGCTCCCTGAAAGGATAGTTGCCTGTGCTGATCTTATAGAGCAGAATGCCAAGTGAATACAGGTCAACTTTAAAATCATATAAAGTGCCGGTAATTATTTCAGGAGCAAGGTATTCAATACTTCCTCTGACTGAATAATCTAAAATGGTGGGATTAAATTCAGTCATCCCAAAATCGACGAATTTAATCTTTAACCCCGAAAGATCGACTTTTAAAAGTATGTTTTCTGCTTTGACATCGAAATAAATATAATTATTAAGATGCAGATAAAAGAGTATATCTGCTATCTGACAAGCAATATTTATTAGATTTTCTGAGGAAAGATATCCGCATGATTTGTTTAGATCATCGCCGGGGAAATATTCAAGCACAAGGAAATGATCACCGTTTTGAATATCTATTTCATTATCACTTTCATCTGAATACTCTACTATCTGCCGGGAATAACATTTAATAATTCCCGGGTGATCAAGATTTTGTAAAATCTCAAATTCCCGTTCAAACAGTTCTTTTTCCTGGTAATTTGCTGAAGAACTCAAAACTTTGATCGCCAGCGGTTGTTCCGGGAAGAACTTGTCTTCGATCCTGAAAACTTTGCTTCGTCCTTCGCCAATTTTATTTTTTACAAGGTATCTGAAATTTATCATAAGCGCTGACTTTTTGATTCCCTGACATTTTGAACGACCGAATAAATAGTAACCGTCGTCGTTATGATTGCAAGTGAAGGAAAAACAATCGGCCAGAAAGTGACGCCGAGGTATTCCTGTCCATTAGTTATCATTGAACCCCAGGACGGATTATTACCCGTTATCCCTAAACCAAGATAACTCAAAGCCGATTCTGTGAGTATAAAATTTCCAAACATTAAAACCAGATTTATTGAAACCGGTATTTTTATTATGGGGATAATTTCTTTTGAAAGAAGGTTCAAACCCCTGATTCCCAGCAATTTTGAAGTCAAAAAATAATCTTTTTTAACAATATTCAAGACTTCTCCCCGCACGGTTTTGTACATCGATACCCAACCGCTGCATCCAAGTATCAGAATTAAATTATAGATACCGGCATCGAATACAACATATATCATTATAATAAGGTAAATCATTGGAAATGCAAGTATTATCTCGGAGATACGATCAATGAATAAAGTGGTGTATTTTTGATAGTATCCGGCGAAAAATCCTAATAATATGCCTATTGCTGATGCAATCAGCGCTGAAAAAAAACTTACTGTAAGTGAACTCCTTGCCCCGAAAACCACTCTGGAAAAAGTATCTCTGCCATGTTCATCGGAGCCGAAAGGAAATATCCTTAGCCCATTTGAATAGCTGAGTTTTATCCCGTTTGCATTTATTAACGAGAGGGTGTCTGATATTTGCCCGGTCGAGAGAATTGCGAAATTTTCATATACTTCAATTTTTTCTGCAAAATGAAGATTTTTATCGTATTCAAAGTTTAGTAAGAGGGAAGTTTCTATTTGAGGGTCGATAATTCTTAAATACTCTATACTGCTTAAGGGGGGAAGTAACTTAGTTGCTTTCAGATTATCTCTGAAATTCGGATGCAAAGACGTGAGCAGAGGAGCAAAAAAGTAAAAAGATAGAAGCAGTATAAAGGCAAAATTCCGCAGACCCAATCTTTCCGAACTGAGTTTAACCCTGACGAAAGGAATTTGCAAGATTATCAAAGCAATCATCGCAGCAGAAACTGACAGCTGATAATGGAGAAATGTATCCCTGAAATACACCGGATCAGTTTCATACTGAATTCCCGGATTGCAGATAAACATGCCGGTGAAGACTATTATTTTATAATTCAGCACCACTATCGCTGCTGAAATAATCAGAATGAAATAATATAAATTCCAATATTTTTTCATTTCATTTCAAGCCTGATATTAAGCCGGTTACGCACAATATCGGCGGTCATATTAGCAAAAAGTACAACAAAAGATGCAACAACGGTGCAGCCAACCACAAGAGGATAATCTCTGTTAAGAATGGCAACAACTGTTATCCTTCCCATTCCAGGCAAACCAAAGAGGAATTCAACAATCAGGCTTCCTGAAAGCAGCAATCCGAGTTCAATGCCTGCATTAGATATAAATGGCGAAAGAGAATTTGGAAGGATATTTTTTAGCAGGATTGATCTCTCATCTTTTCCTGCCGCTCTGAGAGCAAGTATAAATTGTTTATGGGAGACTTCATCCATCATTTCCCTGAGGAATTTGTAATAATAGGAAACTCCGGTTATTGTCAGAGTTGCAACAGGAAGAATAAGATATTTTACTTTTTCAAAGATGTATATTAAAAAGTCCTAATCATAACTTTCATATGATCCTGTTCCTGAGGTTGGCAGAATTCCGAGAAATAAACTGAATATGGAGATCAGCGAAATACCAATGATAAAAGTGGGTACTGAGTAGAGTGATAAAAAAAGATTTGAAAAAAATGTATCAAGCTTATTACTGCGGAGCGTGAATGATAATAAGGCAAATCCTATTGTAAAAATTATCTGGAAGAAAAAAATTGTCAGCGCAAAAAACAAAGTAAAGGGAAAATATTGTTTAATTATTTTTGTTACAGGCTGATGATAATCATGCGAATAGCCAAAATCCAATCTTATGAAATTTGTAACTGATGATATATACTCAATAAAGAACGAATTTCCACGTTGTTGATTTTCTTCAATTAAGACCTTATTCTCGGCCCGGCTCTGAATAGCTTTGCTGCTTATACCAGGAACGAAGCGGGTCATTAAGAAAACGATAGTAAGAATAATTATTACGCTGAGTAACGCAGAAAATACCCTTCGAAATAAAAACAGGATAAAAGATTTATTCATCTTGGCTTCCTGATATTCTCCAGTTCCAGCAATCATGTATGGCACTCAAAGGATCAAATGAAGCATTTTCGAGTCTGGAGTTATGTACAATAATATTATCGATCCAATAAAGAAATGAAACAGGCTGATCCCGATAAATTATTCTCTGCAAATCAATAATATTCTTCTGGTTTTTTAAATAATCAGAAGAATTCTCCAATTCATTAATGATTTTATCCGCGGCAGGGTTTCTATAACAAATTAGGTTAAATGTTGCAATATCGAGATCTGAATACCAGTAGGTACGCATCTCGAGAGGTATTGGCACGTATGCGCCAGCAATAAATGCATCAAAATCACCTGTCAGCAGTTTCTCGATGAAGAGTCCCATTTCAAGTTTTTTGATTTTTGTCTTTATCCCGATCGATCGCAGATTATTTCTTAAGACTTCTGACAAATAGTCTTTTCTTGGATTCCCGGAACTAATAATAAGTTCGAATGAAAAATCAACACCATCTTTATCCAAAAGACCATCACCATTGGTATCTTTCCATCCTGCAGAACTCAATACTTCAGCGGCTTTCTTTAAATCGAATCCAAGAGGTACAGGATTTCTATCAGGATTGTCAATAAAAATATCCGAAATTGGACCTTTGCAAATTTTCCCGAAACCATTTAAATATTCCGAGATAAATTCCTCTTTGTTAACTGTCATGGCGAGTGCGGTTCTGACCTCCGGAGTCCCAAACAATTGGTGGGGGTTCACGGACTTATTTTTCCGGCTATTCCTTAGAATGTTATTCCAGCCGATATAATCATATTCACGGTCTCCAACTGTTGCGATTTTCAGATGATCATACGCTTTCAGATCTCTGGTGTCTTCCGGCTTCACCTCCTCGACCAGATCAAGTTCCCCGGTTTTTAATTGTGTTATTCTTGAGACATAATCAGGCACTATCTTAAAAACAAGTTCACCTACTGTTTCATCTGAGTTCAGGAATGATGTTTTGGTTTTTTCAAGAATGATATGCTGATTTCTTTCCCATCGTTTTAATTTATATGGTCCGCTTGTCACCGGTTGAAAATTAAAATCAGTTTTTTCAAAGTCCTTTGGATTAACATTAATGAATCGATGAGCGGGGATTATAGGAAAATCAAATTCAAAATATGCCGGATTTGAATCTTTGTGAAAATTCAGACGAAATTTATAATCCGAGAGAATTGTTATTGATTTTGAAGTATCTATCGTTCCGTCATCTAACAGGTAATATTTGTTCAAAACGCCAACAAATCTGCTGTTAACTTCAGGATTTGAGTAAGCCCAGAGAGAAAAGGAAATATCATTCGCAGTCAGTTTTGAACCATCACTCCATTGAACATCCTCCCTAAGAGCAATTTCAATAGAAGTACTGTCCTGATTCCATCTCATTTCTTCTGCCAGCATGGGTGCAACTGAAATTTTGTGATTTTCATTATCCCACTTATATCTTACTAATGACAGGAACATAAGTTCAGAGAGATAACCCTGAGCAACCGTAAAGGAATAAAGTGGGCTTAGCGATTCTACATCCGATGAAATTCCAATAATAATTCTCTCTTCATCATGTCGTGAATTTCTTACGCAGGAAAATGCTGTCATGAGAAATAACAGCATAAGTATGATTTTTGTTATTTTCATAATGCTATTGTTTTGTTATTATAAAATAAACTGTTTTGGTTCATTACTATATGTGCGAAATCAAACTGTCTGTCAATTTCCCAAAAATACAAATTGTTTCCAATTCGGAGACAATTCTTAAAGGAATAAACTTTAAACTCACGGGTGGAAATCTATACGGGATTATTGGAGATAACGGGACAGGGAAGACAACTTTGTTAAAATGTATCACCGGGCTGCAGGATGAGAAAATAATATCGGCTGAAGGTGAAGTTCTTTTAAATGGGCAAAACATTCTAAAGTTGAATAATGGTGAGATGAGAATCCTAAGGCAAAAACAAATCCGATATATTTTCCAGAATCCGTCAGATAGTTTCGATCCTTTCAGGAAGATAAGATTCTATTTTCCTCCTGATATTCCCCAAGAAAGAATCTCGGAATATTCTGAAATTTTGGGGCTTCCTTCGACGAATGAATTTCTTTCTGCATTCCCGCATGAATTAAGTGTTGGTCAGCTACAGCGAATTGCGCTCCTTTTTGCACTTGTTTCCAGACCGCAGATTCTTTTTCTGGATGAACCCACTTCAGCTCTTGACCTCATATCCGCTGAATCGGTCTCCAATTTACTTTGCAAAATGGCTGATGAAGGAGGGATTATTTTTCTGGTATCACACGATCTCGGATTTTTAAAAGATATCTGTACGCAAATTGCTTATGTGAACGAAAAAACCCTGTCTCCTTTCATAACCAAAACTGAATTTTTCGATTATGCCAACATTAACAGCGATTATCTCCGCTCACTAATAGACAGTTATAGATTTTTTTATGGAAAATGATATTATCAGGTTAAGATCTGTTGGATACAGTTCATATGAGGGTAAAACCGCTTTTATAAAAAAAAGATCGGATCTGCTCAGAGATATCAGTTTCAGTGTTATGAGATCGGAGACACTTGGGATAACAGGCAGATCAGGGAGTGGGAAAACCACCCTTGCAAAACTACTTGTCGGTTTACTTGTTCCCTCAGCTGGAAAAATTGATTATTTGGGGATGGATTTTGAACAGAAATATTCTCCGATTCAGTTATTATTCCAGAACAGTGAAGAGCTGCTCAATCCGGAGAGGAATGTTTACGATTTATTGACAGATTCATTCATTTTTAAATCAAAAACCTTTGATTATAGTAAAGAAATAGATATTTTATTAAATACATTTGAAATTGATCGAGGATCTCTGAGCAAGCAGACATCTGAACTTAGCGGAGGATTAAGGCAGCGAATAGCTATGGCTAGGCTTTTTGCAATTAAGCCTGAAATCATGATTCTGGATGAACCGTTTTCTGCACAGGACACCGCGTCCAAGCTAAATCTGTTTAATCTGATTGTAAGGTTACGCAGTAAATATAAGATCACATTCATTGTTATCTCACATCAAACAGAATATCTTGAAAAACTTTGTGACAGAGTACTAATTTTAAAAGATAATACCGTTTTAACTTAATAGAATTAAACAACTTATTGTGATCGTTATCAATAAGTTAGATTTAGTTATTTTTATTGCGCTGAGACACATTATTTAACGTTTGGAAATCAGATATTTGTAAAAGTTAAATTAGTTGTTAATCAAATAAAATACGGGAGGAATTATGCAAAGGAAAATCTTTGTACTATTTATTTTATTAATGTCCGGGACGTATCTGTTTGGACAGGGTACAGCTATATCAGTACCCGTGGACGTCAGCGATGGTGTGGGCGGACAATATGTTCTGACATTTGGATTGCATCCGGATGCAACAGACGGACTTGATCCAGCCCTTGGAGAGGAAGAACTTCCACCGGCACCACCGGCGGGAATTTTCGATACAAGATTTCAATTACCAAATTCAAACATCGCCACGCTGAAAGATTTACGTCAGGGCAATAATCAGACGACAGGCTCTTTCATACATAATGTAAAATGGCAGCTTGGCACAGGATCATCGGGTTACACATTAAGCTGGAATCTTCCGTCAGGAGTTGAAATAAACTTAAAAGACCCGTTCGGCGGAGTAATATTTAATGTTACGTTCGGAGAAGGACCAGGAACTTATACAGTAACAAACACTGCATTCACATCACTCACTCTTACTGCAACTTACAGCGGAACTGTTATTAATCCGATAGCCGCCCCGACAAATCTTATGGCTGAAGCATTAGTGCTTGGTGAGATAGCACTTTCGTGGAATGATAATGCAGATAATGAAACAAATTATGTTGTAGAAAGAAAAAATACTGGCGGATTTGAACTTTATGCAACTCTTGCTGCAAATTCAACGACATTTACAGATATGGACGTTGTTGAAGGCACGACATATACCTACAGAGTTAAAGGTGTTAATTCGGAAACAGAATCAGATTACAGTAATGAGGCAAGTGCAACAGCATTGACCGGCGGAACCGGCACCGGAATCTCTGTTCCTCTCCAGATAAATGACGGAGTGGGCGGAACCCAGATATTAACATTCGGGCTTCATCCGGATGCAACAGACGGACTTGATCCAGCCCTTGGAGAGGAAGAACTTCCACCGGCACCGCCGGCAGGAATTTTCGATACAAGATTTCAATTACCAAATTCAACGATTGGTTCTCTGAAAGATTTACGTCAGGGTAATAATCAAACAACCGGCTCTTTCATACATAATGTAAAATGGCAGCTTGGAACAGGATCATCGGGTTACACATTAAGCTGGAATCTTCCATCAGGAGTTGAAATAAACTTAAAAGACCCGTTCGGCGGAGTAATATTTAATGTTACGTTCGGAGAAGGACCGGGAACTTATACAGTAACAAACACTGCATTCACATCACTCACTCTTACTGCAACTTATTCTACCGAAGCTCCAGGAATCAATGCTCCTTCTGATTTGAGTGCAGAAAATCTTGGTATAGGTTCAGTTGCACTAACCTGGGCAGATAATTCTTCGAATGAAACCGGATTTACAGTGGAACGCGAAGAGGGCACTGAAAAGACATTCACAGTAATTGCTACTTTAGGTGAGAATGAAACATCCTATACGGATAACTCAGTTGCACAATTTACAACTTATAATTACCGGGTCAAAGCTTTTAATACCGAACTTGAGTCGGATTACAGTAATGTCGCTACGGTGACAACACTTGGAAATACAGCTCCTTATTTTACTCAATACATCTCGGAAACCACGATTCCTGTTGGTATGTATTTCCCGTACCCGTATGATGCAGAAGATCCTGAAAATGATGATCTGATATTCTCATCCGCTGATCTGCCGGATGGCGCGACATTAAGCCCTGCCGGATTTTTTGAGTGGACTCCCCAAAACACAGGCGATTTCACCTTTACAGTCAAAGTATCAGATGGTGACCTCTTTGATGAAGTTACATCAACAATTCATGTTGTTACACCTGTTCTGGTAAAAGCAGGAACGGTTCAGGCAGCTCCCGGGCATACGGTTTATGTTCCTGTTACTGCAATGAATTTTAACAATGTTGGTGCAATCACTTTTAAGATTGCATACGATCCCGCAGTTCTTACATATCAGGCATTGACGAATTACAATCCTCAAATCACCGGCGCTCTTGCAAATGCTTCTAATGGATTTGTAAACTTTTCATGGGTTGACAATACTTTTACCGGAATAAATGTTCCGGACGGAAAGTTGTTTGATATCAAATTCACATATATTGGCGGAGAATCAGGGATAGACTTCAATATTGCGGGATGCGAAGTCAGCGATCCTGAAGGTAATCTGATAACAGTATTTTACGAAAACGGAAATGTAAGTGTAGCACCGGTTACTGTTACCACTCCAAATGGCGGTGAGAACATATTTGCTTCTTCCGATTTCCTAATCGAATGGCTCACATTTAACATTGCCCAGGTTGATCTTGCTTACTCGACTGACGGCGGAAATAATTTCGAGACCATTGCAACCGGGCTGAATGCTTCAACAGGTTCTTATCAGTGGGCAGTGCCGAATACACCCACCACGTCAGCTTTGATAAAAATATCGGATGCTTCCAATCCTATGACTTACGACGTAAGTGATGCTTATTTTTCAATCTTACCCTCGACATATTCAGTGAGCGGACTTGTTCAGTATGATAACACTGCAAATACGACTCTTTCTAATGTATCTGTCAGTCTGATGCTCGGCGGTCAAAGCATTGGGACTGATCTTACCGGTTCAGATGGAGCATATCAGATTGATCAGGTTGAGAACGGAACCTATACTATCAGCTCGACAACGACAAAAGCATGGGGTGGTGTCAATTCGACTGACGCATTGCTTGTACGCAGGCACACAGTAGGTTTGACTCTTCTCGAAGGGTTGAGACTTGTTGTAGCAGATGTTAATGGAAGTAACTCTGTTAATTCTACCGATGCGCTGCTTATCAGAAGAAGGACTGTCGGTCTCGATCCAGGCTTCGCCGCCGGTGACTGGAAATTTACAAAACCCGATGTTACAGTTGCAGGACAAAATGCCACACAAAACTTACTCGGATTGACCGTAGGTGATGTCAACGCATCATATTCAAATATTCCGATAGCAAAATCAACCGAGTTTCTGGCTTTAAGCGCCGGAACAAAACAGTACGTAAAACCGGGCGAAACCTTTGAATTGCCAGTATCAGTTAACTATAATGCCGACATAGCTGCAATAACTGCCGGAATTAAATATGATTCTGATAATCTCAGTTTCAAATCTATCAGATTTGCCGGCAGCGGTTTAGTTTTCAATGAAAATGACGGTTTGATCAGCATAGCATGGGACGATTTGCAGCCTCTTCAGGTAAAAGCGGGAGAGACTTTATTCTCGCTCGTATTTAAGGTATCAGAAAATGCTGATGCTGGTACAACTTTCGATTTCCAGACTTCGGCCGAAAATGAATTTGCAGATGTCCTTGCCAAATCTATCGATCTGCAATTATCGACCAATTCCGTTGAGATATTCAGACCTACCGATTTCTCACTTAAACAGAATTATCCAAACCCGTTCAATCCTTCTACAACGATAACTTACGATCTGCCGAATAACAGCTCAGTAACTCTCGAAGTTTACAGCATTGTCGGTGAGAAAGTTGCAACAATCGTTAATCAAAGCCAGAAAGCGGGTTCATACGAAGTCACTTTTGATGCAGGAAATCTTGCATCAGGTATATATGTTTACAGACTAAACGCAGTTTCACCGGGTTCATCATTTACAAGAGCCCTTAAAATGATGCTGATGAAATAATTTCAATTAATATATGCGGGAGGTATAACCTCCCGCATAACTAAAAGAATATTGAAAAATGAAATTCTCATACTGATGTTGGCGCTTGCATTTGCAAATTTTCCCGGCTCCTACGGGCAGGAATTTATGCGGATAAATGACGCCGAAGCGGCACAGGGTGAAAACCTGACAGTAGTACTTTACTCATCTTTGAATGCTGCCGGAGCGATTACTCTAAAAATTGATTTTGATACTCTTTCGCTGCGTTTTATATCCTCACAGATTCTAAATGCGGATTTTTCATCGACGCTTATCAATAGTATTTCAGGCAGTATTTATTTGTCGTGGGAGAATATTGCGGGAGTGACAATATCAGATGAAGCAATAATTGGTTTCACCTTTGAATTTACAGGAATCAGTTCACTGATCTCATTTGATCAGGATTTTTCGGAAATCACCGACACAGCGGGTAACCCTAAAAGTATAACTTACTTAGACGGACTAATCAGTCCCGCTATCAGTTCCGTGGAAAATTCACAGGACAATTTTCGGGTTTTCCGATCTTCCGTTTACCCGAATCCCTTCAACTCCTCAAGCGCACTTTCTATTGAATCGGATTCTGAAACGAAAATGGAAGTTAAAATATTTGATCTGACCGGACAGTTAATGAATAATTCGCCCGGCAGATTTGAAGCAATAAAAGGGAGATTTAGCAAAAATCTTGATTTCTCGGCCTATCCGAGCGGTCAATACTTTATCATGGTCCGTGCAATACCCTTTGAACAGGAGAGCGGATCATTATCGATCCATAAAGTATTATTACTGAAATAGCATTGTGTTTACTGCAAATAATATGGATATGAGTATGAAAAGTTTAATAAAAGTTTTAATGATTTTACTGTTGACCGGATTTTCCGCAGTAACTGCGCAGATTACAGTTACTGCCGGAAATGCCGCAGACGCATCACCGGGTGACAGTGTAATAATCCCGATTGATTTGGGAAGTTTCAACGGGGTTGCAAGTTTCACTTTGAAACTGAATTTTGACGCGACAGAGGTTGAAGGCGGCAGAGCATTAAATATTAATCCTGCAGTCGCTCAGGATCTGGTCGTTACCATCAACCAGGGTCAGATTATTATGGACTGGTTAGGTCTTGAAGCAATAGACCTTGGTGATGCACAACTCCTTGATCTTAAACTAAAATACACCGGAACAGCCGGCGACGGAAGGACTGAACTTGCCTTTGATGCTTCGAGCATTGTAAGTGATGAACTTGGCGATCCGCTGCAGACAGATTATACCGATGGTTATATCGATCCTTATCCAATCCTTCTGACTTCGCCAAACGGGGGAGAAGTATGGCAGGCAGGTTCCACAAAAGATATAACTTTTGAGGTTTATCAGATATCAAACATTGATATCGGACATAGTACTGATAATGGTGCGACATGGATTCCTGTGGTACAAAATCTTTCTACAGCCTCCGGGAGTTATTCATGGCTGGTGCCTGAGACTGTATCTCAGCAGAACCTGATTGGAGTTATAAATTCTGCTAATAGTCAGTATCTTGATCTAAGTGATGCTGTTTTTACAATAACTGAATCGCCTACTATTAATCTTACTGCACCGAACGGCGGTGAAGAGTGGCTGATCGGGTCTCAGCAGAATATCACCTGGTCGAGTTCGCTTATTGATAATGTCCTCATCGAGTATTCTACTAATAATGGACAGAACTGGTCAACAATTGCGCAGGACGTAAGCGCTTCATCAGGCACATATCAGTGGACAGTTACTTCACCTGCGACTGATCAGGCTCTCGTCAGGGTAAGCGATCAGTCGAATGCAAATACCAGCGATGTGAGTGAATCTGTTTTCAGTATCATCGCGCCCTCTGTCATGGTTCTGAACCCAAATGGCGGAGAAGTTCTTGTCGTTGGTTCTGCTTATGAAATCACATGGAATTCCGTTGGAGTAAGCACAGTTGATATTGATTATTCAACGGACGGAGGGCAGTCTTTTACGGCGATAGCAGCGGGACTGAATGCGGGTTCCGGATCATACACCTGGATGGTTCCGGATGCCTTATCTGAAAATGCTTTTATTAAAATTACCGATGCAGCGGATCAGCAGTTATCCGATACGAGCGATGAGGCTTTTGTTATTGACTATATACATCTCAGCCTTACCGGTGGGGACAGTATTCTGCCCGATGCCGATATTACTTCCTCACTCAATGTGGAAAATTTGCTCGGTGTTGGTGCAATCACGATAAAAATCAATTTTGATCCTCAGGTTTATAATTATATTTCTTATACAAACCTGAACCAGTCTTTGCCCGGTGCAACAATAAACGCAGTAAACGGAGTACTTACTGTATCCTGGGATGCGCTCAGCGGCACTTCGATTGCAGCCGGCAAAATTGCCGATTTTAATTTCAAATATCTCGGTACTCCAGCTACTGGAGAAGCCGCATTAGCTTTTGATCAGCAGCTTACTGATATCACAGACATATCTGGAAATCCACTTACAGCTGATTTTGCTGATGCCGCTTTCACTCCATTCCCACTCCTGGTGACAGCACCGGATGGCGGGGAAATATGGCAGGTCGGAACTTCTCAGACAATTACATGGGAAGCCTATAATCTTACATCATTTAAGATTGAATACTCAACAAATTCAGGAAGTAACTGGACAACGATAGAAGATGCATTTCAGACCACAAATTTCGGTTATTCATGGACAATACCTAATACGCTTACTGATCAGGCATTAATTAAAATCTCATCCTCATCAGATACTCAGATTTACGATGAAAGCGACGCCGATTTTACAATAGCAGCGGCTTCAGCAATAAGTCTGATTTCACCGAACGGAGGAGAAGTCTGGGCTGTTGGGTCAGTTCACCCTGTCACCTGGAACAGTGTGAGTGTGGAAAATGTTGATCTGGATTACTCGACTGATAATGGAATGAACTGGATCAGCGTTGCCCAATCATTGCCGGCAGGAACGGGCACATATCAGTGGACGGTTCCGAACACACCAACGGCATCCGCTTTAGTCAGTATCACCGATTCTTCAAACCCGGACGTAAAGGATATTAGCGCAGCTAATTTTTCCATTGCCGAACCCTACGTTAATTTTGATCCGGTCGTCAACTTCTCAACTCTGGTCCCGGGTTCCACAAAAGAAATAAAGTGGACTTCCTTCGGGATAAGCTCCTTCGATCTGGAACTATTTACTCAGGAAAACGGGTGGAGTTATCTCGTCCAGGCTTCCACAGATTCGAGTTATGATTTTGTAGTTGAAGAGAGTATGATCACAGATAATGCTCTGTTAAGGATCAGCAATTCTCCAGCTCATGATATTTCCGAAGAGTACGGACCTTTTACAATTGAACCCATCGGGTTGACTCTCTCTTCGCTTGAAGACGTTAAACCGGGCGATACGATAAACGTGCCGCTTCTCGCTGATAACCTGATAGGTGCCGGAGCGCTTACTCTAAATATTAATTATGATGCTGAGCTTTTCGAATTTTCAGGGTATGAAAATCTGAATGAGAATTTCAGCGGAGTGTTGATAAATGGTCAGGGTGGTACAGTTACAATAG
>Ga0172369_10000380_pt1 | contig 66954 bp, 52 predicted proteins | sample LakKiv25m_FD_114539 | JGI IMG/M metagenome (GOLD analysis project Ga0172369, IMG submission 114539) | Freshwater microbial communities from Kabuno Bay, South-Kivu, Congo - kab_022012_11.25m | ecosystem: Environmental > Aquatic > Freshwater > Lake | place: Democratic Republic of the Congo... | reverse complement strand
ACCAGTGAACCAGCTATCGGTTACCGGCTGCAAAAGTACGATTTTATCACAGACGGTTTTACGCATTGGTATGTGATACATATCACGTTGACTTCTTTCGTATGTCAGGAAGCGATTTAGCGATGGTCAGTCCAAGGAATATCTGCTGATTCGGTGATCTTATCGAAAAGTTGCTGCCAATCCGGGAATTCTGGGTAATTTTGTTTTTCGCTGAAGTGTCATCTGTCTCCAGTACTAAATCAAAATAATCACACTATGAAAAAAAGTGCCTTAGCAGGTTTAACCTTGTTGATCTCCGGGATCATTTATGCACAGGATGATGCCCGCCTGTTGCGTTTCCCTGCCATCCACGGTGACAAGGTTGTTTTTACGTATGCCGGAGATCTGTATACGGTTGAAAAAACAGGAGGAGTCGCCCGAAAACTCACCAACGATTCTGACGGATATGAAATGTTCGCCCGCTTTTCGCCCGACGGTTCAATGATTGCCTTTACCGGTCAGTATGACGGAAATACTGAAGTATTCCTTATTCAGGCGGAAGGAGGCGTTCCCGTGAGGCTTACGTATACGGCAACACTTGGCCGGGATGACATATCAGACAGGATGGGGCCGAACAATATCGTGATGACATGGCGCGACAATGAAAACATTGTTTACCGGTCCCGGAAACAATCGTTCAACAGCTTCAAAGGACAACTATTTCTGATAAACAAATCGGGAGGGCTCTCTGAAGAGCTTCCCTTACCTGTCGGGGGATTCTGTTCCTACTCGCCAGATAAATCCAAACTTGCCTACAACCGTGTCTTCCGTGAGTTCCGCACGTGGAAATACTACCGGGGGGGAATGGCGGATGACATCTGGATCTACGATTTCAAAACGAAAACGACAGAAAACCTCACAAACAACCCTGCTCAGGATATCTTCCCGATGTGGAAAGGGGATAAGGTCTACTTCTGCTCTGACCGCGACCGTACAATGAATCTCTTTGTCATTGACCTGAAGACGAAGGAGACGATAAAGCTAACAAACTATACGAATTATGACATAAAGTTTCCCTCTATGGGAGATGCAGCCATCGTTTATGAAAACGGGGGATATATCTACCTGTTCGATCTCGCCACCGAAAAATCCGTAAAAATAGATATCCGCATTGCGAATGATTTCATCACCGGAAGAGACCAGATGAAGGATGCCAGCAAGATCATTAATTCCTTCACGATCTCCCCCGACGGTAAACGCCTTGGTTTTGACGCCCGTGGTGATATTTTTACAGTACCAGTCACTTCTGGAGTGACGAAAGACCTTACGCTTTCTTCAGGGGTGCATGACAGGGATGTAGCCTGGTCGCCCGACGGAAAATACCTGTCATTCATCTCCGATCAGTCCGGCGAAGATGAAATTTACATCATCAACCAGGATGGGAGTGAACCGCCTGTCCAACTAACAAAAAATGCTGATACATATAAATATTTCCCGGTTTGGTCGCCCGACAGCAAAAAGCTGTTATGGAGTGATAAAATGTTACGCCTTCAGTATGTTGACATCACCTCCAAGGAGGTGACACCGGTGGCGCAGACAAAAGCATTCGAGTACAGAGAATACACCTGGTCGCCCGACAGCAAATGGATCGCTTACACCGAACCTGCCCAGCGGGGTGAATCCAGGATCTTTCTCTATGAGCTTGCGTTAAAAACGGCGACACCTGTCACCGACGGGTGGTTTGACGTAGGAGATCCTTCTTTCTCTTCTGATGGCAAATACCTCTTCTTTACTTCCAACCGTGATTTCAACCCTATCTACAGCTGGACCGAGTGGAATCATGCCTACAACGACATGACCAATATCTATTTTGTGACCCTGGCCAAAGCGACACCTTCACCTCTTGCTTATGAGAACGATGAAGTGGAGGTAGAAGGGACGAAGGATGAAGGAGGAAAGACGAAGGACGACGGAGGAAAGAAGAAAGAGGAAGAAAAGGGCTCCGACGGGGAAAAGGAGGGTAAGGAAAATGCAGAAATGAAGGTGGATCTTGACGGCATCACGGCACGCACCGTTATGCTTCCGCTTAGTGCCGGGAGCTACTGGGGCATCAACGCCATTGAAGAAAATGTCTATTATGTAAAAACAAAACAGGGTGATCCGACAACATTGTGCCTCTTTAATCTGAAGGAAAAGAAAGAGACGGAACTTGGCGAGTATGGGAATTATGAGATCGCAGCTGGCCGTAAGAAGATGCTTCTTGACAAAGGAGACAGGTATGCTGTGATTGACCTGCCCAAATCCAAAATCAGTGTAAAGGATTATGTTGACCTTTCCAACATGAAGATCATGGTAGACCTTCAGGCAGAATGGAACCAGATCTTCAACGAGTCGTGGAGGCAAATGAAATATTTCTTCTATGCGCCAAACATGCACGGGGTTGACTGGGATGCCATCCGGGAGAAATATGCTCCTTTGATTCCATATGTGAACAACCGGAATGATCTCAATTATATCATCGGTGAAATGGTTGGAGAGCTGAACGTGGGACACTCCTATGTGAGTGGCGGTGACAAACCCAAACCAGTGAGGATCAAAGTGGGCCTGCTGGGAGCTTCGATTACCCGGGATGAGTCGGGATATTACAGGATTGATGAGATCCTGGAAGGAGAAAACTGGTCGAAAAAAAACCGCTCTCCCCTCACCGAACTGGGTGTGGATGTATCACAGGGAGATTATATCATCGCTGTTGACGGGCTTTCCACGAAAGATATGAACGATGTCTATCAGTCGCTGGTGAATAAAGCCGGCGTTCAGGTGGAGCTGACTGTAAATAAAACACCTGCTCCTGAAGGAGCTCATAAAACGATCGTCGTGCCTGTGGATGATGAATCATCCCTTTACTATTACAACTGGGTGCAGGAAAACATCCGGAAGGTGAATGAAGCCACGAACGGGGAAGTCGGGTATATCCACATCCCGGATATGGGGCCGGACGGATTAAACGAGTTTGTGAAATATTTCTATCCCCAACTTACCAAGAGGGCTTTGATCATCGATGACCGGGGCAATGGCGGCGGAAATGTCTCTCCCATGATCATCGAACGGTTGCAACGGGAAGCTGTGATCATGCGGATGGCCAGGAATACGGATCCCACACCGGGCCGGATCGCCTTCATGTGGGGGCCCAAGATCTGCCTGATTGACCAGTATTCAGCTTCAGACGGGGACCTGTTCCCGTACCAGTTTAGGCAACTAAAAATAGGAAAACTCGTGGGTCAGCGCACTTGGGGTGGTGTGATAGGGATCAGAGGATCGCTGCCTTTCATCGACGGCGGTTCTTTGCAGAAGCCTGAATTCGCAAACTATGATTTCGCCGAGAACAAATGGGCCATTGAAGGGGTTGGCGTGGAACCCGATGTACCGGTGGTCAATGATCCTGCCAAAGAGTATGCGGGAGAAGACGAACAGCTGAACAAGGCGATAGAACTGATTTTGGAAGAGTTGAAGAACTGGCCGGAGAAGCTTCCTGATATCCCGCCATATCCTGATAAGACAAAATAAAAAAAAGGGCTGTCTCACCGGCTGAGACAGCCCTTTTTTATTACTTCTGATCGTTTATTTGCTAATGGTTACGATCACTTCAACGGTGAACGCTGTGCCATCGGCTGTTCTGTTGCCGCTGAAAATAATTTTCCACGCACCGGTTGCTTTAAAATAGGCTTCCGTTGGGTCCTGCAGGTCAAACAACTCTCCCTGCACAAAATAATTCCCGTTCAGGTTGTAGGTGATGGAGGTCAGAATCGGGTTGGTAATGATCACCTTGGTCATTTGAACATCATCATTGGTGCATTTCGCGAAGAACTGAAGCCCTTCACCACCGCCTTGAAGCTCGACCGTGATAGAGGTTACCAGAAAGGCCGGAACAATAGGATCTTCTTTCTTTTTGCAACCGGAAAACAGAATGGCTGAACTCAATAGCAGCACTCCGATGGAGAATAAAATGTCACGTTTTTTCATACGAATTGGGTTTGAATTGTTAATGGTTCCTTTTATGTATAGCAAATGTAAAGAAAAAAGATTCTTATCCAATCGCAAGGATGAGAAAGAGTGATGAAAAATAACATTTCAAATCCTGGTTTTTATAAACATGATTTGTTCAGGAAGATCATATCCTGTTTGTATCCAGCTGATCCTGACGCCGGACCTCTCCATGCGGCGGAACCAGGTCATCTGCCGTTTGGCGAACTGATGGATGCCCTGGTTGAGTTGCCTGACCATCTCTTCATAAGTGAGTTCCTGCTGGAGATAAAGGGTGATGTACTTGTATTCCAGGCCATAAAATTTCAGGGTTTCAGGACTGATGCCGGATGCCAGGAGCCGGTTTACCTCTTCCAACATCCCGTGCTCCAGCCGGTGATGCAAGCGCAGAGTAATCCGTTCCCGGAGGATCTCGCGCGGTGGGGCGATCCCGAAGACGGTGGCTTTTATATCCGGAAATTCGCGGTGGTGATCCGTTTGCCTGGATTCTTCCATCCCTATCCGGATGGCTTTTATTAACCGTTTCCGGTCAAGAAGATCTGTTGTATTATGCTGTTCTCTGAGTGTGTTCAGCAGATCCATAAGCTCTTCGTTGGTTTTGGAGGCCAGCAGTGACTCCAGTTCCGGGTTGGGTCCCAGTTTCGGGAGATGGTAACCTTTCAGAACAGATTCAATGTACAGTCCGGTTCCCCCGCAGAGGAGAGGTGTCTTCGCCCGCTCGATAACTCCTTCGTATGCCTTCAGAAAATCCTGCTGGAATTCATACACATTGTATTCATACCCGGGATCCACGATATCGATGAGGTGATACGGGATTGATTTCCCGTTCACTGTATATTCCTCCAGGTCCTTCCCTGTCCCGATGTCCATTCCACGATACACCTGTCTCGAATCGGCAGAGATGATCTCTCCATTGAGCTCATAAGCTAATTGAGCAGCTAGTTTAGTTTTGCCTGATGCCGTGGGACCAAGGAGGACGATCATTTTGAAGTTGAATTACGATTTAAGAAGTTCGAATTACGAAGTTCGAATTACGATTTACGAATGTAAAAGATTTTCGTGACACTGAAGGACAATCGCTATTTTTGCCACAACTTCTAATATCTCACTATGGCATCTACTATCGCTGAAGTATTTGATACGGAAAGTTTCAGAAAAAACGGGCATAAACTGGTCGACTTGCTGGCTGAAAATATAGATCGGGCAAAGAGGGGAGAGGATATGCCTGTTCTGCAATGGGTTGATCCGGACCTTCAGGTTGAATTCTGGCGGGACTATACCATTGAAGGAGATGACCTTTCACCATTTTTCCGGGATGTGCTGGACCGTTCCATCCACCTGCTTCATCCCGGGTATGTCGGGCACCAGTTAACCCCGACAGCTCCGGTTACGGCCTTGGCCGCTTTCGTTGCCGGGGTGGTGAACAACGGCATGGTGGGGTACGAGATGGGGAGTGTTTCCACCGCTATGGAGAAACTGGCGATCAGGATCTTCACTGATGCGCTTGGGTTTGGTGACAACGGAGATGGTTTTTTCACTTCAGGCGGAACCCTGGCGAACCTTACGGCATTGTTATCGGCCAGAAAATCGGTCACCGGACGGAACATCTGGGAAACGGGTAATGACGGAAAACAGTTGACCATTATGGTCTCTGAGGAAGCCCATTACTGTATCGACCGTGCTGCCCGGATCATGGGCCTGGGCTCACTGGGGGTCATGCTGATTGAAACCAGCACGGATTTTCAGATGAAAACCGATCTGTTGGAGGAGTCTTGGCAAAAAGCGCAGGAGGAGGGGAGAGAGGTATTTGCGATCGTTGGAAGCGCATGTACCACTGCCACGGGTTCATATGACAACCTGGAAGCCATTGCCGCATTTGCCTCGGATAAAAATATCTGGTTTCATGTGGATGGAGCACATGGAGGACCGGTTATCTTCACCGAAAAATACAAGCATCTGGTATCTGGCATCAATCTGGCCGATTCAGTGGTGATCGACTGCCATAAGATGCTGATGACCCAGGCACTCACTACCGCCTTGCTGTTCAGGCGACAAGATCATTCCTATCAAACCTTTCAGCAGGATGCTCACTACCTGTGGCAGAAAGATGCGGATCCCGAGTGGTTTAATTACGGCAAGCGTACGTTTGAATGCACGAAACTGATGATGAGCCTGAAGTTTTTCACCCTCATAAAAGTTCATGGCACCGAGGTGTTGGGTGAGAATGTGACATTGCTTTACGATCTTGCCAGGAAATTTGCCAGCCTGATCAGGCAGCGAACCTGGTTTGAACTGGCGATGGAACCACAATCCAACATCGTATGCTTCAGGCTGGCTAACCCTGGTTTATCCACAGAGGAGCAAAACAGGCTGAATGCACGGATCCGGGAAAAGATCCTGCGGGAAGGAGAATTCTACATCGTCCAGACAACCCTCCGGGGAAAAACATACCTACGCACCACCCTGATGAATCCTTTCACGACCATTGAACATTTGAAGGCGTTGCTGGATAGGATTGAGGGAGGGACAAAGGACGAAGAGATTGAATAATCGAACATGCGAACATCGAATTCTGCAATCAGAACAACTCCGTCCTCGTGTTGAAGTCCTTCAGAAGAAATGAACATTGGATGGCTATTTCACCAGGACCATCTTACCGGTTGCGGATCCTTCTGGTGACGCAATCCTGCACATATACACCTCCGCCGGCAAATTACCGGCATACCAGGTGAATTTATTCTGCCCTTTTTGTCCCGGTTTCTTTATTAAAAATAAACAGACCAATGTATGTCCCAACCCGGATCCTGCCTTTGCCGTCTTCTGCAATGAATGACACCCTGTTCTCCTGCGATGTGGGTGAATAGATGTAGCCATTTTCGCCGGCAGCCCTTTAAGGATCTCATAGTGAAGAGGTCCACGGCTTTCGGATTGCCTTTCAACTTCTCAATCTAACCACTGAATTCTGTTTTCTAACTTCTATCCAGTTCCTCGTACACCGAGTTCTGGCTTATGTACTCGGGAATCACCTCTTTCAGCTTCCTGACGATGTCTTTTGCGGAAGCTGTTTTGGTCATATCAATCAACTCTCTGGTATGACGTTTAACTTCATCGAGATTGTATTCTCTCACTTTGGCAATGAGTATGCGTTCGTGGTGTGTTGGCAGGGTATTTTCGTCTTTGTTCAGCAGCTCTTCATACAGTTTCTCTCCCGGACGAAGGCCGATGTAGCGGATCTGGATGTCCTTGCCCAGGGTTAGGCCTGAAAGCTGGATCATCTTTTTTGCCAGGTCCTGGATCCTCACCAATTTCCCCATGTCAAAAATATAGATCTCGCCGCCTTTTCCCATGGCTCCGGCTTCCAGCACCAGTCTGCAGGCTTCGGTGATGGTCATGAAAAACCGGGTGATCTCGGGATGGGTGATGGTGATGGGCCCTCCGCTCTCGATCTGGCTACGGAAAAGCGGAATGACTGATCCGTTGGAGCCGAGGACGTTCCCGAACCGGGTAGTGATGAACTTCGTTGCGCCGCTGCGGTCCAGCGACTGGATATAAATTTCGGCCATCCGTTTCGTGGCCCCCATAACCGATGTAGGGTTTACCGCCTTGTCGGTGGAGATCATGATGAATTTTTTCACTCCGTGAAGAATAGCCATGTCGGCTATGATCCTGGTTCCCAGTACGTTAGTTAATGCAGCCTCGATGGGGTTGGCTTCCATCATCGGAACATGCTTGTAGGCGGCCGCATGGTAAACAACATCCGGCTTCACCGCTTCAAACACCCTGGCCATCCGTATTTCGTTGGTGATGTCGCCCAGGATGAAATCAACCTCGGTTCCCGGAAAATTGTGCATCCATTCCAGCTCCAGGAAATGGAGAGGGGTTTCCGCCTGGTCGATCAGTACGAGTTTTTTCGGGTGAAACCGGACAAGCTGCCTTACAATCTCACTGCCAATGGATCCGGAAGCCCCGGTGACCAGGATCACTTTCTCTGTGATCTCCCGGGAGATCATCGCATCGTCCAGATGAATCTCATCCCGTTCAAGAAGTTCTTCGATGTTTATCTTCCTGATCTGCTTGAAGCTCAGCTCACCGTTTATCCAGCGGATCATCGGTGGGACCGTCAGTACTTTTGTGTTGTAGTTCAGGCAGAGATCAACCAGTAGTTCCCTTTTCACCGGATCCAGCCGCTGCATGGAGAGGATCACGTGAGCAATCGTGTTGGTCTGCAGAAGGTTTTCCAGTTTATCCGGTCCAATGATGTCAATTCCTTCAAGTTTCTTGCCCGATTTGGCAGGATCATCGTCGATAAAGGCAAGTACTTTGTATTTCGTCCCGGCATCCCTGTCAAGAACTCTCTTGGCGGTGATTCCGCCCTCTCCGGCTCCGTAAATGATCACATTGACTTTTGACCGTAACGGGTTCTGAAACTCCAGGAAAGCAACTTTTACCATCATCCGGAAAGAGACCATACCAAAGGTGCTGGCCAGCAGGTCGATGGTGATGATTGAGAACGGGATGAAAAAGGTGCCGTCATAAAGGTATGTACCGATGTTGGTCAGACCAAACCAGATGCTCCCTGCCATAAGGGTGAGAACGACCCGGAGAGCATCAGCGGTGCTGGTATGTCTCACGATGCCGGCATAGGACTTTGCCATGAGGAAAGAGATCAAACGGACGATCAGCATGTAGCCGAGGATCTGGGGGAGGGGATCCAGCTCCTGGGGAGGAATGTCAAAATTGAATCGCAACAGGTAGGCAAGGATCACGGAGGTGAAAACGATCACCATGTCGATCATCAGGATCAGCCACCGGGGCGTGTTTTGTCGCAGGATTATCATCACCGGCAAAGTTATTATATAATATGAACATCGTCATTATGCTTCCTTATTTTTTCTAATTTTGCACCGTTTTCCAAGGCTTCTTGTACGACCAAATCATAACACGATGAATTATCCATACGGACATCGTTCATGCTAACCCGGAATGATAATAATGGATATTCCATCTGACCATTAAAAACAAATTATTGACAGATGAAACATACAGCATTCACTAAATTTCACGAGAAAATGGGGGCTAAAATGGTCCCATTCGCCGGGTATTATATGCCGGTTCAATACGAAGGGATCAATGTTGAGCACGAAACCGTTCGCAACGGGGTTGGGGTGTTCGACGTTTCCCATATGGGAGAGTTCTGGGTCAAAGGGCCAAAAGCGCTGGAATTCGTCCAGTGGGTTACCTCCAATGATGCTTCAAAGCTGGTCGACGGCAAGGTTCAGTATTCCTGTTTTCCCAACGATACAGGCGGAATTGTTGATGACCTCCTTGTTTACCGGATCAATACAGAGACCTACCTGCTGGTGGTCAATGCCGCCAATATCGATAAGGACTGGGCCTGGTGCAACAAACAGAACAAGGTGGGGGCAACCCTCTATAACGCCTCTGATGAGATCGCCCAGCTAGCCATCCAGGGACCTAAAGCACTGGAAGCGATGCAACAGCTGACCGACACCCCGATTGTCGGCATGGAATATTACACATTTAAAAAGGTGACTTTCGCAGGGATAAAGGATGTGATCCTGTCAACCACAGGATATACCGGGTCGGGAGGCTGCGAGATCTATATGGCAAATACAGAGGCGCCCCATATCTGGAATGCCGTGATGGAAGCAGGTGCCGGATACGGGATCAAGCCGATAGGACTGGCTGCACGCGATACACTCCGGCTCGAAATGGGATTCTGTTTGTACGGAAATGACATCAACGATACCACTTCCCCTATTGAAGCAGGTTTGGGATGGATCACAAAATTCACTGATGAGAAAAATTTTATCAATAAGCCTGCGTTATTAATCCAGAAGACAAACGGTGTAACCAGGAAGCTGGTTGGTTTTGAGATGATCGACCGGGGAATTCCCCGCCATGATTACGAGATTGTGGATGAACAAGGTAAGGTGATAGGAACGGTGACCAGCGGAACTATGGGACCAGCAGTTAAGAAAGCGATTGGCATGGGCTATGTGCCTGCCGGCCTGGCGAAAGAAGGAAGTGAAATATACATAAATATCAGGGGGAAGGCCCTAAAGGCTAAAGTAGTGAAGTTCCCGTTTTACAAATCATAATAACCTGAATCATGGCAAATAGTGTAAATAAATTGAAATCCGTTAACTGGCAACATATCGTTGTCATTGTGTTAATAGCTCTGGTCACCGTTGGTTTTGAATCCTGTAAGTCGTCAGGTAAGCTGACAGGCAAGGAGAAGAAGGCGCAGATCGAAGCCTATAAGAAGCAGATGAAAGAGATCATCAACGGCACTACTAAAATGACCCTAGAGGAACAAGAGGCAGCAATTGCCGAAGCCATTAATAAGAACTTCGGGGATGAAAAGCTTAATCAGCTCATCCTGGAAGCACAGCAGGTAACCAAAAAAGCCTATGCCATGCAGGAGAAAGAGCTTCAGCAGAAGGTAGTGGTTGCGCGAAACAAATTATTCGACCTCCTGGTGAATAAGCAAAACCTGTCGGCCGACCAGCTTGAGGCGGAGATGAATAAGATCAAGGCACAGGACCTGGGCAACGATGAGATTGATGAGTTGCTGGCCCGGCTTGAAAAAAAGATCGCTGAAATGAGGGGATACAATGCCGTGGAGGTGAAACTTAAACCGAAACTTGAAGGAATTTTTCAGTCCATCGCTGATGCCGCCAAAGCCGGAAATATAACTTCAGCAAACAATACCATCCAGTCGGCGCTCAACTACTTTTCCGCTCCCGATGTTCCTGTGCTGATCATCATCAGCCGTGAAGGATCGATCGTTGATTACGACAAGCCTACCACCATTCTTGACTACCTCAATTTTCTGAAAGATCAGAAAGAAAACCGCAATAACCTTGACTCCTATCAACTGGACAGCTCAGGAAAAATCACTGAACTTGACTTAATTAAAAAGTAGATTTATGAAACGAACAATGGTAATAGCTGGCCTTATCTTTCTTTCGGCCGGACTGTTTGCACAAGCAAACGACGATCTCTCCCCGCAACGGAAACAGGCAATCGACAGTCTGGCCCTGGAAAAGGTACGCGACCTTAGTAAATATATCAGCATCATTGGCAATAAAGATACCCAATGGTCCGAAGCCCAGAGAGTAATAGAGCGGGCTTTGGAGCTTTTTATGCCGGGAAGTGAAATGGGAGTTTCCTCCCTCTCCAAACCTGAAGTTCACTATTACAAAGTGAGGGAATATTTCGACCGCCTGATGCAGCTGAATTACGACAGGGTGGTCATCGACTGGTACAAGATCCAGTATGTGAGCGACCTGGAGCGGCAACCCGACGGTACTTATGTTGGCGTGATCACGGTTTTCCAGCGTTTCCAGGGCTATGACAAAGAGAAAGGGCTGGTCTATGAAGATACGACCAAAAAGGATATCACTGTTTATGTAAAACGGAAAGAGACACAGATCGGCGGACGACTGATTGGTTTCTGGGATGTATTGCTGGGAGATATCCGGGTCAAAGAAACCTCAAAGTAACTTAATCTGCTTATGAAAATGCAGGATGCAGAAGATGAATGTCACACTGCATGCTGCATTTTTCATACCCATTAATGAAATCTGATGAAGACAATCCCGGTAATCCTGGCCCTGCTGGTTAGTTCTCTTTATACTTCGGCACAAATTGGAGATGTACAGAGTGATGAGTCAGTCTTTTATGCCCAGACCAAACAGATAAACCAGTTCTTCCGACGCTTCAACGGGGAGGAGGATGTCACAGGAAAAAGGCTGTATGACACCGATGGTGACTACCACACTGTCAAACTTCGCGATAAATACCTGAAGATCCTGTTTGACCTTTCCAGCCCGTTGATCACAAACGACGAAAGGGAGGTTTTTATCCTGGAGGTGAACAGCAAAAAAGATCCGTTGTTTCTCGACTTCCATGCCAATAACTGGTTTGCGGAAGTGAGCTCCGATTTTACCTACAAAGGCAAACCAATCCATATGATTCTTTATTTCAAGCTTGAAAAGGAGAATCTCGGATACAAATGGGTGCTTTCCAATGTCCATTCAGGTATTTTTGAAAAATACTTCAACCATGTGGGGGACACCATCAGCGGAGAGAATTTTCTCCACCCGATGAGTCATGAACTGGATTTCATGAACCTGCGGAAAATGTTCTCCAACCCAGATAAACTAGGGTATTATATGGAAAAAGACTACCATCCCGACCAACTCTCCCTTTTCCTGAAAGAGTATCACGATGGAAACCTGAAATTTGTTTCTTCCAACACGGTAAAATTTCATTTCTTCCAGGTTCCCAACTGGTACTTCGAGATCTCTTATTTCAACCGTTATCAGAACAACTCGGGATGGCTTATATCAAATCTGGTCCGCGTGAATGACCAGGAGAAAAAAGAAATCATCAGGAATTTTACACATGAAAAGTAAACTTTACCTCGTATCGTTTTTGCTGGTTGTAACCGGATGGTGCCTGGTTCAATCCCCGGCGTTCGGACAGAAAAAGAGCACTGATAAAACAGCAAAAGCATCAGAAGAGCAAACAGCCGCTTCGATCCCTGAAGAGGAGATGGAATTGTACCGGCAGCAAGCCGGCCAGATCGTGAAATTCCTGGAAAGCACCCTGAACTTTCTTGCTGACAAGCAAAATACGGTCAAAGAGAAAGAGACCATCATCAACGAAAGCTACCTGAAATTTTTCTGGGATAGTGAAGTCCAGATCGAAGACGATCTGGACACCAAAAGGCTTGTTCCCCTTTACAAAGATGTACAGGCATACCTTACGGATGTCGACTTCTTTTTCAAAGGAGCCAAATTTGCGTATCAGGTCCAGGACGTGAGTGTGATGAGCAACCATGCCGGGCAGACATTTTTCAAGGTTACGGCGAACCGTTCGCTCAAAGGATTGACCCTCGACGGTGACTCCGTCAATACCAACCTGGTACGATATGTGGAAATAAATTACGACGACAACAAGAAACAGATCAAGATCGTCAGTATTTACACCACAAAACTGAATGAGAAGGAGGATCTGAGGAACTGGTGGAACACTCTTTCACTGGAGTGGCAACAGGTCTTTGGAAAAGATATGAAGGTCGATGATGGGCTGATGCTGAGCCAGGTACGAAACTACAACGATACCGTTGCAATGGTCGACAGCATACCCATCCCTATACCTGATTCGCGGATTTACGGACTGTTTCTGAAGATCGCCGACCTCAATACCCTGGACCTGTCGGGAAATGCCGTTGTGACCGATCTTGAACCGCTGACCAGGCTTTCCCACCTGACGTCACTCAATCTTTCCGGCACGCCGGTTACGGATCTGATGCCCCTGAGAAACCTGAACATCCTGGAGATTCTTGACATTTCAGGAACCGGGGTCAGTTCTCTTGAACCCCTCAGATATTGCAACCATATCCAGGAGCTGAATATCGAGAACACAGGCATAACCGATATCTCGATTCTTGCAAGTTACCGCGACCTGACAATATTGAATATCAGCAATACCGGGATCTCGGATATCACCCCTCTTGCTGAACTAACCAACCTCCAGGATATAAAAATGAGCCAGACACAGGTGAAAGACCTTACCCCGCTTGCCGGACTGAAAAATCTGACGACAGTTGATCTTTCCGGCACACCTGTTACCTCTCTTAATCCCCTTGAAAACCTGGATGCCCTTACCTCTGTCATTTTCAACAACACAAAAGTAAACAGCCTGGATCCTCTCGCCACTCTGCCATCCCTCAGGATGATCTATTGCGACAATACCCTCATCAGGAAAGATAAAGCGGTCCAGTTTATGATTGATCACAAGGGAGTGCTTGTCAGTTTTGCATCAGCTGAGCTGGAAGGGTGGTGGAACAATTTGTCGCCCGAATGGCAGAACGTTTTCTTTCTCTACAGAACCCTCGATAACCCGCCTACCCGGGAGCAGCTGCATGCGCTAATGACCATCGACAGCCTGAATATAACCGGTCGCACAGGTGTCACATCCCTTGAACCCATAACAGAACTTCCGCGGCTCAGGTGGCTGGATTGTTCGCTGACCCCTGTTACAAGCCTCGATCCTCTTAAGGATTTGCTGGGACTCACCTACCTGGATGCCAAATCGACTGGCATCACTTCGGTGGAACCACTGTCGGCCCTCGCGAACCTCAGATTCCTGAACCTGGATAATACAGAAGTGACCAAAATCTCCCCGCTTACCAGGTTGACAGGGTTGGAACTGATCCTGGCTGATAATTCCGGGATCACAAAAGAAGAGGCCGATGCATTCATGACGAAGAATCCTGCCTGCCTGGTTATCAGTCAGACATACGAAAACACCAACTGGTGGAAACCCCTGCCTGATGTGTGGAAGGAGGTGTTTCGCCAGGAGGTTGACTTCCCGAAAGATCCGGATAAATTTCAGCTTCAGCACATCGCAAACCTTCAAAGCTTGGTTATCAAGGATGATCAGTCGATCGTCTCCCTGCAACCGGTGGTTTTTCTCTCCCGCCTTGAAGAGTTGCGATTCTCTGACACGAAGGTAACTACGCTCGAACCCCTGAGCCGGATGACAGGATTGAAAAAATTGGGATTCCCCAAGAATGCAATCAGCGACCTGACGCCGTTATCAGGCCTCACGGGACTGATTGAGATCGATGCAGAGAACACACAGGTAGAGGACCTGAAACCAATAGCCAACCTTGCAAACCTGGAGGTGCTGAAACTCTCAGGAACTCCTATCAAAAGCCTGAAAGACCTGGCGAACCTCAGGAAGCTGGAAGTATTCGAGATATATAATACCAAGATCAGCAATATAGATGTCCTGAATGGCATGAAAACCCTGAAGTCGGTAAAGATATTCAACACAAGGATCTCCACCAAGCGGATTGATAAGTTCAAAGCGGATAATCCCGGATGTAAAGTATATGACTATTAAAAAGTATGCGATATGAAAAAAATGATTTACCTGATTACGTTAGCAATGATGATTACAATGGTCTCGTGTAATAGTGAGAAGAAAAAGGAAGAGGGCGTATTTAAATTTCAGGCAGAGCAGTTTGCCGATTTGCGCGTCCTCAGGTACCAGATCCCCGGATGGGATGAACTCACCCTGAAACAGAAGGAACTGGTCTATTATCTTTCGCAGGCTGCCCTGTGCGGAAGAGATATTACCTTTAACCAGAACTATAAAAACAATCTTCTGGTAAGAAGAACCCTGGAAGCGATCTATGAAAACTATAAAGGGGACCGTTCCACACCGGATTTCACTAATTTTTGGACCTACATGAAACGGGTTTGGTTCTCCAACGGGATCCATCACCATTACAGTACTGATAAATTCTTCCCTGAAGTCTCAACGGATTATTTCGTTGCACTTCTTGGCGATGTTCCGGCAGACCAGCTTCCCCTGAAAGAGGGTCAGACCCCGGAAGAGTTTACGGCAGAGATCACGGCCATTATTTTCGATCCAACGGTTGCTTCCAAACGGATCAATCTTGACTCCTCCGTTGATTTGGTTGAGACTTCGGCCTGCAACTTCTATGACGGTGTTACCCAGAAAGAGGTTGAGGAATTCTATGATCAGATGAAAGCGGATGATGCAAAAGCAGGAAAAGATACCAGGATATCTTATGGTTTGAATTCACGTGTGGTCAAGAAGGATGGAAAGGTGTCCGAGATGGTCTGGAAACTCGATGGCATGTATCACCCTGCAATTGAGAAGATCATCTACTGGCTGGAAAAGGCTGTGACAGTGACTGAGACCCAAGAACAGAAAGCGGCACTGGATAAACTGATAGAGTTCTACAAAACAGGTGACCTGGTCACGTTTGACGACTACAGCATCCTCTGGCTGGCAGACCAGAATTCTGATATCGATTTCATCAATGGCTTCATAGAGACATACGGCGATCCGTTGTCGATGAAAGCCACCTGGGAATCCGTGGTGAATTTCAAGGACAAAAAAGCCTCCGAACGTACGGTAAAACTGGCAGAGAACGCTCAGTACTTCGAGGATAACAGTCCGGTTGATCCCGAATTTAAAAAGAAGGAGGTAAAAGGCGTCTCCGCCAAAGTGATCACGGTGGCTCAACTTGGAGGCGACTGCTATCCTACCACACCGATAGGCATCAACCTTCCAAATGCTGAATGGATCAGGAAAGAACATGGTTCCAAATCGGTCACAATGGAAAATATTACCTACGCATACGATCAGTCGTCCCAGGGTAACGGGTTCCTTGAAGAGTTTTGCTCCTCGCCGGAAGAGGTCGCCCGACTCAAGGAATATGGATTCCTTGCCGGAAACCTCACCACCGACATGCACGAATGCCTAGGTCATGCCGCCGGGCAGCTTCTGCCGGGTACCAGTCCCGATGCAATGAAAAATTATCATTCGGCTCTGGAAGAAGCCCGGGCCGATCTCTTCTCCCTATACTACATCATGGATCCCAGACTTATTGAGTTGGGACTCATTCCCTCACTTGAAGTTGGCAAAGCGGAATATGATAATTATATCAGGAATGGATACCTGACACAGCTGGTGAGGATCCAGCCGGGGAAAAACGTCGAGCAGGCCCATATGCGTGGTCGTAAACTGATCGCCTCCTGGTGTTATGAGCACGGGAAAGATGATAAAATCATCGAACTCATCGAGAAGGATGGCAAGACCTACATCAGGATCAACGACTACGAAGGTTTGCGCGGCTTGTTCGGCCAGTTGCTGAATAAAATTCAGAGGATCAAATCGGAAGGCGATTATGAAGCAGGAAAAGAGCTGGTTGAGACATACGCAGTTAAGGTAGATCCTGATGTGCATAATCAAATGCTTGAGCGCTATAAAAAACTCAATATAGCCCCTTACGGAGGATTTATCAATCCTGTGTTAACTCCTGTATACCAGGGTGATTCCTTGACCGATGTTATGGTCAGCTACCCGGATGATTTCACTGAACAGATGATGTCCTATTCAAAGGAGTTCTCATTTCTGCCAGCCCGGTGCAAGCATGATTAAACAGCTGATCTTTGACTGGGGCGGCACAATCATGATCGATTACGCATTTCAGGGGCCGATGTACCTGTGGGATAAGGTAGATTGGGTTCCCGGAGCGAAGGAAGCGTTGGCTGAGTTATCGCACCTGTATCCGTTATCGGTTGCTACGAATGCCCCCCACTCGGGGACAGAAGAGATGATGAAGGCTCTTGAACGGATAGGGGCGAAGAGGTATTTCACAAATTTCTTTTCTTCGAAGGAGCTTGGCTACGGGAAGCCGGATCCCAGATTTTTCAGGTCAATTGCCGAGAAGCTGGATGTGGAAACGGATGATTGTCTGATGATTGGAAACCATTACGCCAAAGATATCGCCGGAGCGAAGAAGACAGGCATGAAGACGATCTATTACAACGAGAAGGGGCTGAAAGGTCCTTTTCCCGAAGCAGATACGATAATCGACAACATGGGAAAACTTATCGATGCAGTAACATGTCTGAATGATGGTCGGTAGCCTTTATTTGCCCCTAAATCCCCTAAAGGGAACTTTCTCTCACTTCTGTGGGCCGGAGGGTAATTCATGTCATTCGTCATTAATGCTCATTGGCTTCGCTATGCTCCGCCGAGCTCGCTTCGCTTCGGTTCTTGTCATTTATTCCCTGTCCCTGACATCCTTTCCGGTATTTTCCCAGACCTCCTACCCGCAAACCCTCTTTCGTTCCCCGGTAGATTTCAGTCTCTCGCTTTCAGGCTCGTACGGCGAGATCAGGCCGAACCATTTCCATTCGGGTATTGACATCAGGACCGAAGGCGTGATCGGAAAACCCGTTTATTCGGCATCTGAAGGATATGTGTCCCGGATTTACGTTTCACCCTGGGGATTCGGAAAAGCTGTCTACGTCAACCATCCTGCCGGCTATACAACTGTTTACGGCCACCTTGACCGGTTTCACGGTGAAATTGCATCCTATGCGTATGACCAGCAATATGCAAATGAATCTTTCAGCATTGATGTGACTCTTCCTGCCGGCAAGATCCAGGTGAGGAAAGGGGAGATCATAGGGTATTCGGGAAATTCCGGCTCATCCGGCGGACCGCACCTGCATTTCGAGATCAGGGATGCCCGGAACCAGGAACCGCTTGATCCGTTATCTTTCGGAATACCTGTCACCGATAACCTTCCACCCCAGATCAAGTGGGTGAAAATATATCCTTCTGGTTACGGTGCAATGGTCAATTACACTTCCAATCCAAAGGCATTGCAGGCTTCCGGCGGGAACGGAAAATATGGTGTCATATCGCCGGATACTGTGATGGTTTCAGGAAATATCATCTTTGGCATTGAAGCGTATGACTACCACAACGCTTCGTCGATCCGATGCGGGATAAAATCGATCGAGCTTACGATTGACGGGGAGAAAGTATTTGGTCAGGCGGTGGAGAGGTATGCTTTCTCTGACACCCGCTATGTCAATGCGCTCCTTGACTATCCCCAGAATGTGAAGAACAAGCAGCGGTTCTTCAGGTCATATGTTGCGCCTGGTAACAAACTGGAGATTTTCGAGGGTGTGGTTAACCAAGGCATTGTCAGTTTTACAGACCGGGAGTCACACAAGATCCAGTACATGGTGAAAGATTCTCATGGAAACACTTCCCGGATCGTCTTCTGGGTAAAAAGTCATCCGCCTGCTTCTTCAGGAGCCAGGCCACCGGTGCCGGAACCGCCTGCAAATCTGTTTAACTGGGATCGGGAGAACCGGTTTGAAAATCCTGATATCGAATTTGTTGTGCCTGCAAGTTCACTCTACGAAGACCTGGAGTTCCGGTACAGTTCGGCGCCACCCGTTAATGGAAGCTATGCAAGGATTCACCGTCTCCAGGATGAGGACACCCCGCTGCATCTTCGTTGCAATCTTTCCATCCGGGCTGAGACTCTTCCAAAGAGGCTCGAACCCAAAGCGCTTCTTGTAAAAGTTGACAAAAATGGAAAATTTGTAAGTCAGGGGGGGAGTTTCAGTGATGGCTTTGTACACGGAACGATCAGGGAATTCGGTGAGTATACCATCAGTGTGGACACTGTTCCGCCGAAGATAAAACCCGTGAATGTTTACCACAATAAAAACATCAGCAAGCAGGGTACGATAGTGCTTACCATATCTGATGATGTATCCGGGATAAAAAGTTACCGCGGCACACTCAACGGAAAATGGATCCTGATGGATTATGACGCAAAACGCAACCGGCTTGAATACAAGTACGACGGCAGGATAAAGACCGGATCCAACATGTTTCAGCTGGTTGTAGTTGACGATGTTGGAAACCGGTCGGAATACAATGCGACCCTGGTCAGGTAAAATAATTTTATAAATTTGTGAGATGGAAGAGACCATTCTTATCCTCGATTTTGGTTCTCAGTACACCCAGCTGATTGCACGCCGGATCAGGGAGCTTAACGTCTACTGCGATATTTTCCCCTACAATGCTGTTCCTCCTCTTGGCCCTCACATCAAAGGTGTGGTATTGTCGGGCAGCCCGTTCTCTGTCAGGGATAAAGATCCTCTGATACCCGATCTTTCAGGAATCCGTGGAAAATTTCCGGTACTGGCAGTCTGTTACGGGGCTCAATACCTGGCAATGGCTGCTGGAGGCGAGGTAATGCCCTCCAAAAACCGTGAATACGGTCGCGCTAACCTCTCCTATATTGATACTGGCAGCGAACTGATGAAAGGGATGTCTGCCTGCAGCCAGGTGTGGATGTCGCATGGCGACACCATCCTGAGTGTCCCCGAAACCTTTTGTGTGATTACCTCGACATCCAGTGTTGATATAGCAGGTTTTCATATCAAGAATGAACCAACTTACGGCATCCAGTTCCATCCTGAGGTTTACCACACGACTGAAGGAGCGGTATTGCTTAGAAATTTTGTGGTAGACATCTGCGGATGCCATCAGTCATGGACCCCTGAATCATTCATAGAATACACTATCAATGACCTGCGGGCAAAACTGGGTGATGACCCTGTGGTGCTGGGCCTTTCAGGAGGTGTCGACTCTTCCGTTGCAGGGATGTTATTGCATGAAGCAATCGGCTCCAACCTGCATTGTATCTTCGTCGACAACGGCTTACTGAGGAAAGATGAATTCAGGAGAGTCCTTGATTCATATAAAAACATGCACCTGAACGTTACGGGTGTTGATGCCTCTGATCTCTTTTTATCTCAGCTTGAAGGTGTTTCTGATCCGGAAAGAAAGCGGAAGATCATTGGAAGGGTATTTATCGAGGTGTTTGAAGCAGAAGCTAAAAAGATCCGGAATATCAAATGGCTTGCCCAGGGAACGATCTATCCCGATGTGATCGAATCCCGTTCGGTCAAGGGACCCAGTGCAACGATCAAATCACATCACAATGTGGGAGGTCTTCCCGAGCACCTTAATCTGAAAATCGTTGAACCGCTTAACTCCCTGTTTAAGGATGAGGTGAGAAGGGTTGGGAAGTCGCTGGGATTGGATCCGCTTATCCTCGGGCGTCATCCTTTTCCGGGGCCTGGTCTGGCTGTCAGGATCCTTGGCGACATTACGCGCGAAAAAATCAGGTTGCTGCAGGATGCGGATAACATTTTTATTGAAGGACTGCGTCAGTTTGGATTGTACGACAAGGCATGGCAGGCGTTTGTCGTGTTGTTGCCGATACAGTCGGTGGGAGTTATGGGAGACGAAAGGACCTATGAGAATGCTGTAGTGCTCAGGGCTGTTACCTCGACCGATGGAATGACAGCCGACTGGGCGCAGCTTCCCTTTGAGTTCCTGGCCTGGGTCTCCAACGAGATCAGCAACAAGGTTAAGGGAGTGAACCGGGTAGTGTACGACATCAGTTCAAAACCCCCTGCAACGATTGAATGGGAGTAATCTGCAGTAAATGAGATATCTGTTAACCATTGGATGGATACTTTCTCTGACAATCACCCACCTGTTTGCACAGGGCGGGTATGATCAACTCCGTTCAGACCAAACCCGCGTGATCGATGGAAAAAAGTTTTTCGTTCACGAAGTGAAAAAGGGTCAGACGCTCTATTCAATTTCCAAAGCCTATGATCTCCCGATGGAGGATATCATCGAAACCAACCCGGAGATCAGGCAGGGACTGAAAGCGAACCAAACACTGCTGATCCCTGATCGAAACGAATTACTCCCTGCCGAACTTCCTCCTGCCGAGCTTCCTCCTCTTACTGATTCCATCGTGATTGATCAAAACACCGGCGAAATGCATGTTGAAACAAACAAGCAGCCAATGAGCATTGAAACCGGTGGATTCATCATGCAACACCCCTGTGGATTGAAACCTGATGCCGGAAAGGAGGTTTATAATGTAGCGCTGATGATGCATTTGTTTCTGAAAGAGGTCGATTTCATCAATACGAAGGCTCCCACGCAAAAGGAAATAGAAAGCTACAATGCGCTTCGCTACATTCAGTTTTATGAAGGATTTCTCATTGCTGTAGATTCTCTCCGCAAAACCGGGTTGAACCTCAACCTTTACGTGTACAGTCTGGAGACAAGCCCTTCGGCCACATCTGCTCTACTGAAAAAACCTGAGATGGAGAAGATGAACCTTATCGTTGGAATGCTGTTCAACCGTGATTTTGAGATCGTTGCCTCCTGGGCAAAGGATCACGGGATCCCTGTTGTGAGCCCTATTTCCGAAAGAGAGTCACAGGTGGAAGGGAATCCCATGGTGATAAAGATCCGTCCCTCTTACATCTCTGAAGGAACCGCCCTTGCAGAGTACCTATACGAGCATCATCCGTATTCACACATATTGCTGGTCAGAAGCTGGGAGGAGGAGAGCAAAATAATGGCAGAACAGATCCACGCGAAATGCCAGGCTCTCAACCTGGATGTCAATGCCGTGTCTCAGGATGATCTTGTTGATAAATTGATCACTGGAGCCGAAAATGCCGTTGTTGTTGTCTCCAGCCAGAAGACCTTCGTTCTGAACATCCTGTCGCAGCTGAATGCCGACACGTTGGGTCATACATATACCGTCTTCGGCCTTCCCAGGTGGGATGAGTTTGAGGGGATGGACTATCAGTACCTTGAAAAGGCACGTGCACATATCTTTGTCCCTTCGTGGATTGATTATTCCAGGCCGGATGTAAAACGATTGGTCCAGCTCTTCAGGGAGAGCTATAAAACCGAGCCCGACAACCTGGCTTTCCAGGGATTTGACGTAGCCTGGTATTTTCTGAACGCGCTGAAACAGTACGGAGAAGGATTTTCAGACTGCCTGATGGAGATCACCATCAAGCCATTGCAAACCGAATACAAGTTCCGGCAGCATAACGGAGACGGTTGGGAGAATCATCACTGGGAAGTGTTCAGGTACGATAATTACTACCAGACACATTTGAACTGATTCTCAGACTGTCATTCAACCGGCATCGCCAGCAAAGGAATGTTGGTTGAGAACAGGTTCTTCTTTGTGATGTTTTTGGTAAAGAGATGATAAAACACACTTCTTTTGTGTGGCTGGAATGCAATAATTTCTATCCCGTTGCATGCAACGTAATCATCAAGGGCTTTCTGGTTATCATCGGTAATGGTAACCAGTTCAAAAAGGATTCTTCCTTTCTGTTCAAGTTCGTTAAAAACGGTTCTTAACAGCTTCATCTTTTCTTCCTCCTCCTCTTTTCCTGTCTGGAAATGAACAACATACAGTTTGCTGTCAAAGGGTTTTAATAAATCAATCAACTGTTTGATAACTGATTCATTCCCTTCTGAAAGATCTGCCGCAAACATGACATTCTGAAATCCCATGAAGGATTTGATCTCCGGAACCGTAAGCACAGGAACTCTGGCCTGGTTGATGATATAGGTCGAAACCCTGCCCCAAACGTTGACATTCCTTCCAAGTCCCCGTGTTCCCATGATGACCATCTGCGGAAGGTACTCACCACAGATCATCCCGAGCTCCATCTCTATATCTCCGCCTACGATGGTAGTCTTCAGCGTGACGTTCCTGAGATTCTCATCGGTTACACGCTTTTCCAGTGCAGTGTGAAGCTTTTTCATGTTCGTTTCGGCCTGGCTGTGCATCTCCCGGATCAACTCCTCATTATAAATGGCATTCATGTTCATGCTGTCGGGGAATGTCGTATCAGACAGGATCACCTGGTCGAAATACGTATGAAAAAGCAGCACCTCCGCCTGGTAGGCATTTGCCAGTTTCAGGGCATATGAACACGTGATATCGGTGTGTTCTGAGAAATCGACAGGAACAAGGATTCTTTTCATATCGGTGAGGATGTGATGTGGTTACGATCAACACAAAGTTAATGCATCTGTCAGCATTTTGCAATTCTTTTTATTTGAATAACTTCCCGTAAGGATCATTTCCCGTTTCGCGATTTCAGACTTGTCAAACGGCGTATCGATCAGCCTCAGGATCTCTTTGCGGAACTGTTCTGGCGATTCTGCGATGCGGCATGCCGGTTCCAGGTCGGTCCCGGCCAGCATTTCCCGGTTTACCAGGCAGTGCCTTCCGTTAAAAAGGGCATTTAACAGTTTTAGTTTAAGCCCTGTCGGCTGGGATGTGACCATGAGGTTCACCTGGGCATTCCTGATCAGGTCCGTCATCTTCTGCTCATCAGGGTTCCTCTCCAGCCGTATATTGGGATGATGATCAATCATCTCTGCAAGGCGACCGGGAGGATCAAGGCCTGCGATCACCAATTCGGGCAAAGAATCCGTATAGATGTATTTGATGATATATTCGGCTGCGCGGAAGTTTTCCGGCACACTTAATTTTCCATGGTACAGCACATAAGAGCCTTTTCCGGGTATGGATGCGATCCTATCATTCTGGTGAAACGAAGGAAGGTAACGGATATCCTGTTGTGGAAACTTTCGCTGGAGGTACTGCTGGTCCTCTCTTGATACAACGAGCATCATGTCGGCATGCTTCAGGACTGGCTGGAACAGGAGGAGTTTGTAACTCTCCATGAGGAAGAATAATTTGTCAGCCGGGTTACCGGCGGCTTTAAAGAGGTGGTAGTAGTAATGGTGCTCGATGTTGCTCTCCCTGTAGATCTTTTTTCTTCCCTTAAATGCAGGATCACTCAGCAGGCTGCAGGTATGGAGTCCCTCAAACAGGATCGGAAAATCGTCCTGCAACAACCTTCTGCGCAGTTGTCCAGGCACCCGGCTTGCCACGATATATGGCTTCCGGGAGATGATATTCCTGATTCCCGTCCTGCGCGGATAATAATTCACTTCAGTACAGAGATCCTCCAGTTCGGTTGCAGGATCGCGCTGATCCTGAAAACAATGCAGGATCACCTTGACTCCGCATTGATTCAACTCCCTGAGCTTATAGTAAACATCAATAACTCCTCCGTAGTTGGGAGGATATGGCACGTCGAAGCTAACTATGTGCAGGATCTGCATAAATTACGAATTAATTTCCAATTTCCAGGTCTTCAGTCCAAAGTCCCAAATCCCGCATCCCGCATCCTGCATCATTGTCATTGCGAAGAGCAGAGCGATGCGGCAACAGCATCCAGGATCTTCTTCAGCTTCGGGGCCTCGTTCTCCCAGCACAGTTCCTCAGCCGCCTTGAGTAAATTCTCGCGGTACAGGTTTAGCCGGGCTTCATTCATAAGCATACCGTCAATTTTTTCAGCGATATGTTTCGGATCATGGCTCTCGAGCTCCTCACCGATGTAATATTTATCCAGGATCGCTTTCATCTCAGGGAAAGGGGATATAAGTACCGGCACATTTGCCTGAATATAATCCAGGAACTTGTTCGGAAGGGCAAAGTGATAATTCAGGCTTACATCCTTCTCTACCGATAAGCCGATATCAGCCATCAACGTATATCTGTAAAGCTTCTGGAAAGGGATCTGTCCAGCAAAGATCACTTTCCCCGGGACTTTCTCCTGCTTCACGAATGTCTGTAACTCATCAAATCTATCACCGGTTCCGGCAATGACCAGCCTGGCATCAGAACGCAAATATTTCATGGCCTGGATCGTCTCTTCAAGCCCCCTGTCAAGATTCACTGCGCCCTGGTACATGATCACTTTCTGATGGGGCAGAATCCCCAGGGCTTCTTTCGGTAATGCTTCACCTCCGCGTTTGCGGAACGGAACATTCCGGATCACGACGATCTCATTCCCATACTCTTCGTGGTAGAGGTTTGCAATAGAGGCATTGACAGCTGTGACTAACTTCAGTTTCGGGAAGATCCGGTCTTCGATCCATTTCCACACCCGGGTTGTCCCTTTCCGGCCGACGAGTTCAGGCACTCCCCTGTAATATTCGTGACAATCGTGGAGGAGTATCACGTTACCGGATTTACTCACCCCCCGGCCACCTTCATTGGACGACCTCACCCCTCTGCCCCCTCTCCACAAAGAGAAGGGGAGAAGGGCTTTTAGTTGGAATGCCAGGTAGCAGGCCGGCAGGGTATCCAGGTCGTTGGAAACAATAAGTGATGTTTTGTGACTTAGCAGGTACAGGAAAAGGCCGATATTGTAACTGGCATAGAAAAGGGGTCCTTTGTTGAACCAAAGGCCCATCCGGTGCAGTGCATAGGAACGTGGTGCCAGCGGAAGGCTGTGTTTCAGTTTCCTGCCCACCAGGACAACCGAAAACCCCATCTCCGTCAGAGTGATGCATGTGCGGTCCACACGCTGATCAGTGGTCAGGTCATTGGTAACGCATATGACGGCAGGGAGAAGAGCCATTGGAAGGTTTATATAGCAACGGAGACGCAAGTTAATTATTTTTATACTTTTGATCCGTAATGATACTTCAGGAAGATAAATCCCTTCAGCGCGACCATACATTTGGAATGCAGGCCAGTGCAAGGTATTTTCTCGAAATAAACCGGGAAGAAGATATTGTTCCGCTTTTGTCATCCCTGCAAAAGGAGCACAGACCGTTGATGGTGCTTGGCGAAGGGAGTAATGTACTTTTCTCTGCTGACTACCCCGGAACCGTGATCCGGCTGAATACAAAGGGCATCTCTGTCACCTGCGAGGATGACGATTCTGTCTCTGTCAGGGTCTCAGGCGGTGAAATCTGGGATGAAGTAGTTGAATTTTGTATCAGCAAAGGGTGGGGTGGCCTCGAAAATATGTCTATGATCCCGGGCAGGGCAGGAGCCAGCCCGGTACAGAATATTGGCGCCTACGGAGTTGAACTTAAAGAGGTTTTGCAGGAACTTCAGGCAGTGCAACTGACCACCGGGGAGATAGGAAAATTTTCCAGGGAAGAGTGCCGGTTTGGTTACAGGGAGAGCATCTTCCAGAATAAACTCAGGGGGCGGTATCTCATATACTCCATCACTCTTTTACTCTCAAAGAAACCCATACTGAACCTTGCTTATGGGTCGATCCGCCAGGAACTTGAACGTGACGGCATTCAATCCCCGACAATACGGGATGTCAGAAATGTGGTTTGCAGAATCCGGACCAGCAAACTTCCGGATCCCAGGAAAATAGGAAACGCGGGGAGTTTTTTCAGAAACCCGGTCATTCGCTCAGATCAGTTCGAAAAGCTCAGGCAGCGGTATCCACAGGTTGTCAGCTATCCTGATTCCAATGGTGTCAAACTTGCAGCTGCCTGGCTGATCGAACAATGCAACTGGAAAGGGAAGCGGGTAGGCGATGCAGGAGTTCATCCGCAACAGCCACTGGTTCTTGTAAATTACGGGAAAGCAACAGGCCAGGAGATCCTGGACCTCGCTTCGATGATCCGGCAATCAGTAGTATCACGGTTCGGCATCCTGCTGGAGCCGGAGGTAAATATCCTGTAGAGGTAAGGTGTGCCCATTCGGGCCTGGCATGCCTCGCCCTTACCCGGCAACGATGATTTTCCCGGATAGCATTGTATGACTGCCCCGGATCACCATCAGGTATATCCCCGGAGGCAAATCTTTTAAATAAACCAGGTCACCCAGCCTGATTGTGTGTTCTCCCCGTTCCAGGGTTCCGATAATTTTTGAATCAGCTCCCTGGGATTTGCCATCCAGGCTGATAAGGGAATAGTTCAGTTGATCTCGTTCAGGGAGAAAGAACGTAATGGTACTGTTGTCTGATACAGGATTCGGGCTGACTGAAAGGTTTGCTTTTCTGACCGGCTTTTCATGGCTCACGCCAACCAGGATGTCATCAAGGCTGGCAGAATAGGTTGATAAACCGTAGGTCCCGGCGATTATGGTCCGGGTAGGAGCATGGATCTTCAGGACGTATGTCGGAACCGCAGGAATTTCCGTCCAGATCCACGACCAGTTAGTACCACCGTCGGCCGTGGCGTAAAGTCCGGCATCAGTGGCTACAATCAGTTTATCAGGGATATCGGGATCAGGGATGATATCGTTAACAGGGAATTCGGGCAGGTTTCCTGAAATAGCCGTCCAGTTTTGTCCGAGATCAGTTGATTTGTAAACGTGAGGCAATGGTTCATCCCACCTGAAACCCGAAAGGGAAACGTAGATCGTTTGGGCATCAAACGGATCAGGAGCAACCCGTGTTACCCAGCGGTAGGGGAGGCCTGTTGATCGATCAGTCCAGGTAAGTCCATCATTTACAGAGACATGAACTTTTCCGTCACCGGTGCCCACAATGACTGTCGATGGATCGATTGGCGATATGGCTATTGTTGTGATACTATGGAAATATTGATCAATTCCCTCCGTCAGATCATCGCTGAAAGGGGTCCAGGTGTTCCCTTTGTTGAACGTCTTCCATATCCTGTAAGTCCCGAAGTATAGGATGGTAGGATCGACGGGGTGCATAGCCAGGGGCGCAGACCAGTTTTTCCTTTCATTTTCCCAGTCCTGGCCGATATACGTCATATTGCCGCCACCGTTGGTCGACCGGAAGAGATTTCCCCACTGATACTCTGCGTAAATAATATTCGAGTTAGTATAATCCACAAGGGTATACATCCCGTCTCCTCCCAGGATCGGTTCCCAGTCATCGACGGCGCCGGTGAGTGTGCGGATCGTGTTATTGTCTTGTGTCCCGCCGTAAATACGTTCAGGTTTAAGGTAATCAATATCGATGGCATAGAACTGGGTGATAGGAAGATTGTTGATTTTAGACCAGGTGCTTCCATAGGTGTTGCTGGTATACAGGCCGCCGTCATTTCCTTCGATGATGGCAGATGTAGCTTCATCGATCACCATGGCATGATGGTCAACATGGATATCACTGGAAACTTCGAACCAGGATTGTCCTCCTGTCTGGGATGCGTAGAGTTGTACTCCCATGACAAACACGCTGAACGGATCAACCGGATCAACCCGGATCTGCCCGAAGTACCATCCGAAATTACTGCACATCCCGTAGAGGTCCCAGTCGTTGGTGCGTGTCCAAAGGTCGCCGCCGTCATTGGTTTTAAACACGGCAATTTCGTAGTTTGGCAGATCATAGAAAGCGTAAAGCACATCGGGTTGCGATTTACAAAGAGTTATACCGATCCTGCCAACATCCTGTCCGGCCATCAGGCCGTTTGTCAGCTCCGTCCAGGTATCTCCGCCGTCAGTAGTCTTCCAGATCCCTGATGTTGCTCCAAATGAGTTCCTGTATTCAAGCCCCCTGGTCCGTTCCCACATCGCTGCATAAAGAATATCCGGATTCGTTGGGTGCTGCAACAGGTCGATGGCAGCGGTTGAATCCGTGAGGAACAACACCCGTTGCCAGGTCGTGCCACCGTCTTCACTTCTGTAAACACCACGCTGATCGCTGTATGAGAACAAATAACCGCAAGCTGCCACAAACACGCGTTGTGAGTTGGCATGGTCCACCACCACCCGTCCTATGTAAGCCGAATTTTCCAGGCCGATGTGTTGCCAGGAAAGACCGGCATCGTATGATTTGTACATGCCGTTTCCCCAGAAACTGAAGCTGGAAGAGTTTGCCTCGCCGGTTCCGGCATAAATGATATCTGTATTGTCGGGATCAATGGCGATATCCCCGATAGAGATAACCGGGACGTTTTGAAACAAATTGGTCCATGTATCCCCTCCGTCAGTTGTCTTCAGGATTCCGCCCGTGGCAGCCCCCAGGTACATGGTCTGGAGATCTCCGTCAGGGATCTCGATGTCGGTGATCCGGCCCCCGATATTGGTCGGGCCGGTAAAGACCCAGGGCGTACTCTGCACCTGGTCGGCATCGATCATTACCTGGGCTTGTGCAATGGCTTTCTGGTATGCTTCAGGATTGATCCTGTCATATGGAAAGATCCGCTGCATCGCCATCCAGTCGTTTGGGGTGACGGAAGGAGGCTGGAAATGTTTTCTGTTGCCGGTCTGCAAGGAAAAGTCAAACCGGTTGGCCTGCCAGGCGACGATGAAGAGGAAGGTAAAGAAGGCGATCGGGAAAAATGAAGAGGCCAGCTTTTTACTGAAATTTGGAGTCTTAAAGGTCATAGTGAAGGAATTTATGGTATCTGCAAAATTATGAGATATAAGTAACAATAAGTCTAATGGAAGGAATAAATTGCCCCTACTCCGTTCGCAGAGCCCCGATCAGTTCATTCACGTCGTCGATCCCATGCTTCAGCATATAGTCTTCGATGCCTTCCGCAATTTTTACCGAGATGGCCGGGTCAATGAAGTTGGCGGTCCCAACCTGGATCGCAGATGCGCCTGCGAGAAGAAATTCGATGGCATCGTCAGCGTTCATGATACCGCCCAATCCGATCACGGGGATGCTGACGGCTTTGTGAACCTGCCACACCATCCGGAGGGCAACCGGTTTTATGGCGGGACCTGATAATCCTCCTGTAATGGTGGAGAGGATAGGCCGGCGACGGTTGATGTCAATAGCCATGCCGAGAAGGGTGTTGATGAGCGTAACCACATCAGCGCCCCCGTCAACTACGGCCCTTGCAATTTCTGTGATACTGGTGACATTGGGGGAAAGTTTGATCATCAGAACCTTTTTATAGACATCCCTTACGGCACGGGTCACTTCGGCTGACATGGCTGGCACTGTCCCGAAAGCCATTCCGCCTTCCCGTACATTCGGACAGGAGATATTCACCTCAATAGCGGGTACTTTGTCGAGCTCATTGATGCGCTCAGCAACCTGTACATATTCTTCCACTGTTGAGCCGGAGACATTAACAATGACGTGGGTTTCGAAATCTTTGATCCTGGGATAGATCTCCCGGATAAAGTGATCTACTCCTTTGTTTTGTAAACCAACGGAGTTAAGCATGCCGGAAGCGGTCTCAGCCATCCGGGGATAGGCGTTTCCATCCCTGTTGGATCCGGTCACTGCTTTCACGAATATCCCGCCGATCCTGCCCGGATCCATGAAATCAACAAACTCATCTCCATAGCCGAAAGTGCCGGAAGCCGTTGTAACGGGATTTTTAAAGGTAAGTCCTGCAATATTTACCGAAAGATTTTTCATCAGTTATGTGTTTCGCGTTCCGTCCCTTACCTTGCTACCATTTCAGCCTCCTTGTATCAAACACAGGCCCTTCCACACACACCCGTTCGTTTCCTTTATCAGTGAGGGTAATGCAGCAGAGGCATACCCCGAATCCGCATGCCATGGTATTTTCCAGGGATACTTCACATGGAATCCCTTGTGTAGCGGCGATCCTGGCAACGGCCTGCATCATGGCATCAGGGCCGCAGCAGTAGATCTTTTCAAATGGGAGGCACTCTTTCTGCAGCAGGGAGTGATCAACAACAAGGCCCTTTTCTCCATATGTACCATCGTCAGTAGTGATATGCACATCGCCGTATTTTTCGTAGGTCTCAATCTCTGAGACTTCTTCTTTGGTCCTGAATCCGACAAGGATTGAAGGCCTGATCCCGTTCTGGTGGAGGAACTGCGCCAGGAAAAGAAGAGGAGCTACCCCGCAGCCGCCGCCGATAAGCAAAACGTTGTTTACTACTGGCAGGGAAAAAGAGTTCCCAAGCGGGTAAATCACGTTCAGCAGATCACCTTCCCGCAGAAAACTGAGATGACGTGTTCCTTCCCCTTTGATCTGAACAAGCAACCGGATACTGTTTCTCCTGTGGTCAACCTGGTGAACGGAGAACGGACGACGAAGAAAAGTGGAGGGAGAGTCCTTCACCAGCACCTGCACAAATTGACCCGGAAGGATCATTGGCAATGGTTCCGGGGCAGCCAGGTCAAGCAGAAAATGCCGGTTGTTCAAAGAGATATTACTGGTAACTGTAAGATCCTGAACAGTTTTTTTTATCTCCATGAAACAATGCTGCAATTAGTTGGCCAGCCGGGATTGCATCTCAGTGATTATATCCTTGTATTTCTTCAATACCCGATTGTATTCCGTGAAATACTCGTCATTTTTCACGCTTGTCTGGGGTTTGCCCGATTCCTCGCTGATGAGCTTCACTTTGTAACTCAATGGATCAGTGGAAGAAAGCTTGATGATGACACGCGTACGGATCGTGTTTCGCGTAAAGTAATCCATCTCCCATGCCGTCCTCAGGTAGCCGGTCTCCCGGTCTGTCACCTCGACCACGTCCATATGGTTCGTCACGATCTGGCTTATCAGTTTCCATGCTTCCAGCTCTGTTTTCATGGTTTTCACTTCGATGTCCTGGTTTACGATATCAAGAGGCACAGAGGCGTCGTACGCATCGTCCTTGAGGAGGACAACCCGGTAATCCTTGGGTATGGGACCACTGTCCTTAAAATTGCAGAACTCAATGTTCTCGGTCAGGTACCCTGTTTTCTCAACTTTCACCCGGATACATTGGTCGCTTTCCACAGTCAGCTCGGCTGATCCTGTCCCGGCAAGTTCACTGTTGACAAAAATCTTTGCATCGGGTTCGGAAACGGTAAAGCTTATTTTTTTCTTCCCTGCCAGCGCATCAAAACCACTCAGGGTGATAAAAAACAGGGCCATGACCAGCGCAAAAATCGATTTTGTTTTCATGTGTAAATAATTTTGATTTCCACAAGCCAAAGATAAAGAATTCATTCATTTTCCGGAACAGTGGTTTCATTTTTTTTCCACCTCATCGGCAGGTGTTTCTTCTTCAGGTTCGGAGAAATCGAGTAAATCATTTGCAAGCAAGAGGTTATACCAGGCAAGTATTTTCCTGATGTCGGACGGATATACCCGTTCCGGGTCATATTCAGGGATCATTTCAAGAAAGAAATCCCTGAGGACAGCCGGATCCGATTTGGGATCGATTGTCTCTTTGTTCGCCAATTTTTCATGCAATTGTTTGAAGACATCTTTTAACGGAATATCCTCCCCGGTGGAGAATATGGTGATCTCTTCGAGTGAACTCATCTTCTCATTTCCGAAAGCCGGTATCCGTCTCTGATCGGACAGGGATTCCACAATCACCGCGTTTTTGGCCTGGGAAACCACTTTGTACAACCCGGGTCTTCCTGAAATGGATAATATTTTAGACAGATCCATGTTTGTGATTTTTTACAAAAGTACAAAAAAACCGGAACGATTACAAGTGTGGAAGAGCGGCAGGGAGAATGCAGGATTACCCAATACACCAATGCATCAATGCAGGAATGCAGCAAGGCCATCAGAGGTCAATCTGAACACATACGCATGTTCGCAAGGCAGTTCGGCAGGATTGATCTCCGGAGGAGAGATCCGGATTCCCCCGTCAGCCGGATGCCGGTTTTGATGAAATCAGGATTGTAATCGTCTCCCTGTCCGGGCGGGATATTCCAGGAAACAACCAGTAGAGATACCTGCAATTTATCTCTTCTGGTTTCTGTAATCCTATTGAAATCAGAATGATACAGCATAATCCAGAAAAGAATACTTCGAACTTCTTACATTCATTGAGCTGCGTTTAACCCTCTTGGAGTTTGTCTCCTCCCCCGAGCACTCGGGGTCGGTGCAATGACATGGCATCCGTGACAAAGAAGGGGCAGTGGAGCGTGGCGGCGCTTTGCGCCGCCACGCTCCACTGCCCTGTTGTTATTACGACAAAACGTGTCACTGTGAGGAGCAAAGCGAATGAAGTCCCTTTCAGGGGATTTAGGGGCAAAAGGGGATATAGACTCAAAAAAAGAAGTTGCCCCGGTGTAGGACAACTTCTTCAAAGAATACGATGAGAAAATAGGAGTTTATTGAGTCTTAAGCACTTTCCTGGTTAGGTTTAAGCCCGAGTCCGTGTAAATACGAAGGGTATATAGTCCGTCTTTCAGTTGACCAAACGGAATAGCAATGGTCGCGGGACCTGTAGTCAGGTATTCCGTCCGTTGATACACCCGCTGTCCTGAAAGGTTAAACAGTTCAACATAACCCTGCGTTCCTTCTGTCACCTTAACAGTGATCTGTGCAAAATCATTTACAGGATTAGGATAAACCACGCCAGCCTCCAGCGTGGGACTGTTTTCATTTACCCCAAGGATATGATTCCCGTTGAAGGTCATAACTACATCGGCAACAGGATTCTCCATCGTGAGTTCCACTTTGACGTAATCGCTCTGGCATCCTGCAATCTCTGCTTTCAGGTAATAGATGCCATAGTCAAGGCCAGTGAAATCAAACTGTCCCTCCGTATCCACCTGGTTGAACCGGATCGCCTGGCCGGCTTCGTTCATCAGCAACATGGTGATCTTGTCAACGATAGTACTTTTCAAGCCTGTGGTGTTGATCTGTCCGTTGATGCCGCCGTTTCCGGAATTGAAGGCATATGCTTCAATTAAGTTGATATTGTAGGGGTTGTTTGCCTGGCCAAGGGCAACGATCGTGGCGCTTTCCCAGTCAAGAACATCTCCGTAGTAGGTAGGCATATAGCCTGTTGGCAAAAACGGAATAGCGTAGATCAGGTATTCTCCCAACGGAACCATGGGGAAATAGTAGATCCCTGATGAATCTGTCTCGCTGATGTCAATGAATGGGACAAAATTAGCCGATGTATCCAGAGAGAAGATCATCACCATTCCAAGCTGCATCGGGAAGTTTCCTGCAAAGACCTGTCCGTAAACCTGGTTCCATTGCGTGCTGTCGCCAACGGTGATGGATTGCGCCGTAGTGTAGGTACATGCAGTGGCCGGGTTCTGGGTGGTGGTGGTGGTCAGGCTGACAAAGTAGATGCCCGAAGCCGGATAGGTATGGATCACTGACTCTCCCTGCCCCGACTGCCCATCACCGAAGTCCCAAAGGTATGTAGCGGGCTGTGGATCCACCATATGGCCGGTGAAGCTGACCGTTAATCCGTTTTTCTGGAATGTAAAATAGCTGGCACAGTTGGTGTTGTTCCCAATGATCACATCCTGGCACCAGGTGCTCGAGCAAATCACCCCGTTATTATTTCCGGTAATTGTAAGACATACATAATACGTGCCTTCTTCCGGGAACATATGAGAGGGATTCTGTTCCTGGGAATAGGTGCTGTCTCCGAAATCCCAGAACCAACTGGTAATGTCACCGCTTGACAGATCCACGAAGTGTATCAATCTCACATTTTGCAATGAATCGGGATAATAGGTAAATTGTGCCTGGCAACCACCTGAACCGCCAACATTCACAGTCTCGCAGTATGTATCGTAACAGAGACTGTCTGGACCCTGGATGGTCAGGCATACGGTGTAAAACCCTGCCTGAGAGAATGTGTGCGATGGATTCTGTAAAGTGGAAAATTGTCCGTCTCCAAAAGTCCAGTACCAGCTGTTGATATTTCCTGCAGACTGGTCAACGAATTGATAGGTAATCGTAACTCCTGATGTATCAGGATAATAATAGAAGTCGGCCTGACATGCCCCTGGATCGTTCCCAACCGTGAGGATCAAGCAATAAGTGTCGTAGCATGTACTGTCAACCCCCTGGATGGTAAGACAGGCGTTGTATGTGCCGGCCTGCGCGTAGGTATGCACGGGATTCTGGACGGCGGAATACTGGCCGTCGCCGAAGCTCCACGACCAGGAGGTGATATTCCCGAGTGACTGATCGTAAAAGGAAAGAGTCAATCCGGCCGGAGCGTTCGGATAAGCTACAAAACTGGCTTGGCATCCTCCCCCGGTCGAATCGAAGACATGGATAAGCTGAGAGGTCATATCCCAGCAGGTAAGGCTGTCCCCGATAGTCAGGGATACCGTGTAATATCCCGCAGCTCCGAATGTGTGCAAAGGATGTTGTTGTGATGAAGAGGTCCCGTCGCCGAACTGCCAGAGCCATGGTCCCGTCGTCCCGGTCGACATGTCAGTGAACTGGACGGATAATGGCGCAGTGTTGGCATAGGAAAACGCTGCCTGGCAAGGCGTCCCCGAACAGATCTGGAAATCCTGGATGAGAGCCATGTTCCCGGGTCCATACTGAAGGGTATATGTCACCGGGTAATTCTGACAATCAATGGTTGTAACATAAAAGGCTCCCGATAATATCCCGTTTATGGGAATTGTATCCAGATAGAATCCACTCGTGTTGGTGTAAACAATATTAAAATAGATATACCCTCCGGATGAATCGGAAGAGATCTGGACAGCCTGCCCTGGAATAGGAAGACCTGAAGTAATGTCTGTCACAGTGCCTGACAGGGTGACAGCAGGTTGGGAAATGGACGTGAAAGTCAAAACAAGAAATAGCAGGGGTAAGAGAAAGCGTTTCATATGATTTCGGATTTAAGGTTTTTACTGGTTATAAAACACATGGCGTCCGTTTGGTTGCCTGAGATAAGCGATAAAATTTAGTAACGGATACGGAAAGATGCCCGCAAAGCCACTGACCATGGCTTTTTCGTTGCATCAGATTTTTCATAGACCGAGTTGAAATAGTATTTGACATTTGGCTCAAGTTCCAGGCCGAATCGCGGTGATATATGCAAAGATACATTGATTCCTCCTTGTAACTGCCAGTTTGTGGCAATCCGGTCGGGCGTGACCTGGTTGATCTGGACAACCCGGTTCTTTCCCGGATCATATTCCTCCGATAACTGCTTCGATTGCAACAGAAGTGACAGGATAGGGCCTGCTCTGAATCCGATGCTGACCCACTTTTTTTGCAAGAAATCATAACCCAGGATCAGGGGAATTTGAAGGTAGGTATATCGTTTGATGACTTTGGGATAGTCGAGCCGGAGAAGGCTGTCCCAAACATCCTTATCAGACAGGTAGTAAGTTGGGAGAAGGTGATAGTATTTCTCGTCCCAGGCGAAACTGATCGAGTCCAGGTGATTATAAGATCCTTGATAATCATTGTATTCAACCATCAGTTCGTTTGTCCCTTTCGCAATGGATAAGCCCAACCCGGTTCTCAAAACGTACCTGCCAAACAGGAGACTCTCCTCCAGTCCAATAGTTGTGACAAATTTATCCCCTTCAAGTGTGTTGAACATCCACTCGGGGACATAATAGACTGAAGTGGCAAACTGCCAGGACGAGGACCTGTTTTTCTTTTTCGACTTGTCAGGAGAATAATCCGTATCGACAATAGTTAGTGTATCCTCTTGTTGAACCACTGAAGGAAGTACAGCAACGCTGTCCGGAATTGCAGCAGAGATACCCGGTGTTGGAACAGGCCCGGCAGGCTGTGACAATACTGAAGAAACTGTATCAACTGAAACACCATCCTCACCACCCCCACTACCTACACTAATCCCACCACCCTCATTACCCCCGGAGCCCGAAGAGGGAACGTAGGATGGAGGAGGTAGGACGTTGGAGGTAGAAGGTATGGATGTCGAAGAAGCACCAAAGGAAGGGGGGGGAGAGGTGACAACACCTGACGATTGGGAAGCAGGATTCACTGTGGGGGAGAAATAGCCTTCATGGTCCGTGGTTCCGGACTCATTCACTGCCTCCTGCTGCGAACCGCGGGCTTCGGACTGCGGACTGCCGACTGCCGACCGCGAATTGTAGGCTTCGGACTGCAAACTCACGACCGCAGACTGCGAATTGTCGACTTCGTACTTCGGAGTGCGGACCGCCGACTTCGAACTGTCCTGATGGAGCCACAGGACCATCAGGGCCGAAGTGACCACAACCAACCCTCCCAAAAGGAAGAGCCAACGTGAGCGCGACCTCTTCCCGCTGATCTTTACAGTTGCTGCTTCGTCAAGGAATCGTTGTCTCGCCGCATCAGATGGTTTTACCTGATGCTCCTGCAACGCCTCTTTGAAGAGCTCGTCAACCGGATGTTTTATGCGTTCCATTTATAATACTTTTTGTTTGCTCATCACTTCGTAAATCTTTTTTCGGAGAAAAGTCCGGGCTTTCGAGAGCTGGGACTTTGATGTGTTCTCGGAAAGCTGTAATTCCGCTGCAATTTCTTTATGGGTGAACTCTTCAAACACATATAAATTAAAAACGGTTCTGTAGCCCGGAGGTAATTCGCAGATCATCTTCATCATCATCTCCTTGCTTACCTGATCCTGAACGTCGTCCAGCGGGTTCTCTTCATCGGGCTCCCCTGCTATTCTCTCCTGGATTGTTTCAAAGGCAAGGAAACGATTCTCCCTGTTCCGGTCGCGAAGGAAATTGAGCGCAGTATTGATCATGATTCGTTTCATCCAGCCTTCAAACGTTCCGGATGACGTCGGTTTAAATGTGCCGATACTTTTTATGATCTTGATAAATCCATCATGCAACACATCTTCTGCATCCTGCAGGTTCCCGCAATAGCGCATGCAGATGCTCAGGAGGGCAGGGGCATACCGGTCGTACAACGCTTCCAGCGCCTCTTTTCTGTTTCTCCTAATTTCCCTGGCCACAATCTCGTCACCTTTCATACAGACCACACTCCACAGTATAAACCCCGGTATTTAAAAAGGTTGCCTCGTTGAAACAAGAAAGGCATGAAGGCGGGAAATCCCGTTCACTTCATGCCTTTCTGTTCAGTAGCCAGTTGGCAGTCTTCAGTCTTCAGTCATGTCGATTGCAGTGTATAGAAGAAATTGGTGAATGTGACATGCTAAAGCTGAAGTGTGGAGTATGAAATGCAAATTGTAAATTGTAAATAGTAAATAGTAAATTCATACCTCTCACATCCCTCTACCTCCTGATCCGCATATTGTAAAACGAGCGGTAAACAAAATAGAGGGCAATCAAGGCGAAGACCCCGCCGATATACGGAGCGATCGAGAAGAAATCTTCAGAAATGGCAATCTCCATCGCGAGGAGCCCGAAAAGCGTTGTGAACTTGATGATCGGGTTCAGTGCCACCGATGACGTGTCCTTGAAAGGATCACCAACGGTATCCCCAACAACTGTGGCTTCATGCAGAGTTGTCCCTTTTTCTTTCATGTCGACTTCTACCACTTTCTTCGCGTTATCCCAGGCGCCGCCGGCATTGGCCATGAAAATGGCCTGGAATAAACCGAAGAATGCAATGGAGAGAAGGTAGGCAACAAAAAACGATGCGGCAGCATATACGCCGGCAGCCGTGGTGGCTTCCATGTTCCTGTATCCGGATAGGAAAGCAATGGCAATGGCGAAGGAGAAAATTGCAACGAAAATATTGAACATACCGGTCTGGGCATATTGCGTGCAGATTCTCACCACCTCTTTCGACTTATCGATCGAGGCCTTTTTCTCTGCGTTATCATCGAGATTGATATTCTTTTTGATGTATGCTACTGCCCTGTAGGCTCCGGTAGTCACTGCCTGGATAGATGCCCCCGAGAACCAGTATATAACGGCTCCACCCATGAGGAATCCAAGGATGGTATATGGATTCAGGACATTCAGGACCTGCTCGGGCTCAATGCCAAAGTGTTTCTTGATGATGAGGATAAGTGAGAAGATCATCGTAGTGGCTCCTACGACCGCGGTACCGATCAGCACCGGTTTGGCAGTAGCTTTGAACGTGTTGCCTGCGCCATCATTTGCTTCGAGATAGTGTTTCGCCTTTTCAAAGTCGGGCTTGAAGCCGAATTCTTTCTCTACCTCCACTGTTGCTTTTGCTATGTCTTCCTCAATGAGGGATAACTCATAGACGGATTGGGCATTATCAGTCACGGGTCCATAACTGTCGACGGCAATTGTTACCGGTCCCATTCCCAGGAATCCAAATGCTACAAGTCCGAACGCGAAGATGGAAGGATAGATCATCACGGTACTGAGCCCCATCTGGCTGGCAAAATAGGCGACAAACATAAGGACCAGGAAAACCATCCCCTGCCAGAAAGCGCTGAAATTGCCGGCAACAAGTCCGGAAAGGATGTTCAGTGAAGCGCCTCCTTCCCTGGAAGCAGTAACCACTTCATTCACGTGTTTCGATTTCGGGCTGGTGAAAATTTTGGTGAACTCCGGGATCAGGGCTGCACCTAATGTACCGCAACTGATAATGATGGAAAGTACCAGCCAGAGATTGTTGGGTAGTTCACCCAGTTGCCAGTAACTTGCGCCGAATGTTGCGATAATGGATAATAAAGATGTGATCCAGACAAGGTTCGTCAGAGGTTGTTCAAAGTCCAGGTCATCGGCTTTGCTGTACCTTGCCTGGCTGATCAACTGGTTGATGTAGAAGGCTCCGATGGAGGTAACAACCATCAGGATACGCATGACGAAGATCCAGGTAAGCAACTGTGTCTGGAACTCAATGTTGGTGATTGCCAAAACGATGAACGCGATCAACGCAACTCCGGTTACACCATAGGTTTCAAAGCCGTCGGCAGTGGGTCCAACGCTGTCACCGGCATTATCTCCGACACAGTCAGCAATGACACCGGGATTCCGCGGGTCATCTTCCTTGATCCCGAAAACCACTTTCATCAGGTCGGAACCGATGTCGGCAATCTTGGTGAAGATGCCACCGGCAATACGCAAAGCTGAAGCTCCCAGTGATTCACCGATAGCGAATCCGATGAAACTGGCCCCGGCGTATTCGCGGGGAACGAATAACAGGATGATCAGCATCATGATCAGCTCGACACAGATCAAGGCAACACCGATGCTCATCCCGGCGTTGAGAGGGATATTCAACAGTTTCAATGGTTTTCTTTCCAGGGAAGCAAACGCCATGCGGCTGTTTGCCAAGGTGTTCATCCGGATACCGAACCAGGCCACACCATATGATCCCAGGATACCTATAACAGTCCATGCAAGAATTAATAACACACCCCCCAATGAGTTGTGTTGCAGGTACCCGAAGTAAAATGCAATGCACAACCCGATGATGGCAAAGAGGATCACCAGGAATTTCCCCTGCTGGATAAGGTATGTTTTGCAGGTTTCAAAGATTACTTTGGCCACATCAAGCATGGACTGATGTGCTTTTAGTTTTTTCACTTTCGTGTACTGGTACCACCCGAATGCCAGGCCAAGGATACAAATAATAAATCCCAGGTACAATAAGTTATTCTGGGCAGCTGAAAGTTCAGGTATCACCAGGTCAGCTTCGCTGGCCATACTTAAAAATGGAATAAGAATTGCAATCAAAACTGTCGTAAATCTCTTCATATGAATGTATTTAGTTTTAATGATTTAAATTCATGCAAAAATATGACATTTTTTAAAAAATAGGGTGTAATTTTTCGACAGTTGTTTGCCAGTCTGATAAAAATCACGTAGGTTTGTGTATAGCAAACAAGCCAGGGAATGGAGAAGATTCGTCTTGAGATCATCGGCATGTCTTACAGTCAGTCGCAAAGCGGCGCATATGCCATCATTTTGGGAGAACACGAAGGGAAAAGACGACTGCCAATCATTATAGGAAGTTTTGAAGCCCAGGCAATAGCGATAGAGATCGAAAAAATTAAAACGCCTCGTCCTCTTACACACGATCTCTTTAAATCGTTCGCAGAGACGTTTAATCTTCATGTGACTGAGGTGATCATCAATAAATTCAGTGAAGGGGTTTTCTATGCCGTCCTCAGGTGTTCTGACGGGCACAGTGAAAAAGAAGTGGATTCCAGAACCTCAGATGCCATAGCCCTGGCGTTACGGTTCAATTGTCCGATCTTTACCTATGAAAACATCATGGTTGCTGCCGGAATCATCATGGACGAAGAGACTTCAGAACCCATCCCCACCGAAACGGAGCAGAATCTTCCTGCAGATCTGGAAGACGACCTGGCCGTTTATACCATCACCGAACTTCAGCAGTTGCTTAAAAAAACTGTCGACAGTGAAGAGTATGAAAAGGCTTCCAGGATCCGTGACGAAATCAATAAAAGAAAAAGGGAGACCTGAAATTGTTCCCTGAAAAAGTGAATGTTGTTGCATGTTTCATGCCTGAAAAAACTATATGGATAGATTTACCGGTCTCCTTGGACTTTTGCTGATTTTTGGAATCGCATTTCTGATGTCTAATAACCGCAAAGCGATCAGTTATCGCCTGGTGATCACAGGCATCATTCTGCAGGTGGGAACCGCTGTATTTATCCTGAAAGTCCCTATTGGGCAGCTGATCTTTGAGAAAATCGGTTTTGGCATCCAGAAGCTCCTGGATTACAGCATGGAAGGAGCCAGATTCTGCTTTGGTTTTCTTGCCAATGGCGACATATTGAATTCGGTGGTTGGCCCCGGGAACAGTTTTATTTTCGTTTTCACCCTGATTCCTACGATAATTTTTGTTTGTGTCCTGGTTGCGATCGGTTACCACATCGGACTGCTCCAGCGTGTTGTTGCCGTGATGGCAAGGGGTGTCTACTGGGTGATGCGTGTCAGCGGAAGTGAAGCGCTGTCAAATGTTGCCAGCGCGTTTGTGGGCCAGGTGGAAGCACAGATCCTGATCAGGCCTTATATTTCAGGTATGACCATGTCGGAACTTCTGGCTTCCATGAGTGGAAGTATGGCCTGTATTGCAGGAGGGGTGCTGGCTGTATATGTCGCCATGGGTGTTCCGGCGCCTTACCTTCTGGCTGCCAGCCTTATGGCAGCCCCCGGAGCGCTTGTGATCGCAAAGATCGTATACCCGGAAACACAGGAGTCGGAAACCAAAGGGCGCGTAAAACTCGAAGTGAAGAAGACACACGCCAACCTCATGGATGCCATATCCCATGGTGCAAGCGATGGGATGCGTATCAGCATCAATGTCATAGCCATGCTGATCGGCATGATAGCCCTGATCGCACTGGTTGACGCCCTCCTGGGATGGATAGGAAGCCTTGTAGCCATGACCGGCCTGAGCCTGAGTGCCATAGGATGGAACCTGAACGATCTTCGGTTGAATGATGTTCTGGGATCCCTCTTTTCTATTTTTGCATGGGCTATGGGTGTGCCCTGGAAAGAAGCGCATACCGTGGGAGCATTGATGGGCACCAAACTGGTGATCAACGAGTTCGTAGCCTATACTGACCTTGCCCCGATGATTGCCGCTAAATCATTGTCCCCTAAAGCACTGATCATTGCCAGCTTTGCGCTGTGCGGATTTGCTAATTTCAGTTCTGTTGCGATCCAGATAGGTGGTATCGGGGAACTGGCTCCTAACAGGCGCCGCGACCTTGCCCGGCTCGGAATAAAAGCCATGATCTGCGGTACCCTGGCATCCTATGTGTCAGCCACCCTGGCCGGCATGCTGATGTAATAAAGTGCAGGAGAACGAATAACTCGTAATTATGAAACAATACCTTGATCTGCTGGATCATGTTCTGAAAAACGGAGTAACCAAAGCCGACCGTACCGGAACAGGGACTATCAGCGTATTCGGGTATCAGATGCGGTTCAACCTGGAAGACGGATTCCCTGTTCTGACAACAAAGAAATTGCACCTCCGCTCCATCATCCATGAACTGTTATGGTTTCTCAAAGGGGATACAAATGTCAGATACCTGCGTGACAATAAAGTCACGATCTGGGACGAGTGGGCAGATGAGAAAGGTGAGCTTGGACATGTATATGGTTACCAGTGGAGATCGTGGCCCAAAGCAGATGGGTCCCACATCGACCAGATCACGGATGTGATCCAGTCGATCAGGTCGAATCCGGATTCACGCAGGCATGTCGTTTCAGCATGGAACGTCGGTGAACTTGACCAGATGGCTCTGCCCCCATGTCACCTTTTGTTTCAGTTTTACGTAGCAGACGGGAAACTCTCCTGCCAGATGTACCAGAGAAGTTGTGACATCTTTCTAGGAGTCCCGTTTAACATAGCATCCTATTCGTTGTTGTTACTGATGATGGCACAGGTGACCGGACTTAAATCCGGAGAGTTTGTTCATACCCTGGGCGATGCCCATATCTATCTGAACCACCTCGACCAGGTAAAATTGCAGCTTGGCAGGGGCCCTTATCCGTTGCCCTCCATGAAACTCAATCCGCAGAAAACCGGTATCTTTGATTTTACTTTCGACGATTTTGAATTGATTAACTATCAGTCTCATCCCCATATTAAAGGAGAAATTTCTGTTTAACCTGATTCGTATGATTTCAATTATTGTTGCAGTTGCCGAAAACAATGCCATCGGAAAGAACAACCAGCTTTTATGGCATATCCCTGAAGATCTGAAACGGTTTAAAAGGCTCACAACCGGCCATACCGTGATCATGGGAAAGAAAACCTGGGAATCTCTTCCTTTCAAGCCGTTGCCTAACCGCAGAAATATTGTAATTACAGATGATCCGGAAGATCATTTCGAAGGAGCAGAAATGGCCACTTCCATTGAATCAGCCATTGATCTGTCCAACGCCAACGAAGAGAATTTTGTGATGGGAGGTGCCTCCATCTACCAGCAGTTTTTGCCGCTCACTGACCGGCTCTATCTTACCAAAGTCCATAAATCCTTTGAAGGGGATACTTTCTTTCCGGAATTAAACCTCCTCGACTGGGAAAGAATTTCCAAAGACGACTATCCGCCCGATACAAGCAATGATTTCGGATACACCTACTTTATCTTCGACCGGATAAAAGGGCAGTGACCAATAGGGAGTTGGCAGTAGGCAGTTGACAGTTCGACCCTCACACGCTCATACACGCATACTCTCATACCTCTTACGTCTTCCTCTTCTCCTTCCTTGCTGCCGGAAAAAGGATATTGTTGAGAATCAGCCTGTAGCCGGGAGAATTAGGATGCAGATTCAGTTCCGTCGGCGGATCTCCCACCAGGTGTTGGTAATCTTCAGGGTCATGGCCACCAAGAAATGTCCACGTTCCTTTGCCAAAATCACCGTGAATATACCTTACCTCGTTCAGCAGCTTGTTTTCCCCCATGATGAGGACCGAGGGTTTTAAAAACTCTTTTTTAAAAGCGGTAGTCTGGCCCATAAAACCGGATATGATATCCTGGTGATCCTGGCATAACATCGATGGCACCGGGTCCCATTTTGCCGAAAAATCAAACAAAGTGAACAGGTCGGACGACTCGTTTAAACCCCTGGGACGGGTTTCTGTCGCATCGATAGAGGAGATCTCATATTCATAAGGATTCTTGCTTATGGTAAAATTCTCAAAAGCAAAGCACTTTGAGTAATCCAGTTTGTTGTCAGCTTCCGGATCGGGTGGGTCTCCGTCGAACATAACATCGCAGATATCAACCCCCTCTGCTGCCAGGGCCACATCATAACTGTCTGGCGCCGAGCACATGGAAAAAAGATATCCTCCTCCGGCTACGAAGTCCCTGATTTTTTTTGCTGTCTCCAGCTTCATTTCGGAGACCTTCCTGAAGCCAAGTTTATGAGCGAGGTCTTCGTTCAGACGAACATCTTCCTGGTACCACGCATTTTGTTTGTAGGCGGCCCAGAATTTTCCATATTGTCCTGTAAAGTCTTCATGATGAAGATGTAGCCAGTCATAAAGCGGAAGCATGCCCGAATGGATCTCTTCGTCATAAACAACGTCATAAGGAATTTCAGCATACGTCAGTACCAATGTAACGGCATCATCCCAGGGCTGTTTGTTCTTAGGAGAATAAACGGCGATCCGGGGAGGTTTATGAAGTTTTATCGTCTCCATGTTTACCTGGGGATCAGAGATCTCCACGAGAATCGCGTTGGCCTGGGCATCGCTGATCACTTGTGATGAGACGCCCCTGACCTGGCATTCCTGCTCAACCTGCTGAGCATAGGGTATGAGGAAACTGCCTCCCCGGTAATTCAGAAGCCAGCTTACTTCGACATCCTGCTTAAGTACCCAATAGGCTATACCGTATGCCTTGAGATGGTTCTTCTGTGTTTCGTCCATCGGAATGAGCACATAAAGCGCTACCGAATGGTGAAACATGGAAACAAACAATAAAAAGAAAATGCCTTTGAAAAGGCTAGAACGGGATATCATTAGGGGTAATCTCTTCATGGTCAATCTCATCCATCCTGGACATTACATTCCTGGTTCTTACAGTTCCATCAAACGAGTCGTTGGGAGAAATAGTATCGGCAAAGGCATATTCCTCCTCATAATCCATGAATTTTGCATACTTGGCAATGAAGCGTAACCTGATATCTTTGGTGGGGCCGCTCCGGTTCTTGGCGATCCCTATTTCAGCCAGTCCTATGGTGGAATCCCCTTTTTCGTCCACATCTATCTTATAGTATTCCGGACGATAGATGAACATCACCATATCCGCATCCTGTTCAATGGATCCGGACTCCCTGAGATCGGACAGGATGGGTTTTTTCGTTCCCCCTCTTTTTTCTACCTCCCGGCTCAACTGTGAAAGGGCGATGATTGGTACATTTAACTCCTTCGAAAGGGCTTTCAAGGATCTTGAAATGCTGCTGATCTCCTGCTCCCGGTTCCCGCGGTGTTCGGCTCCTCCCTGCATCAGTTGCATGTAGTCAAGGATGATCATCTCAACCTGGTGCTGTTGCTTTAATCTCCGGCTTTTGGCACGAAGTTCGAAGATGGTCAGAGCGGGTGTGTCATCAATGAACAAGGGCGCGTCAATCAGGCTGGAGACTTTTCTGTTCAAAAGGATCCATTCATCGTTGTCGAGGGTGCCCTTTTTTAATTTCTCAGCCGGAATTCCCGTTTCACTGGCTATGAGCCTTGTAACAAGTTGGACGGCCGACATTTCCAGCGAGAATACAGCAACCGGTTTTTTGAAAATAACGGCGGCATTCCTGGCCATGGTCAGGGCAAAAGCTGTCTTCCCCATCCCGGGACGTGAAGCAATAATCACAAGGTCTGACCGCTGCCATCCACCGGTTACGCGGTCCAACTCGGTAAATCCGGATCCGACTCCGCGCAGTTGTCCCTCATGCTTCTTCCCGGCTGCAATTTCCTGGATTGCCTCTTTCATCAGCGACTGCATGGACCGGTAGGTCCTTCGCAGGCTGTTTTCACTGATATAAAAAAGATTATTCTCCGCTTTGTCGAGAAGGTCGAACACGTCAGTAGTGTCTTCATATGCATCCTTGATGATATCGGAAGAGATGTGGATTAACTCGCGTTGGATATATTTCTGCAGGAGGATATGAGCATGGTACTCAATGTTCGCAGCCGAGGCAACCCGGTTGGTCAGCATGGTGATATAATACGGGCCGCCCACAAGGTCCAACTCTCCGCTTTTCCGCAGGGATTCAGTAACTGTAAGGATATCTACAGGCTCAGTACCGGCAAATAGTTTCTGGATTGCCGCAAATATGATCTGGTGGGCCTCTTTGTAGAAGATCTCCGGTTTCAGGATCTCAATAACTTCTGTCAGCGGATCTTTTTCAAGCATCATGGCCCCCAGTACGGCTTCTTCCAGATCCACCGCCTGCGGAGGGATTTTGCCGTGCTCAAGGAATATTTCTGTAGCCGCGCTTCTTTTTGCCCGTTTTCTTGTTACACGCTGAGTCTCTTGAAGTTGTTTTTTATCCTGGCCCAGCGTGTCGGGACTTTCATTTTTAAACTCTTCCATTGGTCAAAAGTAAAACTTCCCGGAGAGAAAACTTCAAAATTCGCTCATTAAAGTTTTCAACATTAGAAGCCAAAGGTCAACCCGATGCTTAACCACTTGTGCCACCAACCATTTGCAAACTCGGGGCTTAGAAGGAATTGCTCTGCTTTCAGTTGAAAGCCTCCAAAGGAAAAGACAATCCCCCCGGAACCGATAAACATCAGCCGGTTGATGTCGCCGGCAGGGATGGTATAGGGACTTGTTTGATTAAACATCCCTCCCTGAAGTGTCGCATCATATCCGATAGCTTTCCCCGAAAATTCAGCGAACAGATAAAACTGCACATTCCTGGCTTGACGCATCCTGTTTATGGATCTCTTTGAGAAAAAGAGATTTGAAAAGTAGGGATTGAACCAGCCAGCCCGGATATAGGTCCCTCCGCCGATGTTTGTATATACCGTACCGATGCTGCCATAACCATGAACCAACACATCAAGGCCTTTTACTGAGACAATGCCCTTTTCCGCCCGTGCAAAATAGTTGAGCAGCAGATCATTCCTGACCTGATACTCCCAGCCAAGAGGTTCATTGTTGGTAGGCACGGCGTTATGGAACGTACGTTGAACATATTCTCCTAATGAAGCAGGGCCAAGGATGCCAAGTTGAATCTCACTGATCACCCTTACAGAGTTCACTTCATCGTTCGTGATCTTGCTGCTGCCAATATAGAGTAAAGCTGCATATGGTCTGTCGCCGTACAGGATGCCTCCGATCTTTGTTGTGGAAGGAGTATACATGTCCTGTACAAGAGAGATGCCATAATAGTTTATGCCCCGGTTCCAGTAGGGGATAAGCAACCTGCTTACCGGATTTTGTCGCAATGTGGGAGAGATCAGGGTAACCTGAATGCCATTCGTATAAAACCGGTCCGTATAATTGAAAATATCATTATCCAGCTGGAGATGAAAATATCTCTCCCTGCTCAACGTGACCGAAGTGGGGTACGGCTTCCTTTCAAGATACATGATGGAAGGCTGGCTGATTAAAGGACCATTCAGGACAGGTTCAGGATACTGGCTCTGGAGATAGGGGAGGGTAAATAGAATGTCAGGGTCCCTCCGGATGATGTTTTCCGGAAGATAGCCTGTAAGATCCGGGTCCCCGATTGGGATCAGTGGTTGAATCGGGATGTATACGGGATTGTTGAGATTTGATAAAGGATGTCTTGACCTTGCAATCTCCCCCCTGTAATGTACCTTGTTTTCCTGGGAATCAGGTCTGCTGGTCCGGGATCCGTCGGGAACCCATCCATGCATGAAAAGTGTTAAAAATCCGATGATGCCCAGGTAATACATGTTCTGCTGCAAAGTTACTTATTCCGGCTTTCCTGCTTGTGAGCAGGATTTGTTTATATTCGTAGGTTAATAGATTGGTGTGTGAAATTCCTGATAACAGGACTGGTGTTGATTTTTTCGCTCAGCACCTTTGGACAGAAGGTTCTCGTGGTTGAGAAAATAGGGAGAGGTAGATATTTTACCTTCAAAGAGGGTGATATGATCCGGTTGGGTACGAAAAAAGGAGGATTTCGCATTCACGAGGAAATCAGACAGGTAGATGATTCCTCATTGCTCCTGAAAGGGAATTATTCACTTATGCTCTCCGACATTGAGTATATCGAAAAGGTATACAGGAACAGGAAGAGCAACGGGATAAGAGTAATGATCGCCGGAGGTCTGCTTCTGGCAATTACATCGGTAAACAATGCATCGCATGATAAACTGGTGGTAGATCCATTGTTTTTATCCATCAGTGCAGGACTGGCTGCAGCAGGTGGAATATGGTGGTCGCTGGAAAAAAGGAAGTACCCGATCGGGGATAAGTGGAAACTGAAAGTGCTGGATGGTTTTCTATGAAGCTCCCAGCTCTTTCAGCAGGCTTTTGATGATAGCTGTCATTTTGGGTTCTGTCCTGTTAGCGGCTTCGATGACATCTTTGTGTGAAACCTCAACGATTCTTCCTGCAACCCCAAGATCGGTGATCACCGAAACGGCAAAGCACCTCATCCCCAGATGATGAGCGGTGATCACTTCAGGTACGGTTGACATGCCAACCGCATCGGCTCCGGTCGTTCTGATGTACCTGTATTCAGCAGGTGTCTCAAAAGTTGGCCCCGTCACTGCGGCATATGTGCCTCTCCGGAGGTGGATATCGTGGCCGGTTGCAATCCTGCATACAGATTCGATCAACGTCGGATCATAAACCTTGCTCATATCCGGGAACCTGGGTCCCATTTCAGGATCATTGGGTCCTACCAGGGGGTTGTCACCCATCAGGTTGATATGATCCTCAATAACCATCAGATCACCAATCTCAAAATCGGGATTTAGCCCTCCGCTGGCGTTCGAGAGGATCAGTAACGAAACTCCAAGAAATTTCATGATCCGGACAGGGAATGCAATCTCTTGCATGGTATAGCCTTCATAGTAATGGAACCGTCCCTGCATGACCACAACAGGATATCCCGACATCCTGCCGAAGATCAGCTGGCCGTGATGTCCCTCCACCGTTGAAACAGGAAAATTGGGGATGAACTCATACGGAATGATATGTTCAATCTCTATTTCGTTGACCAAACCGCCTAGTCCGGTTCCAAGAATAATGCCTATTTCAGGTTTAATGGAAGTCTTTCGCTCCAGGTACTCAATAGTTTCGTGTATTTTTTTCAACATAGGTCAGGATAGTTTGATCAAACTGGTTTTTGTCGTCCCCGTGAAAATCAACCTCGATAGGGAGGTAAAACAACGGCAATCGTTTGATAAAATTACTGAGTTCAGGAGTTTTTATTCGCATGATGTCCTTTTCAGTAGTAAAAACTACTTTCTTACTGGATGGAAGGCTGTCAAACCGGATCTTGATTTTTCTCAGATCATCCATTGTGTAAGGATGATGGTCGGAGAATTTCATCACTTCCAGTTCTCGGCAATGCCTTTCAAGGTGTTCACGTATAGGATAATCATTGGCAATACCGGTAAAAAGCAGGATCATAGAACTTTCAAAGGGAGAAATAGTTGTTGTTCCGGGCGTCACTAAAACAGGTTTGCTGTACTTGATAAAGGAAAACAATATTTGTTGGTTGGGACGAGGCTTCAACTCCTCTTGGATACGCCTGCGCGTTATAGGTGAAAAAACCTTTGGAGTTTTGGTAACAACGATGATATCAGCTCTCCTCGATCCACAGGGAAACTCCCTGAGGTTTCCTGATGGAACTACAAAATCGTCTGTATAAAGTTTGTGAAAGTCGGTCAGTAAAATGGACAGGCCCGGCTTTACATACCTGTGCTGAAAAGCATCATCCAGCAGGATGACATCCAGCTTTGGGAACCTGCTCGATAACTCCTCAATACCATGCACCCTGTCTTCATCAACGGCTACTTTGATGTCAGCAAACTTTCTGGCAAACTGAAGGGGTTCATCACCCACGTATTTAAAGGCAGACCGCTTCGATGCGAGAACAAAACCGTTGGTTGATCTTCCATACCCACGGCTCAATGTGGCTACCAGGAACTTCTCCTGCAGGAGCCTTATCAGGTATTCAATATGCGGCGTCTTTCCTGTCCCGCCAAAAGAGAGATTCCCGATAACAATAATTGGCAGGTCAAATTTTCGGGAAGTCAGACAGCCGCAAGAAAACAGCCAATTGCGAAACATCATTGTCACTCCGTAAAGGAGAGAAAACGGGAAAAGAAGTACCTGATAAAATTTCATGTTCGCCCGGGAAGCGGCGAAAGGTACGAAGAAATTATTTACAATCCAATAATGTTAGGAAAATTCCCTAACAATGGGGCTAACTAAAGGATCCTCAGATTCTCATCTTCTCCCGGTGGAGAAATTCGATGTTCTTTACAAGATCTTTAATGCCGTAGTCCAGTTTGCCTGTTTTCATGATATAGTCTGAGGCTCCGGAATCTATGAGTTGCATGGCGAGAATGGGATCGTCAATTGCCGAGAAGAACACGACCTGGGTTGATGGGCTTATTTTTTTTACCATCCTTAAGAAATCAAATCCGTTATGGTCGGCAAGATCAAATTCCGTAACCACAAAGTTAGGGACAACGTTTTTGCGGAGACGGTAAAGGCATTCCTCGGCAGAATGGTAAAGCTGAACATTCGAATATCTCTGAATAGTCAGATGATACTTAAGGAGACTGCTGTGAACAGGATTTTTATCAACAATAAAAATCAGGGATGATTTCATATGTCAAAGATTCTATTTTTTTTACAGAACCGGACTGCAGATGGACTTTTTTTATTAACAAGGTTTTGAACAATCTGCTCTTTCTCTACCTTTGGGGTTACAAGAACCAGCCAATGAAACTGAAAGAAATCATCTCGGTGACCGAATCCTGGGCTCCTTCCTCATTTCAGGAGGATTGGGACAATTCCGGACTGATACTGGGAGATCCGTCCATGGAAGTTACAGGGATAATGGTGAGCCTGGATACAACGATTGAGGTCGTACAGGAAGCGATGTCAAAAAAATGCAACCTGATTATCTCGCATCATCCATTGATATTCAAAGAGATAAAAAATATAACTCCCTCGCTGCCTTCATACGATATTATACAAACCGCCATCCGGAATGACATCGCCATCCTGGCTCTCCATACAAACCTGGATAACAAGGCCAACAGTCTGAATCACTTTCTTGGGGAGAAGATCGGACTGGAGAAGATGAGGATTCTCCAGCCAAAGAGAGGATACCTTAAGAAACTGGTTACATTTTGCCCTTCACCACATGCTAATATGGTCAGGGACTCACTCTTTAATGCCGGTGCAGGACATATAGGGCAATATGATCGGTGCAGTTTCAATACCACGGGACTCGGTAGTTTCAGGGCATCGGGTGAAGCAAACCCATTTGTGGGAGAGAAAAATATCATGCATTTTGAAGAAGAAACACGGATCGAAGTTATTTTCCCGTTGCATGTTGAGCACAAATTAATCGCTGCCCTGATAGAAAACCATCCTTACGAAGAGGTTGCATATGATATCTATCCTTTGGATAATGTTTTTCATCAAAGTGGATCTGGCATGACCGGTCAACTTCCTGATCAGATGGACTCTGGAATTTTCCTTGATTTGGTGAAACAGGCATTCGGACTGAGAATCCTCCGGCATTCCAATCCTCCCGAAAAAATTAAAACTGTTGCTGTTTGCAGCGGTGCCGGGGCATTCCTGATCCGAAATGTCATTCAAATGAAGATCGATGCCTATCTTACAGGGGATCTTAAATATCATGATTTTCAGGATATCTCCGGGAATCTGCTGCTGGCTGATATTGGCCATTTTGAAAGTGAACGATTTGTTAAAGAGATGCTGAAGGAGCTACTTATTGAAAAATTTCCTAACTTTGCGGTCCTCATTTCTGAGCGTGAGACAAATCCTGTAAAATATTTATAAGTGCTTAATTATGGCTAAAAAGACAAGCAAACCGATAGCAACTTCCGAACCCTCAAAGCTGAAAAAGAAAGATGCACCCAAAACCAAGATTGCATCAAAAAAAGAAGTCGCTAAAGAGGAGATTAAAGATACCATAGTTGATCAGGAACCACCTGTACCTGAGGTAAAACATAAAAAAGAAACCTCAGACGAAAAGCTGGAGTTCTCGAATGAACAAAAACTTGTAGCTCTATATAATCTTCAGCAGATTGATTCCCAGGTTGATAAGATCAGAATTATCCGCGGGGAATTACCTCTTGAAGTACAAGACCTGGAAGATGAAATAGCCGGTCTTGAAACCAGGGTTGATAATTACATCCAGGAAACCGTTCTGGTTGAGAGATCAATGCTGGAGAAAAAAAATGCAATAAAAGACAGCCAGACGCTTATAAAACGTTACGAAGAACAGCAGATGAACGTCAGGAATAACAGGGAGTATGACTCATTGACGAAAGAGATCGAATTTCAAAACCTGGAGATCCAGCTTTCAGAAAAACGGATCAAGGAATTTCAGAACACCCTGGAAATGAAAAAGCAGGAAATTGAGCGGTTGCAAAGTGTGCTTGATGAAAGGAGAAATGATCTCGAGATAAAGAAAAATGAGCTGGACGATATCATCGCAGAGACTGAGAAGGAAGAGAACGACCTCATCGCGATGTCAGAAAAGAACCAGAACTTTATCGAAGAGCGTCTTTTAACAGCTTATTCGCGAATACGTAAAAATGCCCGTAACGGTCTTGCCGTGGTTCAGATTGAACGTGACGCATGCGGTGGATGTTTCAACAAAATACCGCCGCAACATCAGCTTGACATCAGGATGCATAAGAAAATCATTGTTTGTGAATACTGTGGAAGGATTCTGGTTGATGATGGCATCGTCAATTATGTAAAATAATGTTTTTAACTCATCGTAAGGCTAAAGCGCTGTATGGAAGTCGTTTATTCCTGATCAGCGCTTTTGTTATAATTTCCCATTCTCTTTATTCTCAGTATGTATTCAATGAAAGGTGTCAGGAAGCTTATCAGTTGATTCTTAATTTTCAGTTTGAAGATGCCACCAAACGGCTTAACCAGGAAATTAGTCAAAGTCCTGATAATCTTATCCCGGTTTATCTCGCAAATTATATTGACTTTTTTAAGTTATTCACCGGAGAAGATAAAGTGCTCTTTGAACAGCTGAAGAGCAATAGATCACTGCGGATTGATAAGTTGGAGCGAGGCAGCAAGGCCTCGCCGTATTACAGGTTTTGTCTCGCTGGCGTGACACTCCAGTGGGCATTTGTCAGGCTGAAATTCGGAGAATATACTACCGCGGCATTTGAGATCAGAAGGGCCTTCCTCCTTTTAAAAGAGAATCAGAAAAAATTCCCCGATTTTATTCCCAACCAGATCGGGCTGGGAGTTCTCCACATCATGGTTGGCCTGGTCCCTGACCAGTATAGGTGGTTGGCTGATCTGGCGGGATTGGAAGGCAACGTCACGGAAGGTATTTCCGAGTTGAGAAATGTACTGAACTACAATGGGGCGAATCCCGTTTATTCCCTGTTCAAGCCAGAAGCATGTTTTTATCTTGCTTTCATTGACGTGAACCTGATGAATAATCTTAACGCATCATTATCGCTGATCCGGCAGTTTGACCGGGATACTTCCCTGTCCGGGTACAACCAGAGCCCATTGATTATCTACGCCAAATCGAGTATCCTCATGAAAAATGGCAGAAATAATGAAGCGATAACACTGCTCTGCAATTTTAAACCAATCCCGGGCACCCATCCGTTTGTTTTCCTGAATTATATGCATGGATTAGCAAAGCTGAACAACCTCGACACCAGCTCAGTCTCATACCTGAACCTTTTCGTGAACGAATTTACGGGTTTAAACTACATTAAATCCGCCTACCAGAAAATGGCCTGGGCTTATCTCCTCTCTGGAGATTCTATCCGGTATCGCAGGGAAATCGAAATGGCTGGTAAGAAAGGCAATGCTATTGTTGATGAAGACAAGCAGGCCTATTCAGAATTTAACGTTGGAATAGCTCCTGCAATCCCGTTGCTTAAAAGCAGGTTGCTTTTTGACGGCGGATATTACGAGAAAGCACTGAAAGTGCTGCTTAACACTCCCCTGGATACCTATATCCGAAGCCGGAAGGATCTGACGGAATACACCTACCGGTTAGGAAGGATTTACCATGCCATGGGGAATATTTCAAAGGCCGTTCAGTACTATACCTCAACGGTGGAAGGCGGGCAAGGCCTGCCTCACTATTTCGCAGCAAACGCCGCATTAAATCTGGGTTGGATCTATGAAAGCCAGGGGAATTTCTTTGCCGCTGATACGAACTACCAGCTTTGCGCTTCAATGACGTACGATGAATATGAAAACAGTCTCCGGCAAAAGGCGAAGGCCGGACTTAACCGGTTGAAAAAGTTACAGAACTAAAATCTGAAGCCGAACGTTCCTGTCACCGTGTGAGATTGCAACTTAACCGTGGCCGGTTTGGTCAGTGCAGGATCATACAAATAGTAGTCGGATTCAGTCCCGGACCATTGATATGCAAAATCCGCGAAAAACCGCTTGATATAGAATCCGAATCCTCCGCTTGCCGTATAGCGTTGCAGGTTTTTGTTACTCGTGTTGTAAATATTCCCTTCCCGGTCGGGAGATCCATAGTAGCCAAATCCACCCCGTATCCTGAACATGGAGATTCTCCATTCTGTGCCGACCCTGAAATTGAGAGGAGCCTTATAATCGGATGAAATCACCGTATTGACATCGGAGAAAGAATCTCCCGATGCTCTGAAGCGGGCCTGGCTGTAATTAGCAAATTCATACTCACCACTTATAAAGCCATTTTTCCCGATGAAGAAGGCAACACTCCCCATGGCTCTGAATGGCGTCATCATCTGGTAATTATATGCGCCTGAGGGAGAGTACTGAACGGGGTAATTCAGTACGCTGTCATAAACGGCTGACATACTTGAAGCATAGTAATCATACATAGACGGATACCATGTCGGCGTATGAATGGCAGCGCCTAATCTGACCCAGTTAGCCGGGCGGTAAATGAGGCCTAACTTGAAATTTACACCTGTGCCATGGGTCTCATAGTTGTAATCATACCTGAGGGATTGAAAGTACGGGATCGTATCTCCGGTATCCTCTTCCCAATAGTGACTCTGGTAAAAGTAACGGATGCTCGGTATGCCGATTGTCACCCCGAAATATAACTTGTCGTCAAGGTTCCCGCCAAGCGCAATGTCGAATTCGTTGATGGATCCCCATGTTTCAATTGCTTTTTCCTGAAAAACTCCTCCGTTGGGCATGTCTGACAGATACCTGTTCTCAGCTGAATCATAATAGATCAGTCCGCAATCATAGGCGAGACCAATATCAAACGGATAGTTGTACCGGATATCGTTGGGATTTAAAATGGGAGGCGTATTAAGGATATCGGTAAAAGAATTCAAAATGGAACTTGTATGATTAGGCCCCTGAATATATACTCTGCTGTTGAGTTCATTCTGACGGTTCATTCCAAATGCAACGCTGATGGATTTTACTCCTCCCTGTTTGTCAGGCTTTCCTGTATAAAAGGTGTAAACATATCCAAAATTGGCCAGTGCAAAATTCATTTTGTAATCGGTGGAGTTATATCCGTTGAAGGTGGAGGAACTGAAATTATTATAGAATGAAGGGGAAATGGTGATTTCGGAACTCCTGTATAGACCAAGCCCGGCAGGATTGGTTGCAAGAGTTGAAAAATCTGCTCCTACTGCGCCAAATGCTCCTCCGGTTGCCATGAATCTGGAAGTTCCACCATAAAATATCCGTGAATAGCGGAGAGCATCACTGGCAGTTTGGGCTGAAATCTCCATCCACGAAAGGATGAGGAGCAGGGATATGATGATCGGTTTTTTCATTTGATGATAATTTTGATTTCAATGGTCAAATGGAATATCCATTATTATCATTCCCGGTTTGTACGAACGATGTTTGTATGGATAGTTCATTTCAACGAGAGATTGAACGTTAAGCAAAGAATCATTATTTGTGTCTCCCTCCGAAGCCGCCACCACCTGAGCTGCCAGATGATCTGGAAGGTGAGGAAAAGGAGGGACTACTCGACCGTGAAGGGGAAGAATAGGAGGGAGTGCTCGACCGTGAAGGGGAAGAATAGCTGTTGGACCTGGATGGTGACGAATAACTGTTTGACCTGGATGGAGTCGTTCTTGCTGGAGTATAATCCCTTGTAGGACTGCTGTTCGTATTGATCTGAGTCCTGGTAGGTCCGGTATTTCGAGTGTTGGTGGTTGAGGGAACAGGTTGCCTTTGAGTTTGAACCGTCGGAGGACGGGTAGTGGGTTGCTGTTCACTTCTGGTTTGCTGTTGTGCGGAGGACCTCGAAGGCTGAGTTCTTGGACTCAGGTATTCCTGGCTGGACTTTGGTTGACGGTACGTTGGAGAGGTATAACTCTGGCTTCTGCCATTTTGTTGAGTTGACCTTGCTTGTTCAGGCTTGACATATTTTGGAGCAGGTTGTTGTTGTTGACTAACATATTGAGAGGTATTCCTGGTTGAAGAAGGCTGCTGCTCCTTCCCGGAGGGGGTGTATTTGTATCTCTCCTGAGCAGCAGGCTGTACCATGTTTGATGAAGTCGTTCTTTCAACAGAAGATACAGGGCTGGTTCTGTTCGGATCCGCATCGTTGTTGGTGATTGTCCGTTCATTCGGAGGTTGGGATATAACCCTGTTATTCTGTGTTGTCGCGTTTGAAGTATTGGTTTCGATTGTACGGCTGTTTAAGTCATTCCCTCCGGTTGAGGCAACCGGACGGCGACGTCCGTAATAGGTGTTTGTGTAATACGGATATTCCCAACTGTTCCACCCGTATGGATTCCCGTAATACCCATCCCAGTAACCGGCATTGTAGCCATCCCAGAAACCGTAAGAATATGGATACGGGTAACCCCATCCGTAGTATGGGTAACCCCAACCCCATCCATAATATGGATATCCCCAGCCATAGTAGGGATATCCCCAACCCCATCCCATGTTCCAGTAAAAGGGGTCGTACCCCCAGCCAAACCCGAAAGACATTGATGGGCCGTAACATCCGCCATAACCGGCTCCGAAACCGGCTCCGACATAAACATTTACATCTGAATTTGATCCACTCTGGTTGTAGTTTGAATCATAATTAGCAGGGTCGGTATATGTGTCATCAAAATAGGCTACATCTGTTTCCGGATTGTGAAATCGTTTGATGCGGGCGGAATAGGAATAGTCGTTGTAATCATCAAACAGGGATGATGACTTTGGAAGGGCAGACGAGGAACTGTCAGGAGGGACGACTGTTGGAACAGCTGTTGAAGTTTCATTGTTTGCTTCGGTTTGTTCCTTTTTCTTATCCTTCTTTTTTTTCTTTGATGCTGAGTAGTAAACGTCATCTGTGTAGGCATCATCTTTATTTTGCTGGGCGAATGAACCTGAAACGATGTATCCCATGATGAGGATGATTAACGCTGCTTTTTTCATGATTGAACCTCCTTAAGTTTTCTTGGAACGGTTATGTGGACCTGGGCCATGTAATTTTTATTACTTTTGTGCGCAATAATTCAAACGGCTGTTTAACAGCAAATATCATACCATAAACAACAAATGGCTAAAGATTTTCCAACCCGGAGTGAAAATTTTTCACAATGGTACAATGAACTGGTATTAAAAGCAGATCTGGCTGAGAACTCTGCGGTACGTGGTTGCATGGTGATTAAACCCTATGGCTATGCTATCTGGGAAAAGATGCAATCAATTTTGGATAAAATGTTTAAAGATACAGGTCACTCTAATGCATACTTTCCGATTTTTATTCCAAAATCCTTCTTCAGCAAAGAAGCCAGTCATGTTGAAGGATTCGCAAAAGAGTGTGCAGTAGTGACTCATTACCGGTTAAAAACTTCTCCTGACGGTAAAGGAGTCATCGTGGATGAAGATGCCAGACTGGAAGAAGAACTGATCATCCGGCCCACTTCAGAAACCATTATCTGGGACACGTATAAAAACTGGATCCAGTCATACAGGGATCTCCCGCTCCTGATCAATCAATGGGCCAATGTGGTCAGGTGGGAAATGAGGACAAGGCTCTTCCTGAGAACTGCGGAGTTTCTCTGGCAGGAAGGACATACGGCACACGCCACAGAAAAAGAGGCATTCGACGAGACCATAACGATTTTAAACCTGTATGCTGAATTTGCCGAGAAATGGATGGCCCTGCCTGTGGTAAAAGGAGTGAAGACCGCCTCTGAACGATTTGCCGGTGCAGTTGATACCTTTGCCATTGAGTCCTTGATGCAGGATGGAAAAGCTCTTCAATCAGGAACTTCTCATTTTTTAGGACAAAATTTCGCCAAAGCATTCGATGTTAAGTTTTTAAATAACGAGAACCAGCTGGAGTATGTTTGGGCAACTTCCTGGGGGGTATCCACAAGGCTTATCGGAGCCCTTATTATGGCACATTCTGATGACAATGGACTGGTACTCCCTCCCAGGCTTGCACCAATTCAGGTTGTCATTGTCCCGGTTTTTAAAAATAATGAACAACTCGGATATATCTCGGAACAGGTTGTCCCGATAAAGAAGAGTCTGGAAGCAAAGGGCATCTCAGTCAAATATGATGACAGAGATACACAGAAACCTGGTTGGAAATTTTCAGAATATGAGTTTAAGGGAGTCCCTGTGAGACTTACAATAGGACCTAGGGATATTGAAAAAGGAACAGTAGAAGTCGCCCGGAGAGATACTCTCCAAAAATCGGTCGTTCCGATATCTGACGTCATTTCCTATGTCGAAGGGTTGCTTGAAGAGATCCAGCAAAATTTATTTAACAGAAACCTTGATTTCAGGAACCAATCCACCTATCGCGTAAACACATGGGAGGAGTTTGTGGATGTGATTGAAAATAAAGGTGGTTTTGCTTATGCCCATTGGGATGGAACACCTGAAACAGAAGAAAGGATCAAAGAAAAAACGAAAGCAACCGTACGTGTAATCCCGATGGATAACCTAAAAGAAACAGGTTTCTGCGTCTATTCAGGGAAACCTTCCGCTGAACGTGTCCTTTTTGCCCGGGCGTACTGATCAGAAATGGATCACCTTCCCTGAACCATTTATTTTGGTTTGTATCTCTTTCGGATCACCAGTATAGTATATGTTCCCGATTGATTCAATCGTTGCATCAAGCCCCTGATGAACCTGAACATAACAGTCATTCGAAGATTTACTGGAAACAAACACAAATCCTGAATACATTTCTCGGGCATCCAAAAACCCAAAATCGCCGGTATACATCGACACGATCCCGCATTTCCCTTTCAGATGAATATCACTCGTTCCCTGCTGCAAAAAGAAGTATCCTAATTTGAGATCAAGGTCAAGGTTTATACTTCCGCACCCTCCCCATGCTTCGAGTTTCAGGGAGTCAACTTTAAAGGTTGTTAAACTGGTTACGTTGCCTGATGAGTTGTAGTAAATCCTCCATAAGTACGGAATGTAAATATATACACTGATTGGTTTGTTATAACTTCTGACCCAGTTGCAGGAATTCGTATTCCGGATTACCAGTAGCCTGTTCTCAACCGTTGTTTCTATGCCAGAGATGATGTTCTCACCTGCTTCCACAACAACTTTGTATTCGGCGGACTGTGAAATAAACAGGTCAACATTGTCGTATAATTCAATGGAGTCAAACGAGGCAAGGTCGCGTTGCTCCATGATAACCTCACCGGTATTGGTAAAGCAATCCACTCCTGTTTTTCCGCAACCTGAAGCAAGGAGCAGGATAAATAATAATGCAGGAAACGGATTATTATTCTTTGATCTCATCCTTTTAAAGTTTTTTTCCCAACCGGAAGGTTGAATTTGTATCCAAGACCAATTCCCAGATAATCGGCCCGTCCAAAATGCACCTTCAGCATCAGGTTTAAAAAAAAGTTTTGTGAGAAACCGTACTGAAGGGAAAATTTTTCATAAAGAGGACCATTGCTTTTCTCGGCTCCCCCCAGATAATAGCCTATGTTGAAAATAAATCCCAGTTTACCCAGCATGAGTTGATAAGCACCGTTGATACCCGGGCGAAGGATGTTCAGCTTCGTGTCCAGGGTATCACCTTGAATCTCAAGAATTTTTATATGCGAAGGATCATAGGAAAGATCAAGACCCAAACCGACTTTGCTTTTACGGCTTACCTGGTAGAAGGTATTCTCGTAAATGTGAAAAATAATGAAGTTCTGCCCCAGAACTGCTTCCATGTTTTTGTAGCCTGCAGCCACTCCGATGTCGAACTCAATATAACGCTGCAGTACAGCAGAATATGGCTCTGTTGGAGGATAGAACCGTTCTCCGATCTCCTTGTTCTTTTGCTTTGGCCAATACGCCAGTCCGATGTTGATCATTGGTGCGTTCAAACCGTAGTTCGGCATTTTCAGGGACCCATTGGAAAAATGCTGCAGGCTTATTCCGGCCGATGCGGTCAGCCAGGAATTTATCCGGTACCGTGCTTCAAACATGAGGTTTATTGCAGCATTAAGATAGGTGCCGATGGCAATGTTTTTATAATTTTCGATCCGGTCGAACTTTTTCGTCAGGATGCCTGCGCCAAGGGCAAAACGGAATCCGAAAAAGAAGTCTTTATGACGGTACAACGGAAAGTTAATAAATGGCATCAGCCCGATTGCCTGGCCAAGATTAGGGGAGTTCCCCAGGTTTGAAAACCAGCATGCAAATCCGATTATTGGATAGGCATATGACCGTTCCCATTTATTTTTCCCGAACGTTTGCTTTTGAATGCTGAATTCTATAGCCGGAAAATGAGCGTTGAACAGTTCAAGTTCAAGGTGATGGGCATACAGAAATCCATAGTGAATTTTTCCTTCAATAAACAGGTTATGTGTATAGAGTTTGTGTTTGGTCTGGCAGTAAAGGCAAAACGGAACCGTACACAATAGCCCGGTGAGGAGCGTAAAAAAAAATCGTTTATTCCGGAAGTGATTTTCAAGGAGTTTCAACAGGGAATATTCTTTGAGGCAAATTTAGTATGATTCACCTACATCCGGAAATTGAAACGTGGAAACCGGATAAATAAGTAATTTTGCTGGTATGAACAACACGATAGACGAGAAGGTTGAAGCGTTCCGCAGGCTTCTCGAAATAATGGATGAACTCAGGGCAAAATGTCCCTGGGATAAAAAGCAGACTGTTGAAAGTCTCAGGTATTTAACAATCGAGGAGACCTATGAGCTGTCAGATTCCATTCTTGAAAAAGACATGGATGGTATTCGGAAGGAACTGGGGGATTTGATGTTGCATCTTGTTTTTTACGCGAAAATTTGTTCAGAAGCAGAAGCATTTGACATTGCCGATGTCCTGAACAATATAAATGCAAAGCTGGTTCACCGGCATCCACATATTTTTGGAGATGTGAAGGTCAAAGATGCCCGCGAAGTAAGAGATAACTGGGAGAAGATTAAACTTCAGGAAAAGGGTAATGAATCGGTTCTTTCAGGTGTTCCGGCTTCGTTGCCTGCAGTGGTGAAAGCATACAGGATTCAGGAAAAGGCAAGTGGCGTCGGGTTCGACTGGGATCATGCAAACCAGGTATGGGAAAAGGTAATGGAAGAACTGTCCGAATTGAAGGAAGCGGAAAAGGATGGCTCTCAGGAAGAAAAAGAACATGAATTGGGAGATCTTTTATTTGCATTGATAAATTATGCACGCTTTATAGATGTGAATCCCGAGGATGCACTTGAGCGAACGAATAAGAAATTTATCAAACGGTTTCAGTTCATCGAAGAAACCGCGAAAAAAGTTCACAAACCGCTGCAGGAGATGACACTTACGGAGATGGATCACTTCTGGAAAGAAGCCAAAAAACTGGAAACATAACAAAAAAAGGGCTGTCTACAAAGTTTTGAGACAACCCTATGGAATTAAACCGAGCTATCCTTTTCAGTGCTTGCTCAGGTAATCGGCAACGCCTGCAGCTGTTGCTTTCATCCCTTCATCGCCTTTGTGCCAGTTGGCAGGGCAAACTTCACCGTTTTCTTCAAAGAACTCTAAGGCATCAACCATCCTGAGCGCTTCGTCAACGCTGCGGCCAAGAGGGAGATCGTTCACTACCTGATGTCTGACAACGCCCTGTTTGTCAATCAGGAAGAGTCCCCGGTACGCTACCGGAGCCCCTTCAAATTCCAGGTTTCCGTCTTCATTGGTGTAGTATTCACCGGCAAGAACGTCGTAGTTCGCTGAGATTGTCTTGGAAAGGTCGGCAACGATAGGATATTTAACGCCCCTGATCCCGCCGTTCTTCTTCTCTGTATTAAGCCATGCCCAGTGAGAAAAATTTGAATCTACGGAACAACCGACAACAGCCACGTTCCTCTTCTCAAATTCATCAATCTTGTCCTGAAAAGCAATTAGTTCAGTCGGACAAACGAAAGTGAAGTCCAACGGATAAAAGAAGAAAAGGACATACTTTTTCCCTATGAATTGTTCAAGAGAAAATTTTTCTACAAACTCGCCACCATTGATCACTGCACCTGCTTCAAACAAGGGGGCTTTTTTTCCAACTAATACTGCCATGATAAACTATAGTTTAAGGTTTATGTTCATTTTTTTGCAAAATTACAAATTTATTTAGAAAGAATATTGATTAGTTGATTTCAGTTATTAACACCTGTTCTCCGGAGAATAAAAAGTTTTACAACATTATCATATTCAATTGTTTGAATAGAATCAAAATGTGTTCTCAAGGTCTCCATTACAATCCCTGAAGGATCCAGGTATTGTGATCCTGCTTCAACCACGAAAATCCGGTTATACGAAGAAAGGTCAGTTGGAAGGTTCATCACAGGATCATACACAGGAATCAGGTAATTTTTCTTGAATCGCTCATCAAAATTCCTGAAATCCATGAACCAACTCCGGTCGTAGTGATAAATAAATGTCTTATCAAAATATCCTGGTGTAATAAGAACGGGATCGTTGCTTTGGTTCATTGATTTTATATCGGATGTGATAGTTGACACACTTTTGGAGAAATTTGGCCGTGGAGAGGATGTAACCATAAAAGTCGTAATGAGGGTAAGGAAAATGACTGACGTGAATGACCTGTTGTTTGTGATAAATGTTGTTGATATACAGACAAGTAAATAAATTGAAGGGGCAAGGAAAACAAGGTATTTCTCATAAAACAGAGGCAGAAAAAACGAAATAATGAAAGTACCCATTGTGGGCAGAAGGAACCAGATGATTAAAAATAGAGCGGGTTTGTCTAACGTTACCTTACCCTTCATCCGGAGGAAAAGATACTTGCCAATGCCGGCTGATAGGATGGTCAGTACCATCACTGCAGGAACAGGTTGATTGCAGAATTTCCAGAAAAGATTGTAGAGACTTGAGATGGTTGGAGGAGCCAGCCATGTACCGCCTGAGGAAGATAAGACACGGTGAATGAAGATCATCATATAGGGGAGAAAGGCCAGGAAAAGAATTCCTGTCATCAGATAAAATGGTTTGGTGAGCCTTTTCCTGAGATCCGGGAACAGAAATACCATGGTAAACTCAACAATAAGCACCCAGAAAGCAAAAAAATGAGAATAGATCAGCAGGATGTTTATTGCAGTCAGCAGGATAAATGTTTTCGTTTTGAACTCCTTCAGGAGATTCAGGAAAACATATACGCTTACTAACGTCAGAAATACAAATAACGAGTATACCCTGACTTCCTGGGCAAGGTAGGTGTTGAAACTGGAGAAGGTAAAAAGCAGGGCGGCTGAGATTCCTATACCAACGGAGAAATTCCGTTTCCCAATGAGATAAATGATAACAGGTGAGAGGGCGCCAAAAATAAATGACAAAAACCTGACCTGGAAAGGTTCAATACCGGCAATTCCTATCCAGGCATGCATCAGGAAAAAATAGAGTGGCGGGTTGTTTTCTCCTTCGAACATGTCCATAATTTCCCGCAAAGGCATCTGGGAATAGAAGACAGTAAACGGTTCATCCAGAGTGATATCCCTTGCTCCCAGGTACAGGATCTTATAAATGAAGTTAAGAAGGAAAATACCTAAAGGAATCCCGGTGAGAATCCAAAATCCAGGGGTTGTGGAAAACTCCTTCAGGAAACCGGAAATTGGATTTTGGTGCTTCAATTATAAGCTGATATCATCGAAGTTGAACTGCAGGGCTTTATTGTTCCGGAAATCAAAAAGTGTCAGTTTGCGCAGCTCAAAATAATTTCTCCAATAGGTTTGAAGGGCCTGGTAATAACTCATCTCCGAATTATCTGTCTGGATCTGTGCATTGTTGAGATCGAGGATGCTTGTCAACTTTCCTATCAGGTAACGGCCTTTGGAAACCTCGTAATTTTTACGCGCAACTGTATCTGCTTTTGCCGCTATCCTTACCTGATTTTTTTGCATGTTGAACTGCGAAACCTTCAGGTATACATTCTGATTAAAATCAATGATCTCCTGTTCAACGGAGCTTTTTACGATTTCTTCCTGGGATTCAGCGATTTTAATTTTTCCACGGGCCACTCCCCAGTCATAGATCGGGATGTTGATAGCGAATCCTATTACTTCGGATTGACTCATCGGAGCACTGTATGAATCTCTAAGGTATTGTCCGTCGTCTGTTATCCCGACACTTGCAGAGATCATAGCATCAAACCGCTCATTAAGTTTAGCCGCGTTTACCGTACTGGATGCAACGAGCAGCCTTCGCTGGAAATCGAGGGAAGTGGAGGAGTTTGTCTGGGCATGCAGAATGGCTTCATTGGGATCTACATCGAAAAATGTAATCGTTGAAGGGGGAATTAACTCGATCTGTGTTGAGTCTTTTATTCTCAGGTAAGACATGAACCGAAACATGGCATTTTCAAAAGAGAGTTCCGCATTTTCAACAGCTGCCTGAGCTTTTAAATAGTTCAGTTCCAACAGAAGGAGATCATTTTCCGCGATCTTGCCAAGCTGATACCTGCCTTTTGCGATCTGAAACAGCGTATCATAGTTAGACAGGTTGGTCCGGGCTATTTTTAATTCAATCTGAGCATTGAGAAGGTTGAAAAAATAGTTGGTTGTTGTGATGCTGATCTGTTCAACATCTTCAAGGTATTTTTGTTTCGCCTGGCTGTATTCAATAGGCTTTATTTTTTTATCCCATTTGTACGCATTGTACTGGAAAAGAGGTTGGTTAAGAGTGATATTAACGGGGGCGGTTGAGAAGGAAGCCGAGTCGGGAAGAATGTTATAAATACCGGTCAGGTCTGAATTCAACGAGATTGAACCGCCCGAAAAACCAATTTGCTGATCGATGGAGAGCCCTGCATCTGCTCTAAGGTATTGAACAGGAACAAATACTTCCTGTTTGGTTTGAGGATCAGTAACAACCCTGATGGTATTTACATACTGAGGGATGTTCGCGTCAAACCTCAACGAAGGCAGGTATGATGCCCTGAAGTTTCTGTAATTCCAGAAACTTACACGAAACGCTTGTTTAGACATCAATGCATCGGGCGACTGTGTCTTGGCAATATCAATGGCGTCCTGCAGGGTCAGGCTTCGTTGCCGGGGTTGAGCCAGGCATACGGTGGAAAATAAACCTGAAACTGTTACAAGTAATACAAGAAGAATGAGTTTTTTCATAGGCCACGAGTTTACGTGTTATTCGTGTCTGAGAGATTCCACAGGATCTTGCATTGAAGCTCGTTTGGCTGGCATGTATCCGAATACGATGCCGATCGTGACAGAAACTCCGAATGAGATCAGTATCGAGACCGGGGAGATAATCGTCAGGATTCCTGCAATCTTGGTTATGATTTTCGAAAATGTGAGTCCGAGAAGGATGCCGATTAATCCTCCGGTGATGCTTAGAATGATGGCTTCAGACAGAAACTGTAATACAATATCCTTTTTTGTTGCTCCGATTGCCTGCCTGATCCCGATCTCCTTTATCCTCTCCATAACAGATGCAAGCATGATATTCATGATCCCGATTCCGCCTACCAGCAACGAAATGCTTGCAATGGCCCCAAGAACGATGTTGAAAATATCTTTTGTCCTTTGTTCCTGCCGAAGAAGAAGTTCGGGGACTTTTATCTCAAAGTCAGAGGAGCCGATATGACGCCTTGTCATCATTCTGTTCAGGATTTCCGTGCTGGGCCCGATCATTGAACTCTCTTTGACCTGGACGACGATTTTATCGATCTGGTTTTTCTCAACACCTGCCTGGCTTCCTCCAAATGAAATTACGATATCACGGCCGAAAAACATTCCGCCCCCTCCCTTTATAGAGGAAGAAGTCACAAGTGCCCTGTCTTTGTACCGTCTCAGGATCGTTTGAATAGGCGCATATATCGTGTTGTTGTAATCTGATATTCCCAGGTTGTCGATGGCCGATTGATTGATTTCCTGTTTTTTCAGCACTCCGATGACTCTCAACCAGATATGTCCGCATTTGATCTCTTTGCCAATAGGATTTTCTTTCGGAAAGAACCTGGATCTAATGGTGGGCCCGATAATGCAGACAGGGATCCCTTCACGCATTTGTTCCTCGTTGAACATGTCTCCTTCCTGCAATTCCAGTCCGAAAACAAGAAAAAAATCAGGCGTCACACCAGTCAGTTTTGTTGATATTCGCCTGCCATCTTTCATGACATCGGTTTCGTAAATGATCTCAGGACTTATCCGTTCTACGGTTGGGAGTATTTT
>Ga0172369_10000379_pt1 | contig 67375 bp, 58 predicted proteins | sample LakKiv25m_FD_114539 | JGI IMG/M metagenome (GOLD analysis project Ga0172369, IMG submission 114539) | Freshwater microbial communities from Kabuno Bay, South-Kivu, Congo - kab_022012_11.25m | ecosystem: Environmental > Aquatic > Freshwater > Lake | place: Democratic Republic of the Congo... | reverse complement strand
CCACAGGTCGTGGCTGACCGAGTAGAGCACCGCCACCGGATCGCGCACCGGTTTGGCGGGGAAGAGCACGTCCTCCGACTTCGCCAGCGCCTTGCTGACCTTGGCGATGCCGTCGTATTCGCTGCGCAAGTCGGAGAAGTAGTTTTCGGTGCCGATGTAGGTCGGCCCGAAGGTCCAGTAGAACAGGCTTTTCGCGCCCTGGCCGATGATGGAGTAGGCCTTCAGGCGCAGATAATTGTCGTCGCTGGGGGTGATCAGCCCGCGCAGGGCGATGTCCGAACGGTCGCCGATGCCGCCGCGGAAGATGGCGCCCAGATACTCGAAGGCCCAGGCGCCGGTCCAGGTGTAGCCCGGACCGTACATGCGGTTCAGGCCCAGCCAGTCCTCGGTGGAGATGATATCTACCGCCGCCTGGTTGCCGATCTCGAAGAAGTCGAGGCCGGTGGCGTCCATGCCGCAGTAGGGCGGACCCCAGCCGTTGAAGAAGTGGTGGTCGGAGGGCAGCGTTTCCGTTTTGATGGGCAGGCCGACTTCCTTGAAGCTGCCCTTCACCAGGTCGGTGGTCTGGCGCAGCGTCTTGACCGTCCACCACTGGCCGAACTTGCCGGCGTAATACATGGTCTTGCGGGTGGTCAGGTCGGCTTCGCGCGGGAAGGTCTTCTCCCGCACCTCATTGACCGGATATTCGATGGTGTCGATGGCCTTGCCCATCGACGCATCCGTTTCTCCTTTAGCGCGGATATACTCGCGGAACCAGCCGTTCAGCTTATCCGGCTTCACGCCGCCGAAGCCCAGCGTCTGGATTTCGTCGCAGACGACATAGTGGGCCATATTGGCCATCGTCCACTTGCCTTCCGGACTGTTAACGCCGTTCACGATGCCCGCGCCGTCCCCCTTCTTCCACTGTTCGACGGATTGATCGGGGTCCGGGTTCATGTGCCAGGTGGCGGTGTAGGTGCGCATGCCGTATTTTTGCAACACGGGCACCGGCACGCCGCCCATTACGTTGACACCGAGCAGACTCAGCGCCCGCGCCGCCTGGTCGGCGAGGATGGGATCGTAATGGCCCCACACGCTGGTGATGACGTCGAATTTCTTCAGGTTCGGCGCCACCCCGCCGGAGGCTTCCCGCGCCCATTGCAGATGGCGGGCGGTCATGTCGGAGCCGCGCTCGAACTCGGCTATCTTTTCGCGCAGCGGGTGGACGATGAGGAAGCCGATGGAGGCCGAGCCGCTTTTCTCGATAAAGTCGATCACCACCGCGTTCTCTTCCGGCTTATCGGCGAGCTGCACCTGCAGGTTGCAGCCGGGGATGGCATCGTTGCTACCGAGGCGGGCGATGGATACCGTGCCGCCCGGCCACTCGGCCACGCCGCCCACGCGTCCCTGGCGCGCGTGCAGCGGCCACCCCGTCAGGTCGAACCACGGGCTCCATTCGCCGCCCGCGGCATCCTGCGTGATCCCGGGAACGCTCCAGGGATCGTTGTGAATGTGCGCGCCGGCGGTAATGCGGAACTTTTCGCCGGGCGGGTCGAGTACCTTGACCCGCATATACACATCCGCCGACCACGCGCTCGAAATCGAGAGCGCGAGCAGCGCCAGTCCGAAAAACATGCGCGTCAGCACCATCACCAGGTGTTGCGACCAGCTCATAACGTGCCTCCCCTTGCCCGATAAAATTGCGGCGCGCGGACGGAACCGGCGCCCGAATGATTGGTGTTTCGCCGGGGTGAGGGAGCGTTCCTGCAATGGTGGTTTGTGGTTTATGGTTTGTGGTTTATGGTTTATGGTTTATGGTGGTTCGTGGCGACTATCGCATGGGGAGCGGCGTCCAGTCGCTGAATCGCGCCAGATGCGCCCAATAGGCGTTCAGGCCGGTGTAAAGCCAGATCAGCGCGGCGGCGGCGAGGGCGAGCGCCACCACCCAGCGCGCGAGGCGAAAACGTTGGCCCAGCGCGAGCGCCGGCGCGGCGAACAGGCCGGCAAGACCGGAGAGGATGAAACCGAGTCCGGAGATGATGGGGGCGCTCGTTAGCGAAAGGTCGATGATTCGCGCGCCGACGACAATCGCCGCCAGGCCGGGAAGGAGAGCATACAGCGCCACGATGCACAGGCTCCAGTTGAGCGCCAGCGCCAGGCCGGCGCCCAGGAAGAGCGCGCCGAAGAAAACGCTCATCTCGCCGAAGACAATATTGTAAACGCCGGTCAGCGGCCAGGTCACCGTCAGGTGCAGGCCGAACAGGAAGGCGACCAGCCCGGTGATGATGAACGCCGGCGCCCAGCGCCGCTGGTCGGCATCGTCCAGCCCGCGGTACAGATATGCTCCCAGCAGCAGAAAGCCCGCCGCCATGTTGACCAGCAGCAGGGTCAGGTAATCGATCATCTCCGACAACCCCTCCTTGGGTGGGAATGGTGAATGTCATTCACCATTCATCATTTCTCAATCCTACCCGAAGTCTTACGCCTGTTCGATCCGGGATGGGTAGGTAAAAACCGTATTGTATGGAAAAGCGAACAGAACTGTGCAAGCTTCCATATGATTGCATGCAAGCGCTTGGGCACGTATAATAAGGTTTGAGTTTTGAGTTTTGAGTTATTTTCGGAGAGCCGGAGGCTTCCCATCAGGCTTTCCACTCATGCGGCGGAGTACCGCAGCGGAGGTGGTTTCGATACGGCAAAATAGCTGTGGAAAGAATCGATCAGCTTACCCGCCTACTCGACCACCGGACTCACCTTGCCTGGTTTGGCGTAATAGTGATCCAACACCTTATTTTTCTTTGAGATTTTCAACCCCACAGGGGCTAGTGAGACCGAAGCACTTCATTAGTCGGCCAGATAACTTAAAACTCAAAACTAACCTCATGGGAGTGCATTATGCGGGCGAACATTGGCCGCGGCGGCGCTCGGTTCAACGTGCTGTCATCCGAACAGTGCGAGCGGATCGTCCGCGCCGCGTATGAAGTGCTGGAGCGGATCGGCGCGCGATTTCACGAACCGGAGGCGGTGGAGATTTTGCGCGGCGCGGGCTGCGCGGTATCCGACGGCACGCTGGTGCGATTTCCCGCCGGGTTGATCGACCAGGCGCTGGGGGCCGCGCCCGCCGGCTTCACCCTCTTCACCCGCACCGGCGAGCCGGCGATCTCCGTCGAGCCGGGCGTGGCCCATTTCGGCCCCGGCCCGACTTGCCCCAACTTCATCGACCCGGACACCGGCGATCGCCGGCCCTTCGTGAAGCGGGACGCCGCCTTGACCGCGCGGGTGTGCGACGCGCTGCCGGAGATCGATTACGTGATGTCGCTGGGCAGCGTGATGGACGCTCCGCAGCACCTGGCGGACATCCACGAGTTCGACGCGATGGTGCGCGAGACGACCAAGCCGATCATGAGCTGGTCGTTCAGCCGCGAATCGCTGGCGCACATCCATGAAATGTGCATCGCGGTGAAGGGGTCGACGGAGGCTTTCGCGCGCGAGCCGTTCATGATCTTCTACGCCGAGCCCAGCTCGCCGCTGAAGCACACCGCAGAGGCGCTGCGGAAGCTGATCTACTGTGCGCGGCATGAAATTCCCATCGTTTACACCCCCTGCCCCATCGCCGGGGCCACCGCGCCGGCGACCATGGCGGGCATCCTGGCGCAGAACCTGGCCGAGACGCTGGGCGGGGTGGTGCTGAGTCAGTCTATCCGGCCCGGCGCGCCGATTGTTATCGGTGGGGTGGTCTCCATCCTCGACATGAAGACCACCATCCTCTCCTACGGCGCGCCGGAGCTGGCCTTGCTCTCCGCCGCGGCGACGGAGGTGGCGCGCTCGCTCGGTCTGCCCATGTTCAGCACCGCCGGCTGCACCGACGCGAAAAGCCTGGATCAGCAGGCGGGGATCGAGGCGACATTTTCCATCCTGGCGGCGGCGCTCTCCGGGGCGGACTTCATCCACGATGTGGGCTTCAGCGAATCGGCGATGACCGGCTCGCTGCCGCTGTTGGTAATGAGCGACGAAGTGATCGGCATGGCGCGGCGCCTGGCGCGCGGCATCCGCGTTGACGACGATACGCTGGCGGTGGAGGCCATCGCGGAGGCGCGCCAGACGGGCGATTTTCTTTCGCTCGACCACACCGCGCGGCATTTCCGCGAACAGTTCTGGTTCCCCCGCCTGCTGGACAGAACCCGCTACGGCGAGTGGCAGGCGGCGGGCGGCAAGACGATGGAGGATCGCGTACTGGAGCGCCTGCGCGAGATCATCGCCGAGCACCGGGCGCCGGCGCTACCGGCGGGTGTAACCATAGAGCTGGATCGGTTGATGGGGACGGTTGGATGACAGGCTTACCTCTCATATCGCATATTATTTCGTGAAAGGGCACACTCATGCGAACCAATACAGTTGATTTCACCTCGACGCAATTCCGCGTGCTGTCCGACGGGCAGCTCGAGCGGATTTATCTGGCGGCGCTGGAGCTGCTGGAGGAGCCGGGCACGCGCGTGTTTTCCGAGGAGGCGCGCGAGCTGCTGGCGGATGCCGGCGCGATCATCGACGGCGAGCTGGCGCGCATCCCGGCGGGGCTGGTGAAGCGCATGCTGGCCGCCGTGCCGCCGCGCATCGTGGTCGGCAATCGCGACGGGGAGCGCACGCTGGTACTGGAGGCCAACAACATCAATTTCGGCACCGGATCAGATTGTCCGTTCATCCTCGACGCGGAGACGGGCGAGCGCCGTCTCTTCACGAAGACGGATATCGAGGACGCCGCGCGCGTGACGGACGCCTGCCCGAACCTGGATTTCCACATGTCGCTCGGGCTGATGAGCGGGGTGCCCACCTACAGTTACGACCGCCACCAGGCCGCCGCCATGCTCCGCAACACGCGCAAGCCGCTGTGCTTCACCGCCATGTCGCGCGACGGGCTTGCCGACATCCTGGAGATGTATTACCTGATCCGCGGCGGGCGCGCCGCCTTCGAGAACAATCCCGGCTTCATCATCTACCTGGAGCCGACCACCCCGCTGCTGCACAGCAAGGCGGCGATGGAGAAGCTGATCTTCTCGGCGGAGCGCTTCATTCCGGCCATTTACACCCCCTGCCCGATGCTCGGCGCCACTGCTCCGGTGACGCCGGCCGCCGCGCTGGCCATCGCCGTGGCCGAGTTCCTCACCGGCGTGGTCGTCTCGCAGCTCGCCCGCCCCGGCGCGCCGCTCATCATGGGCGGGGTGGCCTCCTCGATGGACATGCACACCACCATCCTCACCTACGGCTCGCCGGAATTGCACCTGCTTTCCGCCGCGCTCACCGATATTGCGCACTGGATGCGTATTCCGATGTTCAGCACTTGCGGCTGCTCAGACAGCAAGATCTTCGATGAGCAGGCCGCGGTGGAGGCGGCGCTGAGCATACAGGCGGCGGCGTTGAGCGGCGCGAACCTGATCCACGACATCGGCTTCCTGGAGTCGGCGCTGATCGGTTCACACGAGATGGTGGTGCTCAGTGACGAGGTGATCGGCATGGTGAAGCGCTTCCTGCGCGGCGTGCCGGTGAACGACGAGACGCTGGCGCTTGACCTGATCAAGCAGGTCGGCCCCGGCGGCAACTTCGTAGTGGAAGACCATACCGCGGATAATTTCCGCGGTGAGTTCTGGTTCCCCACGCTGATGAACCGCGCAAAATACGACGCCTGGCAGACCGCCGGGAAGCAGACCCTGGGCGATCGCATCCGCGCCCGCGTGCAAGAGATCATCGCCGGTCACGCCGTTCCGCCCCTATCCGCCGAAGTTGACGCCGGCATCGACCGCATCCTGGCGGCGGCGGATGGAAAAGCGAGCGCGGAGCAGACGACGTTATTGTAAATTTTAGCGGGACTCGCTTTAAAAAAAGATTGAGATGATGTAGAAATGATGTTAATGATACTTACATTAATTTTTGTAAAAATTAATGTAAGTATCTTTGAAATCTTCTTCCATCATTTCAATCTTTTTTTAAAGCGAGTCCCTGCTTTTATTATACCTCAACCTTTTCTGGCTTCCGCGCAGCATCCGATTCCATGCAGTAGTGCAGGTAGGCCTGGATCTTGGCGCCGTTGGCGAAGTCGTTGGGGTCCTGCTTGCCGGTTTTGATGGAGCGGATGAAGCGCTGGAAGTTGTTGGGGGTGGGCGGGCATTTCACCGTTTTCCAGGTGTGGGTGTCGGTGTCCTTGCCGGCGCAGATGCGGTATTCGTCCCAGGCGCGGTCCAGGTCCACCTCGATAGCGCCTTTGTCGCCGAAGGCGCGCACGCGCAGGCTGTTGCCGTGGCCGGTGGCCCAGCGCGAGGAGTGCACGGTGCCCAGCGCGCCGCCGGCGAACTTCACCGCGGCCACGAAGCTGTCGTTGGCGTCGAAGACGTATTCGCCGATGGCATTGCCGGGCACGCCCTTGTCGAAGGTGCCCAGGTTGCAGGTGAGCTCCGTTATCTCCTCGCCGCAGAGGAAGGTGGTCATGTCGAAGATGTGGCAGCCGATGTCGCCCAGCGTGCCCATGCTGCCGTGGCGGGTAGAAAGGCGCCAGACCAGCGCGGTGTTCTCGCGCCAGTCGCCCCACGCGCTGTTTGCCAGCCAGCTTTGCAGGTAACTCGCTTCCACGTGGATGAGGCGGCCAATCTTCCCCTTGCGGATAACCTCCGCCGCCTTCTGCAGCCCGCAGGAGTTGCGGTAGCTGAAGTTCACCATGTTGATGACGCCGGCCCGTGCCGCCGCCTCCGCCATGCGCCGGGCGTCGGCCAGGTTGGCGGCCAGCGGCTTTTCGCTGATGATATGCAATCCCTTCGCCATCACGGCCAGCGCGATCTCCGCGTGCATGGCGTCGTTCGTCACATTAGTGACGGCGTCCAGCTTCTCGTTGTCCAGCATAACATGGTAGTCGGTGTAAGCGCGCTTGATGCCGTGCTTCTTCGCGAATGCCTGCACCTTCTCCGGCACGATGTCGCAGCAGGCGACGATCTTCACCCCCGGAATCTTCCCGAATTCCATCGCGTGCCCGTTAGCCATGCCGCCGGTGCCGATAATGCCTAACCTGATCATGTAAACCTCTTAAGATTGTGCCAGAATATTTTCCGCCCACTCATAAACTTGTTCAGCAATCTGAAGTAACCGCTGAAAACGAACAGTGGTTACAGGCTGCATTTCACCTGGATATCGGGCTATGATAGCGAATTCCGTGAGAGATGTAGCTGCGATCAATAGATCGCGTTGATCCAGCCTTCCGGGAAGTAATTCAACCAGACGCTGAATATTATGCGTAGGGGGGAAATCGATGTCGTTCAGTACCAAAATAGCTTTGATTGATTTCTCAACAGCCTGCTGGGCATGGAAGAGCAATAATTCATATTTCGATTCAGCCGGCAACGGCATGCGAGCAATGGCTAGATCAGCCTTCGCGTATTCCAACCAAAATTCGGCGTGATCTCGGGCATTATGCGGCATATAATTCCTTCCCATGCCGCAATATTTCACGATAGATCATGCCGATTGCGGCCTTATGTGTATCTAACTCTTGCTGAGTTGTGACGACGATATCTACAGCGATGCCCAATCCCACCATACGCGGATACAGGTTTTCATATATTTGATGCCGATCCGTATCTTCCGGTACCACAACAGCCACATCGATGTCGCTTTCATGATGCATCTCGCCACGTGCCGCTGATCCGAAAAGGATAATACGCAGCGGATGCACGGCATCACATATACGCTGAACGAGCATCTCAAGTTGCTCCAATGATGGTTGCATGGGCTATCCTTTCATCGGTATCATATCATGTTTTTCTGATCCTCGCTATTTATCCCAGCGAATACAGTTGTTATTTTCACTTTGTCAGCGTAATATACGGTTGAATGATATCAGGGAGGCAGCCGTGGAGAAGCAGTTCATCCAGATCGGGCAGTTGAACCTGCAGCCGTTCACCGCCTTCGATCCCGAGGGGGTATTGCTGGTGAGCGGGGACATGAGCAGCGCCAATGTGATGACCATTAGTTGGGGCATGTTCGGCATCATGTGGGGCCGGCCCACGGCGATGGTTATGGTGCGGAAGACGCGCCATACCTGGGGGTTTATCACGCAGGCGCCCGACTTCACCGTGAACTGGATGGACGAATCGTGGACGGACGCTGTGCGGCTGTGCGGCTCGAAGTCGGGACGCGACATGGATAAATTTGCCGCCGCGGGCCTGACGCGGTCGCCCGCGCGCATCGTCGATTCGCCGATCATCAGTGAAAGCGCGCTGGCGCTGGAATGCAAGACACTGTACCGGCATGATCTGGATCCGGCGCAATTCCTCGAGCCCGCGCTGCTCAACCTCTACTCCGCCGGTGATTATCACGGCCTCTTCTTCGGCGAAGTGGTCACCGCGATGGGGGTGGAGGCATTTCGAAGCTAAATTTTAGATTTTGGATTGCTGATAACCGTTAATATTGATAGTTGATGTGACCAATGCATGGGCAATCTAAAATCCAAAATCAAAAATTTAAAATTACTTCACCCTTTCCGGGGTATAGTGAGTGTACCATGGGAAAACAGTCTCGCCGCCGTCCATATCGGCCTTATTCTCATTCGTTCTGGGGAACGCTGCTGTGGGTGATCCCCTGCATGGCCGTGCTATTGTTCGTCGGTTTCATCGCCGGACGAGACGTGATCGCCCCGCGCTTCCTGCATCCCGGCAAAATGGGAACTCCTACCACCCGGCCAGTGCGCGTGCTCTCCCCGGAAGAGGCACGACTGGCGGCGCGCGACGAGGATTCGCATGTGTGGACCAGAGGCGTCCAGCCGTCGGATATCCCCAAATTGGAACTGAGCGATGAAAATCCGCGACCAAGGCGGCGGTCACGACGGGTTACTCCCGCCGAGCCGGCAACGCCGGTCCCCGCGGTTGAAACTCCATCCACACCGGCGGCGGAACCGGAGCAGACCGACGAGACTGAGCCGCCGGTTACCCCCGCGCCGGAGAATAATGACGACTCGCCGGAAACCTACATTCCCCAGGACTGATCTATGCGCGTCTTTATCCTTACCGGCGAGCCCTCCGGCGATCTGCATGGGGCGCGCCTCGCCCAGGCCCTCGTTGCGCAGCGCCCGGACGTCGAGCTGCTCGGCGTCGGCGGCACGCGCATGCGCCAGGCAGGGGTGCGGCTGATCCAGGATAGCGAAAAATGGGGCGTCATCGGCTACGCGGAGGCGCTGGCAAAACTGCCGTTTTTTCTCTCCAGGTTGCGCTATCTCGAACGATTGCTGCGCGCCGATCCGCCCGACGTGCTGGCGCCCATCGACTTCGGCGCGTTCAATATGCATCTGCTACGGAAGTTGAACGGCTGCATCCGCGCGGTCTATTACATCCCGCCCGGTTGCTGGTCGCGCAATCGCCCCGCCGGGCAGCTTCCCTTTCTGGTGGATGCCGTGGCCACCCCCTTTCCCTGGTCGGCGGAAAACCTGCGCATGGCCGGCGCTCCCGCGCGGATCGAGTGGGTCGGGCATCCTATCCTGGAGTATACGCGGGTGGCCGGCGCGCGCGAAGAAGCGCGCGCCAGGCTTGGATTATCATCCGGCCGCCCCGCTGTCGCCGTGGTGCCCGGCAGCCGCCGGGAGGAGGTGGCCCGCCTGCTGCCCATCTTCATCGGCGCGCTGAAACGCCTTTCGCCGGCGCCGCAAGTATTGTTGACCGTGGCGCCGGCTCTTGGCGAGGCGGCGATCCGCGGAATATTAGCGCGCGCCGGAACGGAAAATCTGAAGATCGAATTCCTCGACGGCGTCGATTACGCGCTGGCGCGGGCGGCGGACGCCGCGCTGTCCGCCTCCGGCACCGCCACGCTGGAGCTGGCCTGCCTGGACGTGCCGATAGTCATCGCCTACCGGCTTTCCCTCATTACCGAGTTACAGGGACGCCTCGCCCGCCTTGGCGGCGGCCTTCGCTTCGTCGGCTTGCCCAACCTGCTCGCCGACGCGCCGGTGGCGCCCGAATTGCTGCAGCAGGCCGCTACTCCCGCCGCCATCGCCGCCGCGCTGGAGCCGCTCCTCACCGATACCCCCGCCCGCCGCGCCCAGCTCAACGCCTTCGCCGCCATCCGCGCAAACCTGGGCGACGGGCATGCCTGCGAACGAACAGCCGCGATGATATTGGAAGCGGGAAGTCAGTTTTGAGTTTTGAGTTACTCTTCTTAACCAAGCGGAGCCGGAACCAAAGAACGGATCTCCTGTTTAATACCAGCAGTTTATGGTTTTAGCCATGGATTATCACACGGTGGTATAAGCTTTCCACTCATGCGGCGGATTACCGCCGCAGCGATGGTTTCGATACGGCGACAGAACTGTGGAAAGAATCGATCAGCTTACCTGCCTACTCAACTACCGGACTCACCTTGCCTGTTTGGGCATAATCTTTGATACAACAACGGTACTATTAAGCCCTTTACCAGTCGAAATAATTACTCAAAACTCAAAACTGCTGTCTACCGGGAACATTTCCGCAGGGCAGCCAGTCTAATGATTAGTTACCGTGAAAGGAGTGCATATGCGCTGGCTGATACTGTCTTTGAGTCTGGCTGTCGCAGCCATTTCCATGTTGCTGTTCTTCACCCGAGAGAAGGCCATGTCGAAACCGGAACGCCCCGCGAATATCCAGATCGATCGCCGCGTGGTCGGCTCGATCAACGGCCTGGGCTTCCGCCTGTTTACCGAGCTTGGCAACGACACGAAGAATGTCTTCATCTCGCCGGCCAGTATCGAGCTGGCGCTGGCGATGACTTACAACGGCGCGGGCGGCGCGACGAAAGAGGCGATGACGAAGGCCATGGGGCTGGGAGCACTGTCGGTTGAGGAGCTGAATAAAGGAAACGCCCAGCTCATCAGCCTGCTGGCTAATCCCGATCCCAAGGTCGAACTGGCCATCGCCAACTCGTTGTGGGGCCGGCAGGGCATCGCCTTCAAGCCGGATTTCCTGCAGCGCGTAGGCGAGTCCTACCAGGCGAAGCTGGCATCGCTGGATTTCACCCAACCGCGGGCGGCGGATACCATCAACGACTGGGTAAGCGACAACACCCGCGGCAAAATTCCCACGCTGGTCAGCCCGCCCATGCTGCGGGACGCGCTGCTGGTGCTGGTCAACGCCATCTATTTCAAAGGCGCGTGGAGCACGCCTTTCGAGAAGGAGCAGACGGAGGACGGCCCTTTCACGCTAAATGACGGCGCGAAGAAAACGCTGCCGATGATGCGGCAGTCCGGTGAGTTCGCTTACCAGGAAAACGAGACATTTCAGGCCATCAGCCTGCCCTACGGCGGCGGCAGCGTGGTGATGGATATCATCCTGCCCAAAGCGGGCGTGAAAGCGGATGACTTCCGCAACGACCTTACCGCCGCTAACTGGAGCGCCTGGTTGAAGAAATTTCACGATCGCGAGGGAACCATCCTGCTGCCGCGCTTCAAGGCGAAGTATGAAACCGGCCTGCGCGCGTCTCTGTCCGCGCTGGACATGGGCGTGGCGTTCACCGAAAACGCCGACTTCCGCGGCATGCTGGCCGACGAGACGATCCGCGCGCAGATCACCGACGCCATCCACAAAACCGTGCTGGAAGTGAACGAGGAAGGCGCCGTCGCCGCCGGCGTCACCGGCGTGATCGTCGGCGTAACCGCCATGCCGGTCGACCAACCCTTCACCATGACGGTGGATCACCCCTTCTTTCTCGCCATCCGCGACGTGCCCACCGGAACGGTGCTGTTTATGGGGATGATCAACGATCCGGAATGAAAGTAAGTGGCGAGTGGCGAGTGGACACTCGCCACTCGCCACTCATCTTGATTACTCGATCTCCGACGCCTTCTTGATCCTCTCCCATTCCTCCGCATCGATAAACCTGGCGCGGCCGTCGGCGAAGCCGACACCGATCGTGCCGTCCGGGTTGGGCTGTTGCTGATAAAGGACGACCATGGCGGCGGGATTGGCAACATCCTTTTCCATCTTCTTCGAGAGCCATACATTGGGCTGAAACGGCTCACCGGCCATCGGGTCGATGAACATCTCGCCGGCGCCGCCCAGGTAAGGCAGCAGCGCGGCCTGCATCTCCGCTTGGGTATCCAGCGGCGGATACTGGCCGTCGTTGTCCTGCGCATACATCTGCGCAGCGAGCGCAAGCTGGCGCAGCGAGGATATCACCGTCCCGCTCAATTCCATGCGCCGTGCTTCCTCGGCTTTCCTCATCTCCTCTTCCAGATCGAAAGGACGTATCGACTCCAGGCCGCCTATCATGCGCAGATTCAGCAGCGACAGCGTCACCACCGTATCCGGGGTGATCGGCACTTCGGGCATCTCTTCTTCGCCCTGCATTACCGCCTGGAAATCGATCGGCCCGGTCTCCATGCGGTAGGCCACCAGGAAGGTTTCACCCCCGTAGGCGGCCACTTCGCCACGCGTGAAATAGGTATTCAGATTCTCCTGCCCTGATTCCGTGCGCGCCATCATCATGAAGAAATTGGCCAGTTGACCCTCTCCCCCGGTCAGCTCGAAGATGCGCCATTCCGGCCCCATCTCCTTCAACGTGATGCTGAGCGGGTGCATTTTGCCGCCCAGCAAGTCGGCAAAGTTAACCTCGCCCCAGCCGGCTAACGGCCCCAGCATCATGGCAAGAATGCCCAGATATATCAATGTCCGCATTACGGTTCTCCTCTCCAATCCATCCACTTTTATGCTGTCGTAAAATGAGCTTTATAGCTTTCCACCTCTGCGGCGGAGTACCGCCGCAGAGGTGGTCTCGATACGGCAAAATAACTCTGTAAAGAATCGATCAGCTTTCTCGCCTACTCAACCACCGGACTCATCAGACACCGGACTGACCTTGCCTGTTTTGGCAGAATATTGATATAACAACTTGTTTTTCTTAAGGGTTTTCAATCCTTAAGGGTACTAACCCCAAACCCCTTATAACTCGCCCAGCATCACCCCGTCGCTCGTGCGGATGCCAAACATATATTCAGGCACACTGACGGCGCCGTTGCGATAATGCCAGTGAGTCGAAACCAGTCCGGGATCCGGTTCCTTCATGTCCATATCGATATAGGGATTGCGCGGGATGCCCGGCGCTTCCCTTATGGCGCCGCCGCGCGCCCGCAGATAGGGGCCGGCATAGGCGCCCGGGGCTATCGCGACCGGATTGCCGTTGTCATCGATGCCGCCGGTGGGGGCGTTCTCCCGCGGTTTGACCAGGTCGGCCAGCGCGGCGGGCCAGGCGCCGGTGTCCGCCTTGAACCGGGCGAGGGCCTGCCGGATATCCAGCAGGTTTTGCCGCACCCATCCTTCATCGCCCTCCGGTTCGCGATCGATTACCTGATTCATGCGATCCGGAAATTGCATTCGCAGCCGCTCGCTCCGCTCGAGTTCCGCTTTCAGCTCGAAGCGGCCCAGGCATACCATGTCCTTGATAGCCTCCAGCGGGATAAGCGCCGGCAGCAGCGGCGTATCCGGGGTGAGCAGCCCGGCGAACTCAAGGTCTGCATCGTCCCGCGGGTGGATGGTCTCCGGGCGGTAGAACACCAGGTAGCTTTTCCCACCGAGGGTGACGGTTTGCCCCTTCGAGTAGTAAACGGCCGGCATCCGGGCGAGCATCGCCAGTGACATCATTCCCATATGCGGCGCGTTGGGTCCGTCTCCAACCGGCCCGATAGACACCGTCGCCCACTCGTTCGTCAGCTCGCCCAACTTCATCGTCGCCGGATAAGCATTCCGGTCGAAAGCCGCCGGCTCGCCGCACCACCCGGCCGCCGCGGCCAGCAGGCCGCACAGCAGCAGCATCCTGTGCATGACACGCTCCTTTCGGAAACTGGAGCTCTAACGTGGGTTCTGCCCCACAACCCAAACTTGAAGGGTACTTAATTAAGGCAATTCAGCCTTTTTCTTCAGCTCGGCCCATTCGGCCTCGGACAGCAGCGCGACGTGGCCGTCGAGGAAGGCGGCATGCCGCTTGCCGTCCGGCCACGGCGTCGCCTCATAACATACTACGATTTCGGTCGGATCCTCGATTTCGCCCAGCGCCATGCCGCCAATTCCGGCATTCACCCCGTAGATTTCCCCGGTAACCGGGTGCTTCCATGCTTCTTCTTCGACGTCGATATCCCGCATCAATTGCTGCCGGTCGTCCATCGCCGGCAATAATTCGTCGTTATCCTGCGCATACATTATGATACCGGTCACGAGCTGCCGGAGACGGCTGCCCGAACTGTTGAGCTGGCCGGCAGTCATTTCCTTTTCCATATCGAAGGGCTTGATGTCCAGTATGGCGCCGAGGGTGCGCAGGTTGAGCAGCGATAGATGCAGCGTCGTCTCCGGGGTCAGCGGTTCCGCCTCCGGCATCTCATCGCCGTCCCATCCCCGCCCCATCATGGCCTGCCGGAAATCGAACGGCTCCTGTTCTTGCCGATATGCCACGAGAAAGGTCTCAGTGCCGATAGTGATGGTGCGGCCCCGGGTGTAATACGCCGATTTGCTGAACGGCATGCCTTCGCTCATGGCGATCATCATGAAAAACTGTTCGAATCCGGCGGCGTCCCCACCGCTGGTGAAGGTCCGCCACTCGCCGTCCAGCTCCTTAAATTTCATACTCAGCGCCAGCGTCTTCCCGCCCAGCAGATCGACGAAGGTTACCGGCTCAATTCCGGCCGCGGTCTGGCTCCTCGCCGGCAGAGGAAGCATCCACATCAGCGCCAGGGCGGCGCAGAGCAACATCAACGCGCGCATCGCATCCTCCGTTGGTAGTGGCTAGTGACGAGTGACTAGTGGCTAGTGCGCTTGAATCGAAAAGCTTAAATGGTTTTTACATAGCTCTACTCACAAGAGCACTAGTCACTAGCCACTAACCACTATTCACTAAATTGCATTGCGAACAGGTCGGCGTCCTTCAAATCGATTTTCAATCGAATCGGCTTGCCTTGCAGGGAGGCCAGGTCGCCGCCTTTCCATTGTACCACGGAATCGAGCTCATCGCCGAACAGCGGCTTCATGTCTTTTCCGCGGAAACCGGCGATTGCCTTACCGTCCGCGTCCCGTATCTCCACCCGTATCGATCCGGCGGCAGAGGTCGAAAAATTCAGGCGCAGCCGCGCGCCGGTGAAGGTGAACGGGTGGGTGAGCGCGCTGCCGCCGGCGAAATCTGCGTGCAGCGAGACGAAGCCGAAGGGGCGGATGGCCAGCCGGCGCAGGCGGTTGGTCTTCCACTCGTAATGCTCGCTGATATACATCGACCACTCGGCCGCCGAGGTGCGGGCGATGCCGCGGGCAATCATGTTGTTGCGATGGGTCCAGTTCCGCTGGTCGAGACCGGGCCGCACCCACGCCTCGCGGAAACGGCGCCAGCGCACGCCGTCGCGGCTGGACATGAAGACCGCGTCGGAAATACCCTCGCCTTGCTCCAGGTAATCCGCGCCGCCTTCGATCTTTGTGCGCTCCGGGATGAAGCGCTTTGGAAAGGAGAGCAGCATGTGCTCGGCGCCCGGGCACGGCGTGGTGGCATTGGTGTAATACTGCTCGATGCCGGGATCGTGGTATTCGTGCGGCGCCGGCTCGCTCCAGTGGATGAAATCGTCGGAAACGGAGCTTTGAATGCAGCGAATGAACGGCGGCAGGAAAAAGCGCGAGAACAGCCGGTAGCAGCCCAGCCGCCCGTCCCAAAAGGCGACGTTGAGCGAATCGAAGGCGCCTTTCACCTCCAGCGGCTCCGCGCGAAGCTGCCGCCAGCGCAGCCCATCGGACGAGACGAAGCCGTAGAGCTTCTCCCACCCGCCGCCCACTGCCTTATAGCGCTGCTCCGGCGGGCAGGCGGGATTGTCGTCGCGGAAGGCGCAGAAGTTATGCCCGGCCGGGCCGCGATATACTACGTGGTTGGCGGTCGAGCCGCCGAACTCCACGATGCCCAGCGCCGGCCTGGTGAAGTGGATGCCGTCCGCGCTTTCCGCGTAATCGACGGTCTGCATCTCGCTGTCGTGGATATCGGAAGCGGAGCCGCGGTAATACATGCGGATGCGACCATCGTCCTCGAAGAAGTTGAAATACGCGGCGTTGTGGTCTTCAGCGACCGCGTTCATCTCCAGCACTACCTCGCGCCGTTCCGGCGCGTGCGGCAGCAGGCGCAAGCCCCGCATCCGCTCGATCAGCCATTCGTCCGCGATTATCTCCACCCGTGACCCGATCTCGCGCATAGTGTCCTCCTTTGCCGGGCAAGCTAACTGCCTGTTTCCACACCAGGGGTGGAATTTCCTGCCTGCAAATCCAATTTATCGGTAATCGTCGAATTTCAGTGTCCCCGAAATTTTAGTATTGTGGTTACTGAGCTGCCGCTTCTTTCCTGTTCAACAGGTACAGGAAGAACGGGCTGCCGAGGACACTGGTGACGATGCCGATGGGGAGCTCGCCGCCGGGGATGAGGGTGCGGGCGATGACGTCGGACCAGACCAGCAGCAGGCCGCCGGAGAGCAGGCAGGCGGGGAGGAGGACGCGATGATTGGGGCCTACGATCAGGCGCATGAGGTGGGGGATGATAAGGCCGACGAAGGCAATGATGCCGCTGACCGCCACCGCCGCCGCCGCCAGCAGCGAGGCAACCAGCAGCAGCAGGAATTTTGACCGCTCGGTGTTCACCCCCAGGTGATGCGCCGTCTCATCGCCCATGGCCAGCACGTTCAGGTCGCGCTGCAGCGCCGCCACCAGCAGCAGGCCAACCGCCAGATAGGGCAGCAGCGCCAGCACATCCGGCCAGCCACTCTGCGCCAGGCTGCCCATCAGCCAGGACATGATGGTGCGCAGATCGGCGCTGCTCTGCCGCAACAGCATGAAGGACGTCACCGCCTGCATCAGCCCGCCCACGGCGATGCCGGTGAGGAGCAGCACGCCGATAGGCACGCGCCCGCTCCGGCGAGACAGGGCATATACCAGAAAGGTGACGGCCAGCCCGCCGACAAAGGCAGCCAGCGGCGCCAGCGCGAAGCCGCCCAGCGCAAGGTGGATACCAAGCGCCGCCACCAGCACCGCCCCGAAGGCCGCGCCGGAGGAGACGCCCACGATATACGGGTCTGCCATCGGATTGTGGAACAGCGCCTGCATCAGCGCGCCCGCCGTCGCCAGCGCCGCGCCGACCAGGATGGCCAGCATGACGCGCGGCAGGCGGAATCCCCAGATGATGCTGTCGGTAGCGGAATCGACGTCAACCTGCCCGCCGAGGTGATGCCAGACGACGCGGGCGATCTCCAGCGGATGAATGCGCACGCTGCCGATGCCGGCGGACAGCACCGCGCTGAGGAGCAGCAGGGCCGCCAGCAGGATCAGCACGGTCCAGGCGCGCCGGTGGGAGATTTGAGGTTTGAGTTTTGAGTTTTGAGTTATAGCCATTGCCTAGAGTTCCTATGGGATTTGGGATTGACTAAAGATAGGTTATATTAGCCATCCGGTCTCAGGGGCGCTGCCCATGGTTATGGGATTTGAGATTATAAACTCTAAACTATCCTTCCTCTTCCTCCGAAGCAGCTCGCGTATGCAGCACGAAGGGTTGGCCGCTGTAGGGGTTAGCCTCGACGCGCACGAGGGCGCCGTAAACGGCGCCCAGGTTGTCGGCCGTTACCACCTCCGCCGCGCTGCCGGAGGCATACACCTTGCCCACCGAGAAGAGCAGCAGTCGCCCGCAATATTCCGCCGCAAGGTTCAAGTCGTGCGAGATGCAGAGCACCGCCATATCCTGCTCGCGTTGCAAGCGCACCAGCAGCTCGAAGATATCCAACTGATGGCCGATGTCGAGGTGAGCGGTCGGCTCGTCGAGCAGGAGCACGCGCGGGCGCTGCGCCAGCGCACGGGCGATGGTCACCCGCTGCAGCTCGCCGGAGCTCAAGCGGTCGATGGCGCGCTTTTGCAAGTGCGAAATATCCGTCAGTTCGATCGCTTCATCGACGGCCGCGCGGTCCTTCGCGGTCAGCGCACCGAAACCATGCTGGTGGGGGTGGCGACCCATCTCGACAGTCTCGCGCACGGTGAAGGCAAAGGCGGGGACGCTCAACTGCGGCACCACCGCCAGCATGCGGGCCAGCTCGAGCGGCTTATATTCGCGCAGCGAGCGTCCGGCGACGCGCACCTCGCCGCTCTTTAGGGGCAGCACGCCGGTGAGCGCCTTGATGAGGGTGCTTTTGCCGGATCCGTTGGGACCGATCACCCCGAGGAACTCGCCGGAGCGCAACGCAAGGTCGATGCCGTGGAGCACCTCGCGACCGTTGTAGCCGCAAGCGACGCCGCGCGCTTCCAGGATGAGCGATTCGCTCACTGGCCCCCCTTGAACAGCTCCGGGTGAATCGCCTTCGCCGTCGCCTCCAGCCCATCGATCAGCCGCGGGCCGGGCAGGGTCATCGGATCGTCCTCCAGCACGTAGACGCGGCCGTTTTTCACCGCGGAGATATTCTTCCAGCGCGGCAGAACGCGAAAGCGCGCCAGGGCATCCGCATCCGTCATCGGCTTGTGCTTATCGCCCATCGAGCCGGGCAGCGTCAGGATTACCCGCGGGTCGTCGGCGATCACCGTTTCCAGCGAAAGCTGCGGCCACGTCGTCTTCGTTTTCGCGGCGATATTCACCCCGCCGCCCAGCGTGATCAGCTCGTCGATGAAGCTGCCCTTGCCGGCGCTATACAGATCGCCCGGCGTGAAGACGAACAGCACGCTTGGGCGCTGTGACGCCGGCAATGTCGTCATTTTACTCACCACCGCCTGCCGCCGCGCCTCCAAATGTGTAACCAGGTTGGCGGCCCGCTGATTTTCGCCGGCGATCTTCCCGATGATGCGGATGGACTCCAGCATCTGGTCGAGCGAATCCTCCGCGTCGATGGCCGCCACCGTCAGCTTCAGCGCCTGCATCTGGTTGAACAATCCCACCGGCGTCCCCCGCGCGCCCAGCACCAGGTCGGGCGAAAGGGCGACGATCTTCTCCACGTCCGGATTGGTGAACCCGCCGATCTTCGGCAACTTATCTGCTTCAGGTGGGTAATCGCAATACGTGGTGTCGGCCACCACCCGCTCCCCCGCGCCGATGGCAAAGAGGATCTCGGTGGCGCTGGGCGCGATGGAGACAATCTTCTTCGGCCTTGCGGCAATGGTCACTTCCCTGTTCAAGGAGTCGGTAATAGTGATCGGAAAACCTGCGAGTGCGCGTTGGCGGCTGCGTTCTCCCACTTGCCGGGGCCGTTTGTTCCACGCCTGGTCCGAGATGAAGACGGCGGCGACAAGGACGACCAGCAACAGCAGGATCGCCAGGCCGATCAGGTTTTGCTGTTTCTTCTCCACGGGCAGCTCCCTTGGGGAGAACGAAAATGCCCCGGCCGCCAAAGGGAGCCAGGGCACATGACGAACGCAATTATTGCGCCGAGCCCCCTCCCGCGAGAGGCAGATGGCAATGCCGGCAGGCCGGTCTCCTGGCTTCCGCGTCGTCCTCCGCCCGCGCCTTCCGGCCTTTCATGGTCGTGGCAATCGCGGGCATTGTCGGCGGTTACAGTTGCGCGTCAGCGACGGATTCCCACCGTCTTCCCGTGCACCTATCGCAAGTTGATGGTAACAAGATGGGGGTTGCGCGTCAAGGGTCGAGTCTGGCGGAATAGTCGAAAATTTTCTTTGGCAAAGTCACCGCCTGCGAGTTTACGAACCTACCCAGATGATTTACAATATCCATGAAATAACTTATTCGACGGGCAGGAACGCCGGAGTCGATGTCGTAACTGTAAGAATCGGAGGAACACTCATGTCCTGTGCTCGTACTGAATTGCCGCTCGGCATTGTTCATTTCATGGCTTTCCCGCAGGTCATGCGCGGAGATGGTCCGGTGGTGGAGACGCTGCGTACGCTGGTGGACGATGCGGACTTCCGCTACCTGGAGGTTACCCACATCGAGGACGCCGGCGTCCGTCGCGAGGCGGCGGCGCTGCTGCGCGATTCCGGCAAGCGATATGCCTTCTGCGCGCAGCCCTGCCTGCTATCGCGCCGGCTCAGCCTGAACGATCCAGATACGGCGCGGCGGCTGGTCGCGGTGGAGGCGATGCGGCGGCTGATCGACGAAGCGAACGAAATCGGCGCGGAATCGATTTCCATCCTCTCCGGCCCAGATCCGGGGCCGGAAGATCGCGCGGAGGGTTACCGGCTGCTGGCGGACAGCACGCTACGCATTCTCGCCTACGCGCGGGCGAAGAATCCGGAGTTGCGCCTGCTGCTGGAGACCTTCGACCGTGTACCCTACGGCAAAAACGCGCTGGTCGGTCCGACGCGGGAGGCTTCGGTTTTCGTCACCGCGCTGCGCCGGCAGTATCCCGATTTATGCCTGCTGCTCGACCTCAGCCACATGCCGCTGCTCGGCGAGACGGCGGAGACGATGCTCAATACGGCGAAGGAGACCCGCGGGCACATCCATATCGGCAACTGCGTAATGCGCGATCCGAACCATCCCGCTTACGGCGACGAGCACCCGCCCTTCGGCATCGAGGGGGGCGAGATCGGCGTGGCGGAGCTGGCCGAATTCCTCCGCGTGCTGGACGAGATCGACTACCTCAACGATGAATTCCCCGGCGCGATCAGCTTCGAAGTGAAACCGCTGCCCGGCCAGGAATCCGCCGACGCCATCGCCAATGCCAAAGCCACCCTGGACGCCGCCTGGAAGCAATTGGGGTGGGCGATGGAGGGAGTGGCGGTGTAGGAAAAAATGGAGAATGGAGAATGGTGAATGGAGAATGGAGAATGGAGAATGGAGAATGGAGAATGGAGAATGGAGAATGGAGAATGGTGAATTCTTTTTGAACATTCTCAATTCCCATTCACTATTCACCATTCACTATTCACCATTCACCATTCTCCATTCACCATTCACCATTCACCATTCACCATTCACCATTCACCATTCACCATTCACTACTCCATCCCAAAGATCATCATCCCGAGCCATGCGATGGTCATCGAGGTTACGAGTACGATGGCGCCCCAGGCGATGAAATTGAAGGGGCGGCTGTTGGTGTATCGGCCCATCAGCCGCCGATTATTGACCAGCAGCAGCATGAAGACCAGGATGATCGGCACCAGCACGCCGTTGATGACCTGCGAGAAGAGGATGAGTGGGAAGAGCAGGTGATGGGGCGTGGCAAGCACCACGACCGCGCCCAGCCCGAGGATGCCGATAAGCAGGCCGAAGAAAATCGGCGCCTGGCCGACGCGATGATCGAGGCCGCGCTCCCAGCCGAAAGCTTCGGTAACCGCATAAGCATTGGTGAGCGGCACCGCGGCAGTGCCCAGCACGCTGGCGCCGAAGAGGCCGGCGCCGAAGAGGTAAGGCGCCGCACCATGCACCAGACTCCGCAGCGCATCCGCCGCGGCCCCGGCATCGTGAAACTCGTAAGCCCCGAATCCCGTAAAAAGCACTGCGGTCGTCACGATGATAAAAAAGGCGACCACATCGGCGGAGATGGCCCCGAAAATTACATCGAAACGGCGCAGCGGCAGATCCTGTTTGCGCACGCCTTTATCGACGATGGACGCCTGCAGAAAAAAGGTCATCCACGGCGCGATGGTGGTGCCGATGAGGCCGATAGCCAGCGCGAGGAAACCGGGATTGAAACTACCCAGCCAATCCCCGGATGGCGCCAGCATATCATGAAAGACCAGCTTCCAATCGGCGCCAATGGTGAACGCCGCGATCGGATAGGCCAGAAACAGCGCGGCCAGCAGCAATAAACCACGCTCGACCACGTAGTAATTGCCCCGGGTAAGGAGCACCAGCAGGCCGATGGCCACCAGCGGCACTGAAATGAACGGGGAGACGCCGAAGAGCAGCAGCGCCGCCGCGATGCCGGCGATATTCGCGGTCGTCACGAAAAAGTTCGCTACCGTGAACGCCAGCATGGCCAGCACGGCCCAGCGCACGCCGAAGTTCTCGCGGATGAGATCGGATAATCCCTTTCCGGTGACCGCTCCCATGCGCGCCGACATCTCCTGCACGATGATAAAGGGGAAGGTGATGACAAAGAGCAGCCAGAGCAGATCGTAGCGATACGCCGCACCCGCCTGCGCGTAGGTGGCGATCCCGCCCGCGTCATTGCCCGCACTGGCGGCAAGCAGGCCCGGACCGAGCACCGCCAGGTAAGCCAGCCACCTCGCTGCGCGTTTCTTCGGGGTCATTCATCTTTTCCTCCGTTCGTGGCCAGGCTTGCCTGGATTAGTATAAACGATAATTTTCGCGATCAACAGGAGGGATTCCTACCGAATGCAGATTTAACCGTAATTTTTTCTATTGGTTGGCGTAACGGAATGTACCTGTTTCGTAGCGTCGATGGTATAATGAATGCGGGGGAAGAATACAGATGCGTAATATTATGATTCGCGATGTCGATGATGACACTTATAAGTGGTTGGAACGACGAGCTGCACAAGAACAGCGGACGATTCCAGGCGAAATTCGTCACCTGCTCCAGCAAGTCAGGACGGATGAACAGTTCATTGCCGAATCGACCGCGGCATTTCATCGGATCCGCGAACGCCGCCACCGCCAGCCGCCGGTGAGCACGAGTTCGACCGATCTCTTGCGTGAGGAACGGCAGCAATGAAAACGCTGCCGTCCGCGCAAATTGTCGTTGATGCCAACGTTATCGTCAAATTATTCGTGTCGGAAATAGATAGCACACTTGTCGATGCACTACTATCACCGGCACTCACAGCTCCCACATCACTGACCCTCTTCGCACCGGATGCCGTATCGTATGAGGTGCTGGGGATACTGGTAAAATATGTGCGACGGGGAGAGGTTTTACAAACTGACGCTCGCCAGCACGTGAGCGATTTCCGCGCTCTCGCCTTAACCACGGTTAAAACTGGTCCTCTACTGACCTCGGCTTATGATCTGGCCATGCGCTTCTTCATTACTCCCTACGACGGTTGTTATGTCGCGCTGGCTGACCGTTATCGCATGCCTATGCTCACCGCGGATGATCGTCTCTACCACGCGCTGGCAGGTACGGCTTATGAACCGCTGCTGCTGGCGCATTTTCGGTAACTATCCTTCATTATTCCACCGGGGCAGGCGCGGGACGCCTGCGATCCCAGGATACTACCAGGGCAGGCGCGGGACGCCTGCAATCCCAAGGTGATTTCAATCTTTTTTCTCTGCGTCTCCCGTTGCCATATTAATGCCGGCAATCATGACAGCCACAGGCATGGTCGTCGCACGTATCGGCGATAAGTTGTGGCGGGCGCTCGCGCAGCAGGCGCAGGCCATTGAGGGTGACGGCCAGTGAGGCGCCCATATCGGCAAGGACGGCCATCCACAGCGTGAGCCAGCCGGGGAAGATGAGCAGGATGGCCAGCAGCTTGATGCCGATGGCGAAGGCGATATTCTGGCGGATGACCGCCAGCGCCTGGCGGCTCAAGCGTATCAGGAAAGGCAGGCGGGTGAGATCGTCGCTCATCAGGGCGATGTCCGCCGTCTCCAGCGCGGTGTCGGCGCCGGCGATGCCCATGGCTATCCCCACGGTGGCGCCGGCCAGCGCGGGCGCATCGTTGATGCCGTCGCCCACCATGCCCACCGCGCCTTCGCGGTGAAGCAGCTCCTCCACGGCGTTCACCTTGCCGGCGGGCAGTAGATCGGCCATGTATTCGTCGGCGCCCACCTCGGCGGCGATGCGCCGCGCCGTCTCGCGGTGATCGCCGGTAAGCATGGTCACCCGCCGCACTCCCGCGGCATGCAGCGCGGCAATCGTCACGCCGCTTTCCCGGCGCAGCCGGTCGGCGGCGGCGATGACGCCGATCAGGCGGCCTTCCTCACCCACCAGGATGGCCGTTTTACCTTCCGCCTGCAGGGCGGCCAGCGCGTCATCGGCCTGCCGAGTGGCGATGCCCGTCTCGACGAAAAGCTGTATATTGCCCACGTATATCCTGCCGCCGTCCACCGTTGCGGAGGCACCGCGACCGGGCAGCGCGGCGTGATCGATGGCCGCCGGCACTTCGAGACCTTCCGCCCGCGCGTAACGCAGAATAGCGGTTGCCAGCGGGTGGGCCGAGTGCTGTTCGGCGGCGGCAGCCCGCGCGAGCAGCTCCACCTTTGCCACTCCGTTCAAGGGGATGACGTCGGTCACCTCGGGCCGGCCGCGCGTCAGGGTGCCGGTCTTGTCGAAGGCGATAACGCGCAGGCGGGCCGCGGCTTCGAGGAAAGCGCCGCCCTTGATGAGAATGCCGTGCCGCGCGGCATTGCCGATGGCGGTGACGATGGTGACCGGGGTGGAGATGACCAGCGCGCAGGGGCAGGCGATGACCACCAGCGCCAGCGCACGGTAAAACCACGTGCTCCAGTCGCCGTCGAAGAACGGCGGCAGCGCGGCCACCAGCACCGCCAACCCGAGCACGGCCGGCGTGTAGTAGCGCGCGAAGCGGTCGATGAAGGCCTGGGACGGGGCGCGCCGCGCCTGCGCTTCTTCCACCAGGGCGATGATCTTCGCCAGCGTGGAATCCACCGCCAGCCGGGTGACGCGCACCGCCAGCGCGCCCAGCTCGTTGAGCGTGCCGGCATATACTTCGTCTCCGGCGTTTTTCTCCACCGGCAGCGACTCGCCGGTGATCGGCGCCTGGTTGACCGATGACGATCCCTGCTCCACCACGCCGTCCACCGCGATCTTTTCGCCCGGGGTGACGATCACCAGGTCGTCGAGGCGCACGTCCTCGACCGGCAGCCGCGTTTCCTTGCCGTCCCGCCGCACCAGCGCGTCGCCCGGGGCAAGCTCCATCAGCGCGCGGATGGAGCGGCGCGTCTTCTCCATCGTGTAGGATTCCAGCAGGTTGCTGACCGAATAGAGGAAGGCCACCGACGCGCCTTCTTCCCATTGCCTGATGATCGACGCGCCGACGATGGCGACAGTCATCAGCACATTCATATCGATCGTGCGCGCGAAGAGGGCGCCGATGCCGCGACGAACCGTCAGGTAGGCGCCGGAGGCCATGGCGGCGATGAACAGGATAATATACAGCCACGGTTCGGCATGGCTGTACTGCAGCATGAAAGCCGCCAGCAGCAGCGCGCCGGACAGCGCCGTGGTGAACAACCGCCGCCCGGTGCGCACAAATTCACGCGCCGTGCCGCTGCCCGGCGCTGCCAGCGGCACGGCGCCGTAACCGGCGGCTTCCACGGCGTGGATGATCTGCCCCGGCGACAGGTGATGGCGTATGATGAGCCGGGCAGTGGCCGGATTGAGCGACGCGCTCTCGACGCCCTGCATTTTTTGCAGGCGCGCCGCCAGACCGGCAACGCAATCCGGGCAATCTATGCCGGTAATGCGGAAGCGCGAAGTGGAGGCCGCGCCGGCTTCCTCTTCGATGCCGTAACCGGCGGCGGTGACGGCGCGGCGGATTTGCTCCCCCACCCCGTAATGGGTTACCGTCAGCCGCGCGGCGGCAAACTGCACGCCGGCGCTTTCCACGCCGGGCAGCGCCGCCACCCGGCGCTCGAGCTTTTCGGCGCAGTCGGCGCAACTAAGACCGGTCAGGCGGAATGTTTCCGTGATTGCCCCTGGTAGCGCGCATTCAGTTAGTTTTTCCGTCATAGCCATTTGATTATCGATGCTCCTTCACATGCGCCAACCCCTCTGAGATAAGGTGCTCGACGTGCGCGTCGTCGAGCGAATAGAAGGCCATCCTCCCCTCGCGCCGATACTTGACCAGGTTCATTGCCCGCAGCAGGCGCAGGTGGTGCGAAACCGCGGCCACGGACATCGCCATGATGTTCGCCACGTCACAAACGCATAGCTCTTCTTGAGAAAGGCAGAAAAGGATCTTCGCGCGCGTCTCGTCGCTCAATGCTTTGAAAAGGCTGCCCAGCCCCTCCGCCTGGCCTACTCGGCCGCGAAGCAGTCGCACCTTGGTTTCATCGAAGCAGAACACCTCACATATATCCGGGCCGCCGGAGCTGTTTTTCTTCATAATTTCCATCATTCAAATACCTGCTTGAATATTGTAATATCCAGCAAAGCTCATGTCAATGCCTGGAAGGTATAAAAAATGGGAAGCGGGGATTTCGCACATTAACAAAAAATTACCACATCAGGCAAGCTTAGTCCGGTAGTTGACGTGGAAAGCTTGAACCCTGTTATTTACCTGGAACACTCACCACTCGCCTATGATTGTACCTGCCCGTGCCGCCGGCAATTTTACGTTTCCGCCGGAAGCCGCTCGGCAGCCGCTGCCGGACGGTAAGCGCCAATCCGAGCATCACCAGTACGATTCCGGCGGCGGCGCCGGCGGTGACGCGTTCGCCCAGCAGCCACACCGAGCCGCAGACGGTAATGGGGGCGCCAAGCACGCAGAGGATCGCCGCTTCCGAGGTCTCGATGCGCAGTATGGCGAGGGAATACAGCCAGTAGGCGACGGCGGTGCTGCCCAGGCCGAGGAAAAGCAGCACACCCCAGTCCAGCATTGCCGGCGGCTGCAACAGCGCGCTGCCGGTGAAGAGAAGGGTTAGCAGCATCAGCGCCGCGGCAACGGCGAAGATCGGCGTGAGCACCTCCTGCCCGCGATTCTCCTGTTGCGCCTTCGACTGACCGATGGCATACAACGGCCAGGCCAACGCCGCGCCGATCTGCAGCAGGTTGCCGAACATGCGCTGTTCTGCGATGAAATCGCGCAGGAAAATCCCCCGCGTCATCACCAGGAACACCCCGCCCATTGCCACGGTCATCCCCAGCCCCTTGGCGACGCTTATCCTTTCATTCAGCAGCAAGGCGGCAAGCAGCACGGTGGCGACGGTGTGAATCTGCGAAATGGCCGCGGTGGCGCCGGCGGAGGTATAGCGCAAACCCAGCGAGTAGAGCCAGTAGTTGAGGAAAAGCCCGATTCCGGCAACCAGCAGCCAGGGGATTTGCCGCCGGTTATACCGGAAGCGCCAGCCCGCGGGGCCGGTATAAAGGATGCGAATGCCGAAAAAGACCAGCGCGGCAATGACCAGGCGCACGGCAGACAGAAATTCCGCCGAAAATGCTCCCCCCGATTGCACCAGCATCCTCGTCCCCACCGGCACGGTGCTCCATAACACCACGGCGGCCAGCACGAATCCGATGCCTTGCAGGCGCGCGGTCCTTGCGACGCGGAATATCAATGCGATATTTCCCGTGAATGAAAATCGCCGAAAGCGGGAACGGCGCGAGATAATTTTTCCCGCCGCGGGCGTTTTTACACGCGGCCTTTACTCGGCAAACATGGTAATCCGCCGCATCTCCGCGTAACGCACCATCACCTCGCCGAGCTCCAGGCGCGACAGGCGGCTGAGGCTGAAATCCTCCACGGTATACGAGGCAAGCACGGTGCCGTAGATAACCGCCTTGCGGATCGTTTCTTCAGATAAGTCATCGGTGAAGGCCAGATAGCCGATCACCCCGCCGGCAAAAGTATCCCCCGCGCCGGTGGGATCGCGCACCTCTTCACACGGGAAGGAGGGAGCGGCGAAGTAGTCGCGTTGCGTGAAGAGCAGCGCCCCGTGCTCGCCTTTCTTGATTATCACCACCTTCGGCCCCATGTCGAGCAATTTCCGTCCGGCGTTGACCAGGCTGGTGGTTTCGCAAAGCTGGCGCGCCTCCGCGTCGTTCAGCGTGACGGCATCCACGCGCTTGAACACCTCCAGCACCCGGTCGCGCTTGCCGTCGAGCCAGAAATTCATGGTATCGGCGAGCACGAACTTCGGCGACTTCACCTGATCGAGCACCGACAACTGCAGCTCGGGATCGATGTTGGCGAGGAAAACGTAGGGCGTGCTTATATAATCGGGCGGGATGGCGGGGCGGAAATGCTCGAAGACGTTCAGATGCGTCGCCAGCGTATGCGCCTGATTCATGTCGAATTCATAATAACCGTTCCAGCGGAAGGTCTGCCCCGGCGTCCGCTGCACCCCGGCCAGGTCTATCTCGCGTCCGCGGAAATAATCCAGGTGCTCGGCGGGAAAGTCATCGCCGATCACCCCCACCATGTGCACCTCGGAAAAGAACGACGCCGCGGTGGCCGCGTAACTGGCGGCGCCCCCCAGCACCTCCTGCGCGACGCCGAACGGCGTCTCGATGGTATCCAGGCCGATCGATCCGACAATGAGCACCGGCTTGCGCGGCGCAACCTTGGACTGCACGATGGATGTCCTCCTCTAAGGGTGTCGGATATATAATTCGACGGAGAAAGCGCGTGTCCTGCCTGCTATATGGAACGCAAATCCTCTCTTTTCGTGCTCGTGCTCCCCGAAGTTGGAAACCGTTATAAATTCTTTACATTTCTGATTATCGTCCACAAGAAGATCGGTCTGGTGAGCTGGAATCATGAATTGGCAAAAAATGACTGACATCGAGATCGGTGAGAAGGTGATCGAGCCTGGCATTGACATATCAGAAAGAGCGTGGATAATGATGAATAGACATATCATTCGCTTAACTGCTGCTTACAGTGCAATCAATGCAACAAAGCGAAAGGAGAATTGAGATGCATAAGTTGCCGCGCAACAGGTTACCATATCGAAACCGCCGCGTGGAAAGCCTGAAAACATTGTATGGTTAGTGGCAAGTCTCATCTCCTCCGGGTAAGCTTTTTACATCAAATACACTCGCCACTAGACACTAATCTCTACGCCGCGAGCATTCTTACGCGAGTTTTGCGATAGACCTCGAGATATTTTTTCGCCGAGGCTTCCCAGGAATAATCGCACTGGAAGGCGTTTTGCATTATACGGTCCCAGTGCGCGGGATCGGCATACGCGCGCAGGGCGCGGCTGAAGGCCATGCGCAATGCCTTCGGGGTGTAGCTGGTGAAGACGAAGCCGTTGCCCGTTCCGGTGCGCGCATCGTATTCCCGCACGGTATCCGCCAGGCCGCCCGTGGCGCGCACCAGCGGCACGGCGCCGTAGGCCAGGCTGATCATTTGCCCCAGGCCGCACGGCTCGTAGCGGGAGGGCATCAGGAAGGCGTCGCTGCCGGCATAGATGCGATGCGCCAGCGTGTTATCGAACTTCAGCGCCAGCGCCAGTTTCTTCGGATACTGAGCGGCCAGTTTCGCCAGCATATCGTGGAAATACTGATCGCCCGTGCCGAGGATCGCCACCTGCATATCCCGCTCCGCCAGCAGGCCGGGCAGCACCTTGTCGAGCAGATCCAATCCTTTCTGCGAGCTCAATCGCGAGATCAGCCCGAAGAGCGGCGTCTTCGCTTCCTCCGGCAGTCCCATCGCCTGCTGCAGCTCGCGCTTGCATTCCCCCTTGCCGGCCAGGTCTTCCGGCGAGAAGTGGGCCGGCAGCAGCGCGTCGTCGCGTGGATTCCAGATCGAATAATCGATGCCGTTGAGAATGCCGTACAGGTCTTCTTGCCGGTAGGCCAGCACCCCTTCCAATCCCTCGCCGAATTCCGGGGTCTGTATCTCCTTCGCGTAGGTTTCGCTGACCGTGCTGATCGAATCGGCGTAGATGAGCGCCGCCTTCATGAAGTTCAACCGTCCCCAAAACTCCAGCTTGTCCCAGGTGAACAATCCCCAGGGCAGTCCGGCCAGGTTCATCGTCTCCGCGGGGAAGGCGCCCTGGTAGGCCTGGTTGTGGATGGTGAACAGCGTGCCGACATCGCGTATCGCCGGATTAGCGGCATAAATTGTCTTTACATACACCGGCGCCAGCCCGGTGTGCCAGTCGTTGCAATGGATGATATCCGGCGTCCAGCCGATCCGCGGGAGCATCTCCAGCATGCCGCGGCAATAGGCGATGAACCGGTGATCGTCATCCGGCTGGCCATACAGGCCCTCGCGGTTGTAGAGATAATCATTGCGAATGAAATATGTCGGCGCCCCATCGATGGCGTCGCTCTGCTCAATGGAGATGTCGATCTCTTCTCTGCCGTGCGGAATGGGGAACGCTTCGGTGATGGGCCGCAGGCCGTATTTCTCCCCGTCGATGCTGCCGTAGCGCGGCATCACGATGCGCACGTCGTGTCCCCGCGCGGCCAGCACCTTGGGCAAGGCGCCGGCAACGTCCGCCAACCCACCGGTCTTGGCGAACGGCACCACTTCGGCGGCCGCAAAGAGTATTTTCAGCTTCGAACTCATGCAAACAATTCCTTTCGCTGAAACAGCATGCTTTTCTTATGCTCTAAATCGCAGCCGGGTATGCCCCGTATTGTCAAGACTTGCCAGCAATCGCGCCGGCCAGCGGGCATCTTTCACGCCCGGCCATGCGTCTTCCAGCGACAACGGCATTTCCCGCCCGCGCGATACCGGACGCAGCACCGGACTCCACGGAATATTGGCCTGGCGCCCGAATTGCTCGATAAGGTTGCAGGTTTTCGACTCTCGGTTGATTTTCATATGGATGCACTCGCCAATCCTATTATTCAACGGGAAAGCGGCTAATGCATGCGCCATCGTGTAACAATCAGGGTCTTCCAGTGGATAATTTACTATCCGACCCGTCTGACCCCGTCCGAAATGTCCGACATGTCGGAGCTTCGACTTTTCCAAGCCGTTTACGCCGGAAGCATCCATTCCGCGTAATCGCGCGCGGCCTCCACGAAGGCAGCGAAGAGCCGGGCCTGCAGCGGATCGGTGGCAGCCATCTCCTCCGGGTGCCACTGCACGCCGAGCACGAAGACGGCATCCGGCGCGGCAAGCGCTTCGATGAGCTCATCGTCGCTCCAGGCAATCGGCGCCAGCGCCGGCCCGCTTTTGCGCACCGCCTGGTGGTGAAATGAGTTAACCTGCAAGCGGTAGTCGGCATCTCGGGTATGTTCCGGCTGAAAGATGCGCGCCAGCGGCGAATCAGGGGTGATGCGGACGGAGTGATGGGCAAGGTGGCGCGGCGGCTGTTGAAAATGGACGTCACATGCGGGGAGTTGCGAGGGAATGTCCTGCCAGAGATCGCCATCCAGCGCCACTGCCATCAATTGCACGCCCCGGCAGATACCGAGCACCGGCATATCTCGGCGCAGCGCCGCGCGCAGCAGCGCCATCTCCAGGCTGTCGCGTTGCGGATCGACGAAACCGAGTTTCGGATGGGGCGCCTCGCCCCAGTTCACCGGATCGACGTCGCCGCCTCCGGTCAGCAGCAAGCCGTGCAGCCCGGACATCGCGGCATCCGCGTCTTTGGGTGGCAGGGAGTTGGGAAGCAGCAGCGGCAGGCCCCCCGCCCGAAGAATGCTCTGCGAATACGCCAGGTTGGCATGGGACGCCGCGGGTTTGGCCGCATTCTGCTCGCGATCGGTTGTGCTGGTAGTGATGCCGATAAACGGACGCATAATCTCCCTTTATGCCTGCATTATAAATGCACCCCGCACGAATGGCAAGGAAAAGAGAAATGGTGAATGGTGAATGGTGAATTTTTAAGGGATCAGGGGTAAGGGGTTAGGGAATGAGCCAAATCCTATTCTTCCATTCCCTAACCCCTTACCCCTGATCCCTTAAAATTCACCATTCACCATTTATCTTCTTCTCTTGACATCCGCCCGCCTCCCCCGCAACACTAAGGGCGTGTTTACCGGCATTGTGGAAGAGCTTGGCACGATCAAGGCGCTGCGGCTCGAGGGTAGCGTGGCGCGGCTGGCGGTGCAGGCGGAGGTGGTGCGCGCGGACCTGCGCATCGGCGACAGCCTGGCGGTGAACGGCGTGTGCCTGACCGTCGAGCGCATCGAGCCGGCGCAGCTCTGGGCGTCGATGATGCCGGAAACGCTGGAACGCTCCACTCTCGGCGTGATCGCTCCGGGCGAAAAGGTGAACCTGGAGCGGGCGCTGCGCCTCGACGGCCGCCTGGGCGGCCACCTGGTGCTCGGCCATGTGGACGGTATCGGCCAGGTGCTGAAGATCGACGGCGCCGGCGAGGAGCGCGTGCTCGCCATCAGCCTCCCCGCCGAATTGTCCCGCTTCGTGGCCGCCAAAGGCTCCATCGCGGTGGACGGCGTCAGTCTGACCGTGGTGAAGGCGGAAGCCGACCGCTTCTCCGTCTCCCTCATCCGCCACACCCTCGGCCTTACCACCTTCTCCCTCCGCCAGCCCGGCGACAGCGTCAACCTGGAGGTAGATCCCATCGCCCGCTACGTTGCCCGCCTGCTGGAATACAAGGAAACGCCGCGCGGCCTGACCATCGACCGCCTGCGCGAACTGGGGTATTAGCGCCGGCCTGTTGAGGTTATTATTTGACCGGTCCGACCAGTCAGACATGTTCGACATGTCCGACTGGTACTCATTCTGCTGCTAAATTCTTGAGGATTTTCTTTGCCACTGGTTCTTTGATTTCGTAATGCCGGGGAATGGCTTCGATCACTCCCGTTTTAGGATTGATCCAGAGTGAATGTGAATGGCCTTCGCGTTGTAGCATCCGGCCACTCTTAACCTGCGTTCCAAATCATGCCGTTTTCATCCGATGGTAACCGTATCGGTAATCACGTCTTTCGGGAAGGCGCGCAGGCTATCAGCTCGACGATCTTCCAATATCAGTTCGATCGCCTGTCGTAAACTATCTTTCGCTTCAGCAACCGTCTCACCCTGTCCATTCGCGCCGGGTATCTCCGGACACACGGCCCAATAGCCGCCTTCCGGCGCGGTGTCAATAGTCGCGGTAAATTCGGACTTCATCGCATCTACCTTCCTATACTTGATGATTATATCATAGCCCGTGGGCAAGTCGTTATATGTGTAAATGTTATAATTCTACTCCAGCATCTCCTTCGTAATCGGCCCTTCCCGCAATATCTTCGGCGGCTCGATGGTGCAATCGACGACGGTGGAGGCTTGCCCGCCGGGGCAGGGGCCGGCGTCGAGGATGAGATCGACGGCGTCGCCGAGCTGCTTTTCCACTTCTTCCGCGGTGCAGGCGGCCTGTTGACCACTCAGGTTGGCGCTGGTGGTAGCGAGAGGGCGGGCGGCAAGGCAGAGCAGCTCGCGGGCGATGTCATGGTCGGGGATGCGCATGCCGATGGTCTCCCCGCTGCCGAGGACAAGAGACGGAATATCCTTCCGCGCGGGGACGATAATGGTGAGTGGTCCGGGCCAGAATAGCGCCATGAAACGCCGGGCGGATTCCGGCAGCGAAGACGCTACCCGCGGCCACTCCTGCGCCTCCGCCAGCATGGCAATCAGCGGAAGGTAGGCAGGCCGCGCCTTAATGTGGTAAATGCGATCCACAGCTTCTTCATTGAACAGGTCGCACGCCAGGCCGTAGACGGTATCCGTCGGGAAGGCGATCACGCCTCCCACCGCGAATATTCGCGCCGCCTCGATCAGCGTCTTGTTATCCGCTTCCCGGATCACGAAATTACTCCTTATATGCCTGAATCGAACGTAGTGAGTAATTGAGATTTGTTCTTAGGTTGAATTGTCTTTCCCATGTCGATACAGAAGTGCTTATGATTCACTATAAATCGTCGCTCATCCGGAAGGTATAAGATATTGACGTCGGCGATTGCATCGTTACCGTGAGATGCGTGAAGATCGTAAACGAATACATATCCATCAGCAATGATCCCGACACGGCCATCGGTCCAGTAATCCTTTTCATGTTTTTTAATATCGGCGATCCTTTTATTAAGGGTAGCTCGATTATTAACCAATTTGAGCAATACCTGCTTTGTCTGCTGCAGGTGGGATGATTGGATCTGCTGGTAAGGAATCACAATCGTGCAATATAACAAACCAATGATGACACCGATCACGACCAGGATAAAGATCACAATTTTCATCCCAGCATCCTCCATTCTTCTGTAAATTCAACTATACCGCTGACCTATTCAACCGTCAACGCTAAAAACCGGGGATCTGCGGGAATCTGCGCTGGCTCTCCCCTGATGTTTCACCGGCAGCGCAGGAGTTCACCAAATAGGTCTGGTATACTAGAGTTGGCGCTTTGAGCGCCGGACATCAGAATGTAAGGAGCAATCGATGGAAATCGTCGTGCAGCAGGGCGATCTGGCGCAGACCCCCTGCGACGTGTTGATCGTGAACCTGTTCGAAGGCGTGACCCAGCCCGGCGGGGCCACCGGGGCGGTGGACCGGGCGCTGGGCGGGTGGATAACCGACCTGATCGCCGCGGAAAAGTTCAAAGGCAAGCTCAACGACATCCTTGAGCTGCCGGCCTTCGGCAAGATCCCGGCCCGGCGCGTGCTGGTGGTCGGCCTGGGCAGGCAGGAGGAATTCTGCCTGGAGCAGGCGCGCCAGGCGGCGGGCACCGCCGTCAAGCGGGCGAAGGCGTTGAAGGCGAAGACGGTGGCGACGCTGCTGCACGGCGGGGGCATCGGCGGACTGACCACCGACGGCGCCGCGCAGGCGACGGCGGAGGGCGCGCTGCTGGGCGCCTATGAGTTCGACCGTTACAAAAGCGAGCCGAAGGACGAGCCGAAAATCCGCCTCGAGCGACTGCTGATCGTCGAGCATGACGAGGGCAAGTTGGACGCCGCCCGCTCCGGCGTAGATAAAGGCCGCATTATCGCCGAAGCGACGAATATGGTGCGCGACCTGGCCAATGAGCCGCCGGACATCGTGACCCCCGGCTACCTGGCGGAAACCGCCGCCCGGCTGGCAGGTGAATACGACTTCTGCTGCGAGGTATGGAATCTCGACCGCATCAAACAGGAGCGCATGAACTGCCTTTATATGGTGAGCCGCGGCAGCAAGCACGAACCCGTCTTCATCCGCATGGACTACGCGCCGGAAGGAGCGAGAAAGCGGATTTGCATTATCGGCAAGGGCATCACCTATGACAGCGGCGGCCTTTCGCTCAAGCCGGGCGAGTCCATCAAGCACATGAAGACCGATATGTCCGGCGCGGCGGCGGTGCTCGGCGTCATGCGGGCCATCGCGCAATTGAAGCCAAACGTCGCCGTCACCGCCCTCATCCCGGCGTGCGAGAACATGATCGACGGCTACGCCTACAAGGTGGACGACGTGCTGCGCGCGCGCAACGGCAAGACTATCGAGATCGACAATACCGACGCCGAAGGCCGCCTGGTGCTGGCCGACGCGCTCTCTTACGCCGCCGAGCAGGATTTCGACGAAACCATCGATATCGCCACCCTCACCGGCGGCTGCATCATCGCGCTGGGACGGGTGTGGACGGGAACGTTCGGCAATAACCAGGAGTTGATCGACGCTCTCATCGCCGCGGGCAAGATCGTGGGCGAGAAGCTGTGGATGTTGCCCTTCGACAAGGAGATGCGCGACCTGCTGGACAGCGACCTTGCCGATATAAAAAATGTCGGCAACCGCGAGGGGTCGGCAATCCAGGCCGGCATGTTCCTGCAATATTTCGCCGGAGAAAGACCGTGGGTTCACCTGGATATCGCCGGTACCTCCTACCTCGAAAAACCCCGCGCCTGCGAGCCCAAAGGCGCCACCGGCGTCCCCGTGCGCACGCTGGTAGAACATATTGTGGGATGAATGGAAAGGTGGAAGAATGGAAGGTTGGAAGGATGGAAGAATGGATCATCCTTCCACCCTTCCATCCTTCCAACAAAAATACACTGCTCGCTATATTCCTTCGTGGAATGGTATCCATCCCTGGATGATAGCGAGCAGCGCTGTAAGTTTGATACCCCGCTCGCGCTTTGCCGCAAAACAGCGAAAGTGCAATAATACGCACATGCCGCTGACTTTTGACGAAGAATTTCGCTATAGCCGCCACCTGGTGCTGCCGGGCGTGGGAATGGCGGGGCAGGAGCGACTGAAACGCGCGCGGGTGCTGATCGTGGGCGCGGGTGGGCTGGGTTCGCCGGTCGCGCTGTACCTGGCGGCTGCGGGCGTGGGCACGATCGGCATTGCCGACGCGGACACCGTCGATGTCAGCAACCTGCAACGTCAGCTCATCCACCGCACCGCCGATACAGGCCGTTTAAAAGTAGATTCCGCCGCCGATGCCCTCCTCGGGTTGAACCCGTTGATCGAAGCACGGCCAATTCCGGAGCGCATCATCGCCGCCAACGCTCGCCAGCACCTCGCGTATTACGACGTGGTGGTGGACGGCACGGACAATTTCTCCGCGCGTTACCTGCTCAACGACGCCTGCAAGCTGTTGGGCTTGCCATTAGTCTTCGGCAGCATCTTCCGCTTCGAAGGGCAAGTCACCGTGTTCGACGCGCGGCGCGGGCCGTGCTACCGCTGCCTTTTCCCCGAGCCGCCCCCGCCGGAAAGCGTGCCGACCTGCGCGGAAGGCGGCGTGCTGGGCGTGCTGCCGGGCATGGTCGGCACGATGCAGGCCGGCGAGACGCTGAAGCTGCTGCTGGGCATCGGCGAGCCATTGATAGGTCGGTTGTTGCTGCTCGACGCGCTGGAGATGCGTTTCCGCGAGCTGCGCATCGAGAAGAATCCCGCCTGCCCGCTCTGCGGCGAGACGCCGATCATTACCGAATTGACCGACCTGGAGGAATATTGCGGCATTACGGGTGGCGTGTGGGAGATCACCTCGGAGGAGTTGCGGGCGCGGCTGCCGGGGGTGACGCTGGTGGACGTGCGGGAAGAGTGGGAGCGCGAGGCGAATCCCGGTTTTACGGACGCGCTGCACATCCCCTACCCCGCTTTCGCGCGGCGGATGGCCGAATTGGATTCCGCGTGGGAGATCGTGCTTTTCTGTTCCGCCGGCGCGCGGAGCTGGCAGGCTGCCGGCCTGCTGCGCAGGGCTGGTTTCAGCCGGGCGTGGAGCCTGCAGGGTGGGCTGGTGGGTTATCAGATGGTTCGGTAGATTGAATGCAGGAGGGGTCTCGAATTTCGAATTTTGAACTCCTAACGTTGTTGCCCCTTCATATAGTTCAGTAATCCGCCGGCGAGGACGATCTCGGCCTGGCGGGGGGTGAGGGCATGCCGCACCGGGATGGGCTGGTCTTCGACGAAGATCTCCAGCGGACGGCCTTCGCGCAGGCGCGCGCGCAGGTCGGGGATGGTAATCCGCATTCCCCGCGCGATGCGCTCATAATCCGCCTCATTCGCGAAGGTGAGCGGCAGGATGCCGAAGTTGATCAGATTCGCCAGGTGGATACGCGCGAAGGACTTCACGATCACCGCCCGCACTCCCAGATACATCGGCGCCAGCGCGGCGTGCTCGCGGCTGGAACCCTGGCCATAATTGGCGCCGCCGATGATGACGCCGCCGCCGGCCGCCCTGGCGCGCGAGGCGAAGGTTGGATCGACGCGCTCGAAGACGAACTCGCTGATGGCGGGTATATTCGAGCGCAACGGCAGCACTTTCGTCCCCGCCGGCATGATGTGATCGGTAGTGATGTTGTCGCCCACTTTGAGCAGCACTTCGCCCGCCAGCGTCTCCGGCACGCCCGGGTGGATGGGCAGCGGTTTGATGTTCGGGCCGCGGACAACCTCCAGCGCGGAGGCGTCATCTACCGGCGGAACGATCATATTGTCGTCCTGGCGTGGCTTGCCCAGGTATTCGCGTACGGTGGGAAGCGGGCCGAGCACGCGCGGATCGGTCAATTTTCCGGCCAGCGCCGTGGCCGCCGCCGTCTCCGGGCTGACCAGATAGACCTGCGCGTCTCTGGTGCCGCTGCGCCCCTCGAAATTGCGGTTGAAAGAACGCACGGAGACGGAGCCGGACGCCGGCGCCTGCCCCATGCCGATGCACGGACCGCAGGCGCTCTCCAGGATGCGCGCCCCAGCGGCGATCAGGTCGGCCAGCACGCCGCTGGCGGCAATCATCTCATACACCTGCTTCGAGCCGGGAGTCACCGTCAGGCTAAGGCCCGGGTGCGCGGTCTTGCCGTGCAGCACCGCGGCGGCGATGGCCAGGTCGCGGTAGGAGGAATTGGTGCAACTGCCCACGCAGACCTGCTGCACGTCGATCTCGCCCAGCTCGGCCACGGGCCGCACCGCGTCCGGGCTGTGCGGCAGGGCGGCCAACGGCGCCAGCGCGGTGAGATCGATCTCGATCACCTCTTCGTATTGCGCGTCCGCATCGGCGGCCAGCGGGCGGTAAGCTTCTTCGCGCCCCTGCCAGATCAGGAAATCGTGCGTCTGCCCGTCACTGGGGAAGATGGATGTTGTCGCGCCCAGCTCCGCGCCCATGTTAGTGATGGTGGAGCGGTCGGTCACCGCGAGAGTGCTCACGCCGGGGCCGAAATACTCGATGACGCGCCCCACCCCGCCTTTCACCGTCAGCCGGCGCAGCATCTCCAGAATCACGTCCTTGCCGGACACCCACGGCTGCAGCGAGCCGGTCAGCCGCACGCCGAGAATATTCGGCATGGCCAGGTAAAATGGGCCGCCGGCCATCGCCACCGCCACGTCGAGCCCGCCGGCGCCGATGGCGAGCATACCAAGGCCGCCGCCCGTGGGAGTATGGCTGTCGGAGCCGAGCAGGATTTTGCCCGGCGCGCCGAACCGCTCCAGGTGCACCTGGTGGCAGATGCCGTTGCCGGGCCGGCTGAAATAAATGCCGTGCTTGCCGGCCACGGTCTGCAGGTAACGGTGGTCGTCCGCGTTCTCGAAGCCGCTCTGCAGCATGTTGTGATCCACGTAGCTCACCGACAGCTCGGTCTTCACGCGCGGAATGCCCATCGCCTCGAACTGCAGGTAGGCCATGGTGCCGGTGGCGTCCTGCGTCAGCGTCTGATCGACGCGCAGCGCGATCTCTCCGCCCGGGCGCATCTCGCCCGCCACCAGGTGCTCCGCGATAATCTTTTCCGCCAGGGTATAACCCATCGATGCACCCCTTGTTAATTTTGGATTTTAGATTTTAGATTTTGGATTTTAGATTGTTGTTTTTTTATCAGGCTTTCATTGAACTGACAAAGCCTGATAATAAGCAGCAATCCAAAATCTAAAATCTAAAATCTAAAATTCTTTCCCATTCTCTCATTTTTGAAGCGCCTTTTCAACCGCGACAAAGACGCGGTGATCGAATTGCATAAGCGGGTGAATAAGGACCGGGACAATTACCTCCTCCCCCACCGGCAGATGCGAGCTGCGCGCGGGTACGATCATCAGATCGAACGGTGTCCAGATCGAGGTAACCCGCAACCGATCGAGCACCTTCACGTCCCTGTTCAAATCGGTCAGAAATGAACTGCCGGGACGCAATTGCCGTCCGCCGGGATTAGGCCGCAAATAGGCGGTCAGCGTGCCGTGATGAGGCGAAGAGATGGTGACCAGTCGTTGCGCTCGCTCGATGCCGCCCAAACGCTGCAGATAATACCGAGCGACGACTCCACCCAGGCTGAAACACACCAGGTCGATCTGCTGGCCGGCAGCAAACTGAGTCTCGATTCCTTTAGCTACCATCTTAGCCAGCATATCGAGCGATTGCGCCCCGTTGTTGGGCGTCATATTCATGTTGCCCACCGTCCACCCGCGCCGCGCCAGGTAGCCGCCCAGGCGCGCCATTGCCTCCGCGGAATCGTCGATGCCGTGGAGGAGCAGAACGGGATTGCGTGAATTGTCATCAGGCATGTGTCACTCCTATCCACCCGCTAATATGTCCGCGATTTCCGACCAGCAATCATAATGGTTGAACGATTCGCCACGCGCCCGCAGCGCCTTCGCCAGATATCCTCGCGCGAAACGATCATGAGGGGATACCAGCAGGGACGGTTCGAGATCTGGTGGACCGTCGCCGGCGAAAGCCGATTCCGCTGCTTCCTTGACGGCATCGCGCACGACGGCAAGCTTGTCGATGCCGGTCGGCGGCGAATAATAGGGTGAATCGACCGGCGGTGTCATCAGCAACCCTTCGCGCGGATCATACACCCCCGGGTTGGCATGCACGGTCACCCGGATATCCTGCCCGGCCAGCAGGCGGTCGATGTACCAGTGGCAGCCCGCCGAGGCGATGCGCACCTCCCAGCCGGCCTCTTGCAGGCGCGCAATCGCCGCGCCGGCGCGCGGATCCAGCTCCATCTCCCGCGCCGCCGCCAGCACTTCCTCCTCGTTCCCGCGGATGTGCCGGAAGATGGCCCGCAGTGCCTCGAAGTGCGTCATCCGCCCCGCCAGGTAATCCTCCCAGTAATCCGGCGTGCCCGGCGGAACCAGCCGCGCCTGCGCCACGCGATAAAAATCGCGTCGCGTCATCGTGCCGTCGAAGTCGGTAACGAATATCTTCATATCAGGCTTGCATCCTCAACACAAAGACACGAAGGCACAACGAATAATCATTTCTTCGAGTCTTTGATTCTTCGTGCCTTCGTGGTTTATTGCACCGCCGTATTCAGCTGTTGATACTTTTTACATACTTCGGCGATGAACGCCGTTTCTTCCATCGTCTTCTCCGGGTCGGCCGCCAGGCCGAGAATAAGGTTGTCCGGGGCGCCTTCCGCGAACATGGCGCGAATGCCGCGGGCAACCTCCGCGCGGTCGGTCATGCTGAGGAACAACTGCACCAGGCCGGCATTGATGACGATTTTATCGCCGAGCAGCCGCTTCCCATCGGCCACCGACACGTCGCCCATCGGCTTGATGGTGTAACCGTGCACGCCGTCCATCTTCGTCTGCCGGTACAGGTGCAGCAAATCGCGGATGAGGCCGCAGGAGTGGTGGAAGTAATACTTGCCGCCGGCGTGCAGCGCGTCAGCTACGCGGTCGGTGTAATCCAGGCAGCACTCCTCGAACATGGCGGGCGACTGCGTGGTAGTCGAGGTGTCGTCCATTCCGAGCACGATGTCCACCCCTTCCACCCGCGCCGCCAGGCGGAACTGCCGCAAGTGGTTTTTTTCCATCACCGTGAAGAGGGCGCGCATCTCGTCAGGAGCATCCGCCCAGAGGATGCAGGTGTTCTCCACCCCGGCGTGCACGCGGATCATTTGCCCCAGCGGCGTGCCGGTCATGGCGAACATCACGATGCCCTCATTGCCGACCACCGCCCGCCGCTGCCGCAACGCCTCCACCTTCTCCGCATCGAGGGCGAATTCCGTGTCGGCGAAGATCTCCGCCAGCAGCGGCAGATCGTCCGGCTCCTTCACCTGGTGCTCGACGGTGTAATACATGCCGGTGTCCGGCGAGAAGCGCTGCACCTGCCGCAGTTCTCCGCTCGGGCAATGCCAGACCGTGGTGTGCAGGTCGCCGTCCTGCCGGTACTCGGTCTCTACCCGGCGCGGGCGGCCGGATATGGGCGGATAATAGAAGTCGGCGACGTCGATGCCCAGGTAGCGCGAGAAGGCGATGGTGCTCATGTCGTGCCACTGCACGTCCGCCAGCGCTTCCGCCAGCGCCGGGTCCATCCCCGCCTTGTGCGGCTGGTTATACGGATCCACGTGCCCGCACACCGGAATCCACTCCGGCGTTTCATGCCGCAGCACGCGCAACAGGTTTTCTCGTGGGGTAATCATACCTTCTCTCCTGATCTCATTTTACGGCAATGCGGATTATACAACCAGGAACGCCACGGAGGGTGTTCCCTACACCATTCACCATTCTAAACTCACCATTTACTATTCACCATTTATGTCCACCGCTCCGCCGCCCGCAGCATCTCCTCCGCCTCCGCCGGGCTGCCCGCCCAGGTGTCGATGATGAGCAGGGCGGGATCGAGGTTGCGCACCAGCGGCTCGATGCGCTCGGGGGCGACGCTGATGTGCACGACTTTGCCGCCGGCCTGGATCTCGCGATACAGCTCGAGCCAATCTTCGCCGTTGGGCGGGAAATCGGGTTCGGGGATGAACTGGATCACGCGCATATAGGGCAGCGAAAGCAGGCGTGGCAAATGCTGGCGGGCGCGCGCGCCGTCGAGGTGGTACCACATGCTGCCAAAGGCATTACCCATTTCGTCCAGGTCGGGCACGATGAATTCGTCGAACATCTCCGGCGAAAGCATGCAGGAAACGTCGGATTGCGTGGGTATGTAGGACTCCGGCGCCCAGAAGGTCATCCACTGCGGATTGCCCCGCGGGAAAGCGTGCGTTGTTGCCGCCAGCGCGCGGAAATGCTTGAGCACCTCGATCTGGCAGCGCGAGATAGTCCTTAACGACTCGCGCATCCACTCAGGCCGCTCATACAGGTTCAGCAGGAATTCGTTATTGCTGATGATGGCCACCAGCAGGTCGTTCGCCGGCAGGCCGCACGGGAAACCGACCATGAAGTCGTCCCAACCGGCGACATCCAGCACCGCCTGATAAACTGCTTCATAACGCTTGAACCAGGGGTCGTCCCAGTTCAGGCTGAAAGCTGGCGGGTTGTCCCAGTCGATGGTCATCGGCTCGTGCCAGATGGTGCTCCACTCAAACCGCGGTGTAGCGCCGTAGCAGATCACCCAACCGCCCATCAGCAGGATGGAGGGCATCGCCTCGCCGCCCCAGTGGGTGTTCTCCATCCGCGCAATTGCCGCCCGCGCCAGGTAGTCCGGACTGAGCCAGTATTCTTCCGGCGTCGTCGCTTGTGGCGCAGAGGAGTTCCTGCCGCTGGGCGCGACGATCGTCATGCACGGCCTGCCCAGGTGGCGACCCTCCCACAGCGCGGTCCACCGCTCGCGCGAATCATCCCAGTTGGGTTTATACTTCATAAGCTGGGAGCGCGGACCTCTGAGTCCGCGCGTCTCCTTTCACACATCACGGACTCAGAGGTCCGTGCTCCCATTCTTCTCCATCCACCGCTTCACCGCTTCGAAGCGCTCCAGCGCGATCGCCAGCCCGTCGGCGCCCAGCCACAGGCAGAAGTTGGCTCTCCGCAAGCGGTCGGTGTAGATGCGGTCGAGCGCCGGGGCAATCTCTTCGACGGGGCTCATGCAGAAGGTGGAGGGATCGAGAATGCCGATGATAACCAGGTCTTCGCCCAGCACGTCCAGCGCCTGCTCCCACTCCGTATTGCCCACCGGCGGCGGAGTGAGGGCGTGGATGCCGTCGGCGCCGGTCTGCTTGAAATCAACCAGGATGTCGTGCACATGGCCGCACATGTGGATCAGCGCCGTCTTGCCGGCCGCATGTGCGATCTCCACGAAGTCGCGCACGTGCGGCATGTTGTGCCGCCGGTAAACACCCGGGCCGATATAGTATGTGCTGGTGTTCTCGCACAGCGTGATACTGTCGCACGGACCATGGGCCAGGATGCGAAAAGCTTCCATCTCGCGCTGGTGGATGAGATCGATCAGCGCCTCCATCTCCACCGGGTAATCTTCGAGGAAATAGTAGAACTGCTCGCTGCCCATCTCGGTCTCCAGCAGCAGCGGAATGGTGGAGGGACCCCAGAAGCGGGTGACGACGCCGGCGTCGCCGATGAGCGCGTCGATACTGGCCAGCGTGCTGGTATCGTCGTGCGCGACGAAGCGAGCGCCTTCCCACAGCTCCCGGTAAAGGTGCAGCGCTTCCAGCGAATCCACCGGATATTTTACCGGGTGACCGCGCTCATATCGGGCAGTGAGGGCGCCCTTCGGCGCCCGCAACTCCCAGGTGGCATGATCGCCGTCTGCCCGCCGGATATCATCCACCCCCTCCGCCCAGCGTCGTTCCGGCCCGCAAAAGGAATGCGGCGTGCCCCAGCCGTCGAGGAGCAGGATATCGCAGCCCAGGTATTTGTAAAAATCGATGCCGCCGTTGCCGCGCAGCTCTTCGGGCAGCAGGTTCAGCGTGTTATGATCGACCAGCGTGGTCCACGACAGCCGATCGATAGGCTGTTTCCGCAGCAGGGCGTTCATCCGCTCGCGGCCGGTCATAGGTTTTGCCTTTCTGGATGGTTGGATGGTTGGATGAATGGTCAGCCATGTCGGACATGTCTGACTTGTCCGACTGTCCGACGCTATCATCCCCTCATCCACCCATCCATTCATCCCTTTATCAACCTAATCGCCGCGTCCGCCAACAGGTCCCCTGCTTCCGGCGCCATGCGGTGGCCGGGAGAAAATGTTGTCTCATATCCGCCACGGGCGAAAGCCTCTTTCGTCGGTATGTAGCCGACCATACCGTTGGCGTGGCCGACCACCAGCGCGTGGCGGGGATGGCTCTCCACCTTGATGCGCAGGCCATGCTCGACGAAGTATTCGGCGGGGATACTGGCGAAAGATATATTGCCGACCGACAGCGCCTGCACCTCCGCAGGCTGCGTGCCGCGCGCGCGAATGCGCTCCAGCAAGGCGGGCATGAACGTATCGTAAAGTTTCGGATCGATGAAGCGCTGAGCGCCGCGGATGGCGCCCGCCGTCTCCGCCTCGGTAATCTCGCGGTAAGGCAATTGCACGGTGGTCTTCTCCGCTCGCAGCGACGCGTCGGCGGAGAAAGTCATGTCCCGCAGCACGCGTTCGGCATCCTCCGCCAGCTTGCTGCCGGCCTCCTCGTACCCCAGCCCGCGGCCATTCTGCGCGGGGTCGCTGGTGTGCACGTTGCCGCAGGCGCCGTTGAGAAAGACCGTCACCGGGCAGCCGCGCGCCTTCATCTCCCGCGCCAGCGCGGCCGGGTAGCCGCCGGAGAGACAGGCGTCGCCGCCGTGGTGGGTCGGGTGGCAGGTGAAGTTGACGATGCAGCCGAGCAGCTCACCGCCTGTCGAACGAGCGGCCAGCACTGCTACTTCCGGGTCGATCGGTCCTTCCAGGTAAAGCGCGTCGGGGTCGGCGAAGGCGCCGTGGCAGCGCGCGGCGCCGTCGCGCATGACCACCCGGCGGTTGTGCGCCACCTCCCACTCACAGGTATGTCCGAAGCCGATCTCCGCCTCCGTCATGCGCTCCAGCGCCTGCCCGAAGGACTCCACGCAGCGCTCGATCAGCCATTCGAGAAATGCTTCGTCCCGCTTTACCGCGAAGCAGTTGCACGTCACCGGCCCGGCGTGGTTGTGCGAGGCGACTACCATCACATTCTCGCCGGGGAATCCGAAGCGCTCGCTGATGCGTCGCCGAATCTCTTGCGTTGTGGTCCAGCGGATGCTCAGTACGTCGAGTCCGATGAAGCCTACCGCCCGGCCGTCGCTCTCGAAGGCGGCGGCGCGGGCGAACAGCGGATCAAGCACCCGATCGCTGACGATATCGATGATCCACCCGATCTTGTGCGTGCCGCTGGGCGGAGTGATGTCTGTTTCGGCGAAACCGGCTTTCATGATGTTCTCCTGCCGGAGCGCAGGCGTCCCGCCTGCGCGTCCTTCTCTCACGCGCGGGCGGGACGCTCGCGATCCGGCAAGCCCGGCAGCTTCTCCGCGTTTTCGAACACCTTGCGAAATGCCTCCCCGACCGCCTCCGCCACGTCGGCGCCGTGGGGGGCGCGCAGGGGGCTGGTCATGCCGAAGTGGGTGTCGCAGTGGCGCTGGGCCTTCGGGAATTGCGCCGGGTCGTATTCCGGGATGTCGGAGCCGTGCTGGCAGGACCACGGGCAACCGAAACCGTAGGCGTTCTTCGCCTGGAATACGGTCATCGCCGGCAGGATGTAGCTCTGCCAGATGCCGACCGGCACGCCTTCCGCCTGGATGCCCTGCATGATGGCGTCGCGCATGACGGCCGGCTCGCCGGTCCAGCCCAGCGCCTCCATGTCGATGCGGCTGGTGAAGTTGTACCAGTTGTGCAGGAAGCCCTCCGGCTGCGTGGGCACGATCAGACCCTTCACGCCTGCCAGGCTTTTCAGCAGCACGGCGGTGTTCTCGCGCCCTTGGGCCAGGTACTCGTCCATGCGGGTGAGCTGCGCGCGACCGAAGGCGGCGGTCAGGTCGTTGTTGCGGTACATCCAGCCCAGCGCGTAGGCGTGGTAGTCGCGCTTCTCCAGCGGGGTTCGCGTCTCGCCGAAGGACCAGATCTGGCGGGCGGCGTTGGCGATCTCTTCGTTATCGGTGACGAACATGCCGCCTTCGCCGGAGCACAGGCACTTGTTCTGATTGAAGCTGAACGCGGCGCAGTCGCCCATGGCGCCGACCCGCTTGCCGTGGAACAGCGCGCCGTGCGCCTGGCAGGCATCCTCGATCACCTTCAGGTTGTGCTTGCGCGCGATGGCCATTACCTTGTCCATGTCTACTGCCAACCCGTGCAGGTGGACGACGATGATCGCCTTCGTGCGCGGGGTGATGGCCGCCTCTATCTTGTCGGGGTCGATGTTGATGGTGTTGAAATCGATGTCCACGAAGACCGGCAGCGCGTTATGGTGGATGATGCAGGTGGCGCTGGAGGACCAGGAGTAGGCCGTCACCAGCACGTGATCGCCCGCCCCCACCCCGCACGCCGCCACCGCCATATGCAGCGCGGCGGTGCCGCTGTTAGTGGTGATGGCGAATTTATTGCCGTTCCACGCGGCGAATTCCTCCTCCAGCTTCGCGCAGTTCGGCCCGAAGGCGTGCGAGTCGCTTTCCAGTGAAGCCAGCACATATTGCCGGTCGAGATCGTATATGGGAGGCCAGGCCTTTATCATGCCGTCGGGCATGGCCTTGGGGCCGCCCAGGATTGCCGGTTCAGCCATTATTGTTCCTCTCTGTTAGATGGTTGGATGAGTGGATGGTTTATTTCGGAACCCTTCCCCCTTTTTCCTGGTCGGCGGTCAGGTCCAGCTCGGGTTTTCCCTCCAGCGACATGCGGAACATGCCTTTGGTCGTTCCCTTATCATCGACCAGTGCTACGCCGGGACGGCCATCCTGAAATACCAGAAATCGCCCGCGCGGTTTTCCGGATCGATCGAAAAGTGTCAGGATGGTGCTGCCGTTCGACAACGCCTCCCACTTCCCGCGCGTTACGCCTACTTTGTTGACCAGCTCGAATTCCTGCGCGCGGATCTTTTCCGGTATCGATTGGCCCGTCATCAGCAGATCGCCGAGGTAGTCGCCTCCCAGGCCGCCGAGGGCGCCCACGATCAAAGCGGCTAACAGCAGTAAAAGGGTCTTCGTCGATTCTCGCATTGTCTTGCCTCCCGGATTTTGTGATATGGAGATTCTGTTCGCTGTCGGCGGTGACATTCCTTTTTTGTCAAATAATGGGCAGTCTGCGAGGAGGAATGTCGGCGGTCGTAGAATATGGATAACATGTTAGTGCCAGTTCAACTGGTTCCGGCCGTTTGGGAAAGGGGGAGCGATGAGCGGTGAGCATCCCGTGCGAAAAGAGAGTCTGGAGACGCTGACCGGGCGCGCGCTGGCGGCGCTGCGGGAAGGCAGCGACGGCATGGCGGCGTGGGCGAACGCGATGCGCGAGTCGCCGGGTCGGTTTCGCTGGGCGGCGGAGACCACGCGTTGCGCCAATATCGCCGCCACATCTTATCTGATCGGCGGCCTGACGAAGATGGGGCTGATCGACCGGGTGCTGACCGCCGAGGATTATCGTGAAGGGCTGGCCTGGGTGCTGGCAATGCGCGCGGGCGGCGGGCAGTTTCACGATCCGGCGCTGCTGGGCCGGCGCACCCCGGGTTGGCCGGACGACAGACCATGGCCCGACTCCGCCATGCTGCTGGGGGTGAGCCAGTATGCCGGCAGCGTGCTGGCGCATTATTCGCGCCGGCCCGACGCCTTGCTGCCGGCGCAGCCCCCGCCGGGCTGGCCGCAGGCGGAAGATGGTCCCGAGAAGGCGCTGGAATTCATCCGCACGCGCCCGTATGCCGAGAGCGCGTGGGGCGCGTGCAGCCATGCCATGCGCATGGCCACCTGGCTGCTGCACTGGCGCCTGGAAGGCCGCATCTCCCTCGACCCGCTCATCGAGGCATTGCGCTTCTTTTTCTCGATTCAGGACGAAAGGACCGGCCTGTGGGGCTCCGCGGCGCAACCGAAATTCGTGCGCATCAACGGAACATTCAAGCTCTTCCCGCTCATCCGCGAGGAATTGGACCTGCCGCTGCCGCACGCGGAAAAGATCATCGACCAGGTGCTGGAGGAATTTTATCGGCCCGATTACGACGAGACGGTGGGCGCCTGCGACGAATGGGATAACTGGTATGTGCTGGCGCTGGCGCGCGAGGAGGCGGCGGCCGGCTATCGGGAAGATGAGATTCAAAAGATGGCCGCCCACCGCATTGCGCGCACGCTGGAAATCTTCCGCAAGCCGGATGGCGGCCTGAGCTACAGCCCGCAAAGCTGCGTGACGAACTGGATCGGCTTCGACATGGCCCCCGAACTGCCGCAGAGCGACGTGATGGGCCCCGGCATCCTGGCTTGCGGCATCAACGTTTGCATCGACCTGCTCGGCCTGCGCGACGCCACCGAGTGGACGGGAGAATGGCGAATGCGGCAGCGGCAGCCGGCAGAGCTGCTTGACCGTATTCGCGAACAGGTCTTCGGCGATGAAAAGGAAAAGGCAGCGTGCTGAAATGAAAAAAATAAAAAACTATTTGATGTAAAAATGGTTGTAAAATGGTTGCCGGCAGGTTATACTACTTCTGAAGGGAGGAAGTATGGCCAGTATTACGATAAAAGATATTCCTGATGAGTTATACGAGAAGTTCAAAGAGACAGCGCGGCAGGATCGACGTTCGCTCAATGCCGAGGTGATTATCGCTATGGAAACTCTCGTGCAGCAAACCATCCAATTGCACGAGCGTCAGGCGGCCCTGCAGCGTATTAACGAGCGCCGTCGCCTGCGTCCCCGCAATGACGTGGATAGTCTGGCTTTATTGCGGGAAGATCGGGAACGATGAATAATCCGTGCGTGGTGGATGCCAGCGTGGGAATCAAGTTGTTTCTGAACGAGGATGATTCCGAACTGGTCGCCGATCTCTTTCACGATCATCTGCAACACCCGGCCGCGCAACTTGTCGCCGTGCCGGGTTTCTTCTATATCGAATGTGCCTGTGTGTTGCGGAAAGCCGTGCGGGCCGGGAAATACGATGTCATCCAGGCTCGGCGCGATCTGGACGACCTGGAGCATATGAGATTGCACACTGCGTCAACCATTTCACTGTGCGGGGAGGCATTTGAAATATCCTCTATTTACGGCGCCTCAGTATATGACGCCAGCTATGTCGCCCTGGCAAACCGGTTGGGTATTCCCCTCCTTACCGCTGATGAGCGTTTGATCAATTGCCTTGCCGGCAGTCCATTTCAGCTACAAACGATAACGGAGTTTTATACTGCCGTCAGTTGATTTCGGCTGCCTGCTCCTCAATCATTTACCATTTACAGTTTTCAACGATGCGATCAACGGCCCCAGCACGGCGGTAATCACCCCGGCGCCGTTCTCCCGCCCGTGGCCGCGGGCGATGGCGCTGACCGAGGTGGCGGCGCAGCCATGATCGCGACCATGGGGAAAAGCCTGCCGCGCCAGCGCGAAATAGCCGCGTGCAATGTCCAGCGCCGCCGTCGCCAGGCGGGCGTCCTCCCCGATCTCCGCCGCCAGCCCGAGCAGTATGGGATTGCACCGCCGCGTGACGCCGTCTTCGAACCAGTTGGGAGCGTCGGACCGCTTTCCCACCCCGCGCGGGCGCGCGGAACGGCGCACCCGCGGCTCCAGCGACAGGGTGCGGATCGCCCGCGGCTCCAGCCCCTCCGCCGCTGCCAGCGCCGGCGCGTCGTAACGCGTGTCGCAGGTCGCCTGGCGGTAACAGCGGACTGCATCGGCAGCGGCGCCGGCGTCGGGATCGGCAAGCTGGGCGGCGAGGATATCCAGCAGGCGTTCCGCGGCGGCGCGGTACTGCCCCTCGCCGGTAAGGGTCCACAGCCGCAACAACGCCTGGATTGCCCCGGAGGCCAGCAGATTTTCCGCCCGATCTACCGCGTCGTCCAGCTCGCCCGCCATGCCGGCGAAGGCCCGGTAGGCCGCGCACTGGTCGCCGGCAAGTCCATACACGGGTCCTTCCGGCAGCAGGCCGGCCGGCAGTTCCCCGCCCGCCAGCATGGCCTCCGTCCAGCGGGAGGCGTGCGCGCGCGCCAGTTCCAGGTAGCGGCTCTCGCCCGTCATGTCATGCGCCAGCAGGCTGATGTTGACGCAGCGGAAGTGATCGGCCACGTTCAGTGCCTCTCCCGGTTCCTCCCCCACCCCGCGCGCGCCGAAATGCATGGCCCGGAACAGGCCGGTGTCCCAGTCGAACCATGGCGGCGCCGCTGGCGACCAGTTGCCCAGGTGCTCGGCGGCATCGATGAGCTGCGCCGCGGTTTCGCCATCGTTTGGATCGAGCCGCCATAACATGCCCAGGAACAGCTCGAAATGCTCGGTGCCGTGATGCGCCTCCTGCATCGTCCAGTAGCCGTGCTCCCACTGGCCCGAATCGACGAAGTGATCGCGAATGCGGTCGCGCTGATTCCGCAGAAAGGCCATGACCGTGGAATTTGGGCGCGCCGCCAGCCACGGCTCCCAGGCGGTGGTGTAGGTGCCCTGATCGTGGCAATCGATAACCGGCGCATCGGCAAAATCGCGCACGCAATCGTCGGCCCACTCCCCCACGTCGTCCAGCAGGCGCTCGCGCGCACTGGCGGCATCGCGCGAACGATTGATTGTTATGTTTAACATGTTATGCCTTTTCCGAATGATACAAAAGAGTGACATGTAGTGGTTGTATGGACAGCACACCTGAAAACATCTGAAAAACCGCTAATCTGCGGTGATCTGCGGTGGCGGACTAACCTTCCTTATATTGTATATAACTCGAAGAAGTAGCGGAAGCGCGCTGCCGGCGCGTCCACCCATTCTTTTCGCTGGGTGTGCGTGCAGTCCCACATGCCATGCGTGGAAGGATACAGCGACGTCATCAGCGAAGCCCGCGCCGGAGAGCATATGGCGTTGGGTGTGTAACAGCGTTCGAAACGCCGCCCCTCCGCCGCCAGCGCTTCGAGGTGCGGCGTCAGGCACGGACTGCCCGGCGCCGGCGCTTCGGCATTGGTGTGGTCGGTCATCAGGAACAGGATATTCGGTCGGTTCATCATGCCTCCGGCTCGGGGTGACTCGCCACCCGGAAAGAGATGATATATTCTGTTTCGCAGTATGGGACGGCGATCCTGCCGCCAATTATGACTCACCGGCAGGAAGTTGCCGGTGATCGGGAGAAAGAACAAATGCAGGATGGAAGCCACCATTACTGTCAAAGGAGGTTCACGATGATAAGCCGGTCATTCCGCTATGAAATCGAGCGCGGTATGAGCCTGGCAACCTTGTTGATTATCTTGACGGGTGTTGCTCGCGCGGTGCCGGTGTTTCCAAATTATCGCGACCTTGCGGTCTATACCACCAGCGCGCCTGACACTATCAATCTGGCGAAGATCGTCGCCGTCACCCAGTTCGTCAATCGGGGCAAGGAAACGCTGCGGCTTTCCGCCCGGTTAAAGCCCGCGCGGGCGCTCGGATTCCCCGGAGCAACATACCGGACCAGCCTGCGGCCTGGCAAGACCGCTGTTTGGACATGGACCTTCATCGCGCCGGAGAAATTCACGCGCGAAGTGCTGTCCGGCGAGATTGTCCTCAACGGGGTTCGCGAGCGCGAGCTGTATATTTCCCTGTTGGGAACTGATTATGCCGATTTGCATGACCGCAACATCGAGAAGATCGCCGATCGCGCTCAAGTGGTGGCCACCTATGCTCCGCGGAGCCGCGACAGCATCCTGACGGAGATGACGGCACTGGCGGCACGGCAACCGAAACCGGTGCTGACGCTGGCCGCCGCCGGAAAGACGGAGTATGCCATCCTGACCGACGCACTGCCCGCACCGCCGGAAGGACAGGACGCGACCGCGTGCGGTTTACGCGCGATGGATTGGAATATGGAAACCTGTTGTCCGCATATGCCTGGAAGCAAACGGATCATGTCGCGGCGATCGCATACCTGGAGCAGCACGGTCAACGCATTGAAGATATCTTGAATCAGTACCCGTATGGCGACCCCTACTGGCCGACGCTTGCGCCGCAATGGCTGTGCAGCGGATTCGATACCGAATTATTATTGCGGCAGCATAAAAAGGCGCTCGATTCATCCGGGCAATAACTGTGTGGTGAACATGAAATGGCTGGTCGAACAGCCAACAACACGCTCGAAGAGGAGAATCACATGATGGCATCATCGCGAAACGGTTTAGCGTTATTGCGGGCAGCAGTGTTATTGCTGGCGGGGCTGGTCGGGTGCGCCGCGCTGACCGCCCCCGAATTTCCCAACTACCGCGACCTGGCGGTTTACACCACCAGCGCGCCGGACACCGCCAATCCGGCAAAGATCGTCGCCGGCACGCAGTTCGTCAACCGGGGCAAAGAGACGCTGCGGCTGTCCGTCCGGCTGCGGCCCGCGCAACAGCTCGGATTCCGTGGGGCAAAGTATAAGGCCAGCATAAAACCGGGGAAGACGGCGGTGTGGACCTGGTCCTTCACCGCGCCGGAGGGTTTCAAACAAGAAGTGCTGACCGGGGAGATAGCCATCGACGGACGGATCGAGCGCGACCTTTCTCTCTCCGTGCTGGGAACGGATCCCCCGGACCTGGATGACGGCAACATCGAGAAGATCACTGAACGGGCGCGGGTGGTGGCCACTTATGCTCCGCGCAATCGCGAGAGCATTCTGGCGGAAATGGCCGCGCTGGAAGCCGCGCGTCCCAAACCGTTGCTGACGCTGGCCGCCGCCGGGAAGACGGAATATGCCATCCTGGTAGACGCACTCCCTGCTCCGCCGGAGACTCAAGACGCGCTGGTCTACTGGCGTGCAAAGCAGCTCACCGCGCCGCAGCGCGAGTTGGTCGATGCGCTGGACGACCTGCAGCGCATCGTGCGCTTGCAAGCCGATGCCATGCTACCCTTCCGCGCGATGACTGATGGGCCGGCGATCATCCTTCGCCAGGCGGACCCCGGCCCGGCGGCGGAGGGATTGCAGGACGCCTATCGCCTGCGCACCGCGGGTGGCAATGTCATCATCGAAGCGAAAAACCTGGAAGGTCTGCGTAACGGCGTATACGGCTTGCTCACCGATCACCTGGACTGCCACTGGTTTATGCCCGGAAAGCTAAGCGAGGAGATCGGCATGCCGGCCGACAAGGCAGCGCGGCTGCCCGAGCTTGACGAAGTGCGAGGGTCAAAATGGTTTTCCGCCACGGTGTCGGGAGATCGACGCAACCGCGCCCTCATCAATCGCGGGCAAGTTGCCTTCGGCCACTCGTGGGATTTCTATATCAATCCTAATGAATATCCCTTCGAGAAATATCCCGAATATTATGCGCGGGATCGAAAAGGCAATATTCGCAAAATAGGGCCGGGCGGGCAATATACCAACTTCTGCTCGACCAATCCCGAGGTGATCGAAATCGTCGCCCGCAAAGTCAACGCCATTTTTGCCCACAGTCCCGACGCCATCATCGCTTCGCTGGATCCCAACGATTACTCGGCAATGTGCTTGTGCGACCGCTGCCTGGCGCTGGATAAACAGTATGGACAGACGCGCGAGGATGGCCGCGCGGTGTCCGACCGGTTGCTTCACTTTTCCAAGCAGATCTACGACCGGCTGGAGCCGCAGTTCAAGGACCGTTACCTGGGCATCCTCGTGTACGCCTTTCAGATGGAGCCTCCCATCAGCGCGAAACCTCATCCGCATCATGCCGGCACGGTGTGCGATATGCTCTGGATTTATGACCCGACCCGCCCATTCAATGATCCCACCAGCAAGCGGAATCAGGAGTTCTACCGGCAGCTCACCGCGTGGGGCAGCCAGCTCTCACAATTTGGCTATTATGAATATACCGGCAGTATCTTTTTCTTCGGCCCCTGGTCGCTGGTGAACAAGCTGCGCGAAGATATGCCCGCCTTTCACGAGTTGGGCGGCACCTACCTGCATTTCGAATGGCAGTCGCTCTTTGCCACGCAGGGACTCAACTGGTATGTCTCCAGCCTGCTGACGTGGAATCTCGACGCCGACGTCGATATTGCGCTGGAAGAATTCTTCACCAAATACTACGGACCGGCCGCGGAACCCATGCGGAACTACTGGATGGCAATGGAACGAATGTATAATCTCGAGCGGTCGGGATCCAGCCCTTCCCAGCGCATATTCAGCCGGCCCGAAAACTGGACGGAATTGGACGGATACCTTCAACAGGCGGGCCGGATCGCCGCCGCGCTGCCCCCGGCCCAGCAGCGCTTTGCCGACCGCGTGCAGTTCACTCGCGATGGGTTCGAGTATACGCGACTGCTCTCCGATTATCGCTTGCCTTACGAGCGCTCGGGAGCGGATCATGCCGCGGCGCTGGCCTATCTGGAAAAATATGGCCCTCGCATCAACGAGATAGCGAAAACCTATCCGCTCAACGATCCATACTGGCCGCCGCTCGCGCCGGAATGGGCGCGTGAAATCCTGTATAAGGTCGATACGCTGATCAAACAGGAGCAGGACGCCCTGCGGTAGGCCAATCCGGTGAACTGATCGGCGCTTTGTAAACAACTCATTGGATCACAATAGTTTTTATCGCCGTATCGAAACCACCGTGTGGTAAGCCTTGAATTGACGGATGCGGGCGAAGCCCCGTCAGGAGATCGCCATGAAAATAGCGCGTATCGCTCCGTTAACATATACGCCCGGACAGCTCGAGTATTTCGCGTTCATCCGCGGCGGCATCGGAGCGGATTACCACCAGGAGGCGAACTTCGAGCAGTTCTCCGACGGCGAAGTCATGCTGCGTTGGGCTGCCTATGACTTTGACGAGTGCTCTGGCAACTCGGTAAAGCTGTATTCGGTATCCAGAGACCGCGGCCTGACCTGGTCGGACCCGCAGGTATATATGGCTGACTATCCGGGTGGGGTGCCGTATTTCGTGTTGACGCTGCGCCTGCACGGGAGCAAGGATTCGCTGATGCTCTACACGCGCACCCGGCACGCCCCGATCGAAGAGGATGAAGAGCGGCGGGTCATCACCACCGGCAGCGATTACTTTCAGAGCCAGACGCGCCTCTTCCTGCGGCGCTCTACCGACGGCGGCAGGACTTACGATCATGGGGAGGAACTGCCTTACCTGCTCGTTTCCGGCGGCAGGAGCCTTCCCGGCGTGGGATTCTACGGCTCGGCCGACACACTGATCCAGTTGGGAAGCGGGCGCATCCTGGCGGCCTTCATGTTCATGGACCCGGCTCGCTCGGATGAAAAGACGGGCAGTCAGCATTACACGACGGCCTGCCTGCTCTCCGACAATATGGGAAACAACTGGCGGCGTGGCGGCGAGATCACCGTCGATACCCCCCGCGGGGTGATGGAGGTGCAGATCGTGGAGACCGCGCCCGACCGGCTGTTCTGCCTGTTCCGCACGAAGGGCGGCTATCTCTACCAGACCACGTCGGAGGACGGCGGGGAGACATGGAGCGCGTCCACCCCGTCCCCGCTGCCGGCGCCGGAATCCATGGCGCGGATGATCCGGCTGCGGAGCGGCAACCTGCTGGTGGTGTGGAACAACATCTCCTCCACCACCCAGCAGCCGCGCCATCCGCTGGTCGCCGCCATCTCGCAGGACGGCGGGCAATCCTGGAGCACGCCGCGCGTCATTGCCGACGATACGGGCGCTAACCAGCTCAGCAACCACGGCCTGATCCAGCTCGATGACGGCCGTATCCTGCTGGGCATCTCCCATTACCATGCCACTCACCCCATGTCCAGTGACCTGGATATGGCAATCTTCGACGAGGAGTGGCTGAAAAGTAGCGGTTAGGTGGTGTGGGGGTATCCGGCTCACAAGGAGCTACATCATGCATGATCTTGATCTTCATTTGTTTCTCGACGATGACGAAATCCTCGCGCGGGAGCGGCTCTACCGGATGACGCAGACCCTGCGCAAGGAAGCGGAGGCGCCCGTGCTGGCGGCGGACGGCGGGGAGGAGGGCACTGCCATCGGCTACGCCACCGCGCTTTATGACAAAGAAACCGGGAAGCTCAAGCTCTGGTACATGACGCACCAGGACTACCGGGTGCGGCTCGCCGTGTCCGATGACGGCCTGACGTGGACCCGGCAGGGCTTTGCCATTGCCGATCCTGCTTATCGCATCGATAACCTGGGAGTGGCGGAGGCTCGCCGCGGCCTCGATTCATGGTTCGACGGCGCCCGGCTGGTCGGGTATTGCTACGCGGGCGGCCTGCACGCCATGAAATCAATCGACGGCGAGCACTTCGAGGTAAAAACCCCCGGCATCATTCCTGTCTCCGGTGACCGCTCGAGCCTCCTTTATGACGACATACTCGATGAATACTGGCTTGTCAGCCGCCGGGGCCGGCTGGGCTTGCCGGGGTTGAAGTGGGATGTATTCACCCGCCCACGCATTGCCAACCTCTGGAAGAGCAAAAACTTCCTGGATTGGGAAGACCGCGGTGTAATCCTGCGCTACGACGACGATGATGATCCTGACGTGGAGATTTACGGGATACAGCCTTTCCGCTGGGGACGCGGCTTTCTGGCCTTTGTAGAGATCTACCACAGGCATATCGAACGTCTCGATACCCAACTGGCTTACAGCGCGGATGGGCGATGCTGGCGGCGAATAGCAAGCCGGCAGCCTGTCCTTCCCCTTGGCGGCGAAGGCGCCTGGGATTCCCACTGGACGGCGCCGACGATCAACCCGCCCATCACGTGGGGTGACCGGGTGCTGGTGCCCTATACCGGCGCCGGCACCAAGCACGGCTCTGGCGTGCGGCACCGGCGCGGCATCGGACTGGCGTCGATCCGCCGGGACGGCTGGGTGAGCCTGGAGGCGGGCCGCGCCGAAGGACTGCTGGTGACGGCGGCCCTGCCGCTGGAGAAGCCGATGACGCTGGAGGTCAACGCCAACGTCTACAGCGGCTTCCTGGCGGTTGACGTGATCTCCGCCGTGCCGGGCAGGGAACAGAAGCCGCTGCCCGGCTACGAAGCGGAAAAGAGCCGCATCGAGCAGGCGGATGAGGTACATCGGCGCGTCACCTGGGGCGACCGGACGGTAGTGGAACCGGTCGCGGGCGGGCGGTGCCACCTCCGCATTACAATGTACCAGGGATCGCTGTTTTCTTATCGGTGGAGCGTAAAGTAATGAACAGAGAGGCCATCAGGCAGGCGTTTGCCGGTCCCATCGCGTCGATCCGCACGCCTTTTAACCGGGACGGCAGCATCGACTACGCCGGACTGCGGCGGTGCGTAGACTTCGATATCCAGGCCGGCAGCAAGGCGCTGCTCATCACCTGGGGCGACAGCCTCTTTTCCCTGTTGAGCGATCGGGAAATCGCCGATCTCACCAGGGCGGTGGTCGAGTGCGCGGCGGGCCGCGCCGCGGTGGCGGCATGTACGGGCCACTGGGCTACCGCGCAGGCAGTCGAATTTGCCGTGTTCTGCCGCGAGATCGGCGCCGACATATTGCAGACCTTCCAGCCGTTCTGGTACCCGGGAGCCGGCGCCCCGGAGGCCGCCATCGAGCATCTCACGGCGGTTGCCGGCGTAATCCCGGTGATGGCGAACAGCGCCGACCTGCAGCGGAACAGCGCGCCGGAAGGATTGAGCGTGGCCGGCATGCTGCTGGAGGGCGGCGTGAACGTACTGGCGATGAAGGCAGACGTAACGGGCGAATACGACCGCCGGATGACCGGCCTGGTGGCGGATCGCTGGACGATCTTCGCCGGCGGGCAGAAATCCTTCCACCTGGAGTTATGGCCATACGGCTGCCAGGGCTACCTTTCGACCTTCATCACCTTCATGCCGGAGGTCACCCACGCCTACTGGCGCGCGGTCGAGTCAGGCGACGTGGCGGCGGCGGCGCGGATCATCGAAAAGATCGACCGCCCCTTCTTTACGCATATCATCGCCTCGCCGGGCGGCTTCGACGCCGCACTGCATGGCATTCTCGAGCTTTGCGGGCTGGCGCAGCGCTGGCGCAGGCCGCCGTTTTACAGCCTGAGCGACGATGAGCTGGAGGCGTTGGCAAGATTCCTCGCAAGCCTGCCCCAGAGCGCTGTAATCCCGGGAGATTAATGATGAAACTGAAAGAGCAGACCGTCAGCTATCGCGGGACCGATGTTTCCGCCGCGTATGAGAACGCCTATTATCTGGCGCCGGCGGGTACATGCATGATACGCATACGGTTCAGCGAAGTCGGCAACGACATTTACGACGTGTGCCGGATCAGTTATTCCACTGACGGTGGGCGCGCCTGGGGCGCCGACCAACCCTACCAGGTGAGTTTCGCCACCCCGGCCGGCATGGTGCGCAAGGGATACGGCATGCCGGTCGTCGATCCACGCACCGGTCGATTGGTTGTGCTCGATTCTACCTCGGTGCTGCCCACGGACGGCATGTTGGAAGCGCTGACATACACCTTCCCTACCTGCCGCGTTTCCGCTGACGGCGGCATCACCTGGCTGTTCGAAGACCGGATAATTCACCACGGGGACGAATATTCGGCGGAGCACCCGCTGCCGTCGGTATGGACCGGGAAGAACGCCGTCCACTACAGCAACACGCCGTTTTTCGACCGCGCGGGGAGGCTCATCGCGCCGGTGCAGATCACCCGTCTGAATCCGGACGGCACGCTTTTCTGCCCGCCGGGCGCGCTCTCCTTTCACGAGATGATGATATTGATCGGGACATGGCAGGAGGACGGGCGGCTGCGCTGGGAGGCAAGCGGGAAAATCGTCATGGAGCCGGACGTCTCCACTCGCGGGGCAGTGGAAGGGGCGGTGGCGGAGATGCCGGACGGGCGCTTCATGATGGTAATGCGGGGCAGCAACGCCGGCAATCCGGCGCTGCCGAGTTACAAGTGGCTTTCCGTTTCCGCCGACGGCTGCCGCACCTGGAGCACGCCGCGCCCCTGGACTTATACCGGAAACGACCCTTTCCACTCGCCCAGCTCCTACTCCACCATCGTGCCGCACTCGAATGGGCGCTATTACTGGGTGGGGAACATCTGCGCGGAAAATCCGGAAGGCAACGGACCGGATTATCCCGTCTTCATCGGGACGATCGATCCGCAAAGCTTTCTCCTGGAGCGGGACAGCATAATGGAGATCGACACCTGCCGGGAGGACGACCCCGCTCCGGTGCACCTGCGCAACTTCACTGTCTATGAAGAGCGCTCCACCGGTGACCTGGTGATGCGCATGACCCGGTTATGGGTAGATAACGAGGGCCATATGCGCGGCGACGCCTGCCTGTACCGGATCGCGCCGTAAGCGAGAAGGCCGAGGCATTCTATCGGCAGGAACCGGTCACCGCGCGGCGAATTGACGGAAGGCCATGTGCCGCGAGGAAACCGATGTCGAATCCATACCGCCTGCTCATCTTCGACCTGGACGACACGCTGGTCTACAGTCATATCTGGACACCGGCCGAAACACGGCTGTTCAATCTGCTGGGAGCGCCGTTCCGGCCCGAGGTGGTGGAGCGGTATAAGGGGATGAACGCCCGGGATGTGGCGCGGATCATCCACGACCATGTCAAACCGGTCGGCTACACTGCGGAGGAGTGCGGGCGGCTGCTGCGCGAATTCTTGCTGGAAAGCGCCCGCGGCGTGACAACGGCGCGGTCAGGTGCCGACGCGCTACTGCGCGCGGTGGCCGGGCGATTTACGCTGGCGGTGGCGTCCGGTTCGCCGGTTGAAGTGATCCGGCTGATGCTCAACCGCTTCGGCTGGCTGCCCCTCTTCTCGCACCTTGTCTCCAGCGAGGAAGTACCCCACGGCAAGCCGGCGCCGGACGTATTCCTGGAAACGCTGCGGCGAGCGCGATGCACGCCGGATAAAGCGCTGGTCATCGAGGACAGCCTTTTCGGCGTGCGCGCGGCGAAAGCCGCCGGTGTCACCTGCTACGCCGTGCCCAGCACTGACGACCCGAACATCGCCGCGGAAGCCGACCATGCCTTCCCCACCCTGGCGGAGATGATTCCCGCGCTGGCCGGCGGCGAAGAGCCCGCAGTTGACGACGCCGTGAAATAACCTATAATGCGTTGCGGGTGACGGAGACCGGCGTGATAAGTCATACATGAGTAATAAGTCATAAGTCCAGTTGGCGCTAATCCGGATTACTTATGAAGCGTTTGTAGCCGCGTCCATTTACGGGTACGCGAGCGCTTCATGAATAAACCGGACTAACAATCCTTATTACTTATCACTCCTCAACCTAATTCAGCACAACGGACGGGAGATTTCACCTTGCTCACCTTTTCTCTCAACGGTGAATGGAGCGTATCCGCGGAGTCGCGGGAGCCGATCCCGGCGCGGGTGCCGGGATGCGTTCATGCCGACCTGCTGGCCGCCGGCGTAATCGACGATCCATATTTTCGCGATAATGAAGATCGCATGCAATGGATCGGCGAGACGGACTGGACGTATGCGCGTCGTTTTACCGTACCCGCGGAATTTATCGCGCATGACCGCGTTTTCTTGCGCTGCGATGGGCTGGATACGCTGGCTGCGATCACCCTCAATGGCCGCGAGGTCGCCCGCGCGGACAATATGTATCGAACCTGGGAATTCGATGTAAAGGATGCGCTGGTCGCCGGCGAAAACGTCATCGAAATCCGCTTCGCCTCCGCGCTTGCGTATATCAGGGAGCGTCAGCGGCAGCGCGGCCTCCCCGGCTGGTGCCCGCCGCGCGAGCCACGGGGCCGCGCCTGGATGCGGAAAGAGCCTTGCAACTTCGGCTGGGACTGGGGACCGGTTCTCATCACTTGCGGTATCTGGCGCGACATTTCGCTGCTCGTCTTCGACACCGCGCGGTTGACCGATATCCGGATTTTACAGGATCACGAAACACCCGGTGAGGTGACGCTATCCATCAACACGACGGCGGAAGCCACCCGTCCGGCGGAATTGGCCATTAAAATTACAGTTTCACTTGATGGAAAAGATGTTGCCGTGTCGGTCCGGTCCGACGAGTCAGACATGTCCGACATGTCTGACCTTTCTGATCTATCCGACCCAAACTCAAAACTTAAAACTCAAAACTCAAAACTGACCCTCTCTTCTCCCCAATTATGGTGGCCCAATGGCTTAGGCGCGCAGCCGCTGTATGAGGTGACGGTCGAGTTGCTGCACGACGGCGCCGTAATCGACTCGATAACAAAGCGGATCGGCCTGCGCGCGCTCGAGCTGCAGCGCGAGGAGGATAAATGGGGCGAATCCTTCCGCTTCGCCGTGAACGGCGTGCCATTCTTCGCCAAGGGGGCAAACTGGATTCCCGCCGATGCCATCCTCCCACGGCTGACCCGCGTGGATTATGCCCGCCTGCTTGGCTCGGCCGCGGACGCGAATATGAATATGCTGCGCGTGTGGGGCGGCGGCATTTACGAGCAGGAGTGGTTTTACGACCTGTGCGATGAGCTGGGCATCTGCGTCTGGCAGGACTTCATGTTCGCCTGCAGCACCTACCCGACCTTCGACGACGACTTCCTGCGCAACGTGCGCGCCGAGCAGGAGGATGTGGTCTGCCGCCTGCGCCACCACCCCTGCCTTGCGCTCTGGTGCGGCAACAACGAGCTGGAGATGGGCCTGGTCGGCCAGGCATGGAACGAGCAGCAGATGGGCTGGGAAGATTACAGCCGACTGTTCGATACCATGCTGCCGGATACCGTGCGGTCGCTCGATCCGGACCGCGCCTACTGGCCCGGCAGTCCGCATTCCCCGCGTGGCGACCGCCATGACCACGGCAATCCGAACTGGGGCGACGCCCACCTATGGGACGTGTGGCACGGCAAAAAGCCCTTCGAGTGGTATCGCACCTGCGAGCATCGCTTTGCCAGTGAGTTCGGCTTCCAATCCTTCCCGGAGCCGAAGACGGTGTGCGCCTACACCGCGCCGGAGGATTACAACATCACCAGCTACGTAATGGAGCATCACCAGCGCAGCGGCATCGGCAATACCACCATCGTCAGCTACATGCTGGACTGGTTTCGCCTCCCCGCGAATTTCGAGATGACGCTGTGGCTGAGCCAGGTGCTGCAGGGCATGGCAATGAAATACGCGGTAGAGAACTGGCGCCGCCACATGCCGCGCACCATGGGCACGCTCTACTGGCAGCTCAACGATTGCTGGCCGGTGGCGAGCTGGTCGTCCATCGATTACTTCGGCCGCTGGAAGGCGCTGCATTACCTGGCGAAGGCGTTTTACGCGCCGCTGCTGGTCTCCGGCGTGGAAGACACGGAAGCCGGCACGGTGGAGCTGCACGTGACCAGCGACTTGCGCGAGCCGAAGGCCGGCATGCTGGCGTGGAGTCTGACTGATCTGGCCGGGAAACCGCTGGCGGGCGCGGAGCTGCCGGTGGCTATTGACCCGCTGACTAATACCCTGGTAACCACGCTGGAGCTGAGTTGCGAACTGCTCCAATACGGCGCGCGAAACCTGTTGCTCTGGCTGGAATTGACGGTAGCCGGGCAGCGCGTCTCCACCAACCTGGTTACCTTCGCCCGCCCCAAGCACCTGGAGCTGACCGATCCCGGCATCACCGCCACCATCGAGCCTGCCGAGGTGGGCGCATTCACGGTAACACTGGCGGCTGAGCGACCCGCACTGTGGACCTGGCTGGAGCTGGAACGCGATGAAGCGCGCTTCTCGGAGAATTTCATCAACCTGCGACCCGGCCATCTGGCCGTCATCTCTGTCACCCCCGCCGCGCCCATCTCCCTGGACAGGATACGCGAGCAACTCCGCGTCCGCAGCCTGGTTGATACCTACCGAACGGAACGGGTAGCAGCCATGCGGTAATAGGTGTTGGGTGTTGGGGATTGGGTGTTGGCCTGCTCACCAACACCCAACACCCAATCCCCAACACCCTTTTCTTACGCCGCTTCCGGCATGCCCTCCATGCCCGCCGCCTGCGCCATCACGCATGGCACGCGCAGCAGCACCAGGATGTCGCCGGTCTCGCTGTCGATGGTGTCGAAGCGTTCCAGAATGGTATCCGGCGCCGGCGTGTAACCCTTCTCTTTCACAATCTCCATCAGGGAATTCGGCTCGATATCATCTATGGCGATGATCTGATGGGCCTGCGCCGTATCCTGGGTTTCGTTGAAGACGCGCTGCGCTTCCTCCAGATTCCGCCGCGAGATGTGATAGGTCAATCCCACATACATCAAGGGCGCGCCACCCATCATCTCTGCCTGCGCTCCGTCGGTAACCTGAAAATAGACTGCCCGAAATTCTTCTGCCATTCTCGCCCTCCTTCCTCACGGGATACCCGCGGGATGTTGCCGAGCGCCGTGAAAAACGGTTAATATCACAACAATGTCCTCGACGATGCGTATTCTTTTCCTGACCGACCGTTTTCCGCCGCAGATCGGCGGGGTGGCGGTGTCGGCGGCGCGGCTGGCGCGCGGGCTGGCGGCGCGCGGGCGCGTAGTGCATGTAGCGAGCCTGAATGCCGGCGTGGAGCCGGGTTCGGTGCAGAGCGAGACCGAGAACGGCATGGTGATCCACCGGCTGGGCGGGCTGGAAGATCCGGACCAGTCGCTGCAGCTTACCGAGCGTATTATCGCCCACCTGCACGAGCGCGTCGGCTTCGAGCTGTTCCACGGTCACGGCGCGACCCCCGGCGGGTATCTGGCCGCCTTTTTAGCCCGGCGGTTCGGCGCCTTGTCATACGTCAGCGCGCGCGGCAACGATGTCGAGCGCGGCATGTTCGACCCGGCGCAGCTTCCCTTCCTGCTCTGGACGCTGCGGCACGCGAACGCCGTCGGCTGCGTCAGCCGCGAGCTTGTCGATAAATGCCGGGCCTTGAGCGGGCGCGAGGACATTGATTACACGCCCAACTCGGTAGACACCACGGTCTTCCACCCGGCAGCTCCCGACCCGGCGTTGCGGGAGCCGTTCGGCGACGCGGCGTTGCTCGGCTTCGTGGGCGAGCTCCGTTTCAAAAAGGGTACGCATTTCCTGCTGGACGCCTTCCGCGCCGTGCGCGACGCGCGCCCCGCGAAGCTGCTGCTTATCGGCGGCCTGCGCGGCGAAGACCGCTCCTTCCTGCGCCATTACCTGCGGCAGTATCCCGACCTGCGGCCCGACATCCACGTAATCGACTATGTGCATGATCGCGAGCGGCTGGCGGATTACTACAACCTGCTCGATATTGTGCTCGTTCCTTCGCTGTGGGACGGCATGCCGAACAGCCTGCTGGAGGCGATGGCCTGCGGCCGGGTGGTCATCTCCGGCGACGCCGGCGGCATCCGCGATGTCATCAGCCACGGCGAGACCGGCTTCCTGGTGGGCATTCACGAGCTGCACCGGCTGGGCGAAGGTTGCCTGGAAGTGCTGGCGCTTGCTGCGAATTTACGACAGGAGATCGGCGAACGCGCGCAAAAGTACCTGGCGGAACACCATGCGCCGGAATTAGAGCTGGACCGGCTGGAAGAGAGCTACGAGCTATGTCGCCAATTCACGCTAAAAACAAACGAGCCGACTACCGGAAAAGCCGGCTGACGCATCCGCCCCTGCGCTGGGGGCAGTGGATCGCGCTCTACTGCGCGCTGTCCTTCGCCATGCTGGGAGTGGACGCGGCGATGAACCACCATGACGAAATTTACCAGAATGCGCTGTCCTGGACGCCGATCATCTTCGCTTCGCTGGCCGTCGTCTATTGCATTGTCGCAATCTTCTCCGCGAGTTGGCGGCGCTGGGCGTGGACGGCCGGATTGCTGGGTATCGCGGTGGGCATCACCGGCGCCATCCTGCATAACCTGGCCACCATCAGCCATCGCGGGCAGGACACCGTCTGGGTAGCGCTGCTGGAAGCGAACCGCCCGGTCCTCGCCCCCGCCTCCTTCGCCGCCACCGCGGTGCTGCTGCTGCTGGTGGCATGGGCGGAACGGTGGCGCAGGCAGTAAAGAAAAAAGGGAGGAACGCTCCGCGGGGGACAGTTTCGCATTTTCCCCTTGTTTCCCGTCCCGCCCTCGCCTCTCCACCAGTTCTACCAAACCTGTGCCTTCTCGTGCCTAACCGGAAACGGTACTCTGTTCGTTAAAATGCGTGACTGTACCCCGGGCCCCTCGGATCACTCGGTGATTGGCAAGCTTGAATATACCGCCAGCAACGCTTCCTGCGCCTTCCGCCAACTGAACTCCTCCGCGCGGCGGCGGGCATTGGCGGACAGGCGGTTGTGCAAATCCGCGTCTTCCAGCACGCGAAGGATGGCATCTGCCATCCGCGCGGGTTTCGTCACGGAAAAGAGCAGTCCGTCCTCTTCGTGCGTCAGCACCTCGCGGATAACCGGCAGGTTGGAGGCGACGATGGGCTTGCCGCAGGCCAGGTATTCGAAGAGCTTCACCGGGCTGCACCCCTGCGCCAGGTTCCGCTCGGTGGGGATCAGCGGGCACAGGCAGATATCGGCGGCGCGGATTACCTCCGGCACCTCCTCGTGCGGAACCGGCGGCAGGAATTCGACGCAATCGGTCAAGCCCAGCTTCGCGATCCGCCGCTCCAGCCCACGCCCCCAGCGCCGCGCGCCGGCGCCCAGCACGCGCAACCGGGCGGGACGGGCCGCCGTAACCCGGCGCACGGCCTCCAGCGTGAACTCCAACCCCTGCCACGGCGCCAGCGTGCCTACATAAAGGAGCACCGGCGGGTCGTTCTCCGGCGCGGGGGCGGGGTGGAAACGCTCCGGGTCAACACCGTTGGGGATGACGGTCACGCGCTCCTCCGGCGCTCCGTGCGTGGTCAGGTAATGCCGTGTCACCTCCGATGGCGTGATAAGGGCCGTCGCGCTGGTAAAGGCCAGCCGCTCCTGCGCGCGCAGCTTCGCCAGCAGCCCGGGCCGCCCACGCAGCGCGGGGTAATGGTATTTCAGCTCGATGCTCTCCACCCCGTTCACCTCGCACACCGCCGCAAAGCCCTGCCGCCCCATCTCCTCCGCCGCCGGCAGCGCCGCCCACATGGTGCGGAAATGCACGATGTCGTAACGGCCCTCCTCCAGCTCGTCCCACACCGCCTCGCGGAAGGCCAGCGCGCGGTCCAGGTAATTATCCTCGTCCAGCTCCAACGCCACCCGCCGCGCCCCGCAATACTCCCCCACCCCCGCCTCGCCCAGGCACAGCAGCGTAACGTCGTACCGCCCCGCCAGCGCCTCCGTGAAGTACCGCACGTGCGTCCCCGCGCCTTTGGGCGAGGGGATATGGTCGAAGCAGATATAGAGGACGCGGAGCATGGCGTTATTGTATATGGAAGACTGGAAGATTGGAAGATTGGAAGGATGGAAGGATGGGTTATCGTTTACCGCTGCTCTTTCTCTTTCTCTTTCTCGCCATCATGACCAGGCACAGGGAGGAAGAGAACGGATAAAGTTATAATCACTTTATCCGTTCTTTTCCCCAGCTTGCTTTTTGAATGTTGGCGAGAAAGAGAAAGAGTATGAGAAAGAGCCGGCAGAAAAACGGGGCAAAGATTAAGGAAGATTGATTCTAGCGACGATATCACCTGATTTTGAATTATTTATTTGTCCGCTAGATGCCGGTCTAATAACCCATTTATATTTAGACGCTCCTGTTTTAGGATTAACTCTTATTCGGTCACGAGACATGCATGCATGCCCGCCATCGTCTTTGCCATCCGGCCCGATGCTGTACAGTGTGTATGATCGACCGGATTGTTTATACCGTAACAGACCTTTTCTGGCAAAAGGATCGTCTGGGATACTCTGAAGATATTTCGGCGCCAGCACGGTCAAATCTTTTGGGTATTTACCATGATCTATCCGATAAGCGCGAAGGGCGAGGGAAACAAGCAGCAATGCATTCATCGTATCATTACGCGTGCATTCTCTGGCAAGGTATCCGGCTCCTTCGGCGAAACTTCGGCTGATGATATCACCTGGCTCCGTTTGCTCCTTTCGATCGACATAAGGCAGCTTTGCGTCGGAAATGGCATTATCCAAGTAATTTGTATAGTTCCGCATGATGGTTCGCTTTGACGTGCAGAGTAACGAAAACCTTTCATTCGTTGTGGCTGTATGCGCATAACTGTAATCACCGGGAAACCGCCAGCCGGGCTCCTGGAAGAGTTGCAAAATCATTGCTTGCCTGGACCACTTTTCTTCCTGGAGAATATCGGCCGGCGGTACCCGTCTTGATGTGAGCGCTTCCAGACGGTGGGCTGCTTGCCTGGCCGTTGAATTTTCAATATTATCTAAACATAACCATATACCCTTCCTACCAGAATATTGCGCGTTTATCCCGATTTCAGCGATCAATATAGCTCCTCCACGCTGGATATCGATGCCCATTTGAATCACATCAAGATAACGTGCTATTCCTTCATCGATATCTCCGCCGGCACACTTGATATCGCCGTCAATTGCCAGTAAACGGTATATTCGACGAAGATCAGCATAAGGATAGGAATGGAAAGAATCGAAGGAGCGAATGGCATAATTGCGGTAGTCTGTCTCTAACGCCTGGTCTACGATCGGGAAGACCGCTGCATTTTTCATTATCAGCGTCCGCGTATCTGTCAGAAATGACGCATCCTTTAGCCAATCGGGATCGATGCTTCGCCGGATGCTTTCCAGGGAAACTGTTCGGGCAGTCGTTCCGGCGCCAAGTGACAACTCCGTTACTAACAGCGAACTCGCTTGTGTATATAGAGCCTGTCCCAAAGTCCAAGACCGGCTTTTACGCATGATGGGAAGATAAAAAGGCAGGCTATACCAGCGAAAGCGCTGGTATAGCCTGGGATTTGGCTG